>Ga0181520_10001571_pt1 | contig 45953 bp, 41 predicted proteins | sample PEATcosm2014_Bin_29_FD_132451 | JGI IMG/M metagenome (GOLD analysis project Ga0181520, IMG submission 132451) | Peatland microbial communities from MTU Mesocosm Facility, Houghton, MI, USA - PEATcosm2014_Bin02_30_metaG | ecosystem: Environmental > Terrestrial > Soil > Wetlands > Peat | place... | reverse complement strand
TAGGAGCAAAATGGTCGCAATTGCGCTATTATCGGATTTTGGAGTCGAGGATGGGGAAGAAGTGGACCTGTCCGGAGCCTGGAAGTTGAGTCTGTTGAGCGAATTGGCCATAGGAACGGTGGGCGTGGTGGAGTCGCTGGACCTGCCGGGCGAAATTCAGCATCACTTGATGCACATGGGATTTGTGCCGGAGGCGCGGGTGATGGTGGTGCGGAGAGCGCCGGCTGGGGATCCGACGGTGTATTCGATTGACGGGTTCGAGGTGGCGCTCAGGCGCGACACGGCCAAGGCGATTCGGGTTCGCGAATACGAGAGACCGACTACGAGATAACGATGAGCGAATGCTGCAGCACGACGGCCACGATTGAGGTTCCGATTGAGCCACGGGTGGCGGGGCGGATCCGGACGGTGGCGCTGGTGGGGCCGCCGAACTCGGGGAAGTCGACGCTGTTCAATCGGCTGACGGGGCTGCGGCAGAAGGTTGCGAATTATCCTGGTGTGACAGTGGAGCAGCGGGTGGGGCGGCTGAACGGAATTGGCCGCGGCGATCTGACGCTGATCGATCTGCCTGGGATTTACGGACTCGATTCATATTCGGAAGATGCGCGCGTTGCTGTGGAGGTGCTGCACGGCGAGATGCCGGGGACACCGGCGCCGGATGCGATTCTGCTGGTGCTGGATTCGCTGCAGCTGCGGCGGCAATTAATGTTGGCGGCTCCGGTGCTGGGGCTGGGATTGCCGACGCTGGTGCTGCTGAACATGAGCGATCTGATGGAGGCGCGCGGGGGCGAGGTGGACACGCTGGCGCTGGCGCAGGAACTGGGCGTGCCGGTAGCGAAGATTTCGGCGACGCGGGGCGCGGGGCTGGATTCGATTACACACTTTCTAAATCGCAAGGCCGATCCGCTGGTCAACGGAAATGGTTCGCCCACGATGGCGGATGCGGACAGACTCGCGGCTCCGGTTGCGGGAAAGATTGAGCTGCCGGTGATGGGGAATCCGCGGTCGTACCGGCAGTGGGCGACGGGGATCAGCACGCGGACGAAATACAAGGCGCCGCTTTCGAATGAGTGGACGAAGCGGATTGACGGTGTGCTGCTGCATCGGATTTGGGGACCGCTGATTTTTCTGGCGGTGGTATTTGCGGTGTTTCAGGTGGTGTTCTCGATTGGGCAGCCGCTGAGCGATGGGTTTGGCGATGTGCTGAACGGTGTGGGCGCTCGCATTGGCGCGCTGATGGGGCCGGGATGGGTCGAGTCGCTGCTGATTGATGGGATTTGGCGCGGGGTGGCTTCGGTACTTGTCTTTTTGCCACAGATCCTTCTACTTTTTCTATTTATTGGGGTGCTGGAGGATTCTGGTTATCTGGCGCGGGCGGCGTTGATTGCGGATCGCGTGATGCGATCGATCGGGCTGAACGGGAAGGCGTTTATCCCGTTGCTGTCGGCGTACGCGTGCGCGGTGCCGGCGATTATGGCGACGCGGACGATTGAGAACAAGCGGGACCGGTTCGCGACGATTCTGGTGGCGCCGTTTATGACCTGCTCGGCGCGGCTGCCGATTTACATGCTGATGATTGCGGCGTTCATTCCTAACAAGCCGATTCTTGGAGATTTGTTCGGGCTGCGGGCGGCGGTGATGTTGAGCCTGTACGTGCTGGGATTTGTGGCGGCGCTGGCGACGGCGTGGCTGCTGAAGTCGTCGATATTGAAGGCATCGTCGGCGCCGTTCATTCTGGAGCTGCCGCAGTATCGGCTGCCCACGGTGCGGTCGCTGAGTTTGCGGCTGGTGGATCGCGGCAAGGTGTTTCTGCGGCAGGCCGGCACGGTGATTCTGGCGGTGACGATTGTGCTGTGGGTGATGAGCCATGTTCCATTCCACACGGACCTGGCGGGCAGCGTGATCGGACGGATCGGGCAGTTTATTGAGCCGGCGATTAAGCCGCTGGGGTTCAACTGGAAGATTGGGATTGGGCTGCTGACATCGGTGATGGCGCGGGAAGTGATTGTGGGGACGCTGGGCACTCTGTATGGGGCCGATCCGGCGACACAGTCGCTGGGATTGCAGGCGGCGCTGCGGCACGATCTGACGCTGGGCGGGGCGATGGCGCTGGTGGTGTTCTTCGCGTTTGCGCTGCAGTGCACGTCGACGATCGCGATTGTGCGGCGGGAGACGAACAGCTGGCGCTGGCCGGCGCTGCAGTTTGTGTATATGAGTGTGCTGGCGTATGTGGCGGCGCTGGCTGTGAACCAGGTGATTCTGCACTTTGTGCGGTGAGCCGTGGCCTGTAGCCGGTAGCCTGTAGCGGGCAGAGGCGCGGGGCTAACTAACTTGCCTGGCGCAACTCGGTGAGGGCAGAGGCCGGAGCTGGGGGTTTGCGGGGAGTAACAACGCCGTGGATCGGATAAGTCCGGCTAAAGATCCGCAATACGTCGTTGGTCCTCCAAACGAGTACGGGGCCGGTGCAGCAGCCGCGTCGCTTTCGAGGCGGCGCGGACGAGCAGATAGCCCTTCGAAATGTTCGCCACGGCGCTGAAAACGAGCTCAGAGCGCATGGGCCCTCCTTCAACATTGAGCAACGGGAGGGGACGCTGCGGCGCCTGCGTAAACTTCGAGGGCGTGAAGATTCGGTACGAACAGAGCGGAGCCACGCTGTTCCAGCAGCTTCCGTGTTTTGAATTCGTGCAAGGAGCGGGAGACGGTTTCGCGGGATACGCCGATGTGCTCGGCGATTTCTTCGTGAGTCAGGGGGCAGAGGAACCGGATGCCGCGCTCTGTCTGACGTCCTTCTCCGCACCATTCCAGCAAGAGGCGGGCGAGCCTTGCGGTCGCGGTCAAGGCAAGGCCGAGGGTGCGCAGCTGAGTGTAGGCGCGGTTGTATTCGATGCTCAGCTGGCGGGCAACATTCCGACAGGCGAGCGGATAAGTCAGCAGGAAGTCAAGAAAGGCTTGCCGCTGGACCGATGCCAGGATGCAAGGGGACTGGGTTTCCGCGGTAATGTCATAGGGGTAGCCGGAGACTGCTGAAGTTAGTCCGAGGATGTCACCGGTGCCGACGATTCCGAGGATGAGACGCCTTCCGGCCGCTGAGTTCATGGAAAGCTTCACCCTTCCTTCAAGCAGAAACAGGACGGCGCGGGGTTCTTGTTCCTCGGTGAAGAGGACCGTATTTTCATGGCGGCGGAATGGGGCGGCCAGGGATGCGAACTCGCTCGTGGCCTGAGGGGACAGGGCTCGGAAGAACTCTCCTGATTCGCAGGGCAGCCAGCGCGGGTCTTCCCAGTCCATTGGCGGCGACGCGGTGGTGAAGGGCTCGACAGCGAGCTGTGAGTCGCCGTTTTGGGTGGGTTGTTCGAAGTAAGGTGTCCGGGCGGGATCCAGCGGAGGCTTTTTTGCGGTGTGTTTGCGGATCAGGTGCGAGCTGTTCATCTATCTTCCCCACGTATTCGTTTGAGCGGCTTGACCACGAATGACGATGGCGTGCGTGTGCTCAGGGTTCCGACATGCTTTATTGCGGAGTGGCGCACGGGCGACGCCTGGCCACCAACTCTCTCATGCCGGCGAGCATCGCTTTGGGCTCGGTTCTGAGGGTGGCATCCGCAAAGCGGTCGGAATCGCCGGAGGACTCAGCGATGAAGGCGACGGGCACATTGGAGCCCAGCGAACGAATGAGGGAAGTGAGTCTTTGCCTGTTGTCCGCGGGAATGGAATTGCCGAGGAGGACCAGGTCGAAGTCGCCGGCTTTAAAGTGGTCGATGGCCTCCCGGATGCAGCCTGCGACGTTGACGATGTAACCCGCGGTTTTCCAGAAGGAGCTTTGCGTTTTGAGCAGGGTGGAATCGAGACCAATGGCGAGGACGACGATAATCGGCATGAACAATACCTCCGTATCAGGCATCAACGGCGTGCCAACCGCTGATACAGGAGTTTTGGGGCCCGGCTTTGCGGTGTTTTACCGGATGTCCGCTCGGTTTTCTGTTCAATATTGAACAGAAAAGCGCAACGACCGGCATTTAGTTGTGGATAACGTCACTTCATCGCATCGGTATGCACCTCTCCGGGCTACGATCAGCAGCGATGAGTATTTGCGGCTTGGGCTGCTTCAGGAATTTATCCACGCGACAGCTGTTACGAAGACAGAGCGTAGTGGAGGGGGCGGTGTGGGCTGCTTCTCCAGAAGTAGATGAGGACGATCACGCTGGCGAGCGCCGCGTAGGCGCACCAGACCGAGGTGAAGGCGTACTGCTTGACCGCGTCGACCGCCAGAAGGATGGCGAGGTTGACGACGCCGAAGACCACCATGGCTCTGACCTTCGAGAAGAATAAGGAACCGCAGGTGGCGATGATATACAGGATCGCAATAACCATGTGGCTGGTCCCCTGATTGGTATACACGATGCTGTTTTGCCGGATGTAGATCTGGGTTGGGTAGGCGGTCAGGGCCCAGAGGATGTAGAGCCCGGTTCCTCCGCCGATGATGAGGAAGGGCACCATACGGGTGCGACTGCTGCCGTTCGGTTCGAAGAGCAGGACGCCGAGGGGTAAGAGGAATGGCAGAAGTCCTTGCGCGTAGAGCATGTAGGCCGCGCCCATATCGTGGGTGACGGCGGGGGAGAGGCGGCCATCGAGGCCGAGCCAGACGAATCCTTCAATGAACTGATGGATAGCGAAGAGGGTGGGGAGAGCTGCGAAGAGCAATTCGCGGCGGTGCTTGACCTTGGTCAGGATGACGATGCCGAGGGCTCCAAGAACTCCGCTGCCGACAAAGTTGGCGGTTGCTGAAAAGCACATGGTGGTCGTCTCCCGTGCTGGATTATACGGTTTGGTTGGGGCTCTTACCGGACCTTGCCGGCGCAGCACAGGAGGGGATCGGTTTGTGCGTTGGCTTTCTCGTTTCCCTCTCCCATTCGGTTGCGCGGTAGAATTTATAAAGACGAAAGAGCCAGCATGAATCGCAACGGCGGCAATCTCGCGGAGAAAATTCAGAGTCTCAGTTCCGAGCAGATCGCGGAAGTAGAGGCCTTCGCAGAGTTTCTTCAGGTTCGGGGGCAGGATCGGGTGCTTGCGCGCGCAGCGAGCGCTGCCAGCGAACCGGCTTTGGAGCGAGTGTGGAGCAACCCGGAAGACGACGTCTACGATGCCTTTTGAATTCGGGGGGCTTATCGCTTAGCCCTCGGTGAATCTGGAAGGTGTTCATTGACCCCAGAGCCTTGCCAAACCGTCCGCTATTCGCTTGACTGGTGGAAGACGATTGTTGGGATTGTTGTCGAGATCGGATCCAGTGTCATTGGGCTCGGGACTGCAATATGGGCGTTTTGGGTCTATCGCGCTAATTCCCGAATTGAGCATGCGAAATGGCTGGTAAATCTGCACGAGAAGTTTTTTGAACGTGACTTGTACAAAGGAATTCGAGAACTCCTCGACTGCGCGGAAGGGGACGATGAAGCTGCTGGAAAGATCGGTAAGCTGGTTTCCGAAGAACCCGCGGGATTCACCGACTACCTAAACTTCTTTGAGATGGTTGCCGCCCTTGCAGAAACCGGGCAGATTTCGGACAAGGAGGTATTGACTCTGTTCGAGTACTATTTGAAATGCATCAGGGACCGAGAGCAGGTGATGGAATACCTCGCGAAAGAGAAAAAAGGGTACGAGAAGCTCCGGAAGTTCCTGGATGAGAAAGTAAAATGACTGATTTCCTGTTTGCTTACGGGACGTTGCAGCCTGATCATGTGCCGGCAGAGATCGCGTCTGCTATCGGGAAGCTCGAGCCCGTGGGCAAGGGATCGGTCCGGGGCGTGCTTTATGATCTCGGCGAGTATCCTGGAGCGGTGCTCAAGACATCTTCGCGCAAGCGGATCTTTGGCACGGTATTCCGCCTGTCAGGGGGCCCCGGAGTCCTGCGGGAGCTCGATGAGTATGAGGGCTTTGACCCGAAGGATCCCCAGGCGAGCCTGTTTGTGCGGACCCTGCACCCGGTGACCCTGGCGGAGGGTGGTACGGTGCCATGCTGGGTCTACGAGTACAACAAAGAGCCAGGACGGGCGCGAGTGTTGACCACGGGACGCTTTGGAAAGACACGCCTGACACAGAGCACCGCGGCACGAGCTTCCGTTTCCCGAAAGCCGCAACGGGCTGGCGCTGGACGCTGAGCAAACCCTTCCGTTCGACAGTACTCACTTGAACCACCATTATCGTCCGGAGTAGTTTGGGCGTGTGAAAAAGCTCCGGGAGTGTTGGGCTCTCTTCCTCTTTCTTCTTCTTGTCTCGACGACAACAGGTCTTTCGGCTCAGGCTAAGCACGGGTTTGTGCATACCAACGCTGAGGAGTTGGTGGATGGGGATGGGCAGCCGGTGTTTTTGCGGGGGATCAATTTGGGGAACTGGTTTGAGGTCGAGGGGTATATGTTCCACTTCGACGGGGGACCGCAGTCGCCGCGGGAGATTGAGGATCTGACGCGGGAGCTGTTGGGGCCGGCGAAGGCTGAGGAGTTCTGGCGGCAGTGGCGAGCGCATTACATCACCGAGGCCGACATCGACCGGATAGCGAAGATGGGATTCAACTCGGTGAGGGTGCCGCTGCACTGGAAGTTCTTCACGAGCGAGGATGCGGAGGGTTTCAGGCTGGTCGATCAGCTGGTGGAGTGGGCGCGGAAGGATGGGATCTACGTGATCCTCGACCTGCATTGCGCGCCGGGCGGGCAGACGGGATCGAATATCGACGACAGCTTCGGGTATCCGTGGCTGTACTCGAGCCAGGAGGCGCGGGACGAGACGGTGGCGGTTTGGAAGCGGATTGCTGCGCGGTACAAAAACAATTCGACGGTGCTGGGGTACGACCTGCTGAACGAGCCCCTGCCGCAGTGGGAGAAGCTGCAGGTGTTCAAGCGCGAGCTGCTGCCGGTGTACATGAAGATTGCGGCGGGGATTCGGCAGGTGGACAAGAATCATGTGCTGATTCTGGGCGGGGCGCGGTGGGATACGGATTTTGGGGTGTTCAGCGGGACGTTCGATTCGAACATGATGTTCACGTTTCACAAGTACTGGACGGCAACGACGGATAAGAGCGTGATTGAGGAGTATCTGGATTTTCGGCATCAGCATCATGTGCCGGTGTGGCTGGGCGAGTCGGGCGAGAACAAGGACGAATGGGTGGAGGGTTTCCGGAAGACGCTGGAGGAGAACGGCGTGGGGTGGGCGTTCTGGACGTATAAGCGGATGGACGCGACCGCGTCGGTGGTGACGTTCGATCGGCCGGCGCACTGGGACGAGATTGTGGCGTTCGCGAAGTTGCCGCGGGGGACGGGCGAGGCGGAGAAGCGGGTGGCGGCTCGGCCTGGGCCGGGGGATATTGATGCGGCGTTTGCGGATTTGCTGGGGAAGATTCAGTTTGCGGGGGAGCGGGTGAATCCTGGGTATTTGTCGGCGCTGGGGATGCAGTTGGCGGGGCAGTAGGCAGCAGACGAGAGCTCACCGAGGGTGGACGGTGTTTTTCCAAAATGGGCCGAGGATTAGTACTTTGGTGTGAACTGGGAATCGATTTGCGTTGAAGTTATGGTGGCGTGGGATCACGCTTCTTGCTGTGGGGTGAACCTGGTCTTCGCCGGGTTTTGGGGTTTTCTCGCGGGTTTGGTTTTTGCGTCTGATTCTGCGAGATGGACGGTGCTTTTCCAAAATGGGCCAAGACAGTACTTCGGTGTGGGCTGAGAATCGATTTGCATTGATGTGGGGGCGACTCAGGAGCACGCTTCTTGCTGTGGGGTGAACCTGGCCTTCGCCGGGTTGGGGTTTGGGGTCTTCTTGCGGTGCCGCTTTTTGTTTGTGCCTGATTCTGCCGGGCTGGCCCCTGGCTTCTTCGCCCTCCACTTTCGCTCCTTGCCAAGACGTGTGTGAGCCGGGGCTGATGGATCTGAATCAGTGAACAGAACGGCGGCGTTGCGACGCGCGATGGCCGTGTTCCAACAGCAGGGAGCCGTTCGGCTCGCTGCGTTCGCTCAGGCGAGTCTTAGGGTACCCCGGATTGTTGGGCACGGTTGGGACTGTTCGGTTCCGAACAGGGGAACGCGATTGCGGACAACCTGGTGGTTTTGAAGGCCAGGGAAGGCCTGTCTTTTCAGATTCATAGGGCCTTCGGGGACTGGTGGGCGGCATGCACCAATATATGTATATGTAGGCCGATCTGCGGTTGATCTGTGGCCGATCCGAAGCTTCGATGACCGATTCCGGAAGCCGGCCTTAGGCGAGTCGAGAGCTGATCTGTACGTGACGTAAGAACCGACTCAGGGAAATGATCCTGGGACTGATCCGAAATCTGATCCGGAGGCTGATCTGAAAAGCGGGAGGCATTTGTGTTGACTGAGCTGAGGCAGGCGGTGCGGCAGTTGCGGAAGTCGCCGGGGTTTACGGGGACCGCGGTGCTGACGCTGGCGCTGGGGATCGGGGCGACGACGGCGATCTTTACGCTGGTGCAGCAGGTGATGCTGAAGTCGCTGCCGGTGACGAAGCCGGGTGAGTTGTGGCGGATCGGCAAGTCAATTCATTGCTGTGGGTGGGGCGGATGGACGCAGGCTGAGGACTTTTCGATCTTCTCGTATGACTTGTACAGGCATTTCCGCGACAACACGCCGCAGTTTGCGGATTTAGCGGCGCTGCAGGGGGGGAATCTGGGGCTGGGTGTGCGGCGCGTTGGGAGCCAGCAGGCGGCGGATACCGAGAACGGGCAGTATGTGTCGGGAAATTTCTTCAGGACGTTTGGAGTGGGCGCGTGGATTGGGCGGGTGCTCCAGCCTTCCGATGAGGCAGAGGGCGCGGCGCCCGTCGCGGTGTTGAGTTATCGGGTGTGGAAGGAGAAGTATGGGGGCGATGCGTCGGTGGTGGGAGCGGCGTATCAGATCAACGGGCATCCGTTCACAATTGTGGGCGTGGCCGCGCCCGGATTTTTCGGGGCGAAGCTGGTGGGTTGGGGGATGCCGGACGTCTGGCTGCCGGTGACGACGGAGCCGGTGCTGAATGCGACGACGACGCGGCTGAAGCAGCCGAACCAACACTGGCTGGACCTTGTGGGGAGAGTGAAGCCGGGAACGGATTCGAAGCAGCTGGAGGCGCAGCTGCGGGTGGAACTGCATGACTGGCAGGCGAGCCATGTTGCGGATATGGTTCCGCAGGAAAAAGAGGTGTGGCAGCAGCAGAAGCTGTATCTGACACCGGGCGGCGCGGGCGTGGACGACATGCGCGAGACGTACGGGGAGGGGCTGAAGCTGTTGCTGGCCGCGGCGGGCTGCGTGCTGCTGGTGGCGTGCGCGAACATCGCGAACCTGCTGCTGGCGCGGGGGCTGAAGAATCGGCAACAGACTTCGGTGCGGGTTGCGCTGGGGGCTTCGCGGGGAAGGCTGGTGCAGAAGGCGTTGGTGGAGAGCGTGGCGCTGAGCGTGGTGGGGGGCGCGCTGGGCGTGGCAGTGGCGTACGCGGGCACGCGGCTGATGGTGCATCTGGCGTTCGGGATTGGGAGCGCGCACAACTGGGTGCCGATTGAGGCAACGCCATCGTGGCCGGTGCTGCTGTTCACGCTGGGCGTGGCGGTGATAACGGGAATTTTGTTTGGGATCGCGCCGGCGTGGATGACCTCGCACGCGGAGCCGATTGAAGCGCTGCGGGGTTCGCGCGGATCGACGGGGGCGGCAGGAGGAGTGCGGGCGCGGTGGCCGCAGAAGGCGCTGGTGATCGCACAGGCGGCGATGTCGCTGGTGTTGCTGAGCGCGGCGGCGCTGCTGGGGCAGAGCCTGCGCAACCTGGAACATCAGGATTACGGCTTCGAGATGAAGAGCCGGTACGTGGCGTGGATCGATCCGCAACTGGCGAACTACAAGCCGGAGCAACTGAACACGTTATACCGGGAGATGCTGGAGAAGCTGGGCGCGATTCCGGGGGTACGGAGGGTGAGCGCGTCTTTATACGCGCCGATGAGCGGGGATAGCTGGAACACGGGTGTACATATCGAGGGCAAACCGGAGCCGGGTGCGAAGGAAGATTACGGAGCGATGTGGGTGCGCGTGACGCCCGGGTTCTTCGAGACGGTTGGCAATCCGATGCTGATGGGAAGGCCGATTACAGAGGAAGATACGGCGGCGACGCGTCGCGTGGTGGTGATCAACGAGGCGTTCGCGAAGAGGTTTTTCAAGGGCGAGAACCCGATCGGGCGGCATTTCGGTCCGGACAAGGCAGAGTACGCAGGCTGGTGGGAGATCGTCGGAGTAGCAAAGACGATGCGGTACACCTCGTACGAGATGGAGAAGCCGGCGCGGCCGATGTTCTTCCTGGCTGAGGCGCAGAGCGACCCTTATCCGCCGGCAGAACAGACGGGCGAGGTGTGGTCGCACTACTTGTACAACGTGGTGCTTTGGGCGCCGGGGAATCCTCCGCAACTGGAGGCACAGGTACGGCGGGCGTTGGGGGAGATCGATCCGAACCTGGTGTTGTACAGCGTGGATCGGTACCGGCATTTGCTGGACACGAGTTTTGCGCAGGAGAACATGATTGCGACGCTGACGCTGCTGTTTGGCGGGCTGGCGCTGGTATTGGCTGCGGTGGGCTTGTATGGCGTGACGGCTTATACGGTGGAGCAGCGGACGAGCGAGATTGGCGTGCGTATGGCACTGGGCGCGGATCGCGGCAACGTGGTGAAGATGGTGCTGCGGGGCGCGTTCTGGCAGGTCGGAGTGGGATTGCTGGTGGGGATTCCGGCAGCGATTGGAGCGGGGAAGCTGATGGCCGATCAGCTGTACGGGGTGAAGGCGTGGGATCCGGTGATGCTGGGAACGGCGACGCTGCTGTTGGGAGTGGCGGCACTGGTGGCGGCGATGATTCCTGCGCAGAGGGCGGCTGGTTTGGATCCGGTGGAGGCGTTGAGGAGTGAGTGAGGCGTGAGCCTCACTCACTCCAGCCGGTAGCCGGTAGCCGGCAGGAATGCGAACCGGGGACCGGCGCAGGTTACAGGGCACACGGCACCGGGCACAAGGCGGCTGGCAGCTGTTGCGGGAAGCGGAAGAATCTGTAACGGAAACAATGACGAATATGATCAGCGATTTGATATATGCGGTGCGGCAGCTAAGGAAGGCTCCAGGGTTTACGGCAACGGCGGTGCTGACACTGGCGCTGGGGATTGGCGGTGTCACCGCGGTGTTCAGCGTGGTGGACGCGGTACTGCTGCGTCCGCTGCCGTATCCAGGGTCGGACCGCCTGGTGGTGTTGCACGAGGGGATTGAACACGTTTTCACCGAAGCGGGACTGTCGGCGCCGGACGTGATCACCTTTGCACGCGAGAGTAAGGCATTTACCGGCGCGGGTGGGTTCGTGGGCGCGCAGTTTGAAGCGACCGGGGCGGGCAGTCCATTTCGCGCCGATGCGGAACGTATGACGGCGGCGACGTTTCCGGTACTCGGTGTGCAGCCTGTGCTGGGGCGTACGTTCACGCAGCAGGAAGACGAGGGCAGCGCGCCGGTGACGGTGATCAGCTACTCGCTGTGGCAGCAGAGATTCGGCGGCGCGGCGGATGTGGTGGGGAAGACGATCGATCTGGACCGGAGGCCGTACACGATTATCGGTGTGATGCCGGAGGGATTTGAATCGCCGGTGGGGATGGGCAATGTAGCGTTGCAGGATTTGTTTGTACCAATGAGCTTCACGGCGACGGAGAAGGGCGCGGAGGCCGACAACATGGATTACGGTGCGGTGGCGCGCATCCGGCCGGGGCTGACACTGGCGCAGGCTGAGGAAGACGCACATCGGGTGATGGGCATCATCCAGAAGCAGGTGCCCGATGTGCACTTTTTGATGACGGTGCGCGGGCTGAAGGAGCAGGCGGTGCGCGAGGCGCGGCCCCTGCTGCGCACGCTGCTGGCGGCGGTGTGCCTGATCCTGCTGATTGCGTGCGCGAACCTGGCGAATCTGCTTTTGGTACGAGCGGCGGGACGGCGGCGCGAGTTTGGCGTGCGGCTGGCGCTGGGCGCGGCTCGCATGACGATGCTGCGGCAGTTGCTGGTGGAATCGCTGACGCTGAGCGTGGCGGGCGGGGTGCTGGGCCTGAGCCTGGCGGCAGTGCTGGTGGGGGCGGCTCCGGCGGTGCTGGCGAAGGTTTCCGATCTGCCGCGCGTGAACGAGATCGCGATCCACTGGCCGGTGGCGGCGCTGGCGGTTTTGCTGACCGGTGCGACGGGGGTGCTCTGCGGGTTGGTTCCGGCCCTGGCCAGTATGAAGGCGGAGGTGCTGGATTCGCTGCGCGAAGGCTCGAAGGGCGGGGGACAGGGACGCTCGCAACATCGGCTGCGCAACGGGCTGGTGGCCATGGAAGCGGGGCTGGCCATGCTGCTGCTGGTCGGGTGCGGCCTGTTGCTGCGCAGCTTTGCGCGCATGCTGGAGACCGATCCGGGTTTCCAGCCGCAGCATGTGATGACGGGGTATCTGTCGCTGCCGGGGCAGACCTATCCGACGCAGGACAAGGTCGACAGGTTTTACCAGAATCTGAGCGAGCGTGTACAGGGGACGTCGGGTGTGCAGGCGGTGGGATTCTCGTCGAATATCCCGGTGATCGGCAGGAACTCGAGCCGGCTGGTGGCGCCGGAAGGGTATGTTCGGCAGGAGGGCGAGAAGTGGCTGCTGACGTCGAACTATCTGACGGCGGGCAATTATTTTGGCGCGCTGCACATTCCGGTGGTGGAGGGACGGACGTTCAACGCGAGCGATGACCGGCCGGGAGCGCCGCTGGCAGTGATCGTGAGCCAGTCGTTCGCGGAGAAGTATTTCGCGGGGAAAGATCCGGTGGGCATGCACGTGAAGTGCGGGCCGAGCTACGACGATGGGATGCCGGCGATGACCGTAGTCGGGGTGGTTGGCGGGATCAAGGCGAACGCGCTCGATCAGGAGCAGGTGGCGCAGATGTACGAGCCGGTATCGCAGGCGGCTCGCGATCTGGGAGCGTATGCGGCGATGATCGGGGTGGTGGGGAGCATGCGCGCGGTGGTGCGAACCACGGGCGATCCCGAGGCGCTGGAGGCGGCGTTCACGAAGGCGGTGCATGCGTCGGACCCGCTGCTGGCGGTGACGCAGGTGCACACGATGGATGAAGTGGTGGCGTCGACGGAAGCATCGCGACGGTTCAATACCGCTGTGCTGAGCGCGTTTGCGGGTGTGGCGTTGGCACTGGCGCTGCTGGGCATCTACGGGGTGCTGGCGTACTCGGTGACGGAGCGGACGCGGGAGATTGCGATTCGGATGGCGCTGGGGGCAACGCGGGGGGATGTGCAGGCGCGTACGCTGCGGCAGGCCCTGGTGCTGGCGGCGGTGGGAGTTGTGGCAGGCCTGGGCGCCGCTGCGGTGCTGACGCGGTATCTGGCGAGCCTGCTGTATGGGGTCGAGCCGCTGGATGGAGCGACGATTGGGGGAGCGGTTGTGGTGTTGCTGGTGTGCGCGGGGCTCGCGGGATGGATTCCGGCGCGAAAGGCTGCGAGCGTGGAGCCGATGGAGGCGTTGAGGAGCGAGTGAGGCGGTAGCCGGTAGCGGGTAGCTAAAGTGCGGTCAGCCAAGAGCCGGTTAGCGAGAAGAGAGCGAAAGGCCAGCTAACAACGAGGGTAAGACGAGCTAACTAAGAGTAAAAAGCCAGCAAGAGGACGAGCTAAGGGACAGTAGTTAGAAAGTTGGAGAACGATGTGGAGCGATCTGAAATATGCGTGGAGGCAGTTACGGAAGTCGCCGGGATTTGCGTTGACGGCGTTGTTGACGCTGGCGATTGGGATTGGCGCGAATGCGGCGGTGTTCAGCGTGATGGACGCGATCGTGCTGCGGCCGCTGGCGGTACCGGACCTGAACCGCGTGATGACGGTAGCGGAAGATCGTGGGCGGGGGAAGTTCCAGTACGAGTGGGTTGCGGCGGCGAATTACGAGGACTGGAAGCGGGAGAGCCGGTCGTTCGAGAGCCTGGCGGTTTATAAGCGGTATTCGATGAGTCTGACGGGGGCGGGCGAGGCTGCTCATGCAGAGGCGTCGCGCTCGACGGCGAATTTCTGGGACGTGCTGAAGACGGACGCGTTCATGGGGCGCGTTTTTCGTGCGGATGAATGCCAGCCGGGGCGCGATGGCGTCGCGGTGCTGAGCTACAGCTTCTGGCAAAAGCAGTTTGCGTCGGATCCCGGGGTGCTGGGACGGAAGATCGAGCTGGACGGGCGGGGATACACGGTTGTGGGAGTGATGCCGAAGGGGCTGGTGTATCCGCCGTCGGTGGATCTTTATCTGCCGCTGGCACTGACGCCGGCGCAGCTGAACGATCGGGCAGGGCACGAGTACATGGTGGTGGGGCGGCTGCGGCCTGGGGTGACGGCGCGCGAGGCTGACGCGGAGCTGCGCGGAATCGCGGCGCGTTTGGCCAAGATGTACCCGGCGACGAACCTGGGTTGGTCGGTTGAGGCAGAGCCGCTGCTGGACAACATCAGCGGAGCGCTGACGCCCCTGTATACGCGGCTGATGCTGGGCGGGACGTTGTTCGTTCTTCTGATTGTTTGCGCGAATGTGGCGAATCTGCAGTTCGCGCGGGGGATTGCGCGGCGGCCGGAGATGGCGATGAGGACGGCGCTGGGAGCGCCGCGACGGCTGCTTTTGCGGCAGTTGCTGACGGAGAATCTGCTGCTTGCTTTTGGAGGCGCGCTGGGCGGGCTGTTGCTGGCGTGGCTGGATCTGCGTGTGGTGCTGAGCTACATGCCTCCCCGGGTGGCGCGGTGGGTTGCGGGATGGTACACGATCCATCTGAGCGGGCGGGCGCTGGTGTTTTCGATCGGGCTGGCGGTGGTGGCGGGGGTGGTGTCGGGACTGGCTCCGGCACTGGAAGCGATGCGGGTGAATTTGCTGGAGCAACTGAAGTCCGGATCGCGGACGGAGACGGGCGGAGGCAAGAGCCACAAGCTGAGAAACTTCTTTGCGACGGCGCAGATCGCGCTGGCGGTGGCGCTGGTGATCGGGTCGGCGCTGATGTGCAAGGGCATGTGGTCGACACTGCAGTTCGCGAATGTGTATCGGCCGAAGCAGGTGCTGACGTTCGACGTGACGCTGCCTGCGACGCGGTATGGAGATGTGGTGAAGCAGGCGGCGTGGTACAAGACGAGCCTTGAGAACCTGCAGGCGCTGCCGGGCGTGAAACAGGCGGCGACGACCACGATGTTGCCGTATGGCGATGGCGGGTGGGTCAACGATTTCCGGATTGAGAACCGGGCGCTGGCGCCTGGGAAGTTCGACAGCGCGGTGCGGGTGTCGGTTAGCCCCGAATACTTTGCGGCGTTTCACATAGGGATGGTGGCGGGGCGGGGGTTCGGCGACAGCGACGGACTGACGACGGATCCAGTGGTCGTGGTGAGCCGGAAATTCGCGGAGCGGTATTTTCCTGGAGAGAGCGCGGTGGGGCATCGCATCCAGATGAACGCGTCGACAGACAGTCATGAACCGTGGATGAGGATTGTGGGGGTCAGCGAAGACGCGGCTTATCAATGGGTGGAGCAGACACCGCAGCCGGCGATGTACCTGGATACGCTGCAGGCGCCGCCCGAGAGCACGCAGTACGTGGTGACGACGGATGGGAGTCCGGTGGCGTTGGGTTCGGAGGTGCGGAAGGCGCTGGCGGGAATCGATGCCACGCTGCCATTGGATTACCTGCAAACGTACGACGAGGATATTCGGGACCAGACGACGGGGCTGATGTACGCGGCGGCGATGCTGGGCGTGGATGCGGCGATTGCTTTGCTGCTGGCGGCGATTGGGATTTATGGAGTGATGGCGAACCTGGTAGAGGAGCGGCGGCGGGAGATTGGCGTGAGGCTGGCTATGGGAGCGCGGAGGGAAGATGTGCTGGGGATGATCCTGAAGAGGGCGGCGCTGTTGACGGGTGCAGGCACTGCAGTGGGGGTAGCGATGGCGGTGCTGATGGCGCGCGGGATTGCGAGTTTACTGTACGGGGTGCGCCCGAATGACCCGCTGGTGTTTGCGAGCATCGTAGTGTCTATTGGGGCGATTGCGCTGATGTCGAGCTGGCTGCCGGCGCGTCGGGCAGCGGGGGTGGATCCGATGGAGGCTTTGCGGGACGAGTGAGGCAGGGAATAGGGTACAGGCAGTAGGGAACAGGAGAGCCGTTAGCCTGTAAGCGGGTAGTTAAGCAAAAATCACAAACAGGGAACGGATGCTGTGGCCGAAGCGTACTGTTCACTTATCGGGCAGCGAGGGAGAGGCATGCTTGCAGACGTGAAGTACGCAGTGCGGCAGTTGAGGAAGTCGCCGGGATTTACGGTGACGGCGGTGCTGACCCTGGCGCTGGGTATTGGGGCGAATGCTGTGGTGTTCAGCGTGCTGAACGCGCTGGTGCTGCGGCCGCTGAATGTGCCGCATCCACAGAACCTATATATGTTGCAGCGATTCCAGTATCCGTCGCAGTCGTATTTGGACTACCTGGATTTACGCGACCGGAACCACAGCTTCGAGAGCCTGATTGGCTACAACATCATTGGTTCAGTGGGGGTCGATACCGGGGGGAATCCTTCAACGGCGTGGCCGTACGAGGCGACTGGGAATTACTTCGATGCACTGGGCATCCAGCCGTACCTGGGACGGTTCTTTCACCCATCCGATGAGCATGGATATAACAGTGCGCCGTTTGTGGTGCTGAGCTACGCGTACTGGCAGAGTCACTTTCAGGGGGATCGCGCGGCGGTGGGGCGGGTGGTCAAGATCAACAAACAACCATTCACGATTATTGGGGTAGCACCGCCGGAATTTCGGGGGACGGAGCTGTTTTTTGCGCCGGCGATGTGGTTCCCCATGGTCGACCAGCAGGAGGTAGAGGGCGACGAGCTGAAGTGGCGCGGGAACCACTCGATGTGGGTGGTGGGGCGGTTGAAGCCTGGGGTGACGGCAGCGCAGGCCGCGGCGGATATGAATTCGATTGGTGGGTGGCTGGCGAAGACGTATCCGGCAGACGACGATGGGGTGAAATTTACGCTGGCGCGACCGGGGCTGGTGGGGGATATGCTGGGCGGTCCGGCGCGGGCGTTTATGGCGGGGCTGATGCTGCTGGCTGGACTGATTCTGCTGGCAGCGTGTGCGAACCTGGGGAGCTTATTTGCGGCGCGGGCGGCGGATCGCTCGAAGGAAATAGCACTGCGGATGGCGCTGGGGTCGCGGAAGGGCCTGATCCTGCGGCAGCTGCTGACAGAGGCGGTGGTGGTCTCGCTGATGGGCGGAGTGGTGGGGCTGGTGGGTGGCATCATGATTCTGCGCTGGGTAAGCGCGTGGCAGCCGGTACCGAATATTCCGATTAATGTGCCGGTGAATCCAGACGTTTGGACCTATGTGGTAGCGTTCGCGCTTGCTGTGGTGAGCGGGCTGCTGTTTGGAATGGTGCCGGTGCGGCAGGTGATGAAGGCGGATCCGTGGCAGGTAATTCGGACCGGTGGCACGGACCTGGGGGGGATGCGGCGGTTCACGGTGCGCGATTTGCTGCTGGCGGGGCAGATCGCGATTTGCGCGGTGCTGGTGACGTCGTCGCTGGTGGCGGTGCGGGGACTGGCGCGGTCGCTGCGCAGCAACTTCGGGTTCCAGCCGGAACACGTGATGCTGGTGGATACCGATCTGCAGATGGCGGGGTACTCGGGCGATAAAACGCCGGAGATGCAGCGGCGGATGCTGGAGGCGGTGGGCGCGATTCCGGGAGTGGCAACGGCTGGCTACGTCGATCACATTCCGCTGGGACTGGGCGGGGGCGATTCATTTGTGTTCACGGAGGCAACGACGGATTTTCGACCGACGAACATGATTGCGGATGCGATGAATTACAACGTATCGCCGGGGTATTTTGCGGCGGCGGGAACGACGATGCTGGCGGGGCGGGACATCAGCTGGCACGACGAGAAGAAGGCTCCGGTGGTTGCGGTGGTGAATCGGGAATTCGCGCGGAAGGTGTTTGGGTCGGTGGACAAGGCCATCGGCGGACATTTTAAGTTCTGGGGTGGGGATCGGGCCGAAGTCGTCGGGGTGGTGGAGGACGGCAGGTACAGGACGCTGACGGAAGATCAGCAGCCGGCGATGTTCTATTCATTCCTGCAGCATCAGTCCAGCGAGACGTTTCTGGTGGTGCGGTCGGGACGCGATCCTGAGGAGATTTCCGCGGCGCTGGAACGGACGCTGCATGGGCTTGACCCGGCGCTGCCGCTGAGTGTCAGTACCTGGAATCGAGAGCTAGGTTCGGCGTTGTTTGCGGCGCGGGTGGCGAGTGTGGCGCTGGGGGTGCTGGGGCTGCTGGGCGGAATGCTGGCGGTGACGGGGATCTTCGGCATGGCTTCGTATGTGGTGAGCAAACGGATGCGGGAGCTGGGGATTCGCGTGGCGCTGGGCGCGCAGCGGAAGGAGGTGCTGCGCACGGCGCTGGGACGGGCGTTCATCGTGCTGGCGGCGGGTTCGGTGCTGGGCATCGTGTTTGGCTTGTTGGCGACGAAGGTGCTGTCGTACATCGTGTACCAGGCGACGCCGAAGGATCCGGTGGTGCTGGGTGGGGTGGTTCTGGCGATGCTGTTGCTGGGGCTGTTTGCGGCATGGATACCGGCGCAGAAGGCGCTGGGAGTTGATCCGATGATTTTGCTGCGGGACGAATGAGCTGGGGGCAGGGGATAGGGTGTAGGGTGTAGCGACCTGCACCGCGACTTTTGGGGAGTTGCGCGGGTTAGCTGGGAGAGGACAGACTGTCTCTGAGGATCTCCCTGTATGCCCACGGGTCTTGCTTGCGGAATTCAGCGTTCTCTTGCTGCTTTTTTGATCGCCCTGCTGGTTTTGCCGCCGGGCGAGCCGTTTGCTTTTGCGCGGAAAAAGAAGAAGCAGGAAGCGACGGCGCTGAGCGCGTCGCCACTGACGGCGGATCAGCGGGCGCTGCACGCTTTGAACCGGCTGACATTTGGGCCGCGGCCTGGCGATATGGCAGCGGTCGAAGCGATGGGGCTGGACAAGTGGATCGATGCGCAGCTGAATCCGGAGACGATTGACGATTCGGCGCTGGAGGCGCGGCTGGAGAGGTATCCGGCGATGCGGCTGAGCCAGCATGAGCTGATAGAGCGGTTCCCGTCGAATGCGATGATCCGGCAGGCGGAGCAGGGGAAGCGGGGGATACCGTGGAATCCGGTGGAGAAGGCGATCTATGAGGATCAGATTGCGGCGCTGAGAGAACGGCAGGAGCAGAAGAGGAGCACAGAGCTCAGAGCACAGAACGCAGGACAGGGTGCAGGGTACAGGGTGCAGGATACAGCGGGCGGTGCTGGGCAGCCTGGAATGATGATGGCTCCGGGTGCAGACATGCAGGGTCAGGGTGCTATGCCGTCTGGTTCCGCGTTGCCGGCGAATTCGATGGTGGCGAATCCGGGGAATCAGGGTGGGGAGACGGGGCCTCCGCCGGCTCCCGACATGATGCCGATGGCTGTGGAGAAGCCGGCTCCCCCGCCGATTGAGGAGACGGAGAAGAAGCTGTATGCGGATCTGGATGCGACGAACGTAGTGAACCTGCCGCCGGATCAGCGGGTGAAGAAGCTGATCGAGATGAAGCCGGAGGAGTTCCGCGATTTTGTGCAGCGTTTGAGCAAGCCGGATCGGGTGGCGATGTTCGCGAACCTGACGCCGGAGCAGAGTGAGACGGTGTTTGCGCTGATCAATCCCCAGCTGGTGGTAGGCGGTGAGGTGCTGGTGACGCGGCTGCTGCGGGACATCTACAGCGAGCGGCAGCTGGAAGCGGTGATGACGGATTTTTGGCTGAACCACTTCAACGTGTATCTGAAGAAGGGCGAGTTTGCGCCGTGGTATCTGGCGGATTATCAGAGCAAAGTGATCCGGCCGCGGGCGATGGGGAAATTTGAGGATTTGCTGGTGGCGACGGCGCATAGTCCGGCGATGCTGTTTTACCTGGACCAGACGGAGAGCGTGGGGCCGCATTCGCTGGCGGCGTGGCGGGCAGCGATGACGCCGGCGGGGCCGAATGGACGGCAGCGGCCGCTGGGTCTGAACGAAAACTACGCGCGCGAGCTGATGGAGCTGCACACGCTGGGCGTGGATGGCGGCTACACGCAGCGCGATGTGACGGAAGTGGCGAAGATTTTTACAGGGTGGGGGATCGACCGGCCGGATCAGGGCGGGGAGTTTGAGTTCAATCCGCGGCGGCATGAACCGGGGCAGAAGGTGGCGCTGGGGCACCAATTTGCGGGCAACGGCGAGTCGGAAGGGGCGCAGGTGCTGCACATGCTGGCGGTGAGTCCAGTGACGGCGCACCATGTATCACTGCAGATTGCGCAGAGATTTGTCAGCGACAATCCTCCGCCGGCGGTGGTGGACGCGATGGCGGCGACGTGGGTGAAGACAGGCGGGGATATTCGCGAGGTGGTGCGGACGATGCTCGAGTCGCCGCAGTTCTGGGCGCAGGACGCTTATCGCGCGAAGGTGAAGACGCCGGAGGAGTACGTGATTTCGGCGGTACGGGCGACGGGCGGGGAGGTGGTGCATCCGGCGGCGCTGGTGGAAGCGATAGGGCAGCTGGGGATGCCGCTTTATGGATGCCAGACGCCGAATGGGTATTCGTGGATGGCGGATGCATGGCTGAACAGCGGCGAGCTGCTGGACCGGATGAACTTCAGCCTGGCGCTGGCGGACAACAATGCTGGAACGGTGATGGGATGGGACAAGCTGATGGGCATTGATGGGCGGCCGGGCGTGGCGGCGGATGCGAAAGCGGACTCGAAGGAACAGAAGCTGGAGAATTTGCTGCTGGACGGGGTGGTGTCGGAGCATACGCGGAATGCGGTTCTGGCGCAGCTTGCGCAGCAGCAGGGGACGCTGGCGCAGGGACCGGCGGCGAAATTGCCTCCGCCGCGGCAGGTGAATTTCGTGCGGCCGCGGGAGTTTGGGCAGCTGTTGCAGAGTGTGGCGCCCCTGCCCCCGGCTGGGGATCGGGAGGCGGCGTTGCTGGGCGGGCTGCTGCTGGGGTCGCCTGATTTTCAGAGGCGGTGAGACGCGAGCGTGTGCCGGCAGCGTGGAGCGGCGCCGCTGCCTCAGCCCCTCGACAGCGCCACATTCTTTGCAAGCGGTTCCCACTCTTGCGCCCTCGCGGGCGTCTCAGTACGATCCAACTGCCATGTCCGAACCCCTCGAAACCGTAGCCTTCCGGATGAAGCTGTTGCCCGGCCAAGCTGCCGAGTACCGGCGCCGCCACGACGCCATCTGGCCCGAGCTTGTCGAGGCGCTCCAGCAGGCCGGCGTGTCCGACTACCGCATCTTTCTCGACGAGCCAACGCACTGCCTCTTCGCAATCCTCAAGCGCCGCCCCGACCACACCATGGACGCGCTCCCGAAGACGGATGTGGTCCAGCGCTGGTGGGCGATGATGTCGGACATCATGGAAACCAACCCGGATCAGTCGCCGGTCGAGCAGCCGCTTGTGGCGATGTTTTATATGGAGTGAAGGGTCGTCAGCAGCGGGTCGCCGAAAACCTCACGCCGGGCCACGCTGTCCGGTCGCCGGATGACCGTCCCCGCTTCCCAATACGCCACGACCGCCGCATCGTCGTTCGGATCGTGCGGTCCGTCTCCGGGAGCATAGGCGATCGGAGCATTCGCTTCTTCCTCGCGCTTCAGGCGATCCCAGTTGCTATGGCTCTTTCCCGGTGGTTGCAGCATAAAGTTTTCTCCTCCCTATAATAGACAAGCGAGCTAGCCCGGCTCCCCTCGATCCGCAATCTCACAGGTGAGCCGACTTGAAACCCGTAAAGCGAAACCGCGAAGGCGCCAAAAAGACAAAGCGCAAAGTAGAGGCAAAGTGGAAAGCCATTCGTCGCGGCCACGCTCGCGCGCCTGAAAACCAGACTCAGCCGCGGGCTGAAGAACGCGGCCGCCCCCGTGCGGCCCGCAAATCCAATCGAGCGTCCCGCCCTTCGCCCTATGCCGGCAATGACCGTCGTCCACTCGCGCGCGAAGCTGCTGCAGCGCGTCCGTTCGAGGACCAACAGCAAGCCCAGAACCTCGAAGAGTCCTTTGCGGCGAAGCCGCGTCCCGCCCTGCGCGAAGCAGTTCCGCCGAAGGCGGGGCCGCCTGGACGGACAGTGGCGAAGCCGCGTGCCGCCCAGGGCGAAGCAGTCATAGCGATCGTGGGCCGCCCCAACGTGGGCAAATCCACGCTCTTCAACCGGCTCACAGGCTCCCGCCGGTCGATCGTCGGCGATGAGCCCGGCATCACCCGCGACCGCATCTATGGTGAAGTCAACTGGCAGGGCCGCACGGCCCGGCTCGTCGACACCGGCGGCATCGTACCGGACGACGAAGCGCAGATCCCCGCGGAAATCTTCCGCCAGGCGCGCTTCGCTCTCGATGAAGCCGACGCCATGATCATGGTCGTCGACGGCCGCACCGAGCTCGCCGCCCCCGACATCGACCTTGCTCGCCTGCTCCAGCGCACGGGCAAGCCCCTCTTCCTGGCGGTCAACAAAATCGATACTGAAAGCATGGAAGCGGCGGCGGAAAATTTTCGACGCCTCGGCATCCGCAATCTCATGCCGATCTCCTCCGAGCACGGCCTCAACATCGGCGACCTGCTCGACGAGGTGTTCGCCGTCCTCCCGGCTGAAGAGCCAACCGCGGAAGCAGCGACCGAACCCGAAGCCGCACTCGAAGACTCGGGAACCCCGGCGCTTCATCGCACTCACGCTGCGTTCGAGCAACACGAAACGCGAGTTGCTATCATCGGCCGCCCCAACGTCGGCAAATCGACTCTCCTGAACGCGCTCACCGGATCCGCCCGCGCCATCGTTTCGCCCGTCGCCGGAACGACCCGCGACGCCGTCGACGAAATGATGGAGTACAAGGGACACGACCTTCGCCTCGTCGACACCGCCGGCATTCGCCGCAAGGGCAAGACCCACCTGATGGCCGAGAAGCTCTCGGTCGTGATGGCGCGCCGGCATCTTGAAGCCGCTGACGTTGCTCTCCTCGTCATCGACGCCACGGAAGGCGTCACTTCTTCCGACGCCACCATCGGCGGATACGCGCATGAGAGCGGCCGCTCGGTCATCCTGGTCGTCAATAAGTGGGATCTTGTCACCAGTGGCCGCACAGACGGCAAGCCTCCCGCCGATCGAGCGATCTTCGAGCGGCAGCTGCGCTCCGTCCTCAAATACCTCAGTTACGCGCCCGTGCTTTTCATCTCAGCCACCGAAGGCCGCAACGCTCCGCGGGTTCTCGACACCGTCCTCCGCGTCGCCGCCGAGCGGCGCAAGCGCGTCTCCACCGGCCAGATCAACCGCTTCCTCGACCGCGTCGACTTTCAACGCGCCAGCGTTCCCATGTCGAAGCGCATTCGCATTTACTACATGACCCAGGCCGCGGTCGCCCCGCCCACCTTCGTGCTGTTCACCGACCGCGCGGTCAAGCTCCACTTCTCGTTCGAGAGATTTCTCGAAAACCAGATCCGTGCGGCCTTTGGATTTGAAGGCACACCGATCTGGTTCAAAGTGCGACCGCGCAACGAAACCGAACCGGGAAAAAAGTCGGCTGGCAAATCACAAAAGTAACCCACCCTGGTCGGTTTCCCATGGCGCGCCGGCTCAGAAGCTGGCAACGTAGTCTCTATTGAGGCATCGAACCAGATAGAAGCGGAAACGCTTTGCAACCCGAAGAAGGAGGATGAATGTCCCCAGTACGGAGCAACATACGGACGCAACCAACTGAATCGGAACGAGAGCGCCTGCGGGCCCGGATGGGAAGAGTGACTCGAGCCGAGTTCTTCTCCACGGGGCCGCTGCTTGAATACATTCGCCCCTCGGGGGGTCACCTCAAATGGTGCAACCTCTATTTCGGAGGCGAATCGAGGGCGGGCTACTAAGCTTCCCGGTTCGCGCGCCGCAAATGGTCATGTCCGCAGGCCCATCCCTCCAAAAGATTGGCTGTGCGTGACCCGTGCGGGAGAGCGCGCCCTGAGGAAGCAGCAGAGAGGCAGGAACAGAACCTTCAGCCTGCCGACGCAATCGTGACCCGGGTGCAGCAAAAAATCCGAGCCAAAATCGAAGCGGGCTGTTCGGAAACGGACAGCCCGCTTTCATTTCGTGAGAATCCGTCGTTTTTCGGCTCGATTTCAGCTTGCAGTTCGCTCGAAGTTCCGTCGTTCCGTCGCACTTCCCTCGCCCACATTTCTGAACCGCCCCTACCCGCCCCGGAATCCAAATAGAAATCAACGAGGAATCACCAGGGAGCCTGTATCCTGAGTTGTTTCCTTCTCATTCGATTTCGGTCTTCATCGACCCTGGTTCGAGGTCCCGCAGTGAAAACGCATCCCATCCTGCCAATTCTTTCGCTGGCGTTGGTGCTCGCCGGAGCGGTCGGCTGCAACAAAGCCGAGCCCCAGCAGCAAGCCGGCGCCGGCATGCAAGCCCTCCCCGTTCAGACCCTCACTGTGGCCGCGGTCCCCGTGCCGCAGTCCGATGAATACGTCGCGACGATCAAATCGCGCCGCTCCGCCACCATCAATCCGCAGGTCGACGGGAATCTCACGAAGATCCTCGTTCAGTCGGGCAGTCGCGTGACCGCGGGCCAGCTCCTGATGCAAATCGATCCGATGAAACAGGAAGCTACTCTCGCCTCGCAGGCGGCTACCGAGCAGCAGAAGCTGGCCGTGTACCAGTACAACCAGCTCCAGGTGGACCGGCAGCGCAAGCTCTTCGCCGCAGGCATCATCAGCAAGGACGCACTCGATCAGGCTGAGCAGGCGTACGCGAACTCCAAAGCCGATTACGAATCCGCTACCGCATCGCGCAACGAGCAGGAAAAGGAGCTAGGCTACTACCGCATCACTGCGCCCTTCGATGGTATTGTCGGCGACATTCCCGTCCACGTCGGCGATTACGTCTCCTCCTCCACCATGCTGACTACCGTGGACGAGGCCAAAGACCTCGAGGCGTACATCTACATTCCCACCGAGCGCGCGGGTCAGGTCCGCAACGGGCTCGGGGTCCAGATTCTCGACAACAACGCGAACCCGGTCGAAAACACCTCGGTCGACTTCGTCTCGCCCGAGGTCGACAATCAGCTCCAGGGAATCCTGGTCAAAGCTCCGGTGCATTCGCCGCTACTGCGCACACAGCAGTTGGTCAAAGCCCGCGTGGTCTGGGGCATGACGCCTAAGCCCGTCGTTCCCGTGCTTGCCGTGACGCGTCTGGGCGGACAGGCGTTTGTCTTCGTCGCGCAGGACGCGGGCGGAGGCCACTTCATCGCCCACGAGCAGGCCATCTCCCTGGGCGACACCGTTGGCAACAACTACGCAGTCCTGGCCGGTCTCAACAATGGCGACAAAGTCATCGTCTCGGGCACGCAGTTCCTCCAGGACCACATGCCCGTGATGCCGCTGCCCTCCGGGCCGCCGCCGGCTGGTGCTCAACCCCACGCGGGCAGCTAAGCAAGAAACGCCGAGAACGAAATCATGATCGAATCAGGATTGGATCAGGATCAGTGATGTACTGCGAGGGCCACCTTGGTTGACTTTTTTATTCACCGTCCGGTATTCGCCACCGTCTGCGCGCTCCTCATCATCCTCGCCGGCGCAGTGGTGATTCCGTCGCTGCCGATCTCGCTGTATCCGCAGCTTGCACCGCCGCAGGTTACCGTAGCTACGGCCTACATCGGCGCGAACTCGAGCCAGGTGGAATCCGCCGTCACCGTCCCGCTCGAAGAGGCGATCAACGGCGTGCCTGGGATGCGCTATATCCAGTCCACCAGCGCGAATGACGGCAGCTCGATCATTACCACGACCTTCAATACCGGCTACAACCTCGACATCGCCGCCGTCGACGTACAGAACCGCGTGTCCTCCGCCACCGGCCTGCTCCCCGCGGAAGTCAACCAGACTGGCATCACGGTGAGCAAGGCCAACAGCAATTTCGTCTTAGGCGCGGGCGTCTACTGCGAACACGGCGAGTACAGCAATCTGTTCATGAGCAATTACCTCGACGTCTACATCAAGGACGCGCTCAAGCGTGTCAAAGGGGTCGGCGACGTCACCATCTTCGGCGTGGGGCAATATGCGATGCGGGTGTGGCTGGACCCGGTGAAGCTGGCCGCCCGCCAGCTCACCGCGACCGATGTGGTGGCCGCGCTCGAGGAGCAGAACGTCGAAGTCCCTTCCGGCCAGCTCGGCGCACCGCCTTCGGACATGAAGCAGGCCTTCCAGATCACGGTCAACGTGCAGGGCCGCCTGACCACGCCTGAGCAGTTCGACAACATCGTGGTCAAGAACACTCCCTCCGGCATCGTGCAGATCAAAGACGTGGGCCGCTCCGAGCTAGGCTCCAACAACTACGGCAGCACCCTCACCTTCAACGGTATCCCCGCAGTCGGCTTCGGCGTACAGCAGCTCTCCAACGCCAACGCCCTCCAGGTCGATCGCGACGCCAAAGCCGAGATGGAGCGCCTGTCGAAATCTTTTCCGCCCGGCATGAAGTACGCGGTTGCCTTCGATACCACCACGATCGTGGGCGCCTCCATCCGCGAAGTCGTCAAGACCCTGATTGAAGCCATCATCATCGTCATCCTGGTGATCTTCTTCTTCCTGCAGGATTGGCGCGCGACCCTGATCCCCGCCGTCACCATCCCGGTCTCCCTTATCGGAACCTTCGCCTTCATCAGCGTTTTCGGCTTCTCCATCAACTCGCTCACCCTGTTCGGCATCACGCTGGCCACTGGCCTGGTCGTGGACGACGCCATCGTCGTCATCGAAAACGTCCAGCGACACATCCAGGAAGGCGACAACGAGCCGCACCACGCTACGTCCGCCGCCATGGGCGAAGTGACCAGCGCGGTCATCGCCACGTCACTGGTGCTGATTGCCGTCTTCGTGCCTGTCTCCTTCTTTCCAGGAACGACAGGCATTCTCTACCGCCAGTTCTCGCTCACCATCGCCTTCTCGATCGCGATCTCCGCCTTCAACGCGCTGACGCTTTCGCCCGCACTGGCGGCCCTGCTGCTTCGCCGCGAAGACGAAAGGCATGGCATCCTGCACGCCGCCGAGCGTGGAATCAAAGCGCTCGGCCGCGGTTACGCCAGCACCATCCACGGCGTGCTCCGCATCCGCTGGGTGATTCTGCTGCTCTTCTTCATCGGCCTTTTCGGCGCGTACTGGGAGTACACGCACGTCCCCACCGCGTTTGTGCCGCAGGAAGACCAGGGCTTCCTGATGATCCTGGTGCAGGCCCCGCAGGGGGCTTCTCTGGCGTACACCACGCACATCGAATCCGAAGTCAGCGCGATTCTGAACCAGGACAAAGATTTCCTCGGCTCCTTCGCCGTAGGCGGCTTCAGTTTCTCCGGCAACGCCCCCAACTACGGGATGATCTTCTGCGCCCTCGCGCCATGGGATCAGCGGAAAGGCAAAGGCCATTCCGCGGCTGAAATTGTGACCAATCTGCGTCCGAAATTCTTCATGATCCCGGGCGCCCTCGTCATCCCTCTGGAGCCGCCCGCCATCCAGGGGCTCGGCACTTTCGGCGGCTTCCAGTTTGAACTGCAGGACCACGGCGGCAACACCCTCTCCGATCTGGACCGTACAGCCCACCTCATGGTCGCCCGCGGCGGGCAGCGCAAGGACATCACTGGCCTGTTCACCAGCTTCACCTCGAACGATCCGCAAGTGCTGGTGCGCATCGACCGCGACAAAGCCAAGACCCTCGGAGTGCCGTTCAGCCAGATCTCCGACGCCCTCCAGGTCTTCATGGGCTCGGAATACGTGAACAACTTCGACTTCAACAACCGCAGCTACCGCGTGTACGTGCAGGCCGAGCAGCAGTTCCGCCAGAACGCCTCCGACATCCGCCAGTACTACGTTCGTTCAGCGACCAACCAGATGATCCCGCTCGACAATCTCGTCGCGATCGAAAACACGTCAGGGCCGCAGGTCATCAGCCATTACGACCTGTTCCGTTCCGCAGAAATCGACGGCTCCTCCGCGCCCGGCTACAGCACCAGCGAGGGTCTCAACGCCATGCAGCAGGTCGCCCAGCAAAACATGCTGCATGGCATGGCCTATGAGTGGACCGGCCTCTCTCTCGAAGAAATCGAGTCCGCCGGCAAAGCCGTGGTCATCTTCGCCCTGGGCATACTGGTCGTCTATCTAACTCTCGCCGCGCTGTACGAAAGCTTCGCGCTGCCCTTCATCATTCTGCTCGCTGTGCCGATGGCTGTCCTCGGCGCGCTCCTCGCTCAGTCTATGCGCGGCTACGCCGACGACATCTACTGCCAGATCGGTCTCGTCATGCTCATCGGTCTCGCCGCCAAGAACTCCATCCTCATCGTCGAGTTCGCCGAGCAACTCCGCCGCAAGGGCCGCACCATCGTCGAGGCCGCGACCGAAGCCGCCGAACTTCGCCTTCGCCCCATTCTGATGACGTCCTTCGCCTTCATCCTCGGTGTGATTCCACTGGCGGTCGCGTCAGGCGCGGGAGCAGCGGGGCGACGCTCCGTCGGGACGACGATCATTGGCGGGATGCTGCTCTCCACCGTCTTAAACCTGGTCTTTATCCCTGTGTTGTATGTGATGCTCCAGACATTACTTGGCGCCTTCAGCGGGAAGGATAGCTCGCGCCGTCCATCCCAGCGCGCCGACACCTCGGACCACTATCAGCAAACTGCTGTCGGAACCCATCAGTCCTGAACTTCGTATAGAAGAAGCAAGTAGGCACTCATGATCGGACGTCTCTTCCTGATCCCAGTGGTGGGCCTGGCTCTGTTCGCCGGCCTGATCGCGGTTCGAGTCACGTGCGTGGTTGTGCCAAGAGTCGTGGGCACCGTTGTTCCGAAAGTCGTCGAGACCGTTGTCCCCATCGTGGTCCGCACCGTCATACAAGCCACCGACTGCAAGGCCGACTGATCGCCCTCACTGCACCGACTACGGCGCTGAAAATCCGGCAAGTAGCCCGCCAGCAACGCCGCCTCCCGATCTCCGGGTGGAGGCAGCGGCGATTGCTGCGGGTCGATGTGTGCTGAACAGATCCCCGGCCCATCCTGGTGCGGGGAAAAACGCCGCGCACCAGGAATGGATTCTCATAGCCTGTTTCTAGGTGCCGAGGTATTCGACGTGGATGTAGGTGCCGAGGCGGACGTTGTAGGCGAGGTACCAGCCATCGTCATCCGGATCGGGATAGAGGATGATGTCGTCGGAGTCCCAGAGCCAGCCATCGCAGAAGGCGATGTCGGCAGCGGCGACGCTGAAGTAAAATCCGCCGAACCAGAAGCGCGAGGGACCTCCGCCAGCGATGCGCCAGACCTGGCCAGCGCCGATGCGACCTGGGAAGCGGCCGTGCTCCCACGGATGGTCGAGGTGGTAGGCTGCGGGGTTAGGAACGTGGCCGACCCAGCGGTCGGTATCGGCGTCGACGTGGGGGACTGTCGGATGACCGGGGCGGTCGGGTTGGCCGCCAGGAGGCAGACCGATATGGCCGCTGGGGCCGCGAATGGGGCCACGAGCGGGAATGTGGCCGCCTCCGACCTCGGGCGGGCGTGCAGGGCCGACGGGGGCGGGGCGGCCACCTCCAGCGGGATGTCCGCCAGCGGGACGCTGTGCGTGTGTGGGGAGTGCCAGGAGGGCGAACGCGAGAACTGCGAGAACTGCCAGGGGGCCGATGAGTTTCTTCATGGTTTTCTCCTTCGATCTGGTCAGCTACGGCGGAGCCGATTGCGACAAAAGGGCCGTGGAGCCGCGGCACGTGGGAAGGATATTTCGCGGCACGCTCATCATACATGCGGAAAATGAGCGCGGGGTTGCTGCGCGATTATGAGTCGGGTGTGTCTGAACCGGATGCGTCGAGGAAATCCCAGGAGATGGCGATCTGTGCGCCGAGGCTTTCGGCGATGCGGACGGCAGCGGCTTCGAGTTGGTGCATGAGACCGGTGAGGTAATCGCGCGAGCCGGAGATGGCGGCGATGCCGAGGGTGGCGGACTGCCAAGTGGGCGCGTCGTCCATTTCGGCGATGGAGATGTTGAAGCCGTGGGCGAGTTTTTCTTTGAGGCTGCGAACAACCTGGCGGCGGTCCTTGAGGGAGTGGGCGTGTTCGATGCGAAGTTCGAGGAACATGGCGGCGACGGGCATGGGAGATTCATCTTAACGCTGTGGCCGCAGGGTGGCTGGAGCGGCGGTCGGATGCCGGAACGGTTGCCTGGGATGTGCGGTAAATACCGGCTTATTCGATGGAAAGCGGCCATCTTCCGCCGCGACTGGAAGCATCCCAGGAAAGTTGAGCAAAACAGCTCTAACTTTTTCGCCGATTAAGAGGAGACTGAAGACTATGAAAAAAGTTTGGATATTGACTGCGACACTGGCGAGCTGCGGTTTTCTCTACGCGCAGGAACAGAACCCGACGGCGACGGACCACTGGCCGCAGAACCAACAGCCCTCAGGCCAGACGGATGCGGGGATTCCGGTTTACAAGATTCAGGTGGTAGCCCGCGATATTCCCGCGATCAACTACTTCCATCGCAGCGGGGCGACGAAGATCGGGTTCGAGGGAACACCGCTGCTGCCGATGGCGAAGGGTTCGGCCGAGGTGAACAGCCTGAATGGGCGGACGGAGATCAAGGCACATTTTGAAGGGCTGGGGCCGGCGAATGGATTCGGGGTTGAGTATCTGACGTATGTGCTGTGGGCGATTTCGCCGGAGGGGCGGCCGGTGAATCTGGGTGAAATTCTGTGGAACCACGATCACGCCGACACAACGGTGACGACGGGTCTGCAGTCATTTGGGCTGATTGTGACGGCGGAGCCGTATTTCGCAGTGACCATGCCGAGCGATCTGGTGATCATGCAGAATACCGTGCTGAATGACAAGACGACCGGAGTGCTGGAAACGATTAACGCCCATTACACCCTGCTGCCGCGCGGGGCATACACGGATACAGCCGGGCGGCACACTGTTTTGAATCCAATTACGCGCAACGACCGCTCGCCGCTGGAGTTGTATGAGGCGATCAACGCGGTGCAGATTGCCGAGGCCGCGGGTGCGGATCAATACGCGCCGGAGAGCATGGCGAACGCGAAGCAGGATCTTGAAAACGCGCGGGACATGGACATCCACCAGAAAGAGATGAAGCAGGAAATCACTTACGCGCGCGAGGCGGTGCAGACAGCGGAGGATTCGCGGCTGATTACGATCCGCAAGATCAAGGCGGGCGACGAGGCGGCGGAGAAGGCGCGGATCGAAGAAGCGCGTCGCAAGGCACAGGAGGACGCAGCGACCGCGCAGGCTCAGGCGCAGCAGGCCAACGCGCAGGCAGAGCAGTCCGCGGCGGCGGCTCAACAGGCGGCCGATCAACAGGCGGCGGCTCAGGCGCAGGCAGCGGCAGCACAGCAACAGGCGGAACAGGCTCAGGCGGCTGCGGCACAGGCTCGCGCGCAGCAGCAGGCTGCCGAGGCAGCGGCAGCGCAGGCGGCGCAGCAGACCGCGGAGATGCGGGAACGCCTGAAGACGCAGCTGAATTCAGTGCTGCAGACGCAGGAGACGGCGCGCGGACTGATCGTGAATATGTCGGACGTGCTGTTTGACTTCAACAAATACACGCTGAAGCCGGATGCGCAGGTAAAGCTGGCGAAGATATCGGGAATTCTGCTGACCTATCCAAACCTGAAGATGCAGGTGGAGGGTTACACGGACTCGGTAGGGTCGGATGAGTACAACCTGAAGCTCTCGCAGGAGCGGGCGACGGCAGTGCAGGCGTTTTTGATTTCGCAGGGCGTGCAGCCGGGAAGTATTTCGTCGCAGGGATACGGGAAGGCGGATCCTGTGGCGGATAATTCCACGAATTCGGGACGGGCGGAGAATCGCCGGGTGGCGATGGTGGTGTCCGGGCAGTCGATTGGGGTGCAGGAGCAGGCTCCTACGAGCTCGATGAACCAGCCGATGGCGGCTCCTCAGGCAGCGCCGGCGCCGCAGCGGCCGGTGCAGAGCAGCTACGCAACTGGAACGGCGAATACCCCGCCGCAATAAACGACAAACGAGGAAAACGGAGAGGCCGCCTTCGGGCGGCCTCTTTTGTTTTGGACAGGAGAGCATGGTCGTCACAAATCACTTGCAATTCGCAAGTGAGGTTTGCTAGTGTGACGGGCGTGCCTCGAAAGGCCTTTGAGAAACGTCGGTCGGGATGCCCGGTCAATATCTCGCTCGAAGTATTTGGAGACCGGTGGTCGCTGCTGATCGTGCGCGACCTGATGGTACGGGGGTTCACGCGGTTTCAGGATTTTATGGAGTCGGGGGAAGGGATTGCGACGAATATATTGGCGGATCGGCTGAAGAGGCTGCGGCGTTCGGGGATTGTGACGAGCGAGCGAGACGTGAGCGATGGGCGGAGGATAGTTTATCGGTTAACGGAGAAGGGAATCGATCTGGCTCCAGTGATGCTGGAGGTGCTGATTTGGGGGGCGCGGCACGAGGAAACGGGAGCCCCGCCCGCGGTAATCGCGGAGCTGGCGAGAACGCGGCGCTCCGTAGTGGAGGAGACGAGACGGCGGTGGAGGGAGCGGGATCCGGCGCCGTTGTTGCCGTGGTTAGGGGGCCCAAAGAGACGGCGTTCAGCGTTCAGCGCTGAGGGTTCAGCGGACAGCAGTTGAAGCCCTTGCCCTCCGGGGCAGGCCATCGAGTTCAGTGGTCTGGTTCGATCCGATGGATTAGCAGGAAGTGGCCATGGAGGATAGTTCGTGACTGAGTCGACGATGGAGCGGAGGTGGTAACGGAGGGATACGGCCATCACGGAGAAGTTGACGCAAATGAGCACAGGTTCGGCAATTCACCACTAACCAAAAAGGAGAAGGCGAGATGAAGGTGACACCGTATTTGCTTTTCAACGGGCAGTGCGAAGAGGCGTTCAAGACCTACGAGCGGGTTTTGGGCGGGAAGATTGTGGCGATGTTCAACTTTGGGGACAGCCCGATGGCGAAACAGTATCCCCAGATGGCGAAGCAGGTGATGCATGCTCGCCTGGATATCGGCGACCAGATGCTGCTGGCCAGCGATTGTCCGCCGGAGCATTTTGAGAAGGCGCAGGGGTCGTCGGTGTGTCTGGAAGTGGATGACGTCGCGAATGCGGAGCGGATTTTCGCGGAACTGGCGAAGGAGGGCAACGTGAAGATGCCGATTCAGGAAACGTTCTGGGCGAAGCGATACGGACAGCTGGTGGATCGGTTCGGCACGCCGTGGATGATTAACGTGGCCGCGCCGGCGTACGCTGCGGCGTGAGGACAGCCAGTAGCCGGGAGCTGGGAGCCGGGAGCCTGGAGCCAGGAGCCAGATGCCGGGGGAACCCGCTGGGTTTGGTGGGAAGGCAAATCAAAAACGGGAGCGATGCATGAGTCGAGTGCGGGTGCTGGTGGGCACGAAGAAGGGCGCGTTCATTCTGAAAGCAGATGGAAAGCGCGAGAGCTGGGAGGTGAGCGGGCCTTTCTTCGCGGGCTGGGAGATTTATCACATGAAGGGATCGCCGGTGAATGGGGACCGGGTTTACGTTTCGCAGACGAGCGGATGGTTCGGGCAGATCATTCAGCGATCCGATGACGGGGGGAAGACGTGGACGGCGCCGGGGGGCGGCATGCAGAAGTCGCCGCAGGGCTGGCCGACGGGGGAGAGCAATCGGTTCGTGTACGACACGTCGGCGGATGGGGGCGCGCCGCTGACGACGCATCAGTGGTACGACGGAACGCAGCATCCGTGGGAGTTCAAGCGGGTGTGGCACCTGGAGCCTTCGCTGACGGATGCAGAGGCGGTGTACGCGGGCGTGGAGGATGCGGCGCTTTTTCATTCGATGGATGGGGGGCACTCGTGGCAGGAGCTGCCGGGGCTGCGCGGGCACGGTACGGGTCCGCAGTGGCAGCCGGGGGCGGGCGGGATGTGTTTGCACACGATTGTGCTGGATCCGAAAGATCCGCAGCGGATCTACATTGCGATTTCGGCGGCGGGGGCGTTTCGCACCGACGATGGCGGCAAGACGTGGAAGCCGATCAACAAGGGGCTGCGCTCGCAAATGATGCCGGATCAGGACGCGGAGGTTGGGCATTGCGTGCACCACATTGCAATGAGCCCGCGGCGGCCGGGCGTGCTGTTCATGCAGAAGCACTGGGACGTGATGCGGAGCGACGACGCGGGCGATTCGTGGCGGGAGGTGAGCGGGAATCTGCCGACGGATTTTGGGTTCGCCATCGACGTGCACGCGCACGAGCCGGAGACGATTTATGTTGCGCCGATCACCAGCGACTCGCTGCACTATCCGATGGATGGGAAGCTGCAGGTGTGGCGGAGCAAGACGGGCGGCAATGAGTGGGAGGCGATGACGGAGGGGCTTCCGCAGAAGGATTGCTACGTGAATGTGCTGCGCGATGCGATGGCGGTAGACACACTGGACGATTGCGGTGTGTACTTTGGGACGACGGGCGGGCAGGTGTATGTTTCGCCCGACGGCGGGGATCAGTGGAAGCCGATTGTGCGGGATTTGCCGCCGGTATTGTCGGTTGAGGTTCAGACGATCGCATGATCCTTGTGGAGTTGCCGTTTCATCTGCGGACGCTGGCGCAGCTGAGCGGCGCAGTGAGGCTGGAGGTGGACGATCCGGTGACACTGCGGCGAGTGCTGGACGCGCTGGAGGCGCGGTATCCGGTGCTGCGTGGCACGATTCGGGATCATGGGACGCTCGAGCGGCGGGCGTTTTTGCGTTTTTTTGCGTGCGAGCAGGATTGGTCGCACGAGCCGGTGGATGCTCCGCTGCCGGAGGCGGTGGCGACGGGAAAAGAGCCGCTGCTGGTGATTGGCGCAATAGCAGGAGGAAGCTAGCCGTCCAGGCGGACGCGCCTTCGGCGCCTTTTCTCCCAGCGATTAAGGGTGTGGACCAGGGAATGAAGTGTGCTACCGGGTCTGGTTGGCCAGAGAACGCACGGGCCAAGCACTAACGATCAGGCGAAAGAGAAAATCGATGGCGACAGCGACACATGCGGAAGTGGGCGAGGTTCGGGTATTGCGCGAGCAGGTGCAGGCGATTCAGAGAGTGCTGCGCGGCAATACGGAGGGACTTACGGAGGCGGACTGTTTGGTTCAGCCGCAGCCTGGCGGAAATTGTCTGAACTGGGTGGTGGGACATCTGGCGTGTATCTGGGACATGGTTCTTCCGGCGGTGGGACAGAAGCCGGTGCTGGGAAAGGAGACGCTGCAGCGATATGACCGCGGGTCGGCGGAGCTGCACGAGGCCGGAGAAGCTTTGCCGCTTGAGATGCTGCTGGGCGCCTGCGACGAGGCGGCGAAACGAATGGACGAGGGGTTGGCGAGTCTGACCGACGAGAAGCTCGATGAGCTTGCGCCGTTTTCGCCGCGCAAGAAGGCGGATGAGACAGTGCGCTCATTGCTGTCGCTGGTGATGTTTCATCAGGCGTATCACGTGGGGCAGACGGGGTTGCTGCGGCGGATAGCGGGGAAGGAAGGGAAGATCAAGTAGCAGCCTGTAGCCGGTAGCCCGTAGCTGGGAGCCTGTAGCCGGTGCTGGTTTTCGGGATCGGGGCGAGGTGCTTGTTTCGAGGGGGGACTTCTGTGCAGAAGATCCAGACTTTTTTGTGGTTCGATGACGACGCCGAGGAGGCCGTGCAGTTTTATGTCTCGGTCTTCAGGAATGCGAAGGCTGGCGCTGTGATGCGTTGGGGCGAGGGAGGGCCGGGAAAAGCGGGTTCGGTGCTGACGGCTTCGTTCACGATTGGCGATGCGGAATTTGTTGCGCTGAACGGAGGGCCGCACCACGAATTCACGGATGCTATTTCGCTTGTGGTGCGGTGCGATTCGCAGGCGGAGATCGACGCAATGTGGTCGAAGCTGACGGAGGGTGGGGAGGAGGTCCAGTGCGGATGGCTGCGGGATAAGTTCGGGGTGTCGTGGCAGGTGGTTCCGGCAAATATTGCGGAGTTGTTGCAGGGGAAGGACGCCGAAGGCGGAAAGCGCGCGATGCAGGCGATGATGCAAATGAAGAAGCTCGATATTGCGGCTTTGCGAGGTGCGGGAGGGCTGGAGTAGCCGCTCGGCAGCCCGTAGCCGGCAGCCCGTAGCGTGTAGCCCGTAGCGTGTAGCGTGTAGCGTGTAGCGTGTAGCCAGATGCCGGCAGTCACCCGCCAGTTGCTGATTGCTCATCTTGTGGCCCCCTGCGTGGCGGAACGGGAACAACGCAACAATTAGTTGATGGCCGTGTCCGTTAGGGCGAGCAGTGGGACGAATTTTGGGTAGCAGGCGAGGCAGTGCCCGTGGGCAAAGAGATATTGCTATGATGTTGCCCTCACTGGAGAAGCGAGGGGACGAGGCCGGAGGCGCGGTAAAGGCAGAGGGGGGGAGAGGCTGTGACCATTTCACGAAGGACATTCTTGGGGGAACTGGCGGCGTCGGGCGCGCTGGCGGGGCTGTTAGCGAAACCGGACACGGCGGCGGCTTTAACCGCGGCATTGGACGACACGGTTGCGGATACCAGCCCGGGGACGGGCGCGGCGTTTTGGGGCAGTTTTTTGGCGAAAGCGCCGCGCGAGCGTGGGCTGATGGGCCACAAATTGCCGGGGACGGACGCCGACCGGCAGGTGAACTATCTGCATTTTGGCGATAAGGGGCTGCGTTACGCGGACCAGATCCCTAACGACGAGCTGCCGGATTATCCGGGCGACGTTGCGGTGAGCATGCAGGTAGGCGGAATCCGGCTGTCGACGGCGGATCGGCAGAAGTTCGAGCAACTGCAGTCGGCGCAGCTGCGGATCGACATGATGCAGGGCAAGCAGATGTTCAACATGATCGATCCGCTGGCATGGATGGCGCTGGCGGCGATTTTCCCGGATGAAGGCGGGAAGCTGCCACCGCTGCAGAACCTGAGCTTCGATCCATCGACGTCGGCCGAGAACATGCAGAAGATTCTGCTGCCTGGGGGTATGGGCCATATGGCGGTGAACGTCTCGATGGTGCACAAGGAGTCGGAGTTCTGGACGGTGATCAAGACGCTGGTGAACGACGCGTCCAAAGTGGCGCCGGTGCTGGGTTTTCCGGCGATCAGCATGACGGCGCTGGCCGGGTTCAGCAAGTTGTACGGAGTGCTGGCGAACCGGTCGGTGTTTCTGTTTCAGGCACGGCCGCAGCAGGCGTTCGCAACGCAGGCAGCGCGCGAGCAGGCGAACTCGACGATCGGCATTAATGTTCCGACCGGCGACTACGTGCTGGTTCCGCAGTCGCACACCGACGACTTGAAGCCGTACCTGGATAATCTGAAGTTGCAGAATGGGTACATGATTCCGAAGGACGCGCCTGATACGAGCTCGGTGTACGAGACGGCGGAGAAGGCGCAGCCGGACATCAGCTACATCACGATGCATCTGAGCGTGACGCCGATGATGCAGTATGGCGAGCCGGCACCGAGTGGCGGGAGTTCGAGTGGTGGGAGCAGCAGCAGTAGTAGTTCGAAGAAGAAGACCACGACGAGCACAACGAGCAGCGGCAGCAAGAGCAGCGGAAGCGGGGCGACCAGCACGAAACCAGCGAGCGCGAGCCAGCCGGAAGGTAGCAGCAAGCCCGATGACAACAGTAAACCTGAGAGCAGCAGTCAGCCCCAGTAAGCGGAGGGCGGGAGATCCGAGGAGTTGGGCAATGAGGGTGCGGGGAATTGGGGTTGTGGCCGCAATGGTTTTTGCGGGCATGACGCTGACGGTTCAGGCTCAGAACTTTGGGGCGGCGAAAACAAAGGTGACGCTGCAGCGGAAGCTGCCCGCTCTGTATCGTTTGCCCGGCAACACGATCCGCGTGAAAGTGACGGCGCATGCGGAGGCGGCGGATCTTGCCACCGATCTGCGGACGCAACTGGAAACGGAGTTGCTGAAAGACGACCCTCATCTGCAGGTAGAAGAGAATGATCCGGCGGAGACAGTGAGCTGCCAGATCACGAGCTACTCGCATCCGAAGCCGATCCAGAGACAGCAGCCGGGGATCGGGAAACAGCCACCGCAGGTGATCACGCGGATCACCGGGTCGTTGAGCGTCGCGTTCGAAGCGAAGGCGAAGGATGGGCGCGTACTGGGCTCTGCGAATGTGCCCGTGAATTACGACCAGGAGTTCGATGCGGCGGGCAACAATGTCTCGCATGGGGTGATGGGAAGCCTGGCAAACTCGTGGCACAGGCTGAAAGGGAGCTCGGGGAACGACAACGAGGAAATGAAGCCGCCGACGGATGCGGAACTGCGTTCGTTGCTGCTGGATTCCGCAGTGCATCGCATTGCGCAGAACATTGTGAACACCAGCGAATCGATCGACGTGTTCCTGGCGAAGGACAAGGGTCCGATCGACGAAGGGGACAAGCTGGCGGTGGCGGGACTGTGGCAGCGGGCGCTGGAGACGTTCGAAACGGCGAAGCCGCTGACGAAGAGAGATGAGGACGCGTACCGGCTCTACGACATCGGGGTGGCCAATGAGGCGCTGGGATATGCGGCAGAGGATCCGAAGTCGGCGATGAAGTTTCTGGACGAGGCGGCCATTAACTACGGCAAGGCGATCGACGCCAAACCCGGCGAGAAGTATTTCCTGGGGCCACAGAGGCGCATCGAAACAGCGATCGAGCATTACAGAAGGCTGGAGGAGGCGAAGAACACTCCGCCGCCGGCGCCGCCTGCGTCAACGGCGCCACCGCCGACGGTGGCCAGCGCTCCGGCTACAGGCAAGAAACTGGCCAGCACGCCGGTGAGGACGCCTTCTCCTTCGACGAAGACACCGGGCGCTTCGGCGAAGACTCCGGCTCCGGTTTCCACGGGGGGAGTGGCGCGGCCGACCGCTTCCGGATCAAGCGCGCTGACGGACTCACAGGTGATTGCGATGGTGAAGAGCGGAATCGCCGAGGAGTCGGTGGAGCAAACGGTGAAGAACGCGAAGTCGGTGGATTTCGATCTGAGTTCGGCGGGACAGAGAAAGCTGGTGGCCGGCGGAGTGAGTTCCGCTGTGCTGAGCGCGATGAAGGCGCGGGCGGCCCAGGAGCTGACGAAATGAGCGCACTGGCGCGCGCGGCGGGAGCTGCATTGCTGGCGGTTGTTGCCTGCGCGTGTGTGCATGCACAGGACGATCGGTGCGGGGCGGGCAAGGATCTGGTGGTGCAGGCGCTGGAGCGGGTTCCACCGGGCAGCAGCGACGATGCTTATGAAGATGCGCTGCAATTGCTGAAGCACGCGGTTTCGACGTGCAGCGAACTGGGCGATGCGTGGTACTACCGCAGCCTGGTGGAACAGAAGCTGGGGCACGCGAACCTGGCGCAGTATTCGATGGACAAGGCGCGGATGTTCGGCTCGGAAGCGATGCAGCAGGGGGCGAATCCGTTTGTGCTGGCGACGCCTCCGGCGCGGAGCCGTGCGCTGACGGCCAATGCGCCGCAGGGACCGGGAGCAGCGAGTGGGGCAGCGGTTGCGGGACCGATTCAGCAGAAATGGGCGCTGATCGTGGGCGTCAGCCGCTTTGCAGATCGAGCAGTGCCGCAACTGAACTACACGACTGGGGATGCCAGCGCGTTCGCGGCGGAGCTGAAGGATCCGGCGATCGGGCGATTTCCGGCGGCGAACGTTCACGTTCTGACGGACGATCAGGCGACGACGAGGAACATCAAGGAGCAACTGAACTGGATTGCCAGGAACGCGCAGCCGAACGACCTGGTGGTGATCTACGTGGCGACGCACGGGTCGCCGCGAGAGCTGGACTCGGCGGGCGGCGTGAACTACATCGTGACCTACGACACGGAAATAAAAAACGCGGATCATCCGGACGAAGATGCGCTCTACGCTACGGCTCTGCCGATGGTGGAGCTGGCGAATGCAGTAGCGACGAGGATGAAGGCGCTGCGGACGGCGGTAATCCTGGATACGTGTTACAGCGGCGGCGCGGTGACGAACGTGTCGAAGAAGATGGGGGCGGGCATTGCCAATTCTGCGCCTTCGCAGGCCAACCTCGATCGGATCAGCCAGGGGACGGGGCGGATTGTGATCGCGGCGGCGAGCTCGAATGAGGAGTCACTGGAGAGCGATCAGCTAAGGCACGGGTATTTCACTTACTTCTTGTTGCAGGCGCTGAAAAGCGGCAGCGGGATGACGCCGATGAGCCAGGTTTTCGCCACAGTGGCACAGCAGGTATCGGACAGAGTGACGGCGGACGGCAAGAAGGATGGAGAGACGGTGGGGCAGCATCCCGTAATGAGCCGCAGCTCGGAAGACGCGGACTTTGCGCTGGGCGCGACGGCGGGCGGCGGTGCGGCGAAGGGCGGGCGGTAGAACAGGGTACAGGTTAAGGGGACAGGGTACAGGTTGAGGCAACAGAGCAGGCGCGGGGCCGGTTCTCGGCCCGGCGCAATCATTTCTGAAAAAACTGAGAATTGCGGCGGATTTTGCATCAGCCGGGGCGGCGATTTGCGTATATGCGGGTACAGCGGTTGAGGGCGTGCCCCGTTGGACCAGTCGCCAGAGACATTTCGAGGCATCGTTGAGCGCCATCAGGGGCGGGTTTTCTCGATTGCGTTTCGGATTCTCGGGGAGAGTGGGGTGGCAGAGGAGGTGGCTCAGGATGTTTTCCTATTGCTGTATCGCCATTTGCCACGACTGGCCAGCGAAGAGCATGTAACAGCGTGGGTGCGGAGGGTGGCTTGCCATCGGGCGACGGATGCGTTGCGGAGAAGAGCGGCGCGGGGGGATGCGGCGGCGGAGGAGTATCAGGACGGGATGGCTTTGCGGCCGGTGGTGCGGGATATGGCGCCGCTGATGAATCGAGTGGAGCAGTTGCTGCTGACGTTGCCGCCGCAGCAGCGGGCGGTGATGCTGATGCGGTATCAGGAAGACCTGGAGCCGGAGGACATCGCGGTTGAGATGAAGATGCCGCTGGCGACGGTGAGGAGTTATCTGCAGCGCGGCGTGAAGATGCTGCGAGCGAAGGCGGAACGGACGCTGAAGGAGTACAGCCGTGGTTGAGAAGATGGACGATTTCGAGAGGGAATTGAAGGAGCAGCTGCAAGCGCGCGAAGTGCCGGCTGGATTTACGGAGCGAGTGATGGCGAGGGTGCCGGAGCAACGGGTATCAAGCTGGAAGTGGGTTGGCTTTGGGATGCCGGCGTGGCGGTGGGCGGTGGCGGCACTGCTGGTGGCGGGGATGGTAGCGGGGGGAGTGGAGCATGATCGGCAGCAGCGCATTGCAGGGGCGCGGGCACGGGAGCAGGTGCTGCTGGCGCTGCGGATCACGGGGTCGAGTTTGCGGGATGTGCAGCAGAAGGTGAGCCGGGGGGATCGGTAAGTAGTAGCAGCTACGGATTGGGAAGACGAGAGGGGTTAGTCATGAAAAGGGCATGGGTCAGAGCGGGTTGGATTGCGGTAGTGGCGGTTGGCGCGGCGTTGACGGCGGGGGCGCAGACGTCGCAGTCGCCGTTCCCGGTAACGCTGGAGAAGCAACTGGCGGATCGGGCGGCGAACTATACCGAGGTGTCGCTGGACAGGAAGATGCTGGATTTCGCCAGCCGGTTTATGAACGACAAGGACGACGCCGAGGGGAAGCGGATCGTCGAGAAGCTGAACGGCGTTTACGTGCGCAGCTATGAGTTCGACAAGCCGGGGCAGTACACGGCGGCGGACCTGGAGGCGGTGCGGCGGCAGTTTGATACTCCAGAATGGAGCTCGCTGGTGAAGACGCGGTCGCGGGACGGATCGGACGACGCAGATATCTACATGAAGCTGGTCAACGGCGAGGTGCAGGGAATGTTCATTCTGGACGCCGAGGCGAAGGAGCTGAACTTCGTGTACATCTCGGGGCCGATTCGGCCGGAAGATCTGAAGGATCTGAGCGGGAACTTCGGGATTCCTGCGGGGAGCTACACGATGACGGTGAAATCGAAGGACAAGGCGCAGAAGGCGGACAAAGATCAGAAGGGGGACAAGGCACAGAAGGGGGATCAGGAGCAATGAAAATGGCGAGTTTGGTTGCGGGCGGGGCTGTTGTGATGGCGGCGGCGGTTGTTTTGCCCATCACGGTGCAGGCTGCTTCGAATCACGACTTCGATGCTGTTATCTCGGCAGTCGAGCAAAGGTATGACGCGCATGCGGAGCGGGTTCCGATGATGGGTTTCGTGAACTTCTGCGCATGGGTCGCGACGGGCGGCGGGGTGAAGGGGATGAAGATCGCGGAGTTCGATCACCTCGGCAACGTCTCCGATTCGGCGGAACTGGAGAAGCTGGTCGGCGACTCTCTGGGCGGCGGATGGGAGCGTTTTGTCGTGGAACGGCAACGGAACGGGGAGGTCGACATCATCTATGTGCAACCCAACGGCTCTGCGATGCGCATGATGATCGCCGACTACGAACATGGGGAGTTGGACGTGGTGCGGATCGAAGTGAATGCGAACCGGCTGAAGCACTGGATCCGCGATCCAAAGAGCAGCGTGGAACGGCACGATTATGGGGTGGATGGGAAGGGTGTGCCGGACTGAGGGCAGGGGACCAGGGAGCAGGGTGTAGGGGGGCAGGGAACTGCGCGGGCAACGGCCCCGCCCGGCTGATGCGGGGGGGGCCTTTGGTGTTTCGTGCGCCTTGCCTGGGCGTGCGATACTGCCTTTGGCATGTACAAGCGCGTGGTTCTCAAGCTCTCCGGCGAGGCTCTGGCAGCGGGTAAAGGGTTCGGCGTCGATCCGATTCGCATCCACGAAATCGCGGCGGAACTGGCTGAAGTTCACAAGCTGGGCGTGGAAGTGGCGATCGTGGTGGGCGGAGGCAATTTCTTTCGCGGGGTCGCCGAGCAGGCGAAGAAAATGGACCGCGTTTCCGCTGACAACATGGGGATGTTGGCGACGGTGATCAACGCGCTGGCGATCCAGGATGCGCTGGAGAAGCAGGACGTATTTTGCCGGGTGATGTCGGCGATTGAAATGAACCAGGTGTGCGAGCCGTATATTCGGCGGCGGGCGATCCGGCATCTGGAAAAGGGGCGCGTGGTGATCTTCGCGGCGGGGACCGGAAACCCTTATTTTTCCACAGATACGGCGGCGTCGCTGCGGGCGATGGAAATCAAAGCAGATGTATTGCTGAAGGCGACCAAAGTTGAGGGCATCTACGACGCCGACCCGGTCATCCAAAGGGACGCAGTGAAATTTGAGCAGATTACGTACATGGAAATACTGCGGCTGGGGTTAAAGGTGATGGACACCACGGCAGTGAGTCTGTGCAAGGACAACAATCTGCCTATGATCATCTTTAATCTGAACGAGACGGGGAATATCCGCCGAGTGATTCTCGGGGAGAAAGTCGGGTCACTGGTGACGGCCTGAAGCAGCCTCCTGACCATCAACTCTCGGAGGCGCCTCGAATGAGACCCGCCCCGAAGCGGGGCTCAAGTTGCCGACCGAAGGCACGAAGCTTAGCAGGAGGCTGCGTCTGAGCGCACAAGCACAAGTGGTACCCCGGCCCGCGAAGACGTGGTGCCCGGGTCCCCCACGACAAACACCGGCAGCGAAGCCGGTAGTGGTGAAGGCGAAGAAGGAGCGCCTGCCGGCGCTGACGGGACTGCGCGCCTTTGCGGCTTTGAACATCGTTTTCTTTCACTTCGGGAATCCGAAATGGTTTGGGCCGTTTGCGCCGATCGTCGATAACGGGTACACGTCGGTGAGCTTCTTCTTGTTGCTGTCGGGATTTGTGCTGGCCTACAACTACTCGGACAAAGCGCAGAAGGGGCAGCTGAGCACGCGGAATTTCTGGATTGCGCGGTTGTCGCGGCTGTATCCGATTTATCTGTTCGCGCTGCTGATGTCAGTTGGCATGCTGATGGACGAGTGGCATGCGCGGTCGCATGCTGAGTTTGCCTGGGGTGTGACGCTGACACCGGTTCTGCTGCAGGGCTGGAGCCCGTCGCTGTCGACATTCTGGAACACGCCGGCGTGGACAATGTGCACGGAGGCGTTTTTCTATCTGATTTTTCCGCTGGTGATTTTGTGGAAGCGGCCGAAGAACGTTGGGGCGCTGGTGGGGATATTGTTGGGGCTGTGGTGCCTGGGGATGGTGCTGCCGAGCCTGTATATGGGGCTGCATCCGGATGGGGATTTGCATCCGGGGCGATACACAGATGGCTTCTGGATGCGGGCGCTGAAGTTCTCGCCGCCGCCGCACGTGCCATCATTTCTGTTTGGGATTGTGCTGGCCGATCTGGATGCGCTGATTCCGAGAGCGGCGCGGAGGCGTCTGCTGCTGGGCGCGGTGGGGATGGCGGGCATCTATGCGGTGCTCTACTTCGGCGACCACTTTCCGTATCCGATGATGCATGACGGGCTGATGATGCCGCTGTTTGGACTGGCGGTGCTGGGGCTGGCAGGGCAGAATCTGATCGCGAAATTCTTTGGGTTTTTTCCGTTTGTGGCGGTGGGGCAGGCGAGCTATTGCTTGTATATTCTGCATTTTAATCTGTGGAATATCATCCACAACTCGAGCATTCTCAACGCGACGGGGTTGGCGCGGTTCGATCCGTGGCTGAGTTACGGATTGCTGGTGGGAGCGGCGGTGCTGGCGATGCTGTTGATTGAGCGGCCGGCGCAGCGATTGATCAAGGCTACTCTGCAGCCGCGCCGCGGTGCGAGCTACGCGGACGCCGCAGGCTCTTCCTGAAATTCAGCTCTCCCGGCTGGGGCGAATAAGTGCTTCAGGACGGATAACCCATGCCGGAGAGAACGCCGCGCATAAAGGCGAAGCTTTTTGAGACGCCGGGCATGGGGTCGTCGCCATGGACTTCATACTCAAGGTCGACAAAGCCCTGATATTTCAGGGCGACAAGAGCCTTGAATATTTGATGGACTGGCATTTTGCCGTCTCCGACCGCGACCTGGCTCTCTTTGGCATTGAAATCTGTGAGGTCCTTCATGTGCATATTGAAGAGACGCGGGCCGGCGGCGTGGATGGCCTCGACGACATCGGTTCCGGCGCGGACGGTATGTCCTACATCGATACAGCAGCCGATGCGCGGGTCCATGCCGTGAATATCTTTGAGGATATCGAGGGGTGAAGGCCAGAGCTTATCTTCCGGACCATGGTTGTGGATGGCGAGGCGTATGTCGTATTCCTTCACAAACTTCTCGATGCGCGGAAGGGTCTCGGGGGAGGGATCGCCGGCGACGATGACGGGAATATTGGCGCGTTTGACGTATTCGAACTTGCTGCGGATATCGTCGTCGGCCGCCTGCTGGAAATAGATGGCTCCGGCGGCGTGCAGGCGGATGCCGGCGGCAGTGTAGTCGGCGAGGGCCTGGGCCTCGGCAGAGGGATCCATGGGCAGATGATCTTTCGCGTCCTTGGCGTTCAGGTCGAAGACGTTGAGATCTTTCATGAAGGCGATCATCTGGGCGCGGGTGAAGTTGCGGAAGGTATAGCTGGCGAGGCCGAGGCGGACGGGAGACGAGGTGTCCTCGGGCGCGGGTGCTTTGGCGAAGGATTCGGCGGGGACGAGCGCCGCTGCAGTGGCCATGGCGCTCGTGAGAACGAAGTCGCGGCGAGAAATCTGAGGGTTCATTTAGATCACCATGTCGGAGTTCAGGTATGCAGCCCACTCAAGCCAAGTGCAGGCTTGCATGGGGCACCTGGGGATTTGTTGCTGGCCCACTCAAGCCAACTGCGGGCTTGAATGGGGCACCTGTCGATTTGTTGCTGGCCCACTCAAGCCAACTGCGGGCTTGAATGGGGCACCTGTGGATTTGTTGCTGGCCCACTCAAGCCAACTGCGGGCTTGAATGGGGCACCCGGGGATTTGTTGCTGGCCCACTCAAGCCAACTGCGGGCTTGAATGGGGCACCCGGGGATTTGTTGCTGGCCCACTCAAGCCAACTGCGGGCTTGAATGGGGCACCTGTCG
>Ga0181520_10001570_pt1 | contig 45954 bp, 39 predicted proteins | sample PEATcosm2014_Bin_29_FD_132451 | JGI IMG/M metagenome (GOLD analysis project Ga0181520, IMG submission 132451) | Peatland microbial communities from MTU Mesocosm Facility, Houghton, MI, USA - PEATcosm2014_Bin02_30_metaG | ecosystem: Environmental > Terrestrial > Soil > Wetlands > Peat | place... | reverse complement strand
GTGGCCGTAAAAGCCGCATCAACACAGCACAAACCTGCATTTCAAACCGATTTTCACTCAACAATCGCTTGAAACGAAAATGAATGACTGTGCATCAGGTGAATTTCAACAAGTTCCTAGAGCAAAACCACGATAGGTGTAACCAAGGCCAAAGTTTTCAAGTGTTGATTTCCTTAAGAAATCAACACCACATATCAACTTCTTCAGGACATGAAGATCGTGGTTTTACTTTAAAGCTTGCGTATACCGAGCACGCGATGGTCGGCGAGCTGGCTCTTCATCACGTATACCAGTTTGTTATTGCTTTCCGGATCGGTGGGCAGCAGGAAGAATCCCGGCTCGACGAGATAGTGAATGGAGTTGAATACGATTCCCTCCATCACTTCGCCATCGAGAAACTGCAGCCGCATCCATATCCCGTGAACAATGGGCGCGCGGGAATGAAAGTTCAGATGCTGATGCTCCGCGTCTCCCTCAAAACTGTTCACATAAAAGACGGCCTTGATTTCCTTGGCTTCTATTTCTTCGACGATATTTGTTTCGGAATTACGAACCCGGAAGCTCTCGGGCGAGCTATGTGGAGCGTGACTTAATAACTCTTCGACGGTCTTCCAGGACGGTGAGTCGAGAAACCCCTTGATGGTCCTGGAACCGAACTGGATTACGACCTTCTCCGAGCGGGAGAAATCAAGGTTGCCTTCTGGCGTCACGCCTTCTCTCGCGATGTGGAGTAAACCGGCTTCTGCGGTGGAATGAGATTGTACTGTTTGATCTTGTACAACAGCGCCTTGTAGCTTATTTGCAGTTCGTTTGCCGCTGCCTTTCGGTTCCATCCCGTCCCCTCCAGCGTTCTTGCGATGGCGGCGGATTCGGCTCCGCCCTTCAAGTTGCGTACCAGATGCTTCAGGCTTCCATTGCCGTTGTCATCCACGCCGGACGCTGACGAGTCCGCGTCTTGCGGTGGATGCAACTCGTCGATGATCGCCTGCTCATCGTCAAGGATGATATAGCGCTTGATCGTATTTTCCAATTCGCGAAGATTGCCGGGCCACAAGTAGCTATTGAGCGACTGCATCAGCGCGGGAGAGATAGGCAAGGGTTCGCGCTCGTACTTCGCGGCCACCTTGCGCATGAAGTGGCGTGCCAGAATCGGAATCTCTTCCGGGCGCTCGCGCAGCGGCGGCATCTTCAGCGTGAATCCATTCAGGCGATAGTAGAGGTCTTCGCGAAAGCTCTTCGTCGCAATAGCCGTCTTGATGTCGATGTTGGTGGCGGCAATCACGCGCACGTCGACTTTGACGCTCGACCGGCTGCCCAGGCGGGAAAACGATCCGTCCTGAAGAACCTGCAGCAGCTTGGCTTGCAGCACCGCCGGCATCTCGCCAATCTCATCCAGAAAAATTGTCCCGTTGTTGCAAATCTCGAACTTGCCGGGCTTGGACTTGACGGCTCCGGTAAACGCGCCCTGCTCATAGCCGAAGAGCTCACTCTCGAGCAGATCGGCGGGCATTGCCGCGCAGTTTACCTTCATGAAGCTTGCATGGCTGCGGGCCGACATCTTATGGATAAATAGGGTGGCGACTTCCTTGCCGGTGCCGCTTTCGCCCAGGATAAGAACCGGAATGTCGGCGCGCGCCACCAGCCGGCATTGCGATTCGATTTCTTTCATGCGCTGGCTGGCGCGCACAAAGGATGTGTTCTCATCCAGCGGAATCTCGTTGATCTCATCCTCGTCGTCAGCCAGCGGCTTGTCGGCTTCCTTCAGGCACTCACGCACGGCCAAATCGATGTCGGCCTTTCGGAAGGGCTTTAGAATCACATCCCGCGCGCCCATGCGTGTGGCCGCCACCACTTCCTTCAATTCGGCCGTGCAGGCAAGCAGAATGATCGGCAGCGACGGCAGCAGAGCGTGAAGCTTTTTCAGTAGCCCCAGCGCGTTCTCCGCGGCGCCACCTTCGGCGATGTGCCAGTCCATCAGCAGCAAATCCGGCGCGGAAGATTCTATCAGGCTGCGCATCAGCTCCGCTGCTTCGGTAAACCGGCGCACGCTGAAACGGTCCGAAAGAATGCGATGAAGATAATTCAGGATTGCTGAATCGGGATCGAGAACCGCGATGTGCGGATTGCGCTTGCCCTTCGTCTTCACTGCCGCTCCTGTGAAATCCCATTTCCTTGCATTCGTGGCCAACTATGCGCCGCGGAGGACCCGCTTCGCTTGGAGCGCAAATCAAAGTTGGAGGCCCGGCTCCGGCTGCACCATCGGGAAGGTAATACCCTCCCCACACGAATGGATATCGTCTGCTGCTGTTCCACGATACTACCACGAAAGTGGTAAATACTTGACCCTTCATGTGCAAGTATTTACACACATCCTGATATCAATTTGCGGTTTCCGCCGGAAATTCACAGTTTTGTTACCGCAATACGGAAGTAATAGTTACGTTAGCGCATAATATAGGTTACTTCGGAGTCGTTGAGTTTGGACGGAGAGTTGCTATACAGACAGTAAACCGCCTTAAGAAATCAGATCGACCATGCCTCTGCCGCGCGCAATTGAATCATCCGCTCTCAACGATCTTCCTCCCATTGGAGTGATCTTCGGGCAATCCTCAGCAATGGCCGTTGCCCGGGAGAAGCTGGAGCGCGTTGCCCAGACGACCGTTCCCGTATTGCTGCAGGGCGAGAGCGGAACGGGCAAGGATATCTTTGCCAAGCTCTTGCATATTTACTCGAATCGCTCGAAGGGTGCCTGGGTCAAGGTATCCTGCCCTGCCATTCCCCACACACTGATCGAGTCGGAACTCTTTGGCTATGAAAAGGGAGCATTCACCGGGGCTTATGCCACCAAGCGCGGCCGCGTCGAGCTGGCACATCTGGGAACTCTCTTCCTGGATGAAGTCGGCGATCTGGATTTGTCGGTACAGGCCAAGCTGCTGCAGATGCTTCAGGATGGGAGCTTCATGCGGGTTGGAGGCCAAGAATCGAGATACGTCGATCTCCGGCTGGTCAGCGCGGCCAGTGATAACCTGCGGCAACAGGCCGAGGATGGCAGCTTCCGGCGGGATTTCTTTTTTCGCATCAACGCCGTGACCATCGAATTGCCGCCGTTGCGCCAGCGCACCGCGGACCTGCCAATGCTGATCGATCATTTTCTTGGTTTGCACTCGAAGGCCTTCCACCGCGATCCAAAGCCGCTCTCACGCGAGTTGACGCGCATGATGCAGCGCTACGATTGGCCGGGAAACATTCGCCAATTGGAGAACATGATTCGCAGCTACATCCTGATCGGCAGCGAGGATGCGTTAGCGGCGGAGTTGGTTCCTTCCCTCCCCGCCAGCCCCGCCCGGCTCAACACCGAGATTGATTTGGCCAACCCCGTCTCCCTGAAGGAAATTACCAAGGCCGCCACGCAGGATCTCGAACGGCAGATCATTCTGAAGGTGCTGGAAGCCAATGGCTGGAGCCGCCGCAAGACCGCCAAATGGCTCAACATCAGCTACCGGTCGCTGCTCTATAAACTGCAAGACGCGCAGCACGGCGGCTTCCAGGAGCCGCAACCCAAGGCGAGAAATTCAGTTTCGGTGCTGCTCCCTCCGCGGGACAAGGCGAAGGAGACCGAGCCGATGGGAACCGGAAGAGCGGCGAACTGAGGCGCAATTCCTATATCCAGCCACGTAGAGCATAGTAAGCAATCTTTACTGTTTCAACCGACATCGTCTCGAAGGCGGAGAAGCGTCCCTGCCAATTCTCAGTCGATTGCTGTACATCAGGAACTGCCATCGGGGCAGCTTCGATGCCCAGCTTGCGAAAGACGCGCAGCGCCCGGTAGATATGAAAGTCGCTGGTAAGAAGAACCTTCTTGCCGGGCATCGCCTGGATCAGCCGCGCCGCCTCAATCGCGTTTTCGCGGGTGCTGGTGGATTTCCACTCGGCTATGATGGCCTCGCGTGGAATGCCTTCGGCAATTAAGAAGTCTTGAATGCCGGATCCTCCTCCGCCGCAGATCACAATCTTCTTGAAGCCTCTGGTTTGCCATGCAAACAGCGTCTGTCGCGCTCGCCAGAAGGATGAATACGAGATGCCGCCGTGGTCGTCAGCCGCCGCGCTGAGCAGAATCAGAACATCGCCCTTGGGCTGCTCGATAGGACCCGAGTATGCCTGGGCCCACCACTGCACGATGGGCGTCGAGATCACCAGCACAGTAATCAATCCGACAGCCGCGAGCAAGCGGACGAGCACGCGGCCGGCTTTGCGCAGTGATTTCATGCGCCGCCTTTCGCGCGCGGGCTGGCAAGCGATTCAAAAATCTCCAGCAACTCCGCCGCAACCGTCTCCCAGCCTCGGCTCCAATGCGCGGAGATAGCCTTGGCCTCCCAGTTTCGGTCCAAGACCGAGGCCAGCGCCTGAGCCAGAGCACCGGAGTCGCGCGGCAGCACAAGCTCTCCGCACTCACAGTTCATGATCTCCGGGATGCCGCCGACCTTCGTAGCCACGACAGGCCGTCCGCTGGCGAGCGCCTCCAGCACCACGTTCGGACAGCCTTCCATGTAACTCGGCAGGGTAACTAAATCCGCTGCCGTCATCCATACGGCCACATCGTCAAAGCTGCACTCGTGCAGCGCGTGAATGTAATTGCCGGCGTTGTTAGCTTGAATCTCGCTTTCGATCAGAGACCTGTCCGTCCCTTCGCCAACCATGTACACATGCAGCTTCGCGCGCTTGGGATGCAGCAACGCCGCCGCTTCAATCAACTCGAGCAGGCCTTTCCTCACGTCCATGCGGCCGATATAAACGACTGCCTCCGCGGACGGATCAAGGGCAAGCTTTTGTCGCGCTGCAAGACGGTCCCGTGCATGAAAGACCGATAAGTCGCAGCCACTGATCAGCGCGCGCGTCTTCTCTACCGGCGCGCCCATGGCCACGATCCTCTTGCGCAGATCGTCGCTGATGGCAAGCACAAAATCCGCTTCGCGAAGAAGCGTCCTCGTGCGCATTGCAGAAAACCGGTCACCGATGCTGTGAACGTCGGAGCCAACGCCCATAACCACAACAGGACGAGAGAGCGCCTGGCCGATCTTCAGCGCGGCATAGCCGTCCGGGTAGAGAACGTAACTGAAGATCAGGTCGGGCGCAAAATCACGCACGTGTGGCAGCAGAACGCGCGCGGCTGTTCCTCCGTTGAATGGCCGCGAGACCAGCGGCAGCACGGAATAGTCGTAGTATCCGGCCTTCACGCCCGGCAGACTGTACGAGGCGTCCAGAGCGTGGTAACTGCGGCTTCGCGGCCTGAGCCATGGCGGGTAGGCGGCATGTGGATAGAAGACTCGCACATCGCATTTTTCTGAGAGAAGACGAAGCGTCTGATAGGCAGGACGGCCATGAGTAGGTTGCCCGGAGCTGGGGAAATGCGCGGTAACAACAGCAATCCTGAGCATAGCTACTCTCCCGTCTCTGCCGACTGGCCCGGCAAAGCATCCAAGCCGTGCTCGGCGATGGAATGCAGCAGGCTGGCATAACGTTGCGCGAGAACCTTGCGTTCGTACTGCGCAATCATTTTCTGGTCTGGCCGGTAGGAACCAAGCAGCGCATTGCCGCCTGTCGCCACATCCATGAAGAGCTGGCGAATCGCTTCTGTGTCGCGACTGTCAGCCCACCAGCCGGCGTGTAACTCCTCGATCAGCCGGCGCACGTCGCCCAGTGGATGAACGCAGCCCAGGATCGGCTTGCCGGCACCAATGTAATCGTAGAATTTCGCCGATACATTCAGACGGTCGTGGGTGATCAGCAACGCATAGTCGGCCTCGTTCATAGCGGCCAGTGCTGCAGGTTGCGGCAAGTATCCTTCGAGTTGCACCATATCGCCCAGTTGCAGGAGCGCTTCGCGGTAGCGAGGTTCCTCGATATGGCCAATGAAGCGGAGTTTGAGGCGTGACTTCACCTCTAGCGGTAGAGATTGCAGAGCCTGAACCAGCATGGTCGGCTCGGTGGATGCGTAGATGCTGCCAATGTAAGTTACAACGATTTTTCTATCGGACTGGATAACTGGCGATGAAGCAGAGCGGTAGATTCGGGTGGAATCAAATCCATTGGGGATAAGCTGGTACTTGTCTTCAGGATCGTGCGGGTAGCGTGCGCGAATCTCGCGGCGCGCGCCCTCGGTGACAGCGACCACTATGGTTGCGCTGGCCACAGCCGCGGCTTCGGCTTCAATCGCGAAGCTGCGCGCCCGTTCGCTCCGGCTGAATTGGAAGGCGGCTGCTTCAAAACAAGTCGAAATCCATTCGTCGCGAAAATCCAAAACAATCGGCAAATACGGATAACTCTTGCGCAACCTTTCCGCCAGCAAATAATTCGAGTAGGGCGCGCCGGTGATTAGAACCAGATCAATTTTGCGCTCCCTGATGATGCGCCGCGCGGCGCGCGTCAGAACTGGCAGCCATGTCACCTGCGGGTCAGGCAGCAGAAGGTCCTGGATCGCTCTCTTGAGGAAGTTGAGTTTGCCGGCGGGAACTGCACCATTAGCTTGACTGGTGGGCGGCTTTGCCCCGGTGACCAGCCTCTTGAGCCGCTTCTTGATGCTGAAGGGAAGATCGAGCGTGATGGTGCGATGAATCGTGACTTCCGGCGGAATCTCGTCGAGCAGCGACAGGTCCATGCCCACCGAGGATGGATTGCGCGTCGTCAAGACATCGAGACGGATTCCTTCCGCCGGGAGATAGCGCGCCAGGCTGGCTGCGCGCAGCACTCCAACGCCTCCGCAAGGCGGAAACGCATAGACAACCAGCAGAACGTTCAAATCACTCATCGTGTGGCTTGCCTTCGATCTGTTCGCTGGCGCAGGGATGGCGCGACGCGATCTTAGTTGCCATTTTACAGGGTTCGAATCGGTACTCTTCTCTGGCAATAGTTTTACAAGCCACTTTTCCGGAATGATAACTGCCTTTGCGCCCGAGTAATCCTTTCGGGAGAATCGAGCTTGACTTACTTGATGGGCCGCCGTGTATTTGCGCGATAGAATAGAGACCATGCGGCACAACGTCTGTGGTGAAATTCGCACATCTGTACTAGGTTTCGGCTGCGGTTCAGTACTGGGGCGCGTTGGCCGAGCCGCATCGTTGCGCGCGATGAACGTAGCCTGGGATGAGGGAATTACGCTCTTCGATACGGCGCGGAGTTATGGCTTCGGAGATGCTGAAGCCGTGCTGGGTGAGTTTTTACGCGGCAAGCGCGAGCAGGCTGTCGTGGCAACAAAGTATGGCATTGCTCCACAGAGGCTGTGCGCGCTCAAACGCGTAACCCTTCCCTTGGCCCGCCGCGCACTGCAGGTGCCGGGAGTGCGTAGACTAGTTCGCCGCGACGGTGGCCACGGTGCCGCTTGCGGACAGTTTTCTGTGGCAGGGTTGCGGGCATCAGTCGATGCCAGTCTGCGGCAGCTCCGAACCGATCATCTCGATCTGCTCTTTCTGCATGAAGCCACGGCGAGCACGATTTACCAGCAGAATCTGATGGCCGAACTCGACACACTGGTGCAGTCGGGTAAGGTGTTGCACGCGGGCCTCTATGCTTCTGCGGACGTGGTTGCTGGATCGATCGCGAACGGACCCGCTATTATCAGTGCTGTGCAGTTTGGCGCAAATGTTTTTGATCCGATGACGTCCGGAATTGCGGAGCTCAATCAGCGAGGAATGCTTCTGATTGCCAACCATCCATTCGGCGGTGTTGAGCGCCTCGCGCGGACAAGAGAGACTCTCGCTTCGATCTGCGCCGATGAGACGACGCCGGTTGAACTACGCGAAAAGTTGCGCGACTCAAACTGGCAGACACTGTTGGAAGCTATCTTCGCAATGATCCTGAACGGCGAGGGCATTCACGCACTTGTTCTCTCGATGATGCGTGAGGACCACCTGCGCGCCAACGCCCGCGCGGTCGCGAGCAGCAGCTTTTCCAGCGCCGAGCTGGCGCTACTGCGCAAGCGGATGCTTGGCTCACCCGCTACGGATATCAGTATGTAATAGCTCCGCGATTAGCAATATCGAGGCGGGCTTGTCAGAGCCTATTCGCCTTGTACTCCTCCGCTACGTACTCGCACGCGCGCGCCGTTAGGGCCATGATCGTCAACGCTGGGCCTACTGTTCCGCTGGAAGGGAAACAGCTCCCATCGGTTACAAACAGGTTTTTCACATCCCAGCATTGGTTGTACGAGTTAAGAACTGACTTAGCCGGATCGTTACCCATGCGCGCGCCGCCGCATTCGTGAATCGCCGCTCCAACCGCCATGCTTTTCTTGAAGGACCTTCGGAAGATAAACCGGCTGAACCAATTGGCATCGGGGAATGGCTCGATCTCAGGATCAAGCCCGAGCGCTGATCCAGAAAAGATTATCTTATAGCCGCAGGATTCTACCATCTCCCGGATAGATCTGGTTTGCTCTTGCAGGAGAGCGTGTTCGTTGCGGGCCAAAGAACATTTGATATGAGGAACAGGAATGCCCCAAGCATCTTTTCGCCTGTGATCGAGAGTAATGCGATTGTCGTAGTAAGGAAGCGTCTCGCCAAAACCCATAAGTCCGAATACTGCGGGCTGGTCATCGGGAACGTAACCCCGTCCAATCGCTCCCTGAATTCCAAAGCCTCGAATGAATTCAGGGTTTGTAACTCTGTCAAGATTCTGGAATCGAGGAATATATACGCCTCCGGCTGGCGAATAGAAAGAATCCGCAGGTGCTGAGTTATCCAGTTCCCAACCCTTGGCGTCCGGAACCGTACCGAAGATCTGGCTTGGGCATTGATCCATGAAGTAGCGCCCTAGAAGTCCGGTTGAATTCGCCAGGCCATTGGGGTGATTCGCAGAAGCTGAGTTGAGAAGCAGACGAACAGATTCTATCGTGGATGCGCACAGTATCACTGCATTTGCCGAAACGCGTTCCGATTTCTTCGTCAACCGATCAATTAACTCCGCACCGGTGGCTTTCCCGGTGCGCGGATCAACCGTGATTCGTTTCACAATCGCATCGGTCCGAATCGTAAGCCGCCCGGTTTCCTTAGCAGCTAATATAGCCAGCGGAACCCGCCTGAGATTTGGAGCTGCATACCTCCAGGATGTCACGGAACGCTCCGGCCACTTAGCTTCCACTTTTGCCTTGAATGCTTGCTCGACCACTGTCAATTTGGGAGTATTGCTGTATCTCCCATCGGGAAGGTTGCGTATGTTATCGTGCGTGCCATAGACATTGAGAAATTTCTCGACTTGATCGTAATAGGGTGCGAGGTCGGCATAGGTGATCGGCCAATCCTCTCCGTATCCATCCCGGCTCGCCGCCTTGAAGTCATAGTCGGACATGCGCAGCAGGACGCGGCCGTAAAGATGCAAGCGGCCTCCCAGTTGCCTTCCTCGAATCCAAAGATAGAAATCTTCTTTGGGTGTGGTATATGGATTCTTCCAATCGTTCACAAACAGGTGTTTGAACTGATTCCCGAAGAAACCAAGCCTGGCCTGAATATACTGGCCCTTGAGAACTGCCAGAGCACGAGCCACAAGGTTGATGCCCTTTTGCCGTGGATGTTCCGGAACCTTGAAGTCGTTCTCCGTGATATCCGGACCTGCCTCTAACAGAAGCACCTTCAGACCGCGCTGCGTTAGCTCCTTTGCCGCAAAACTGCCCGCGGCGCCGGAACCGACAACTAACGCATCGAAGTGTAGGTCGTGCATTGCATTCCTCCATGCCACTAACTATCTTGGCCCATTTACTTTACTCCGCATTGATTAACGCGTCGACTGCCTGATACATCTGCCATGTCGTTGCCCAGTGAAGCTCGATGTTCCTTCGCTCTGCCTCTTCCGCGAGCCAGCTGAATAGGTTGCTGAGTCCGCCGTTGAGCAGCGGTTCCCGATTCCTATCTTGCGCACCATGGGTGTAGAGCTTCAAAAACATATCTCCGCCAATGGTGGGCGCCAGATCGAACCACTGCCGTACGCGCGCGCGCGTTGGCATATCATGTCCGGCAAGCTCTCCGGTTTCCATGCGTGGTAGTAACCGTTCGCCAAAGCGCAAGCCAATCGGTCCTGTAATCATCAGTAAATCTCCGCGCCTGCCGCCGCCGATAGCAGCTTCGATTCCTCGGTCAAAGGACTTGGGACGATTGTCGGTGTTGCTGGTGCACCAGTAAATCTGATTCACAATGCGCCCCTGCGTCGCCGAGGGAGCGGATGGCATGGTGAAATCCGCGTAGCAGCCCAGATCACGCAGTAGGGCGATCTCGCCGTTGAGGCCGCACCACCGGCCATCCGGGCGCGAGTTATCCAGCGCCCAGTTGCCATGGATGAAGCCGAAGACGATGCGCCCATTCTGCTCGCGCAACAGGCCGTGATCGTAACTCAATCGGCGGCAGTAGTCAGTTACTTTTCCGATGAACAAGTCGCGCTGCTCGTGATCGTGGTGCAAATGCACTTCAACATCTGCGATGCCCAGCCGAACAATCTCCGCCAGACCGTCAAGCAGCTCACGCCGATACTCTTCCTGTGGATAAAAGAAGCTGTACTGGGGGCGCTGGCCCGCCGAGTCATAGGGAGCTTCATCGGCAATCAGCGGCCACTTCTCGCGCCATCGCACTATGCGGCCGAGTGCGGTTTCCAGAGATGCGCCCATGCCTAGCGGTTCGAAGTGATCGGCGATGGCAACCCAGGCACGCTTCGGCTTGCCGGGCCAAGCGGCTTTGCGCAGGCGGTCCATCATGTAGGGCGCAAGCCAGATTTCCGCGTGTCGGGGCAGCTTCATGGAATAGATCTTTCCGTTGCATCTCTTAGGTGATAGCGGCAGTCGCACCGCAGCCATAACATCTAGTTCAAGTATCGAGTAGGCTTCTCTGTCTGTCAAAGCACTAAAGGCATCCCGCTTCGCTTGTGGCTGGCAAGCAGCGGCATGGTTGTAAGGCGATTTAAGACAGGATTGCTGGTATCTTTCACGTCCATCGATTAACATAGAGTTAAGTCGTGGCTGCGGATCTTCTCTATGCGGCGGCGATCCGTAATTATTTTGTTGGAATGCCGGGAGACGTCAAGGTGAGTGGCAACGCAGATTTCGGTAAGAACAACCTGGATCTCTTGCGTTTGATTCTAGCCTCCATTGTCGCCTTGTTCCATCTCGGTGTGCTGGCAGGTATGCCGGCCTTCAACGCTTTGAGCTGGTGCCTTTCTCCGCATTTTGCAGTCAGGGCGTTCTTTGTTATCAGTGGGCTGCTTATTTATCGCAGTTATACGCGCTCATCTTCCATTGGCTCTTATCTGGACAAACGAGCCAGACGAATTTATCCTGCTTACTTTACCATCGTGGTTTTGGCGGCAGTTGGACTGTGTCTGCTGAGTTCGCTGCCTTTATCACATTACTTTGGAGCCGGCTTCTGGAAGTACCTGGGCGCTAATCTCATCTTTCTCAATTTTCTTGCGCCAGGGCTCCCGGGAGTGTTCGCGACCAATGGCATGATAGCTGTGAATGGCGCGCTCTGGACGCTTAAGATCGAGGTTGCCTTCTATTTGTTTGTCCCCGTTCTGCATTATTTGTGTAACCGCTTTGGAGCCGGGAAGGTTATTGGTGCCGTCTTCTGCCTTTCTTGCATATGGAAGTACGGCTTTTCGTTGCTTGACTCCATGTATACTGCGCCGGGTATTTATACTTTGGATAGTTCGCGCAGCGTTTATTCACAGCTGGGGGCGCAGTTTCCCGCACAACTTGCCTATTTCAGCGCGGGCATATTGCTTTTTCTTTATTTTGATTCACTCAAACTCCACTTTATCGGCATTTCTTGCATTACGGCAATTCTGTATCTCGTCGACCACTGGTTCGCGGGTGGTGTCTTGGATGTCTTGTGGATATCGGGATTTGTCTTTGTTTTTGGCTTCTGGCATTATTTCGGAAACTCCTCGAAACATGGCGATTTTTCTTATGGCGTATATATCGTCCATTTTCCCATATTGCAGACACTGTTCGCGCTCGGTCTCGCTAGACAGAGCCCGTTCGTCGTCTTAGTTGTCAGCCTGTCAGTTATCGGATTGGCGAGTTTTCTCATGTGGCATCTGGTCGAAAGCCGGTTTCTGGCCAACAGTTCTCATTACCGCCTGGTCTCCGCGAAGGCTTCGGTGTAAGCTGCGTTTATTGGGGCCGTGTCCTTCTTTCTTTTTGAGTGCGAATATCCTTGGATTTGGAGTTGCCGTGTGGTTTATGCTGAGATAGATCGTCATTCCATAACAAACCGATTACTATGGGCTTTGTCTTAAGCATTTTATATTTCGTTACGAACTACCTCACGCCGGTCACCGTTTTCGGGCCGCTCGCGGCTTTTCATATTGAACTGATTCTTGCGGCTCTTGTTGCGTTCGTCTCTCTGCCAACACTGTTGCGATCCTTCATGGTGAAGACGCCCCAAGCGCTCGCATTGATTGGTTTGGCGTTCGCAGTTTTTCTGTCTGTGCTAGTCGCGTTGCGTTGGCCTCGGGTTGCCATTCAGGCATTCCTCGATTTTATTCCCAATGCTTTCGCTTACTATCTTGTATGCCTGCATTGCAATTCAAAAAAGAGGTTGCGGGTTGTCATTCTGATGCTATTGTTCGTCTGTCTCTTTGTGATTGCGCATGGGTATATCGATCTGCGCCATGGACTGCCGGGCAGCGCCTCGATTCAACCAGAGGATTCCGGAACCCCTTATCTTCTGGCCATGACCAACGGTGCGGGAGAGTGGTTTTACAGGCTGCGCGGTTTGGGAGAGATTAACGACCCCAATGACTTTGCCCAACTAATGGTTTGCGTGGTTCCCCTGGTGTTCATCTTCTGGCGCTCTAAGAGACTCTTCCGCAACTTGCTTTTCGTGATGTTGCCAGTGGGAGTGCTTCTGTATGGTGTGTTCCTGACTCACTCGCGCGGTGCCCTGCTGGCCTTGATGGCAATGACAGTCGTGGCGGCGAGGCGGCGCATTGGAACAGTGCCTGCACTGCTGTCAGCGGTTGGACTATTTGTTGCTGCTACGGCGCTGAATTTCACCGGCGGACGAGACATCTCTACCAGTGCGGGTTCTGACCGCACGGCTCTTTGGGGCGAAAGTCTGCAACTACTAAAATCTCATCCTTTTTTCGGAGTGGGCTTTGGAAGTTTGCCGGACTATCTCGGTCATACCTCTCATAACTCAGTCGCTGTCTGCTCTGCGGAGCTTGGTATCTTCGGATTGTACTTCTGGGCTATGTTCCTGCTACCCACGGTCAGGGACGCGCTGGCGATTGCCTCGCCGTTGAAAGTCGATGATGTTGAGCCGACCCCGCCGGAAGAAGTACTTTTTCCGGGAGCGGAAAGAACGGGCGAACCCGTCGACAAGGCAGAGGTCAACCGTTTGGGACGGCTGCTGGTTCTTTCGCTTACGGGCTTTCTGGTTGCGGGATGGTTCCTCTCGCGCGCTTTTGTGGTGACGTTGTTTCTGTTGGGAGGCTTGGTTGAGGTGGTATTCGAGATGGCTTTGCGTCAAGGCATGATTACCTCCCGGATGCGCCTCGCTCGCGTACTGCGATTGGCTGGTGTATTGGCGATCTTGCTAGTGTTGCTGGTGTATGTCATGCTGCGTATTACGAACCTGATGCACTAATCTGGGCGGTCGTGCAGCTAGCCGTGTCCCATGTTTGAAACAGAGTACCGCACGGCATCAGACTGGCGGAGCAGGAAGGCTGTATGAGAATTGTTCACGTGGTGGACTGCATGGAGGTCGGCGGGGCTGAGACGCTTGTCTTGCAGATGTGTTATCTACAGCGGGAGCAAGGCCACGACCCGCGCGTCTACGCGGTTGGAAATCTCGGCGCGCTTGGCGAAAAGATGCAGAGGGAAGGCTTCGTCGTGCAAGCGTGTTTGGGGCCGAATCTGTTGGCAGGCACACGAAATTTCTTCCGAATCTTCAAAGAGTTGAAGCCCGACGTGGTTCATCTTCATAATCCGACACCAACAGTCTATGCAGCCCTCGCTGCCAGAGTGACTGGCGTGCCGAGAATCGTTTCCACGCGCCATAGTTTGGTTGCACCTCCGCGCAGGCTCATCGTCGAGTTGAAGTACGCACTCGCGGCCGGCTTTTGCGACTGGATCGTCGGCATCTGCGACGCTACAGTTAACAACATCAAGAGTGTTCACAGTATTCCCGCGCGAAAAATTGTGCGTGTCTATAACGGAGCTGCTCACGTGCAGAGAGTCGCGCGGGAACATTGGCCGCCGAAAAATGGATTCACACTTGTCTATGTCGGGCGGCTGGAGTCTGTCAAGAATCACGCGCTGCTGCTGAATGCCTTTCACGCGGCGCTCAACTCCATCCCGGATTTGCGACTATGGATGGTGGGCGACGGCAGCCAGCGCAAAACATTGGAGAGTCTGGCGGCGGAATTAGGCATCTTGACGCAAGTTACATTCTGGGGACAACAACTTATCGTCGCGCCGTTTTATTCCGCAGCCGATGCCTTCATCATGTCGTCGATCTCGGAGGGACTGCCTATCTCGCTTTTGCAAGCGTTATCGCTTGGACTTCCGGCCATCGTGACCGATGTCGGCGGCATGGCGGAAGTAGTGCGACTGGCGCAGGCAGGGTTCACAGTGCCTGTGACGGATCCCAAAGCAATGACTGCTGCTATTCTGCGTCTGGCTTCGAGCGATGTGGAGCGGAAGCAATTCTCGATAAACGCGGAAGAGGCTTTCCACTCCCTTTTTAGTCTACAGATGATGGTTGACGCTTACATGGACTTATACCGTTTTGCTCCTCGGTTCCATCGGTATTCACGTGATAAAGAGTTACCAGGCAGAACAAGACACTGAACACTATCCATGAAGCGGAAAGAAGTATCTTGCAGACCTGTGGTGCTGGAGTCTTGGCTGCGGCGTCTAAGAAGACGGTTCCCACCACAATGGTCGTCACCGTAAGCAGAACCCTGTGGATAACTCGCGTGGGAGTTCGAAGAGCCCTTGCCCAGAAAATTGCCAGCACGATGAAAGCGATGCTATAGCCATGTCGCCACGAGACGGGTGACGCACACAGGGTAACTAGGCTGAAGACTGCAATCGTGGTTGCCCTTGTTGCTCGCCCGGCTCGGCGACCGCGCCAAACGAGAAACAGGCAGATCAGATAGAAGACTCCGCTGATTGCTTTTGCCACAAATATAAGTCCGCAGGGCTGGCTGGAAATTACTCCGAGCACCGTATCTGGAGTGAATGGTTTCCCGTAATATATCCAGGCAACGAGGGAACCAATGGTCTTGTTTGCCATAGATGGAATTCCGCTTCCCATGGCCGATATAACCTCTATAGATCCGCTAACGTTCTGCAAGCCATTCATGACCGTCATCGCCGAAACAAGACCGAGCGAGACAGCAAAGTATGAGATTATCCAGCGCCGATCTTTCCAAATTATGAAAAGTGGTAGGAGCAGAATTGGCGTAACCTTGAAAGCTGTTGCAAGAGCAAAGGCCGCTGCAGAAAGAATCACGCGATCCTCGCAATAGGCAGCGATGCCGACCGTCCAGAGAGCAAGCATGATGATAGTGGCCTGTCCGATCCAAATGGCTTCGTGGACAGGAAAGAAGCTGTACGCCGCCAGAGCGAGCACGGCAAACTCAAACCCCAGGATGGAAATGCGCACTATGCGGGCAAGCATTAAAACAGACGCAAATACAAGTGCAATATTGAACGCTCGCCAAAGAGTGACGGCCAGATGAACCGGAATCCTAGAGAATGGAGCGAGGAGGTCGGCGAGCAGTGGTGGATAAAGATACAACTGGACGTCGTCAATGCCTGCTGCTTTGGCATGAGTGAAGATTGTGCTGCCGGTGGGTGCGCTGAGGGATTGAGGGTTCCCGTCTATCGCTCCGGCATATAGGTCAGCATAAGGATTGTCGTGGACGCCCTGTGCGGCGAAGTAGTAAACGTAAAAGTCGATATTTGCATCAGACGGACTGACATGACCCAGATACTGCTGTGTCAAAGAACTTAGCAACAGGCAAGCTAGTGCAATTGCAAACAATATCCTCGCCTGTAATAGCTTACCCATCTCTCTCATTCAAGCTCCCTGAATACGATTAATCGCAGCAGCCATGCGATCCACAACCGACTTCCAAGTATAACTGCGCAGAACGAGATCGCGTCCTTGCCGGCCCATGATCGCCAGGCGTTCCGGGTTGGAGAGTAGCGCAAGAACTTTCGTTGAAAGCTCATCAACAGAGCCTCTTGGAACAAGATCGCCATTGACACCGGGAATGACGGTTTCGCGCAGGGCCCAGGCGTCGGTGACCAGACAAGGAAGCTGGTAAAGCATGGCTTCCAGCGGTGCAATTCCAAACGGCTCATAGAGAGAAGGCAGGACAAATAGAGTGGAATCGCGGAAGAGAAGCTCTAGTTTCTGTTTCTGCTCTGGACTAGCTTTGGATAAGTGGCCATGAAAGACAACACCAGCGGGCACACGGTCGAGAGTTACTGGGCCGGCGATGTGCAACTCGGCGGCCGGAAGAACATCGCGAACCGTTTGGAAAGCTGCGAGAAGTTGCAGGCCACCCTTGCGAGCAAACTCAGTGCCGATGAATAGCAAGCGCGGCGAGCTGTAATCCTTGTGTGGATTCGCTTCGGGTATTTCCGTGAGATTGATGCCGCCTCCGACGTTGATAACTCGCTCTGCTGGAATATGGTACTCGGAGATGAAAGACTGGCGCAAATACTCGCTGAACGTGAAGATCGCCGTCATTTGTCCGGCCGTCTTCTCCTCATAGTGAAGCGCCTGATCGATGCGCTGGCGTGATATTCCTTCAAGTGCGAATCCACTATTCAGACGTTCAATCAGGTTTCCATCGTGGTAGGAGATGCATTTCTTTTGCGGGAACGCATCGGGTAATGAAAACATATGTCCGATCTGAAGCAGCAAAGTGCTGTTGACACAGACGCGCCTCGCGGCGTGAGTGAGAGCGCGCCGGTAGGCTGGATCGAAATAGTAGTGCAAGCGCCAAACAGCGCGATTCCAATTGAAGTTCTTCGCCAGCAAATAGCTGTTGCGTAATCGTGGAACATTGATGCCTACCGCCTGATCGAGGAGGTCAGCGCTATCCAATGCGTCAACGAATGATACACCGCTGCCGGACCACGTCTTTGGTGAATGAGGGTCAGAACCAACCGAACCACCAAAAAATACCGTCAATTGTGACATGGACTTGTCCTCGCCATTGACATAAAGAGCACAAACAGGTTGATCTAGTTTACAAACTGAGCGTACAAATCGATGTAATCCTTCGCCATGCGCTCTGCGGAGAAGTATTGAACACGCTGCATGGCATTTTTATTCACACTGGAAAGCATATTGTTGTCGGTAAGAAGGCTCTCGATTGCAGCCGCCAAAGCTCTTGGATCGTATCCTGGTACGAGAAGGCCAGAGGTGCCGCCATCCAGCACGTAGCGATTGGCGGGAATGTCGCTTGCAACGCAGACGCATCCACTCGCCATCGACTCAAGGAGGGTTATGGATAAACCCTCGTTCCGCGTAGCTAAAACATTGATTGTCATGCGCCGCAATATTGCGGGGACATCCAGGCGGTGACCAAGAAAGTGGAAGTTCGAGACTTGGAGTTGCGCGCATTCTGTTTCAAACTGGACGCGCTGCGGACCGTCCCCGACTGCAATGAAGTGCACATCGGGAAATCGCTCATGCACTATCTTTGCGGCGCGCATGAAAGTGGAATAATCCTTGGGCGGCGAAAGCCGTGCGACCATACCTACAACAATTGCATCCGGAGCAATGCCGTCGATTTCGACCCGTTGAACTCCGCGAATCCTTGCGAGATCGATGCCGTTGGGAATAGCCACAATCATGCGTTTCGGCACACCTGCCCATTTACTTATATAGTCGTCGATTTCCGGGGCAACCACGATTACCTTGGTCGTGAATAGTTTGGCTACACGGTGCTCCAGAAACAGCCTTCGCCTCTGGTTTGAGTGGTGAGTGTGAACACACGGTATTCTCTTCAGAAATCCAGCGAGGGCGGTGGGTAGCCAGACGCCCCAGTGGCTATGGATAATGTCTTGCGGATTTTCGGAAAGAAAGCGGGTTAGCAATCTTACTTTCGCAATCAAATTGTCAGGGCTCTTCAGATGTGCGACAGGAATACCATAGTCGCTTGCCATTCCATCCAGAAGGCCAGGACCATACATCGAGCAGATGGTTATCGCATGGCCTAGTTTCTTCAGTTCCTTGGCAAGGCCCAGGAGCATTATCTCTGAACCGCCAAGATCCAAAGTATGATTCACGAGTAGTATGCGCACAGTGTGGCCTCAAATATTTTTGCACAGGACGGGTGTGCATGAAAGGATCGTCAACGATTTCCACTCGTCAGAATTCCAATAGGTTAGCGCCGCTGCCTTCGGATGTCCAGAATGCTGATGGTAGTGGTCAGCAGCGCGGCTCTTTGTTTTACCGGTTCCGCACACAGTTATCGTTCAATCGAATTGGAGTTCCAAAATCAAGGACTTCAAAATCCGTTACCTTCAGGTCCTGTAACTCGTGTGGCCCGAAGTCTAGATCGGCGTACTTTGCTTTTGTGTCGGCGTCGCTCTGTGCAGTGAGTGCGATATTACCGCCGTCCGACAAAAACATTCCATATTTCTGCATGGCTCGCGCAACCACTTGCGCTTCGGGCGTCAGCTTCGACAGGTCGTACGAGGCCTTCAGCCGGAAGCGTGCGCCCATCGGCGGAGCGTTTACAGGTCCGCGTGGCGCTCCGGCATGAGACGCGGGATGCACATAAACATGCGCGCGAATTCGCGGGTTGGGTAGAATGAAGCGGATGGCGTGGTTGATGCTTCCAGCAGCGAGTTCGTCTGCGTTGAACAGTAGCGGAGCAATCGGAAAGCCCGCGGCGTCGCTGCTTGTGCACTGATCTCCGCGCCCTGATGGCGGATACACTCGATTGAGATTCCAAACCGCGACAAAGCCCGCGGTGAGAACATTCCCTGCGTAGTTAGCTTGGTAGGCTTCGTAAAGTTTGCCTTGGCCGCGGTCGACTACGATCAGGTGGCAGTCGCCTTGGTCGATTGCACACTGATAGCCTGTACCGCCTTCAATGCCGCCTCCCGCAGGAAGTGGAATGCTCGTAAGGCTGTCGGAGTCAAGATAACTCGACGCTGGGCCTTTGAAGGGAACTTGTGGGGTGGAGGCATTTGCTTGCATCACCCGGATGCCGAAATCGATTTGCATTCTATTGTTGTGTCCCCATCCACCCGCGTCCGCTAGCCAGGCAATAATGGTGGAAGACTGCGGATCAACCGGGGCATGACTTACATCCTGTGTCCAGATTGAACCAGAGGGAAAGTAAGCGACGGGTGCGGAGACGTGGTCCAGTTTTGCGGCCTTCACCTTGACAATGTGGTTGTGAAGGCCGTAGCCGGTCACAATAACTCCGATCCCCAATATTGAAACAAGCAGCACCCTCGATTGATTCATCACAGCCGACTGCTCCTCTCTTCAATGTGAATCGTTCAACAGAATTCTACACCCGATCATTTCCTGTGACAGTTAAAAGGGGGTCGGGCTGAGTCGGGTTGTCAGTTTCAGACCTTATTGTCCGTGCCGCTGGTTTATTGGAAGTCCAAATCTTCCAAAGCGGACCGCGGGTAAATAGAAACCGGTACAGCCCGACGACAGCGGCGGCTTTAAGCACCAGCAGCGCACTGGCCGGAGCCGCAACACGATGCAACGCGAAGATCCTGTAGCGCAGAGCGGTGATAGCAATCGTCCAGCCAAGAATTTGAAATGCAGCGAAGCCCGCATAGATGAGCGATCCGGTCGAAAGCACCAATGTGGAAGCAAGCAGAAGGACCATCAGGTAAGGCACCACCAGGCGCATGACCTTGTGCGAGACAAGCTGAAATAGAACTGGATTTCGCAGGGTCAGCGTCCACGGCGCAAGACGGAAGAGCTGAAAGTTTCCCGCCAGGGTGCGCACCTTGCGATGAAACTCCGCTTCAATTTGATTGGGCCATGTGTCGTAGACGTAGGCGTGCGAATCGAGAACTGACCGGTAACCCTGGCGAATGATCGAGAGCGGCTGGAACATATCATCTAGGATCATTCCGGCCGGCTGTGGCACGGCGAGTTCGCGGCGAATCGCATAGAAACCGCCATAAACGCCAACTGGTGAGCCGTAGATAGACTCGCAATTCCGAATCCACTTCTCATAGCGCCAATAGATTCCGCTCACTGCTGCGGAGGCGTCGTCGTGCGAGTCGTTGCGCAGTATCAGTTCGCCCGCCGCGCAGCCTACCCTTGGGTCGGCGAAGTTACTCACTAGTTGTTGAATCGCTCCCGAAGCTATCTCAGGCCGGATGTCTACAAAGAGGATCACATCCGCTGTGGCCTGCGCAACGCCGGCGTTCACGGCAACCGCCTTGCCGCTGTGCTCATTCAGGATGATGGTGGTGAGGCGTGGATTGTGCTGACGTGCGAGTAACTGCGCGGTGCCGTCGATTGAGCCGTCTGAGACGATAATAATTTCTTTGATGTTGGGATAGTCAAGCTCGAGTAGGTTTTTGATCTTACGCGGCAGCAGCGCCGCGCCGTTGTGCACAGCCAGCACGATACTTACGCTGGGAGTTATCGGCCTTTTTGCCCAAGGCCTTGGCCGCAGCAGCGCGAGCATCCACATGATCGCGGGGTAGCCCGTATAAGTGTAGAGAATGCCGATCAGCGACAGCCAAAAGATGATTCTCACTGCGCGCCCCTTCGCAGAATGATAGTTTTGATGGTCTCGAACATGATGAGCAAATCGAGACCAATCGACTGATGCTTCACGTAGTAGAGATCATATTCCAGCTTTCGCTTGGTCTGCTCCAAGCTCGCGCCGTATTGATAGCGCACCTGTGCCCAGCCGGTAATTCCCGGGCGAATCATGTGCCGAAGGTCATAAAAGGGAATCTCCTGGCTGAGCCACCGCTCGAACTCAGGCCGTTCCGGGCGTGGACCAACAAAGGCCATCTCGCCGCGCAAGACATTCCAGAGCTGCGGAATCTCGTCGAGCCGGGTGTTGCGCATAAATCTGCCAACCAGGGTTACGCGTGGGTCGTCCTGGGTTGCCCAGACCGCTCCTTCGGATTCAGCGTCTTGCCGCATGGTGCGGAACTTGTAAATAGTAAATAGCCGCCCGCCTTGTCCCACCCGTGTCTGGCTGAAAAAGATAGGACCCGGCGATGAGAGGCGCACGGCAAGAATAATGAACGGAATGAAGGGAAGGCAGATCGTCAGCGCAATAAAGGAAACCGTGAAAGAGAGCAAGCGCCGGAAAAGCTGCTGAGCCGTGCTCATTCGGAAGCCCTCGGTGAAGATGAGGTTGCTTGGATTGAGTCCGTCCAACGGCAATTTTCCTGTGAGACGTTCCAGCAGCGCGCTGGAATTCTCGATGACAACTCCACACAGGCGAAGGTCCAGTAGCTCTCGCACCGGCATCAAGGCGCGGCGGTCTTCCATGGCGACGATAACGTGGTCAATTCCCGGCTTCGGGCCGCGAAAGGCGCGAAGCTCCTCGGCGAAGCGATCAGTTTGTTCATGAAGGTCGCCTTCGTCTTTCCAGCCAACTACTTCCAAGCCGGAATCGCGGTTGGCTCGAAGTATCCCCACCACCGCGCGCGCCCGTTGCCCGCTGCCCAGTACATAGACCCGCTCGCGAAACATCGCAAGACCCATGATCCGCTCATAGGCCCAGCGCCAGAACACCAGACAGATCGAAAGCAAAGAGACGCCTGCAAGCGATACGTATGGTCCGATGTCCAAATCCGGAAAAAAGTATCCCTGCCCTGCAAGTGCAAATGACAGCACCCAGAGCACGAGCAGCAGGCGAAAGTAGATCTCCCAGCTCTTGGATGTGCGCAACGGTCCATACAGATCGAAGTAATAAGTAAGCAGCAAGGTGAAAACCGTGATGCCAGCGATCTTCAGCAGGCCATTGTCATAGATAAGAGCGATATAAACATCTGGCCCCATCAAATAAGTGGAGGCCAGCAGAAATGAGCCACTCACCAGGATGGCTTCGCAAAGAAGCAGCACCAGGGTTCGTGTTGGATAGTAAACATTGAATAATCTGATCATCTTTATCGCCGCTTATCCTTTCGCCACCGCGGACCGCCGACGGGTTCTCTTTCGCCATAGTAATAGTAAGCGGTGTTTCGCGGGGCGTATTTCACAGCATTCAGCACAAAGCCGAGCAGGCGTGTATTGCTGAAGGCCGTCTGCGCGCGCTGCGCCACATCGAAAGGCGTGGCGGCTCCGCGCGCCACCAGCAGCACGGCGTCGGCAGCGCGGGCAAGGTCGATGGCGTCGGCAAAAGCGAGGGCCGGCGGAGAGTCAATTAGTATCCAGTCGAAGTGCGGTGATAGGATCGTTATCAATTCTTCAAAACGATGATTGGCAATCAGCTCCAAGGAGTTATCGCCGCCCGTGCCAGCCGGAATGAAAGTTAGATTCGGAATGCTTGGCGCTTGACCGGCCTCATCATTGCCGGAATCGAAGTTGCGCTGCAGAATCTCTTGCGCCTCTGCCGAACCGTCCAGATACTCCGTCAGTCCTGGCCAGTTGGGAGCGCCCAGGATGGTATGCAGCGCGGGCCTGCGCAGGTCAGCGTCGATCAGCAGAATGCTGTTGTCCTTGTTGCGCGCAAGGCTCATGGCCAGGTTTGCCACGACAAAGGTCTTGCCTTCCGCCGGTATCCCGCTACTGACAAGAATCGTTTTCATCGGGGCTTGATCGCGAAACTTGTAGAGTTGCGAACGCAGCCCGCGAAACTGCTCGATGCCCGCGCCACGATCATCGAGCGTGGGAAGCGCGGCCAGGGATGGATTCCACGAATGCATCGCAACCTTCTCAAGCAGCAAGTCGGTCTGGACCGCTGGCATTTCCTCGCCGTCGAACACTGCGAACGATTCGGCCGTCTCCGTCCCATCCGCTTCATGCGCGGACCGCCGTTCCAGTTCCGCCCTTTGAAGTGCATCAAATATACGGCTCATATTTCACGTTCCTTCTCTACATCGGCGCTAACTGCCGCGGGCTTGATGATGTCCGGCGTCTGCGTTTGCAGGGCTGGTTCCGTAACTCCCGGCATAGCTATGGACGAGCCTCGAAAGGCATTCTGTACCAGACCGAGTTCGATCGCTGATGACTCTACGATGCGCGCGGGAATTGGCTTGACCTGTTCCGCATAGGCATTGATCAAAGCATGTTCGCACATGAGATTGATGAGGCGGGGAATGCCCTGCGAATAATGATAGATAACTTCCACCGCATCGGCAGTCAGCACTGGCTGGCTCGCTCCGGCGATGCGCAATCTTTCGGCAATGTACGCCTGTGTCTCCTCGCCAGTGAACGGCTGCGTTTTGCACCACAGCGAAACTCGCTGGCGAAGTTGGCGAACTCTGGGATGGTGTAGCTTTTCCTCCAGTTCCGGCTGGCCCGAAAGAACAATCTGCACCAGTTTCTCCGATGCTGTCTCAAGATTGGTCAGCAAGCGAATCTCTTCAAGAAGCTCCCAGGAAAGATCCTGTGCTTCATCAATCACGATGGCGCATAACTCATGCGCGCGATAGCGCTCAATCAGCCAGCGATTGAGTTGCATCAACATTCCTGACTTTGTCCGCGTCTTGGGAGGAACGCCAAAATCGGTTAGCACATATTCAAAGAAATCGAGCACATCCATGCATGGATTGAAAACGTATGCCGTCGAAATGCGTCCCTTGGCGAAGGTGTCCAGAACGGCCCTGAGCAGGGTAGTCTTTCCTGTTCCGACTTCTCCCGTCATCACTACAAAGCCCTTGCGCGCGGCAATCCCGTATTGCAGGCAGGCAAGCGCCTCTCTGATTTGCGGCCGGAGAAAGAGAAACCGCGGGTCGGGACTGGCTCCGAAGGGAAGGGCGCGAAGACCGAAATAGGATTTGTACATGGCTATCTGCGGACACTTTCTTTGGATTTGGCTATGAATGATGCGAGTTTCCCGCGCGCGGATGCCGCACTCAGGTGATCGAGACCGTCAATATAGGAAACGACAGCCAGCGTCGGAAGTTTGGTGAAGGCCCAGATGTCGCTCTCGTTGCGCAGGGAACGATCGCGATACTCCAGCAGCAAGGCAATCAGCAACCCCAGCCCCAGACCGGCCGCAAGACCACCGGCGGCAAATTTCGTATGACTCGGGAAGGTGGGCGTATCCGGAAGGTTGGGCGCATCCATCACGTGAAACTGTTCGCCCTGCTGGCGATGTTCAAGCGCCGTCGCCATCGATGAATCGTTCATCTTGGCAAGCAAGGTGTGATAGAACTGCAATGCCGTTTCATGGTCGCGAGTTACTTGTTTGTACTCCTCTTCGATCAACGGGCTTGCCTCAATCCGGGCCTCGTACGCACGGACCTGCTTCTCCAGGCGAGCCTGCTCCAGCCGGGCGGCTTCAAGCGATTGCTTCTGCGTGCGAAGCTGAGTCTTGAGCTGGCGAAGCTGCGGCGAGTCGTGAGAGTTAGTCGCCGACTGATCGGTCTTTGTGGGCTCGACATTCGCTGACTCGGCCTGGTCGCGCGCAATCTCCGCCCGCAGATTGGCAACCCGCCGCTTGATCTTGATGATGTCCGGATGGTCGGGCGTGTAGAGAGCCTCCAGCTCTTTCTGCTTGTTGATCGCATCCTTGAGTTGAGTGTCGAGCGAGTCCTCTGATGTCCCTTTGGCCGGATCGGCTTGAGTCGACTCCGGGGCCTGCTGGGCGACCATCGCCTCCAGCATGGTCTCATCCTGCTGCATTCGATTCACGGACTGCGTCGTAGCGTCAAGCTGATTCGAGAGCGCCTGAAGTGTGTTCAGATTCCCTGCTTCCTGGTCGGGCAGCTTGCCGATATTCTTGCGCTCAAAATCCGCCAGCTTGGCCTCCTGCTCGTCCAAGTCGCGTTTCGAGTCGGCCAGTTGCTGTTTAAGAAATTCGGTTGTCCCTTCGGCTGATTCCTCGCGCGCGCTGAGATTCGCGCTGATGAAAAGTGAAGTGATCTCACCGCAAACCTGCTGGGCGGTGTGCGCGTCCCGCGCCTTGAATGTGATGTTGAAACCCGGCATACCCCGCGACGACGGGCCGGCGGGAATCGGATCAATCCCAATTGCTTTCCGAGTCATATCCACACGGTCGTCCATCGTGTACTTGTTGCCGCCATACAGATCGAAGCGTTCGATGATAGGCTCGATGCGCGACCGGCTCAGTATCTGCTCCCGCATCGAGGCCAGCCGTGCCCCCAGGTCTTCATTCACTACCGGCTTCACATAGTCTTCTGACACCTTCTGCTGCTCGATCAGCACAAACGTTTTTGAAACATACTCCGGCGGCAGCGTGTAGCTGATTCCGAGGCCAATTCCCAGCAAGATCACCGCGGAAGTCAAAACCAGCACCAAGCGCCGCTTCAACATCTCCACGTAGTCCTGCATTGTCAGTTCACGATGCCCAAGCATAAGCCTCCATCTTCCATTACTTGCCGAAGCGCCTGTCCCTCGGCGAATACCCGATGCCGAAGCTGATCACCTGGTACACTCCGTTGAGAACAGTCGAATTGTAATTCAGCAGCGATATCTGCACATTGGATGATTGGGAAATTGCCGTATAATCTGCAAAGACATTCATATAATGGCCCAATCGTCTGGTGGCCTGCCCGCCGACAAACTTTGCGTTAGTAACTCCCGTAATCTTGAATGGCCCGAGAGCGCTGAGCGAGGCAGTGCGCATATACGCTCCGGTCACTTCTGTGGTCAGCTTCTTGCCAAAATTCCGCGAATAATTCGCGCTGACGTTATCGATCTTCGACCCGAGGAAATATCCAGAACCCCCGGTGGTTCCATGGGTATAACTCACACTGGCCGACCCGCGCCGCAGCACGTAATTGGCCGATGCGTCCAAGGATAGCATCGTTGAATCGGGCGCTGGTGCGATTCCCGCACCAGGTGTTCCCGAGCTGGAGATCCACATCGGCCCCGCGGAAACAGCGGTGGAGAATTGCCGGTTCCACTGGCGGGAATAGCCGAATTGCAAGGTATTAGTCTGCGCGGTATAGCTGATGCCGCTATAACTGTATTGGAGAAATGAATACTGCCCGGAGATCGAGTTGCGAGCATCCAGGCGGCGCGTAATCCCTCCCATCGCCATCTGCGTGTTCGTATCCTCGCCATTGCCATCGATAAAGCGCAATTGTCCCCAGGAACCACCAGCATTCAGGCTCACTGCATGATTGAGCCGGTCTGTGAAGCTGACCGTCGTCGTGTTATCAACCGTGCGGCTATTCAGCGACAGAATCGTCTGATCGGGCGAACCGGAACCGCTGAGCGATCCTCCAGTACCAGGCACTCCTGAGAAACCAGTAGTCGGAGTCTCGAAGGAATAACTCACATTCTCACTGGCCGCCAGCTTCCACGCGTGGCCGATTACACCTTGCGACAGCGCCAGGTGCTGAAAGACATTTCCCGTAGACGGCTGCCCGCCCCACGACCAGCTATAGCCGCCGCCATACTGCATACTGAACGGTAGACGTTTGCTGATATTCGCATAACTCGCATCCCCGGAGGCAAATATCACCTCCACGCCTCCCTCGTTGTTCCCCAACTGCGTCGCTTGCGAATAGCGCAGATCGTAGTGCAGCGTGCCGCTGACCGGCTGACCCGCCTGGGCAGGCGCGCCGGTCGTTGCGGTTGCATCTTGCGCTCTTGTCGCGGCGCTGGCGGTCAGGACAACCGCCAGCAGCGTGTAGCTCAGCTTCATGTGGGGTGCCCTAAGGAACGACAATCGTGTCGCCCGGGATCAGTACCAGATTGAGCGAGCCGTCGCCCTTCAATGCCGGCTTATACTGCACGGGAATCTTCTCCACCTTGCCGCTCACGTTGCGCAAGATGTAAATCTTCTTCTTATTGGCGAACTCGGTCAATCCGCCAGAGCTGGCGATGGCCTGCAGCAGGGTCATGCCGGGAGACATCAACAGCGGACCGGTATGCCCGACCTCGCCGATCAGGTAGACCCTTTTGCTATTCATCTGATCAAGCGAGACGGTGACCGTGGGATCCTGGACGTACTTCTTGAGCCTCTCCGTAATCTCTGCCGCCAACTGCATCGGTGTCTTGCCGGAGGCTTTTATATCGCCCAGGAGCTGCACTGAGATCATGCCGTCAGGCCGGACAAAAACACCCTTGGTCGCGAGATCCTGCTCCTTCCAGACATAGATGCTGATCATGTCAGTGGCTTCAATCACATAACTCTCAGTCATCGCTGGCTTGACCGGCTCCGGCGCTGCCGGCTGATTCGACGGCGCTGTCTCTTGAGCGGGGCAGAGATACGCCAACGCCAGAATTGCCGCAATAAGCAACCTCCCAGCTTTCATAGCACAACTCCATTCTTGTTGGTCGCAGATTGGTTCTCCGCTTCCATCTGCTTGAGTTTGTATAGCAACGCCTTGTAGCTGATCCCCAGCCCCGCAGCAGCCCGCTTCCGGTTACCCCCGGTCGAAGCCAGCACCTCGCCGATCAACTGCCGCTCGATCTGGATCGAGGAGGCGCGTGTAGCCTCCTTCAGCAGGTGGGGCCGGTGATTCCCATTTGCCTGCCCTGCGGCCGAAGCTGCCCTGATCGCCGCCAGCGAAATTGCCTGGTCGCCAATCGCGACAAAGGTCTTGATCGCGGTCTCAAGCTCCGGCAGATTGCCGGGCCAGTTGTGCTCAAGCAGGTGTCCGACAATCTCCGGGCAGAGCACCGGCTTGGGACGGTCAAACTGCTTCGCGTACTGCGCCAAAAGCCCATCGGCAATCGACAGAATCTCCGGCTTCCGGAAGCGTAGCGGAGGCGTCCGCAGAGTTACGGCTGAAACCAGGTGATAAAAATCCTCGCGCATTCGCCACGACTTGACCTCTTCCAGAAGATCGCGGCTCGATCCGCACAGTAGGCGGCAGCCTTCCGCCAGTTGGGCGCGAAAATAGTGATGCACGATCAGCTCTTGCAGAGAAAGGCTAAGATCTGTTATCTCAACCAGATAGACAGTTCCCTTAGTGGGAAGAGCGGCCAATAGTGACGCCGCGTCACACCCGCTACAACGGATCTCCTGGAACGCCCAGCGGGAGCGGCTCGACTGCGCGTGAACCTGCGCGGCAATTGTTCGCTTCCCGGTGCCATGCTCGCCCAGGATCAGAACCGGGCAATCGCTCTCAGCAATCCGGACAATCGCCCGCTGTATCCGTGCTTCAATCGGCGGGATAGGCCGTGTCTGCCGTTTCCCATTTTGAATCATTGCAATGGTTGCCATCGGTATGCCAAACTTCATTCCTTTTATTGCAATACGGCTTCCAAACCGTAAGCGCAGGCCGGAAAAAGTAGTTTCTCAGCCGGATCGGAGCTTGCAGCCCGCTTCTTTAACAAACATAGAAGAAAAGGCAAATATATTTCCATCGCACAGGAAATACTTTGCCGTCATCTTTCTGGAAAAGTGGAAGTATCTTTCCACTCGAATCGGAAATCTTCTTCCCTCATAGAGGGTAATACATGGGGAACTCCCCTGCATCAAAGGTTTCCCTTTCGGCTCCCCAATTGCTAGTGTAAAGTGGTAAAGATCGCTAGCGGCGACCTTTCCTGCACGGTGAAAATGGCTCACGACATACCGAATCCAGCACTTCCCATGGGTCCATGGACCTCCCGATCCACTCAATTTGCATTGGGTTCGCTGGTGATCTGCTTGCTGGTGGCCGCGGTTTACTACCACGTGCTGGTTAAACTGGTTACCGATTGGTGGATGATTCCTGATTTCTCCCACGGCTTCCTGGTGCCGGTCTTTGCAGCCTATCTGGTCTGGGAAAAGAGGAGTGTCCTTCGCGCCACGCAAATTGCTCCTGCGTGGAGCGGAATTGCCGTCATCGCACTAGGGCTGGCCGTTTTGCTGCTGGGGATCTACGGGTCAGAACTCTTTCTCTCACGAGTCTCGCTGTTGATTCTGCTCACTGGACTGGTGCTCAGCTTTGGCGGCTGGCCTCTCCTGAAGGAGTTGCGCTTTGCCCTGCTGGTCCTCTTGCTGGCCATCCCGCTTCCCGCCATCCTATATAACCAGATCACCTTTCCGTTGCAGATTCTGGCTTCCAAGCTGGCCAGCGGCCTGCTCCCGCTCTTCGGCGTGCCGGTCCTGCGCGAGGGAAACGTCATCGAACTGCCCTTGATGAAGCTCGAGGTGGCCGAGGCCTGCAGCGGCATCCGTTCCCTGATGAGCCTTTTCACGCTTGCGGTTTTTTATGGATACTTCATGGACAGGTCCGTCGCTCGCCGGACTGCGCTGGTTCTGGCCAGCATTCCCATCGCCATCGCGGCCAATGCGGTACGCATCCTCGGCACCGGGTTGTGCGTCCAATACTGGGACCCAGACAAGGCTTTGGGGTTTTTTCACGAGTTTTCCGGCTGGGTCATTTTTTTGATTTCTCTCGTGTGCCTGTATTGTGTCCATCGGATATTGCTTTTCTTTCCTCCCAAAGGGCGGCAGACATGAAGAACCTTCGTTTCTGGACTGTGGTTCTGCTGCTGGCGGGAACTCTGCTGCTGCTGCTTACCCGTCCCAGTACTGATCGCAATCCCCCCAGCGAACCTTTGTCGCAGTTTCCCACCGTCCTCGCAGGATGGACGGGAACCGACCAGTTGATCGACCGAGAGACACTCGATGTCCTTGGATCGGGAGATTTCCTTTCGCGCATCTATTCCCAGGGTCCGCAGACGGCACCGATCAGTCTCTTCATCGGCTATTTCCCCACCCAGAGAACAGGCCAGACCATTCACTCCCCCAAGCATTGCCTGCCGGGAGCGGGTTGGACTTTTGAATCATCGAGTTACGTCGATTTGATGGGTGCCAATCGCAAACCGTACCGGGTCGGCGAATACGTGATTGTAAGCGGCGAATCAAGGCAATTCGTCATCTACTGGTACCAGGCGCATGGACGAAGCGTGGCCAATGAATACATGGCCAAGATTTACATGGTTGCCGATGCAATCCGGCTCAATCGCACGGATGGGGCGCTGGTCCGGGTGATCACGCCGATCGAGCCCAACGAAGAAGAATCGACCGCAAGAATCCGCGCCGAGGAATTCGCCATGCGGCTAGCGCCCTGGCTGCCGCGATTTGTTCCGAATTAATCGCAATGGAAGCTGGACGAAGCCCGGCCTATGACTTCGGGCTGCAAGCCCTTCGATAGACAGTTTGAAAGGATGGAAGAAAGTGGATAGCAGAATCAAAGCATTTCAATCCGGCTTCGCTGATTTGTGGAGCGCTCGGCCTCGCCGCGCCGCTCTGGGGGTCGTTGCGCTCCTTCTATCGCTCGCTCTTTTGTCAGGCTGCCATCGTGATCCTAACGTGCGCAAGCAAAAGTATCTCGAGAGCGGCCAGCGCTTCAGCGCTCAGGGCAAGGACAGGGAAGCCGCGATCCAGTTTGCCAACGCCCTCAAGATCGACAAGAACTTCGCCGACGCCCATTATGCCCTGGCGCAGACCTATCTCCACATGGGTGCTTGGAGTACCGCTTTCGGAGAACTACAGCGTACCGTCAACCTGCAACCGGACAACTACAAAGCGCGCGTCGATCTGGGAAACTTCCTTCTGGCAGGAAACCGGATTGACGAGGCCCAGGCGCAAGCCAATGCGGTCATGGCGGCTCAGCCCAATAACGCCGATGCTCATGCTTTGCTCTCCCGTATCGCCGCCAAGCGGGGAAAGAAGGACATTGCACTGGCCGAGATTCATCGCGCGCTGGAGCTGGCTCCGAATGATGCCACGCTGCACGAGACCCTCGCCCTGCTCGAACTCGGCGATCCCGCGCAGAGCTCCGCCGTCGAAGATGAATTCAAGAAGTCGGTCGCGCTCAATCCCAAATCCGTCAACGCCAAGCTGCTGCTCGCCAGCTTCTATCTCCGCAACAACCGCTTGCAGGATGCCGAGCAGGCTTGCTGGAGCGCCGTTGCCACCGATCCCAAGAGTCTCAGCGCTCGGGAAAGCCTCTCTCAGATCATTCTGAAAGAAAGCGATCAGCCGAGGGCCGAACAAGTGCTTCGCCAGGCTTCCATCGAGCTGGCTGACAGCCCACAGGGTGTGCGCATGCTGGCTGATTACTACGTCGGCTCCGGTCAGATCGAAAAGGCCCGAGCGGAGTTTGCCAGCCTGGCGCAAAAATATCCCAAGAACGTTTCCGTGCGTGAGGGATACGTGCGGGTCCTTCTCGAGGTCAAGGACTTTGCCACCGCCCAGGCCGTGGTTACCGATCTGATGAAGAGCAATGGCAAGGACCCCAAGGTCGCGGTGCTGAACGGAATTGTATTGCTCAACAATGGCAAGCCGGGTGACGCAGTCAATGCCCTGCAAACCGCGGCCGGCAATGACCCGAAGGATGCTTTCATTCAGTACTGGCTGGGCAGGGCCGCGCAGACCAAGGGCGATAGCACGCTTGCCGAGAAGAGTTTCCGTCAAGCCGCGCAACTGAATCCCCGCGACCTGCAGGCGCAACAGGAACTGGCGCGTATTGCCGGTCAGCGCGGCGACATGAGTATGCTCTCCGATGTGGCGGACAAGACCATTGCCGCCGCTCCGCACCTGCCCAGCGGCTATCTCTGGCGGGCGGTCGTCGAACTGGCTCATCACTCGACTGATCAGGCCGAAACCGACATGAAGACCGCCATGGGCGTCGCCCCGCGCAGCGCCCAGGCTTATCTCATGCTCGGCGAACTTCGCTTCTCGCAGAAGCGCTACCCAGACGGAGTGGCGCAGTTGCAGCAGGCCTTGCAGTTGGACCCCAACTCCGTTGCCGCCATGCGCCTGCTGATCGGTTACGATCTCGTCCAGAAACAGCCCACCCGCGCCGTGGGTCGCCTCAACTCACAAATCGCCAAGACTCCGAAAAACAGCGGCTTCTACGATCTGCTCGCCCAATTGCAAATCCAGAACAAGAACCTCGACCAGGCTGCCGCTACCGCTCAGAAAGCCATCGAAGTGAATCCCGATGATGGCGAGGCGGTTGCTCTCTACTCGCAGCTTCAGGTGCAGCGCGGGCAGGCGGCCAATGCCATCGGCGCATGGGAGCAATGGTCCAAGGATCATCCCGGCAATGCCGGCGCTTTTGCCATTCTCGGAATGCTGGAAGAGTCGAGCGGAAACAACCAGAAGGCTGCGGATTACTACAAGAAAGCTTTGCAAATCCAGCCCGCGCAGGCTCTCGCCGCCAACAATCTTGCTTACATGATGCTGCAGAATGGCGAGAACGTGGATGTAGCTTTGACGCTGGCGCAGACCGCGCGCCGCGGCATGCCCAACTCGCCTACCAGCGCCGACACCCTGGCCTGGGCCTACTACTATAAGGGCACTTACTCCTTCGCCCGCGACCTGCTCGAAGAGGCACTCAAGACCGATCCCAACAGCGCTACGAAGCAGTATCACCTGGGAATGGTCTACAGCAAACTCGGCGATAGAAATAACGCCGTGGACCATCTGAAGAAAGCCATCTCACTTAAGCCGGACTCGCCCGACGCCAAGGCCGCCCAGAAGGCGCTGCAAGGATTGGGTTAAAGTTTTTCGGATGTTCGATTACTTACGCTTTTTCAGACTGGGTGCCCAGCTCCCGTTTTTGGGACCTGGGAAACGTGAACTTGTCATTCAAATCTCGCCGTCAATAGTGTGCCCATACTGTTTTGGAGCAGAGTTCATTTCAATATGACAAACACCAAAACCATCGCCCGTAATTCCGGCTGGTTAAGCATCGATACCATTATTAGCGCCCTAGTCGGACTTATTTCTTCGATTGCGATTAACCGCTATCTGGGACCGCATAAGAACGGCTATCTCATCTATATCTCCTATATCGCCACGCTAGTCAGCAGCCTGGGCAGCATGGGCATTCCCGCAACCACCCGGAAATACATGGCCGAGTTTATCGGCATGGGCGACCGCGGCACCGCGCGCTATATTTATCTCCGCACCTTGATGCTACAGATTGCTCTGGCCACTGCGGCCACTGGAGTCTTTCTTTGCTGGGTTTTGGGGGACGCAAGCTCGGATTACAAGCTAGCCGCCGCCCTGCTAGTGCTCAGCTTCTGGCCCTCGATGGTCAACTCTATCTCGGCGCAGGCCAATACCGCCGCTGAGGATTTAGTGAAGAATCTGCCGGGTTCCCTCGCTGGAGCCTTTACTTACATTAGCGCGATTACGGCAACCGTGGTCTTTCATTGGGGCGTGGTCGGCGTCGGCGCGGCGCTGCTCACCATGCGTAGCGTCGATTTTCTCGTGCGCTTCTTTCCCACATTCAAGCGTGTGATGGCGTGGGAGAAATCCCATCTTCATCCGGCGGGTTTGCGCAAGCGGATGATGCCCTTCGCCTTGCAGGCCGTTGGCAGTATGTTTGTGGCGCAGATCGTCTGGGGCCGCTCCGAGGTCATTCTGCTCAAGCACCTCTACGCCGATATCAGCCAGGTGTCGTACTATTCCGTGGCGTTCACCATGGCCGAACAGTTGCTGCTGGCTGCCATCATCTTCGGAACAGCGGCTGGCGCCACTATCTTTGCGCAATACGGGAGGGACAAGTCCAGGCTGCCTGAACTTGCCGCTACTACCTTCCGCTATATCGCCATGATGTCGATTCCGCTGCATTTCATCGCGGCGTCGCTCACGGTTCCGGCCTTGCTGCTTTTTTACGGCCACAAGTTCGAGGGCGCGGCAATGGTTGTCGCACTGGCGCCGCTGCTGTGTATCTTCAAAGCCTTTCTTGCGCCGGCGCAAAACCTGCTGGAGAGTTCTGAGAAACAGCGTTATGTGATCATAGCCACGGTGATCGCGGGGATCGTCGATATTAGCGTTGCGTGGTACTTCATCCCCGCGCACGGCGCAGTGGGCGCCTGCTTCGGCAATGGCGCGGCGCAATTGGTCGCCGTCGTAGTCATGTGGGCAATGGCTATCTATCTATATAAAGTGAAGCTCCCCTGGCTGCAGGTTGCAAAAATAGCCTTCATCAGCGCCCTGGCATCTTTGACCGCTCATTATTTTGCCGTTAGGCTGGCCCCGCTGTGGGCAATCCTGTGCGGCGGCTGCGCTGCCCTGGCCGTTCTCTTCACTCTGTTTTATTGGATGCGCGTACTCGAGCCGGAAGATCACGACCGTTTCAAAATTCTGTCCGGCATACTCCCCAAGTTGATCGCCGGGCCGGTAGGCGAGTTTCTGCCGTTGCTGATCCGCGCGGAATCCGTCCGTTCTGCGGCTACTAGTAAGTACATTTCGCCTCGGCAGGAAAGCAGACTTTTCTCCGCGGTTGTTAATGTGTACCGCAAGATCTTATCAAGCTCGGTACGCCAACGAGTCTTGCGGATAAGAAAGAACAGCAAGGGAATCGCCCTGAAACTGAAGCTGTCGCCCATCCCGGTCGAGGCTTGTCTTCAAGGTGGCGACAACGGCATCCCCGCGGCAACATTTGCGCGAATGGTTGGCGACATTCGCCGCGCTTCCCGCCCCATCTCTGAATGGCCGCAGGTCAAGCTGCTGCGCCAGTATGACGCCATCGGCGAGCAAATTTGGGAACGCGATATCTTCCAGAATTCGGCTTACTATCAAAACGCTGTTCTCAATATCGAAATCTTCGGCAGATACTTTGACGCCATTGATTCCAGCCAGATCGAGTGGGGAGCTCGCCGCTTCGTCAATGCTTATCGCGGCGAAGACACAAGTAGTCTCTCCCAGGAGATTCCAAGCTACGACAGGGATCCTTATGAATTTGTCGCTGTACAGCCAATCAAGGATTCATCTTGTTACCAGGTAAGTGAAGGCCATCACCGGCTGGCGATTGCCTATGTGAAAGGCATTCCGACGGTTTCAAGTCTCATCCTTCGGCCTCCCGTCACAACACCAATTCAGGAGATGTTACTCGATGTCTTATGGCTGAGAGGGAGCAGGCAGTTATGTCAGCCCATTGATTCGCCAGAGGTGGTGGGATGGGTTCTGCTACGCCGCTGCTCCGACCGCCTGGCAAAGATGACCGCGTTTCTGCGCGCCGAGGGTTTGATGCCGCCGGCTTGTGTCAGTTATCTCGATGTCGCTTCGAGTTATGGGTGGTTTGTCGCTGAAATGACAAAGTCTGGATTTCAGGCTGAGGGAGTCGAGCGCGATCCGACAGCAATTTCCGTCGGCCAGGCAATATATGGCCTGATGCCGGAGCAAGTGCATCGCTCCGATGCTGTCAATTATCTCCGCTCACTGCAAAAAAGTTATGACGTCACTTCCTGCCTCGGTCTTGCGCACCTTTATATCTTGAATCGCCTCAATGCAAGTCCCGAAGAGCTGCTTCATCTGATGGATGCAGCCACGCGCCGGGTGATGTTCTTTGAAATGGCCCAGGGCCATGAGTACCCAGAGGGAAGCCTGGCAGGCTGGAACCCGGACCACATTCACCGCTGGCTCGAAGCCAACACCACCTTCAAGCGAATTGTACGCCTAGGAGTGGATGAGGATGCCTGTCCGCCAAAGCGGCACAGCTTTGGCCGTATGTTATTTGCCTGCGTCCGCTAGACCGGATCCAGAATTGGTTTCCCCGAGGTTCTTGCACTCATGTTGACGCGAGCAACTGGGAGCGCCAACCTTCCACGAATCTCAATCGTGCACAGCTATTCTGTTTCCGCATCCAGAAGCGGATGCATAACTTACTTCATCCCGCGATGTGCCACCCGCGAGCGAGCCACAAACTCCCGTACTTTGGCTGCATCCTTGCGCCCCGGCGCGGCTTCCACGCCTGAGACCGTATCCACGCCCCAGGGGCGCAGCACCGCAATAGCCTCGGCTACGTTCTCCGCATTCAGCCCGCCCGCGGCGATCAGCCGCTTCCGCGCTTCCACTTTTTGGAATAGAGTCGTGCGCGCAACCGTCCAGTCGAAGGCCATGCCAGTGCCGCCGGCCGCCTTGGCAGTTTGTGAATCCACCAGCAGCGCGTCCACGTGCGTGTCCCGGTCGTACTCGCCGATCCCCGCTGCTCTCTCCGCTCCAAAGTGCATCACCCGAATGATGCGCAATTCTGCTCCCAGCCGCTCGTGCAGCTCTGCCGGCAGCTCGCGCGCCGCGTCAAAGTGCAGTTGCACGCCTGTCAGCCCACTGGCCTGAACTGTCGAGACGATCTCCTCCAGCGCGGCATCCACAAAGACGCCGATCTTCTCGACAGCAGCCGGCAGCTTCGCCGTGATTGCAGCGACTTCTGACGCCGTAACCCGCCGCGGACTGGACGCAAAGACGAAGCCCACCGCGTCCGCCCCGGCCTCTGCGGCCACCAGCGCGTCTTCCAGCGAAGTGTTCGCACAGATTTTGATCCATAAGCTCATTGCGTCTCAACTCCAGCCAGCAACGCCTTGAGTGCCGTTCCGGGATCGGCCTGCCGCATCAGGCTTTCGCCAATCAAAAACGCGTCATAGCCCGCTGCGCGCAGCCGCGACAACTCATCCGGCGTCGCAATGCCGCTCTCCGCCACGCGCACCACCGTCTGCGGAATTCGCTCAATTAATTCGAGCGAGGTTTCCAGCCGCACCTCAAAGCTCTTCAGATTGCGATTATTTACGCCAATGGCATCCGCGCCACTCTCACCCAGCGTCGCCAGCACACGATCCAGCTCCTCCGCCGTATGCACCTCGACCAGCACATCGAGCGCCAGCACACGCGCTGCCTCGGCAAAGCGCGTCAGTTCGCCGTCCGTCAGTGCAGCGGCGATCAGCAGTATCGCGTCTCCGCAGTGCGCGCGCGCCTCTGCGAGCTGGTACTCGTCTACGATGAAGTCCTTGCGCAAACAAGGCAGCGGCCCCGCCGCTGAAGCCAGCTCCAGATTGCGCAAGCTACCCTGAAAGAATGGCTCATCAGTCAACACCGAAAGCGCCGACGCACCCCCTGCAAAATAACTCTCCGCCAACCGCGACACGTCAAACTCCGCGCGAATCAGCCCCTTCGACGGCGATGCCTTTTTGATCTCCGCAATCACCGCCGGACCTGCAGCAGCCCGCGTGCGCAAAGCCCGCGCCCATCCGCGCGGCTGATGCAGAGCAGCCATTCGCTCCAGCTCTGCAACAGAAACGCGCTCCTTCGCCACAGCCACCGTAGCCCGCGTCGTCGCCAGAATTTTTTCGAGGTGTGTAGACATACGCTGATTCGAGTATACGAAACGCTCGTTGAACCCCACCCTGCGAGCAATTATTGTTTTGAGACATTGTATCCCGCTTCAGCTCTCCCCTTCCTCGATGTTCCCATGCGCAAGGTGGTCAGATGTTTTTCTTGCTGTCTCAGAAACCAGCGCAATCGCCTGAAGAACCAACTGCCCATTTCTATTCGATACGCCGAGAATCGCGACAGCCAGCCCGCCGGTCCACAAGATCATCCCTATAAACGTTGCGATGTACAGCATTTTCAAGTCTTGCAGGTAGATCATGGCGAGCGCCATATTCCCGCCGCCCAAAGCAATGAATACGACCGCGGTAATCTTCATCCACTTCTGCCTGCGATCCACAGAGTCCAGCGACTTGCGGAGAACACTTTCATAGTTTTCCACCATGGAAATCACCTTTTCCCTTCGGTTGCGCTGCGTAAACATTTCAATCCGTATGCGAGCCGCGACTTGACCGTGCCCGCGCTTAATTGCAGAATGTCGGCTATCTCTTGAATCGTAAAATCTTCCAGATAATGCAAATCAAGAACCGCCCGGCTCGCGGGAGAAACTTGGTCCAGAAGGGAATGAAGTTCGGCCACTAAGATCGCCGCATCCTTCTCGTCGCTACCAGGGAGATCGTCAACTTCGATGCCGTCCTCATGCCTGTCTTCCCATAGGTGTCTTTGCCGGAGAAACGCGAACGAAGCGCGCGTCGAAATGCGATAGGCCCAAGCGCGAAAGAATCTCGGCTCTTGCAGTGATCGGAGTTTGCGGCAAATCTGCAAGAACACTTCCTGCAACACATCGCCCGCCCCTTGCACTCCTACTAGGCAGCGGATGTACGGCAACAAGATCGTCTGCGTACCGCGCAGCAAATCTTCGAGCGCATCCCTGTCGCCACATTGGGAACGGAGAACCAGAAACGTCTCATGTGTGCGGTTCTCCAAAATTTCCCTCCACTAGTTAAGAGGCGGCCAAGGTCCAAGATGTTCGATAGGGAAATTCGCAATCTACTTATTCGTTAAGACTATGCGACTGCCATGGCAACCGCCTCCACCGCATTCCCCGCCACGCGCAGCAATTCGCGGTTTTTCTGCTTCAGAAATCCCGCCGCAACCGCGCTATCGAGAAAGCACAGCAGCCCGTCCCAATAACCTGCCGTATTGATCAGAATCACCGGCTTCGAGTGCAGTCCAAGCTGCCCCCAGGTGACCGCTTCCAATAACTCCTCAAGCGTCCCGTAGCCGCCGGGCAGCACCAGAAACACGTCAGCCAGCTCACTCATGCGCGCCTTGCGCTTATGCATCGTCGGAACCCGTTCCAGCGTGGTCAGCCCCTCGTGGGCAATCTCGCGCCCCGCCAGCACTGCGGGCAGCACGCCGATCACCTCCGCGCCGCCGTGGAGCGCCGCATCGGCCACCGCGCCCATCAGCCCCACATTCGCCCCGCCATAGACCAGCCCCAGCCCGGCCGAGGCAATCGCCGCGCCCAGCGCCCGCGCCTCGGCCAGATAGGCGGGATCGTTTCCCTCCGCCGATCCGCAATACACAGCCACGCGGAGCAGTGGTTTTTTGGGCAATCTCATAGCCTTTTCAGGATAACTTGCCGGCGCGAACTACTCTTGTTCCAGGTACTCGGCGGGCGTAAGAATCGCAATCCCGCGGAAGGGATGGAGCGCCAGCAGGTCGGCGTCGCCGGTAAGAATCAGATCGGAGCGTCCATGTACGGCCACTTCGAGAAACTTGTCGTCGCGTGGATCGCGGCAGGCGCGGATGGGCGTGTGAATCTGGATAAAAGTTGCGTAGGCCCGAATTTTTTCAAGGTATGGTCCGAGTGTTCCGGGCTGAATATAGCGAGCAAATTTAGTGCGTCTCAGCACACTCTGTAATTCCAACCAAGTAGCATTTGATAGAAGGGTCTTGCCCTCCAGCCACACTTTGTCCACTGCTCTTCCCGGAATTGAGCCGATACGCAATGCGCGACTCACATATACATTGGAGTCGATCACAATTCGCTGTCTCATTCGTCCTCTGCCAGGAGTTGCTCAAGCAGTTCGTCGGTCATTCCTTGCGACTCAGCGTAACGCCCCATCTCATCGGATAAGCGAATAAGCTCCTGCGCCCGCAGCAGTTGGACGTTCTCATACTCAGTTGCAGACATTACCACGGCAATCTCCCGATCATGGCGCTGAATCTGCACCGGCTCCCGCTGAGAGAGGTCAAGGATGGCGGCGAAGTTTTGTTTGGCGTAGGTGGCGGAGACGGTCTGCATGGAATGATTCTACCAAAAAATGCACATTATGTCTAAAATGGCCAATATAAACAACGGCCTCCCCTAAAATACTGATCGTAAGAAGGATCGAAATCCCCTATAGTCCGACCGGCTGTCTCTATGTTGTTTACCTTGTTATAAATTCCGACTTGGCGACCAACCTATCCTAACTGTCCTTGCAGAGGAAAGCCCGATCCTTTATCCTGCCCGCATGAGTCATAGAGTACGCAAGATCGCTGGTACACTGGCAGCCATTGCCTTTGTCCTAGTACTGATACCCGTGTCAAGCATTTTGGTGACCAGTTGGTACAGCCGTTGGGAGGCTTCCCGACTGCTTGCCGCCGCGCGTACGATCCGGCCAGGTATTTCGACTGAGGCGGAAACCCGGCAGACGCTTTCTCAGTTCGAGAGGTATGTCTCCCATGGGCACGAAGAAATCTCTTTCCACTCTAGGTACTCGATTAATGCGCGGGACAGCTATGACGTCCCTAACTACCCGGATTGGGTCTCACACGTAGCGCCGCATCTTCCCGATTGGATAAACGAGCACATCTGGTTTCTTCCGTACACAAGTTTTTCCGTTTCACCGTGGTTCAAGAATGGTCAGCTCATAGTGCTTGAGTTCCGCGAGATGCAGCCCCGCAGAGATGGCATTCACCCCTACGCAGCCATCGTAAGAGTATTTTCCACGAGTACTGAGATGGATGTGCCGGAATTGCCAGGCGACTTCACTGGCTTCCACGTCTCCCACATCCAAGAGGTACAAGTCGACGAAAACGGAAAACATATTGGCTCAGCTTGGATGAGCCGCCAGTATATATCACTTGATGAGCGCGCATCGCCCGAACAATTCGCCCGGTCATTCAACTTTAATCTAAGCTGCCTCACGTCTCTGCTCGGTTGTGACGACGCTAGGAAGATTCTTGCAGACACCGAATAAGGCTAGGAGGCACATATCTTCATAACCAGTGGGGTCATCAAGCCCGAGTAACCGGCCACTCGGCAGTTACTTTCTCGTCAACAGTTGACATAACAGGAAACAGCCGGCACGAACGACGGGCACTGTTGGGCGAGCACCCAACTCTCTTTGCCCCCAGCCGGTACACTAGACTCAGGACTCTTCCCCTCCGGACGCCGCCTTGCAACAGCTCGTAGACAAATTGAATCCTGAACAGCGCGCCGCCGTGGAGGCCACCGAGGGTCCTCTGCTGATCCTGGCCGGGGCCGGCTCGGGAAAAACTCGCGTCATCACCAGCCGCATTGCCTGGCTGATTCGCGAGAAAAACGTCGCTCCCGAATCTATTCTCGCCGTTACCTTTACCAACAAGGCCGCCAGCGAGATGGGCGAGCGCGTAGACCGTCTGCTTGATCACTCTTCGCTGACGAAGCCCTTGCTGTGCACCTTTCACTCCCTCTGCGTTCGACTCCTGCGCCGCGACATCGAAGCTCTGAAAATCGGCAACGACGGCCTAACCCGCTCCTTCGCCATCTACGACGAGAACGACCAGCAGGCCGTCGTCAAGCAGATCATGAAGCGCATGGGGCTGGACACCAAGCAGCTCACCCCGCGCACCGTCCTCGGCAAGATCAGTTGGGCGAAGAACCACATGGTCGATCCGCAGGAGTATTACCTCAGCTCCAAGGATCCCAACAACGAGCGCATCGCCCACATCTTCAAGGGCTATCAGGCCGAGTTGCGCAAGTGTAACGCTCTCGACTTTGACGATCTGCTGCTCGAGGCCGTCCGCCTGCTCAAGGTCTCCAGCGAGGCGCGCGAGCGCTATCAGCGCCGTTACCGCTATCTGCTCGTCGATGAGTATCAGGACACCAACCGCCCGCAGTACGAGCTGATGAAGTTGCTGGCCGGCGAGCGCAAGAACGTCTGCGCGGTGGGCGACGAGGACCAGAGCATCTATTCCTGGCGCGGCGCCGACATCCGCAACATTCTCGAATTCGAAAGGGATTTTCCCAACGCCCGCATCGTCCGCCTCGAGCAGAACTACCGCTCCACTCAGATCATTCTCGAAGCTGCCGGAGCCGTAGTCGCCAACAACCTCCAGCGCAAAGGCAAGAAGCTCTGGACAGACCGCAAGGGCGGCTCGCTGATCGGCTACTACGAGGCGCCCGACGGCGAAAACGAAGCTCTTTTCATCGCCGACCGCATTCAGACCTTTCTTCGGCAGACAAGCTCGTCCGAAATACAAGAGCCCGGAAGGGCGGCCGTCCTCTACCGCACCAACGCCCAGTCGCGCCTGGTCGAAGAGTCGCTGCGCCGCTACAACATCCGCTACACCATGGTCGGCGGCTTCAGCTTTTACGAGCGCGCCGAAATCAAGGACCTGCTCGCTTATCTTCGACTGATCCGCAACCCCCACGACTCGATGGCCTTGCAGCGAGTTATCAATACCCCCGTCCGCGGAATCGGCAAAACCACCCTCGAAACCCTCGAGCGGCTGGCTCTCGAAACCGGCCAATCCACCTGGGAGGCGCTCGCCGCCGCCATCCAAAATCGTCTCATCCCCGCCCGCGCCCTGATGGCCATCGACTCCTTCCGCCAGTTGATTCTCGACGCCCAGGCAATGATGGACCCCGACTTTGCCGGCAAGCTCTCCGCCGATGTAGCCGCCAGCGCTGAGTCCTCCGACGACGCCGACACCGGCTTCGAGTTTGGGGCTTCGAGCGAGACACAGACGCAACTCACTTTCCACGATCAGATGCCCCAACTCCTCCGGGTGGCCCAGGTCTCGACTTTGGGACCTGGGAATGAAGGAACTCCCACCCCCGATTTCGACTCCGATGCCACCGAACTTGCAGAAGACAAAACCGACGATGCTCTTGCCTTCCGCGCCCCCGGCGACGCCGCCACCCTCCCCGAGCTGATCCGCTTTCTCCTCGACCGCACCGGCTACATCAAAGCTCTAGAGACCGAAGGCTCACCCGAATCCTTCAGCCGCATTGAAAACCTCAAGGAGCTGGCCAACGCCGCACACGATGCCGAAGCCCGCGGCGAAACCCTGGCGGAATTCCTCGACCACGCCGCTCTGGCCTCGGACACTGATCAGTTCGACCCCGACGCCCGCGTCACGCTGATGACCCTGCACGCCGCCAAGGGCCTCGAATTCCCGCTCGTCTTTCTCGCCGGCCTCGAAGAGGGGCTTTTTCCCCACTCCCGCACCCTCAACAACCCCGACGAGCTGGAAGAGGAGCGCCGCCTCTGCTACGTCGGCATGACCCGCGCAATGAACACCCTCGTCCTGACCCGCGCCATTTATCGAAGAAGATATGGCAACGACGCGCCGGAGATGAGCATTCCCTCCCGCTTCCTCGAAGAAGTTCCCAACCAGTTGATCGAAAACCTCGGCGGCCGTTCTCCGTCTTGGTCCACTCCCGCCTACTCCGCTCCAGGCTCCCGCTTCGCCGCCTCCCGCCGCCCCGGCAACACCGCTGATTTCGCCGACCGCCACTTCAACTACGAGGACGAAAGCCAGGAAGCGCCGCGCGCACCCGCTCAGGCCTTGGCGGCCAACGGAAAGCAACGCTATGGCGCGAACGCAAGCAACTCTTCCTCCAAGCCCTTTGTCGCCTCCTGGATGACCCCCAAGACCAAGACCACCCCAACCAGCACCGCATCCAGTTCAAAAAGTGAGAGTGCGCCAGTGCCCGAAACGCCAAACTCCATCGATAACATCGCCCGTTTCTTCAGCGGCAAATCGAGTCACGGTAAGCCCGGAGCTCTCGTTCAGCCTGTCATCCTGAGCGACCGAAGCATAGCGCAGGGAGTCGAAGGACCTGCGGTTCCGTCGCACCGCATCGATCTGCCCCCGTCCACCGGAGCCACAAACCTCAAAAAAGGCCAGCGCGTCCGCCACTCCAAGTACGGCGAAGGCACTGTCCTGATGCGTGAGGGAGACGGTGAAGACGCCAAACTCACCGTCCTGTTCTCCCAACACGGCATGAAGAAGCTGATGGAAAAGTTCGCCAACCTGAAAAAGATGTAGTACCGTGACCGCGTTCTTTTGTGATGGCTGGATTGTAGCGTCGGTCTCCAGATCGGCTGTCGTGCGTGCGTCCTCGCCCGCATTTATGTTGTTCTTCGTCATGAACACGATGAACTTTTGCCCAGAACGCGTATGAATCTCTGACTGAGTCGATGTTATGAGAGGGCCGGGTGCTCCATCCTCGCGTCGTTTTTTTGTCGCCGGGGGTCTTCAACGACAGGTCTTCGTCGTTGGAGTGATCCAAAGTGGAATACAATGGACCCCAGCCAAACTCACTCATCGAAGGAGCCTCCATCAGATTCCACTGGCAACAACTCGCGCCGGTAGCCATTCTCTCCGCGTCGCTGGCTGCGCAAACCTCCGGCATCAACCCGGTCCTCCTCGCCAAAGCCAGCGCCGGTGATGCGCAATCACAAGTCCTGATAGGAGACTTTTATGCCGCCGGCACGGTCGTCGCGCACGATTTGAAGCTGGCTGCCGAGTGGTATAAGCGCGCCGCCGATCAGGACAATCTCGCCGGCGAGCTGCATCTGGCCGATCTCTATCGCGACGGCGGCAAAGGCTTTCCCCGCGAGCTGACGCAAGCCGTAGCCTGGTATCGCAAGGCCGCCGAGCAGGGCGACGCCACCGCGCAAGGCATCCTCGGCCTCCTCTACTCCATCGGCCAAGGTGTGCCGCACGACGATCTCGAAGCCTACTACTGGCTAGACTTGGCCGCCGCCGTGCCCGGTCCAAATCAACAGAAGTACGCCGCCAACCGCCAACTCATCGGCACCCACATCACCACCGATGAGCTGGAAGAGGTCGAGGAGCGTGTCGCCAAATGGAAGGCCGCCCATCCCCGCCCGCAATAGCCTCAGTCGTAGGCCGCATTACCGCAGAACCGCTCCCTCGCCCGCCAGCTCCACGGCCTCCGCCTTCAAGCTAGCAGCCTTCTCCGCGCGTAGCGCCTTGAAGGACCGATAGACAAACGATCCCATGTACCAGCCGTCAATGTACTTATAAGGCGTCTCGCCGGTCGTGTAATGGCCGCAGGGAAGCACGCGCGCCTCAATGTTGAAGCCAACCCAGCGAAAGCCTTCGAGCGCCTGCAGCGAATACTCCAACGGAAAGGTCAGATCGTACTTCGCATAGACCAGCAAAGCCTTCTTTCGCGACCCGCCCACCTCGGGACGAACGATTTTCTCGTAGTAGCTGCATGGGCTGACAGCCGCCCACAGCGCCCGCACCCGATCCTGCGTAAGCCCGGCCTCTTCCAGCGCCCGCTTCACGTGCCGCGTGCTCTGCCCGGCCCAGGCCACATCGCCAAAAGCCGTAGAAGCATGGTTGAAGGCATTCACTCTCAGCCTCGCATCGTGCGAGCTGGCCAGGTAGGCGTAGCAGGAGCCGAGGCTCGTTCCCAACACGCCAAGGTGCTCGTAGCCCTGCTCCTCCAGCCAATCCAGGCAGCAGCGTATATCCACCACCGCCTGCCGGCACGCCGAGATCGTCCGTCCGATATTAGCGCTCACCGCGTAGTCCGAGCGCTCCAACTCCACCGGCCGGCGAATGTCGTGGTAGGGCAAGGAGAGCCGCAGCGCCGATATCCCCATCTTGTTGAAGATCGTGCACAGCGAGTTGTGGCTGAAGGCATCCGCATTCCACTGCGGCATCACCACTATCGCCTGCTTCGGCCGCTTGGGGTCTTTATGCTCGGAGCAGGGATACCAACGCGCATTCACCAGATCATTCTCCGAGTAAGGCGTCCGCTCCGGCGAGGTGAAGCGTAAAAACTGCGCCGTTGGAATCTTCCCTTCGGCTGCCTGCTGCTTCAGCGCCGCGTCCTGGGCCTGCGTCTCCGGTCTCACGTTGGTGGGAAACAGCTCCGGGTACCGCTCTTCCAGTCGAAAGTCGGTAGGCCGCTGGTAGGCGAAGAAGGTGTCGCTGTTGCGGATCAGCAGTTCATTGATGCGGACCATCGCCGCCTCGGCCGCCGCTGGGTCGTTCGCAATCTCCGGCCCCGGAACCGCGTCGCCAAAGCCGTGCTCGCGCAAAAACGGCGCAATCCACTCGAAGCCCCACTCCAGCGGACGCACCACGCGATTCTCATCGCGCATCGTCAGCGCCGTCTCCCACTCGTACATCCACCGCGCATATCTTTGCTTGATCATTGTGTACCTCAATTTTATCAGCGCAGGGTGCCCCACAAATCCCGCGCCGGAGGCGCAGTGTTCAGTAGCCCCGCGCTTCAGCGTGGGGTGGGCGTAACCGACAATGCATTCGGAGTCCCAGAGGGACGGCGCTTATGGCAGAGGCCCGAACATCAATTTAGAAGAATTGGCAGCTGGCCAGTTCATATACCCCGAAGAATTGCCATGAGCGTGAGAAGCTGTGCCCCATGTATGACAGCGCCGTCTCCTGTCAAGCGCGTTTTTTCAATTCGCGCGCAAAGTCTTCCTCTGGTGGCCGGGGCGGGGTCAAGGGCGCCGTACTTTGGCGTTCATCTTGACCCTT
>Ga0181520_10001569_pt1 | contig 45960 bp, 36 predicted proteins | sample PEATcosm2014_Bin_29_FD_132451 | JGI IMG/M metagenome (GOLD analysis project Ga0181520, IMG submission 132451) | Peatland microbial communities from MTU Mesocosm Facility, Houghton, MI, USA - PEATcosm2014_Bin02_30_metaG | ecosystem: Environmental > Terrestrial > Soil > Wetlands > Peat | place... | reverse complement strand
GGGGCCTGCCCTTAGTACGAGAGGACCGGGGTGGACGAACCTCTTGTGATCCAGTTGTGGCGCCAGCCGCATCGCTGGGTAGCGAAGTTCGGTCAGGATAAACGCTGAATGCATATAAGCGTGAAACCTTCCCCAAGATGAGATCTCCCAAGCGCAAGCTATGAAGGGCACTGGAAGACTACCAGTTTGATAGGACGGATGTGGAAGCGCAGTAATGCGTTGAGCTTACCGTTACTAATCGCCCGTTCGGCTTGACCATAAAATTTACTGCGCACGCATGTGGCGCTGCCATATCGCGCTTTCCGTGTTTAGCCCCGTCAATATTCAGTCAAAGAGCCCAAGCTCTTTGTCATCCAGTTTCTGGGCGGCCTTAGCGAGAGGGACCCACCCGTTCCCATCCCGAACACGGCAGTTAAGCCTCTCAGCCCCGATGGTACTGCGCGCGCAAGTGTGTGGGAGAGTAGGAAGCTGCCCGGATTAAATTCAAAGGCCCCCGTTCCCGGTGGGCCTTTTTCATTGCCTAGAACGCCACCTTCGCCGGCGCCTGTTCCCAACCCACTCTCCCCACGGCAATGTCCGCCTGGTAATAGTTCTCGCCCTGCTGTGGACATCCCGCCAGCCTCCTGAGCATCGCGATCTGTCCCACATGCGTCAGCGCATCCGCGATGGGCCCCTGAAACATCCTCTCCGCCGGCGCTCGCAACGGCTCGCCAGATGCTAAACGCCTGTCCAGCGTTTCCAGCGCTGCGAAGAATCGCGCCGTTCCCTGCCCCCACGCGATGGCCTCCGATGGCCGCCACTCCCGCGTTCCGTTCGCAAGCTGCAGCGCCCAGTCCAGCAAATCGCCCAGATGCGCCAGAATCTCGCCGGGGGTTCGCACCGCCCCGGGGAAAGTCGCGAACTCCGCCGGCGCGCCATCCATCGCGCGCTTTCCGCGGTACGCCAGCGTAGCCAGGGCATGCCGCAGCATTTCCGTCTTCCCTTCCCGCTCCAGTGACATTCGCTTTGCCTCCTATTTCCTCGCCAGCGTCCACGCCAGCACCGCCCATCCGGCGATGAATGAGATCCCGCCGATCGGCGTAATCGCGCCCAACCCCAGATAGCCCGTAACCGCGAGCGCATAAAGGCTGCCGCAAAAAATCGCGACTCCCGCCAGCAGCAGGCCGCAGACCCATCCGGCCGCGGACTCGGTAATGGCGCCCGTCTTGGGCATCAGCGAAACCACCAGCGCGCCCATCGCGTGAATGAAGTGATACAGCACCGCTTTCTCATACACGCTCATCAGGTAGGCGTCCAGCCGGCCGCGCAGCGCGTGGGCGCCGAATGCTCCCAGCATCACCCCCAACGCCAGCGCCACCGCGCTAGCCGCGCTCCAGTTCATGTGGTTCGCCTCAGTGCGTAAACGCGTAGACCAAATAGTCTACGCCAATGCGTATGCCCAGGGCGGAAAACCTCTGCGGATATTGCGGATTGTCGGCGTGCTCCCAGGAATCGCCCAAGTCCATGTTGAAGCACATGGCGACCATAATGCGGCCGTAGTCGTCGTAGATGGCGCGCCAATGCGGCACGCGGCCATCCTTCTCGAACGTCTTGCCCGTATCCATGTACTGCGCGCCGGGCACCTGGTACCGGTCGTCCAAGTCGTAGACAGTGTGGAAGATCGCATCGCCATTGGGAATCTCCACGATGGGCCGGTCCGGAAAAATCTTCTCCATACTGGCGACGAAGACCTCCCACTCGTCCGTGCCGTGGAAATCGTCGCACATAAAAAACCCGCCGCGCAGCAGATACTCGCGCATGGTCCTGGCCTGGTCGTCGGTCAGATTCCAGTGGCCCACCTCCACGCCGTAAAGCCACGGCCAATCGTACACGTCGCCATCGTCCAGGTTGAGGGGCTGTTCCACGGAGCGTACGTGAATGCGCGTGAGCCGGCGCAACGCGGCCGAGAGATGGCGGTCGGAGCGGGGGTAATCCATGGTCCAATTCGTGCCGCCCTCGCGCCAGTCGCCTTCGAAATTGAAGCCGCCGCGCCAGGCGCTGACCGGCGGATACATCAGCCGCGCGAACGCCCATTCGGTCTGTTCCCGGAAGTCCGGAGGAATGGGGTAATTCGAGTACTCCAGGCCCGGGTATTCCCGCCACGGCTTTTGTGCGGCGTACAATGCGCCCAGAAATACAAGGCAGCCCAGGGAGGCCATCCCGGCCCGGCGGATCTGGTTTGGCCCAAACACAGCGGTAAAACCAGAATAACATCCGCCTCAATGTGTTATCGTTTGTCCCATGAGATCTCACCTTTCCCGGCGGTCGTTCCTTGCGCTGGCAGCCGCCGCGCCGCTCGCCCGCGCCCAGTCGCAGGCGAAGCGCATCCCCATCGGCCTGGAGCTGTACTCGGTCCGCGACACGATGGCGAAGGATCTCACGGGTACCGTGACGGCCGTCGCCAAGATGGGCTACGAGGTGGTCGAGTTCTTCTCTCCGTACTATCAGTGGACGGCCGATCAAGCCAAAGACGTGCGCAAGCTCATGGACGACCTCGGCATCCGCTGCAATTCCACGCACAACGATTACGGCAACCTCAACGCCGGATTGCCGAAGGCCATCGAACTGAACCACATTCTTGGGACCAGGTACATCGTAATGGCCAGTTCCCCCCGGGTCACCGGCGTGGACGGCTGGAAGACCATCGCGGCCACCCTGACCGCAGCCTCCGAGAAAGCCAAAGCGGCCGGCCTACGCGTCGGCTACCACAATCATGAAACCGAGTTCCAGCCGATGCAGGACACATTTCCCATGGCCGTTCTGGCCGCCAACACGCCCAAGGATGTGATGCTGCAATTCGATGTCGGCACGTGCGTCGAGGTTGGCCACGACCCTGTAGCCTGGGTCGAATCCAACCCCGGCCGCATCGATTCCATGCATCTCAAGGAGTGGGGCGCCGGCGCGGGCCGCGGCTTTCAGGTCCTTTTTGGGGATGGCGATGTTCCCTGGCTCAAGATCTTGGCTGCCGGCGAGAAGATCGGGGGCGTCGAGTATTACCTGATTGAGCAGGAAGGCATGGGCGGCAAGTTCTCGGAACTGGAAACCGCCCAGCGCTGCCTGGCGAATTACAAGAAATTGCGCGGCTTCGCCTGAGGGGCTTAACCTCGGTCCCCTGCCAGCTCATTTCTTGACGAACAGCGATACCGCCATCCCGAAGCCAATGGCAATCACAATGCGCCGCACGGCCGTGCGCCCCAACTTGCGCGCAACGCCGGCCCCACCGTATCCGCCGGCGATGGCGGCCACGGCCATCAGAACCACGTAATGCCAGTCGACCATGCGGGCCCAAATGAAGTAGGCCGCGGCGATGCCGTTCACAGTCCCGCCGAAGACCACCTTCAGCGAATTCATCTCGTGGATATCGCGCAGGCCCATAATGCTCAGCGCGGCCAGCATCAGGATGCCGATGCCCGCCCCGAAATAGCCGCCGTACAAACCCACCGCTAACTGGAACAGCATGACGCCAACGAACCACGTGGTGGATTTGTGCCGGGCCTCGCCGGCGGTTCCCAACTGCCGTTGGATGGGTTCCTGCGCCATGAACAGCAGGGTCGCGAACAGAATCAGGTAGGGAACTAGACGGTCGAACGTGGAGCTGGGAGTGTTCCGCAGCAGCCACGCGCCCAGAAAGCCGCCCACCAGGCTCGGTACGATGAGCGCCAGGAAGCGCGGTTCGGCCGCACGCAGCTCGCGGCGGTAGCCCCACGCGCTACCCACCGTCCCCGGCCAGATAGCCACCGTGCTGGTGGCATTCGCGGTCACGGAGCCGAGACCGAGCCAGATCAGCGTGGGGAACGAAACCAGCGTCCCTCCGCCCGCCACCGAATTGATGGCGCCGGCCAGGAACGCGGCGGCAAAGGCCACGGCGGCATGAGGGAAGTCCAATGGAGCGCTCAAGTTGTCAGGATATCGCGAAGACAGGCCCCGTTCGGCGCCGGAAATCGCCGAACGGCCTTCCAAATTCGCACTTTAGCGCCCGATTATGGTTTTGGCAGATCCTGTGCCCTAGAATGCAAACATGGCGCAATTCCAAATCCTCCAGCCCGAGACTACCTATACGGGTTCCACCATTCCGGCCTTGAAAAGGGGTCTCCCAAAATCCACGCGCTCGCTCTGCCCAGAATGCACGCAACTGATTGATGCCACGATCTTTGAAGACGCCGGCAAAGTGGTGATGGAGAAGCGTTGCCCGGAACACGGCGAGTTTCGGGACACCATCTATTCCGACGTCAAATTGTACCTGAAGATGGAGGAGTGGAGCTTTGGCGACAACCGGGGCCTGCAAAACCCCGCCGTCACCACCGCCACCACCTGTCCGGACGATTGCGGTCTGTGCAACATGCACACCAGCCACACCGCACTCTCCAATGTCGATTTGACCAACCGGTGTAATTTGACCTGCCCGGTCTGCTTTGCCAACGCCAACGCCGCGGGCTATCTCTACGAGCCGGATTTCGAGACCGTTCGCAAGATGCTCCAAACGCTGCGCAACCAGAAGCCGTCGCCGAACCGCATCGTGCAGTTTTCGGGCGGCGAGCCGACCATCTACCCTCGCTTTCTGGACGTGCTCCGACTGGCGAAGGAGATGGGCTTCTCGCACACGCAGGTCGCCACCAACGGGATTAAGTTCACCGATCTGGAGTTCGCTCAGCAGTGCAAGGAAGCCGGTCTGCACACGCTTTACCTCCAGTTCGACGGCGTTTGCGACGATGTCTACCGGCGCACGCGCGGCGAATCGCTGTGGGAAAAGAAGCTGAAGTGCATCGAAAACGTCAGAGCGGCCGGGCTGAAAATTGTCTTCGTGCCCACCATCGTTAAGGGCCTGAACGAAGACCAGATCGGCGGCATCCTGCGGCTGGCTATCGAGAATATCGATTGCACCAGCGGCATCAGCTTCCAGCCCGTGTCTTTCACCGGACGCATCGCGCGGCACGAGCTCGAATCCAAGCGCTTCACGCTCTCCGATTTCGCGCACGCGGTGGAGGAACAGACCGGCATCGCCAAGGCCCATGAGGACTGGTTTCCGCTCTCCTGCGTGACCCCATTCTCCAAGCTGATTAGCGCGCTTCGAGGGGAGGAGACCACCACCCTGAGCTGCCACCCGCACTGTTCGCTGGGCACGTACCTTTTTGTGGACCAGCACCGCAAGGCCATGCCCGTAACCCAGTTCATCGACGTCGGCCCCATGCTCCAGGAAATGGATATGCTGTCGCGCAAGGCCGGCAAGCGCCGCTACAAGTTCTACACCAAGTTCGAAGCCTGGAACAGCCTGCGCAAGTTCTTCCACGAAGACAAAGCGCCCGAGGGCCTGACGTTCAACAAGTTCCTGCAGACCCTCCAAGGCATGACCGACAAGAAGTACGGACGCGGCGAAAGCGAGAAGAAGGGCTTCACGTACAGGACCCTGATGGTGGCCGGGATGCACTTCATGGATTCCTACAACTACGACGTGGAGCGCGTGCAACGGTGCGTGATCCACTATGCCGCCCCGAATGGCCTGATTTACCCCTTCTGCGCCTACAACTCCGGCCCTGTTTACCGTGAGAAAATTGAGAGGGAGTTTTCCGTGCCGTTCGAGGAGCAGCCGGAGTTGAAGGAGTTGACCGCGCAAGCCCGCCGCGCGCGCGAGAGCCGTGAGGCAGAACCCCAATTGGTATAGGAAGTTAGAGGTATCGGATATGCGTAAACGAACGAATCTTATTTTGGCGCTGGTGGCCGCCGTTGCGTTGATCGCGGTCTTTGCCACGGTGCGGACCGCGGCCGCGCGGCAGTCGTCGGTCGTGAATCGGCAGGATAGCTTGACGATGGGTGAGGACCGGGTGAAACAACTGCTGGTTCTGATGGACGATAACGAGAGCGGCAAGGTCTCCAAACAACAGTTCATGGGGTTCATGGACGCGGAGTTCGCGCGTCTGGACAGGAACAAGACTGGGGTGCTGGACGTGACAGCGCTGACTCAGTCCGAAGAGCGGCCGCGTTCGTTCACCAGCGTGGGCAAGTAGGCAGGCTAGCCGCTCAGTTGCCGCGCCCGAGGGCGGCTTGGACGGCGGACCGCAGCTTGGCGGCCGAGTCCCCTCCCAGGTCGCGGAAGGCGATGCGTCCGCGGCGGTCCACCACGAAGGTCGTCGGATAGGCTTCCACGAAGTACCTGGCTGAAACATTGGGCTCCGCGCCCAACAGCAAGGCAAAGGTGTAGGACTGCTGTTTGGCGAAGGCAGTCACCGTCCCGGCATCCTCGCCCACATCCAATCCCAGCACTACCAGGCCCTTGTCCGCCAACTCGTTCTGCATCTGCTGGAGCAGGGGCATCTCGGCGCGGCACGGCGGGCACCAGGTCGCCCAGAAATCCACCACCACCACCTTGCCGCGCAGGTCGTGCAGATTGACCGGATGGCCGTTGGCGTCCGGCAGCGTGAAATCGGGCGCCGCCGTGCCGACGATGGGAGATCCCGTAGCTTCCACTTCAGGGGTCGGGGCCGCCTGGCGCGCGGACGAGGGCGGCGTGAAAGTGAACAGCGAATCCGGCACGGGCTGGTCCCATCTGACAGTGGCATAGAGCGAGATCTGCGTGGTCTTCGGGCTGTAGACGATCGCCTTATACACCGCGAAGGTCTTCTGGTCGATGCGGTACATGGCATAAGTGTCCTTAGGCCATTGGTCTCGCTCGACGCGCACCACGTAAATGGGTGTGGGCTTACCATCCACCACGAACAGCTCCTCGCGAGAGACGCTGGCGCTGGTCACATGCTGGTCGATCTCTTCGAATCCGGTTGCCCCAGCCCTAAGAGGCTCCTTAGCGTATTCGCTCAACGACCGCCGGAATATCCACCCGGTCTGCCCGTCGCCGACTAACAGGTCCCGGTGCGGATCGTCCCACTGAACCCGGTATTTTCCGGTACCCCCTCCGCTCTCGGTGACCAATTCCTCCGCTACGTCGGCGCCTTGAATGGTCTGAACGGTCACGCGGAACTGGTAGCTTTTCAGGTTCTTATAGGTGGCGGCGGTGCGCGCGAGGATCTCCTCAGCGGAAGGTCCGGCGGCCAACGAGAGGCCGGGAACGGTTAACGCAAACCACAGCAATCGGGACTTCATGACGAGCCTCCAATCTTCAGTGTTGCAGCTCAGCCAGCAGCGCCTTGGCGCCATAGACGCCGCGCAGCGCCTCCAAAATGCCGGCCGAATGTACGGCGATCGCGCGCGCCTGTTTGTCCGTGTAGGCGTAGTCCAGCACCAGCGATTGCAGATTGCCGTCGAAGATGATCCCGACCAGCTCCCCGTTCCGGTCAACCACCGGGCTCCCCGAATTGCCGCCGATGATGTCCGCGGTGTTCAAAAAGTCAAAAGGCGTCGACAGCTTCAAATCGCTCTTGTGCTCAATCCAGCTCTTGGGCAGATTGTAGGGCGGCGCCGATTGGTGCTCCGCCGCTCGTTCGAAAGCGCCGGAGAACGTCGAGGTCCAGGGAATCTGCTTGCCGTTCTCCTCATAACCCTTCACCTCGCCGAAAGCCAGCCGCAGCGTAAACGTCGCATCCGGATAGGTGTTCGTCCCGTAAAGCGCGAAGCGCGCATTCGCGATCTTAGCGTAAGCCTGCCGCTCCGGCTCTTGCACCTTTTCCTCGTAGATTGCGCGAACCGCGCGCGAGGGCGCATCGAGCAGCCGCGCCAGGAGAATCATCGGATCCTTCGATGCCTCGATCGCAGCCGTTCCGCCCTCGGCGAGCTGTTTTCGTACTGCCGCCTGATCCAGATGCGTGCCGGCAACCAATTCCGCCGCTCGATTCGCCGGAGACTTCCCGTCGAGCGCCTTGCCCACCAGTTCGTTATCTTCGTCTGTCGTGCTCGCAAAGACGCTTAGCCAATCGGCCAGGGTCGCCGTCTCCAAGTCCTTGTAGACCGGTGCGTCCGAGAACAGCTCCTGCTTCAGCGAATCCAGTTGCGAATCGGAATACTCGCGGAGCCGCTGGGCGTTCGGCTTGCGCGTTTCCTCGGCCAGGCGAACCAGCGTGCGCGCAATGTCGAACAGTTGGCCGCGGCTACGGCGCTCGAGCAGACTGAACCGGTCCCGGATGCCCTCGTATGTCTCCACCGCAGCCGCCACCTGGTCCCAGGCGCCGCCGTCCTCCTCGCGCAACTTCGGGTCTTTCGTCACGGCGTCGCGGAGACTCTTTTCCTCCGCCCGGATCTTATCCATCAGCGCCGGGTCCTGCAAACCATCCTGCATCCCGATATACGCCTTCCGGCTGTTCTCATACATCAGCAGATCTTCCTGCGCCCGGCGCGCGTTTTCCGCGCTTCGCTCGCTGAAGGTCCTCAGCAGGACCTCGCGGCGGAACAGATAGTCCATCGTAAGAGGATTGGATTTGTCGCGGATATCTTCCAGATGCTGCACCGTATCCATCCGCGAAGTCGATCCGGGATTGCCGGAGACAAACACCAGGTCGCCCTCCTTGGCGCCCTGCGCGCTCCATTTCAGGTAATGCTCGATCTTCGCAGGCGCGCCGTTCTCGTAAACGCGGAAAAACGCGATATCCAGACAGAAGCGCGGATACTCGAAGTTGTCGGGATCGCCGCCGAAAGCGGCTATATCCTTCTCCGGCGCGAATACCAGCCGCACGTCGGTGTACTTCTTGTACCGGTAGAGATGATACTCGCCGCCGCTGTACAGGGCGATCACATCGCTGCGCAGCCCGGTCTTGTCCAGCGACTCCTTCTCGATGGTGTTCATGATGGCGCGGCGCGCCTTCTGCGCCTCGGCCGCGTCCATGTTCTTCGTGACGGCGCCGTTTACGCGTGCGGTCACGTCCTCGATGCTCTCAAGTACGTTCAACTCCAGGTCCGGACACGCCTTTTCTTCCGCGTGGGACGCCGCCATAAAGCCGGTCTGGATGTAGTCGTGACCGGGGCCCCCGAGCTTCTCGATACAGTCGGATGCCACATGGTGGTTGGTCATGACCAGCCCGTTGGCGGAAACGAACTCGCCGGAGCCGCCGTTATCGAACCGCACCGAAGACTTCTGAATATGTTCCATCCACGCCGGCGTTACGTCGAAGTGGTACTTGTCCTTGAGAACCTTGACCGGGGGATCGTTGAACAACCACATCCCCTCATCGGCATGGGCGCCGAACAAGGCGGCAAACAAGAGGACACCCGAAGTTAGGCTGAACTTGCGCATCGGACCCTCCACCTTCCGTAATCATTCTGCACCAGCGCCGCCATGGGAATCAAGACGAAGGCGGGCGTCGCCGCCGCTGCTACAGTAGAGAATTGACTCTGCCTGCATCTTCCGGAATGGCCGCGCCCGCGCTGGCGACGGCGGTTGGGGTGGTTGGCGCGGCGATGGGCGTGTGGCTCACCGGCGCACACCGGCGCGCACGCGTGGTGGTGCCGTTCAGCGCGGGAGTGCTGCTGGCCGTGGCGCTGTTCGGGTTGGCGCCGGAGTTGGCGCTCGAATCCGGCTGGATGGCCACCAGCGTACTTTTCGCGGCGGGCTACCTGCTGTTGTTCGCGGTCAACCGGTACGCCTACCCGGTTTGCCCGACTTGCGCGCACGACCACGATCACAGCGCTTGCGCCACGGAACTGCACGGCTTCGCGCTTCCGCTGATCGCGGCCGCCGCGCTGCACAGCGCCTTGGACGGCTGGAGCGTGGCAACCACCCAACTGGCCGCCCCGCTGGGCTTACGCGTGGCGGTACCCTTGGCCGTGGCGCTGCACAAGATTCCGGAAGGCGTCGCGCTGGGCGGAATTCTGCGGGCGTCGGTCAAGTCGCGCATCGGGGCGCTCGGCTGGTGCGTGGCCGCCGAAGGGTCCACGCTTCTGGGCGGCGCGGCCGGATTGTGGATGGCGCCCCGCCTGGGAAGCCAGTGGACGGCCTACCCGGTGGGTCTCACGGCAGGCTGGCTGTTCTATTTGGGCTACCACGCCGTGCACGAGGAATGGAAGCGGCGCGGCGCGGCCCCGGCATTCCTCTCAGCCGGCGCCGGGGCAGTGTGCGGCGCCTTCATCCAGCGAGGCGCGGAGGCGCTTTTCCGGTAGCGCCACGGCTACGCGACGCGCCAGACGCCGTAGACGGCAAAAGCGGCCAGGCCGGCGGTCCATAAACGCGATCGGCCGGGCACGTTCCAGAAGACGGCCAGGAGCATCGCCGCTGCGAGGGGACTGAGCGCGTTGAATCCAACCGCCGCGCTCCAGTGCCCTTTGGCCAGCTCAAACATCGCGCGCGTCAGCCCGCATAAAGGACACGGACGGCCGGTGAGCCAGTGAAACGCGCAGAGGCGAAATGCCGGCTGAACGGGCGGAGTGAACCGCCGAAGCGCCACGAAAAGCAGCGCCACCGCTGAAGCGCGCATCGCCAACCGCCTGGTCCAAAGGGTCAAAGGGTTTCTACGCTTCGCGGGTCGAAACCGACGACGTCCCGGTAAGCCACGGTAATCGCGGCCACCGAGATGGGGATGGTGACCAGCAACCCCACGATGCAGCAGAGGAACCCCAGGACGTTGACCAGCGTCATGGCCACCAGGAACATCGTGAAGCCGAAGTAGTCGTTCTTCACTACGGCGTGGCTGGCCTGGATGGCCTGCCAGAAATCCATCCGCTTATCGACGATGAACAGGTAGGTGAATTTGCACGCGGCCGCCGCCACAATTCCGGGGATGATACAGAGCAGCGTTCCGATCCCGACGAGTACCGCAATCACCAGCGATGCCACCAGGGCGGGGATGAAAAAATTGAACCCGGTGAACAGGTCGCCGAATTCCGCGCGCCGGTTGAGGGTCCTCTTCATGCAGTAGATGAAGAAGCCGGCGGTCAGCGGGCCCTGAATGACGAACGGGACCATCGATCCCAGGACGAAGGTGACCAGGGTCAGACCGGCGTAAATGCCGAGATCGTCTTTCACCATCGCCCATCCATCGCCGATCCACCGGCCCGTCTGCGCCGTGATGCCGGGCCGCGGCGTCCACACCGGGCCGGCCGTGGGCTGGGCGGCAGCGCTCAACGACGCGCCGCACCTTGGACAGAAGCTATCCGCGGAGCTAACCTGGGAGCCGCAACTGTGACAGAACATGAGGTCACCTCAGCGGGAATCATAGCACCAAGTGGGGCGGACCTCCCGGGCTGCCTTCTTTGCTCGCCTTTCCCTGGTCTGCCTTCTTTGGACGGCGCCCCGCTAAGAGAACGCCGGCAAAGTGAGACCGGCTTTCGCCAAGGCGCGCTGCAGCAGGGCCGAGGCGTGGAGGTCCGGTACGCGCCGCGCGCTCGATATCTCAGACACCAGCATGTGCCGCGCTCGTTCCAGCATCTTCTTCTCCCGGAAGGAGAGCGGCTTGCCGGCGTGCAGGTACAGGAGGCTCTTGAATATCTCGGCGGCTTTCAGCAGATCGCCGCTCTGCATCTTCTCCGAGTTCTCCTTAAAACGCACCTTCCAATCGGGGGTGATCCGGCAACGGCCATGAGCCAGGAAGGAGAGAATGCGGGATATCTCGTGGTTTTTCGTAATGCTTCGGAGCCCGATGTTGGCGACGTTGGAAAACGGCACCAGCACTGTCATGCTGCTGTATCCGAAGCGAAGAAGGTAGTACTTCTCGAAAGCGGAACCAAAGGAGCGGCTGCTGATGTTCTCGATAGTCCCGACCCCCTGATTAGGGTAGACTACCTGGTCGCCGATCTGAAAGGTCATACGAGGCCCCCTCAACCTCCGCGATTTGGTGCAAAAACGCGTACCCAGTACCCGTTTCTTGGATGGTACGCTCGGTGACAAATTCATGTCAAGGGCGGGTGTTTCAGAGGCTTTTAGCTTGGTCCGTACACCGGCTAGTCGAAAGCGTCAAGCTTATCCGCGATGCGAGCCCGCATGGTGGCCGGGTCCGGATCGAACCGGTACTGGGCGGAGAGGGGCAGGAATGCCCGGATCTCCGGCAGCGTGTACGGGTGGGTTGGCGGCGCGACGTCGAACCCGAGACTGTCGGTCATGAGGACGGCCACACGCACGAGGTCCAGTAAGTCGAAGGTTCCGGCGGTGGGCTGGCCGTGGTGACCCTCGGCGACGGTTTGCACTTCCGCGGGAAGGTCCCAGTGCCGGGCCAGCCAGCCGCCGGCCTCGCAGTGGTCAATTCCCAGGGCTTCCCGTTCGCGCTCCGGCAGACTCTTGCCATCGCCCGGTCCCGAAAGCAGCGCGGCGTACTCCCGCGGATGCAGCACGAACAGCCCTAACCTGCCGATGTCGTGCAGCAACCCCGCGGTGTAGGCGGGGTCGCCGCGCCCTTGGGACAGCGAACACGCCGTCGACAGCTCCTCTGAGATCCACGCGCAGGCCAGGCTGTGGCGCCACATGCCGCGCAGCAGGTCGAGCCGCAGCGACGTCTGGAAGAAGTTCTGCGTGGAGAAAGTCAGTATGAAGCGCTTCACTTCGTCGAACCCGAGCATCATCAACGCCTTCTGGATGCTGGTGATGGGAGAAGGAAACGCGTATAAAGCGGAGTTGGATGTGCGCAGCAAACCGGCGGCCAGCGCGGCGTCCGCGCGGATGAAATCGGAGATTTCGCCGACGCTGGCGTCGTCGTGCGAGAGAACGCGCAACACCTTGGTTGCGATGGCCGGAAACTGCGGCAGTTGCTGCAACTCCCGAAGCCTGTCGTTGGTAGCGTCCATTTGAATTGACGTGTAGCACAGATTGAAATGCGCCGTCGCGGTTTATCGCGCCGGCGCAGGGCCAGCGACCACGGAGATGCCGGCCGCCAGTCGCTGGCTCAACCGCACGGGATCCACGCCACTCCCGATGCGGACGAGCAAGGTAGCGCCGCGAGTTCCGTCCTCGACCCTGATCCCCACGCCGGGCCGCAAGCCCAAACGTTCCATTTCGCGCAAGGCGGAGGGATCTCGATCCGAAACGCTGCTGATGACTGCCGGCACGCCGCAGGCCCACTTAGAGAGCAGGACTTCCTGCCGCAGCGGAAGCGCGCCGTTTCGTTCCGGGATGGGATGCCCGTGCGGGTCGGTGTCCGGATCGCCCAGTTTCGCCGCGATGCGGTCTTCCAGGCGTTCGGATATGAAATGCTCCAACCGTTCGGCGTCGTCGTGAACCTCATCCCAGGAATAATCCAGGAAATCATGCAGGAAACGCTCGAGCAACCGGTGATGGCGCAGAACTTCCAGGGCGCGCATCTTTCCAGCGGGCGCCAGACGCACGCCGTGGTGCTTCTCATACTTCACATAGGACGGCTTCTGAAGCGCCAACTTCTGGAGCATCCCCGTGACCGAAGCGGCGCGGACGCCAAGATGCTGGGCGAGGGCGTTGCTGGTCACGCGCGCCTCTTCGGGACCGCCCAGCTCCAGGATGGCTTTCAAATAATCGTCGACCGATTCCGTGTTGGCAGGCGTGCGATTTCTTGGTTGCACTAAATCATACATTACCCCTAGCACCGGGAGCCGCGCAAGCATTTCGCGCTTGACAGAACGGAATTCAAGCCGGTAATATTTAGGCATGACTAAATTGGTTCCGGTGAGCAAGGCGACGGCGCGCCTCCTTCTGGCGGTCGCGCTCACCGCGTTCCTGGCGCACACTCCGGCAATGGCTCAAGGCGAGACGACCAGCGCCATCGTCGGCTCCGTCACCGATCCCAGCGGGGCCGCAATTCCCGGCTCCACCGTAACCGCCACGAACAGCGAGGATGGTCTCCAGCGATCTGTTAAGACGGACGAGTCCGGGCGATTCAGTTTTCCGCAGCTCAAGCCCGGGGCCTACTCGGTGAAAGCCGAGGCGGGCGGCTTCGAAGCGCAACGGAATAACTCCGTCGCCGCGGGTCTTGGCCAAAAGCAAACGGTCGATTTCAAACTCAGCCTGCAGTCGGTTAACGAAAGCGTCGTGGTGACCGAGCAGGCGCCGCTGATCAACCCGGAGAATCCCAACACCTCGACCACCCTGACCGCCCAAGCCATTGAGGACCTCCCAAATCCGGGAGGCGACATGACCTATCCGCTGCAGTTTGCTTCAGGCGCTCTCATGAACACCGCCGGCAGCGGCAACGATTTCGTTGGCGGCACGAATGGTTATGGCAACGTGCAATTCAACGGCCTGCCCTCTCTCTCAAACGGCTACATTGTCGACGGCCTGGAAACCAACGATCCGCTGACCAACCTGAACAGCGGCCTTTCGACCAATCTGGTATTGGGATTGAATTCCATTGCGGAAGTGACCGTCAACACCGTCTCCTATGCGGTCGATCAGGGCAGGTACGGCGCTTCGCAAGTGAACTACGTCACGAAATCCGGCGGCAACCAGTTTCACGGAAACCTGTACGAGCTGTGGAACGGATCGAAGTTCAGCGCCGCGGATTTCTTTACCAACGCCACACCCGGGAACCACAAGCCGCGCGCCACGGTGAATCATTTCGGAGGCAGTCTGGGAGGCCCGATCGTCCACAACAAGCTGTTTTTCTTCTTCGATTCCGAATGGGTTCGGATTGCGCTCCCCATCGTCACCGCCACCACCGTGCCGACGCCGGCGTTCCAGAACTACGTCCTGCAACAATTGCCGCTCGGCGGCGTGGATTCCATCACCGGGTCGGTTTATAGGCCCGCGCCGCAGCTTGTGCCTTTTTACCAGAAGATGTTCTCGCTGTATGGCAACACGGCCGGGATGCCGCTCGCGGTTCTCGGCTGTCCGTTCAACAGAGACGGGAGCGCCGCCGGCGGAAGTCCGCCCAATGGCAACGGCTGCGCGAACCGGCAGAGCGTTTCGCATTCGAGCGACGACCACGAGCAGGTGCAAACCGCCCGCATCGACTACAACATCGGCGCTAACGACATCACCTGGTACCGGTTTCAGGCCGACACCGGACTGCAGGCCGCCTACACCGATCCGATCAATCCGCTGTTCAACGCCATCTCTCCGCAGCCGCTGTACTCATTCGCGTCGGGCTACACGCATGTGTTCTCCGGGCATCTGGTGAACTATTTCAACCCCGCGTTCTCGTGGTACGAAAGCCTTTTCGGCCCAGCCGATTTGCAAAAAACGTTAGCGGCGTTGCCCATCGTCTTGCAAGGCAGCGGCGCCAATGCTCCGTTCACCCCGTTGGGAGGGCTCGACAATACATGGGTGCAGGGGCGGCGCGCCAGCCGCTTTTTCATCAATGACAATCTCGCGTGGATGGCCGGCGCGCACGAGCTCCGCTTCGGAACGAACAGCCGCATCTTCCGTCTCAACGATTACGATTTCGGCGAAGGCACGGTCCCCACGGTCACCTACACGACCCTGCCGCAATACATCTACGGCGTCGCATCGACCGCTTCGGAGACCTTCCCGCTGGCTAATTCGCAGCCCTTCAGCTTCCTCAATCTGGACTTTTATGCGCAGGACACCTGGAGGGTCGCGCGGACTCTCACCTGGACCTTCGGCATCCGCGATACGTACAATTCCAATCCAATGAATCCGCATGACGCCGTGGCGCGGCTCACCGGTTCGTTCGCTTCCATATCCCACGACGTGAATCAGCCGCTCGACCAGGCGATTCAAACGGGGCAGGCGACGGTATTCGCCGCCACGCCCGCCGCCATCCTGCAGCCGAGAACCGCCCTCGCGTGGCAGATCGCCCCGCACACGACGCTGCGCACGGGCTTCGGCCTGTTCAGCGACATCCTGCCGGGCAGCGTGGCCGATCTGGTGGGAACCAACCCTCCCTACTCGAATACCTTTCAGGGCGGGTTGCTGGGCACTGTCGGTGGGACGGCCATTGCGCCGGGCGTGCCGAACAGCGCAATCGATGCCACGGCCGCAGCGAACCAACAGTTCGTACAGGGCTTTACGCAGGGCGAACTCTCCTGCGCCTCGCCCCTGGCGAACCGAAATGCCTGCCTTCCGCCGATTTCCATCACCGCTGTTCCGGATGGCAAGCTCCGTGCGCCTTATTTCATGCAGTGGAGCTTCGCCCTGGAACACCAGGTCGGCAGTGCGCTCCATTTGCGGGCGCAGTACGTGGGCACGCGCGCGGTCAACCAGCCCTATGAGACGCAGGTCAACGGGTATCAGACGGTCTGCGAGGGCTGCTTCGCACCGTTCCCCTACGGGCAGCCGGCCGATCCGCGTTTCGGGGCGGTGACGCAACTCAGCACGGGCGCGAACAGCCATTACAACGGCCTCCAGTTGACGGCCGAAAAGCGGATGGCGCACGGCTTGGAAGTCCAGGTCAACTACACCTGGAGCCGCTGCATGGACACGGTCTCGAACGGTGGATTCCTGCCCTTCGCCGCCGGCGCCATTCTGTCGCCGCTGCCCGGTGAGTTGGGCCGCCAATACGGCCCTTGCGATTACGACGTGCGGCAGAACCTCGCCGCCCAGTACGTTTATGAGCTGCCGGTCAAGTTCCGCAACCGCATCCTGGCCGGGGCGCTCAACGGATGGCAGATCTCCGGCACAGCGTTTTGGCACAGCGGCCTGCCGTTTTCGGTCCTGAGCGCGCCCTACTCCGCCAATGGAGACGGCATTGTTCAGGGCAGTGGTCCGCAGTACGCCAGCGTGGTTCCGGGCGTCCCGCTATACGAGCACAACTCCGTCCCCGGCGTCACCGAGGCGGGAACCGTTCAGTGGCTCAATCCCGACGCATTCGTTTCTTCAGTCGATCCCAGCACGGGCGCCTGTAACGGCGGTGACGGCGCAGCCAATTGCCAGTTCGGCAATCTCGGCCGGAACGCCTTGCGCGGACCCGATTTCTTCTGGAGCGACATGTATCTAACCAAGTGGTTTCCGCTAAAGGAACACATGAAGCTGCGAATCGACGCCCAGTTCTTCAACGTCTTGAATCACCCGAACTTCGGCCTTCCCGTGGTGGTGAACGCGGGGATTCCGGGAAAGCCCTCGACCCAGACCGGATTCGGAGCGCTCAGCTACCCGACTTCGCCGCCAACAGGGCTATTGGGCGTCGGGCTGGGCGGCGATAGCTCGCCGCGGATGATCGCATTTCAGGCCAGGTTGGAATTCTGAGCCGCTACTGCGCCACTTCGCGGCCGACCGCCAGGTTGAGCTGGCTTGCGGCTGCCAGGTAAGCTCCCACCAGGTTGATGTAGGCCACCTGAACGGCCCGGTAGTCGCGCTGGGAGTCCAGGAAGTCCACCAGAGAGGCCTGGCCGCGCTGGTACGCGAAGGCGATGTCGTCGCGCACACGGGTGGACCTTTGCAGATAACCTTCGGCGCCCTGGTAAGGCCTCAACAGGTTCACGCTGCTGACCAGCATGACGTAGGCGGAATCCACGTCGTTGAAAACCTGGGCCTGCGTGGCCTCGCGCACGGTTTCGGCGTGTTTGATATCGATTTCCGTGCGCGCCTTTTCGCCCTGGTTCCTGTCGAAGATGCGCAGCGGCACGTTGACGCTCAAGCCGAAATAAACGGAGATGGGGGGATTGCGTCCGAAGTCCACGCCGAATGTGGGGTCGGTCGAGCCATTCGCGACCGCGAGTTGGTGGTCGGTCTGGGCCTTGGAGATGGCTTCGACGGCGGCCTTGAGGTCCGGCCGCGCTTCGAGAGCGGCGTTGTGCAGCTCTTCGAGGGGCAGGATGCGGTCGGAGAATTCGAACGGGCCGGTCACATCGAAGGAATCGATTGGCGTCCGGTCGTTCAGCAGCGCGAGAATCGCGATCTTGGCCGACCTTACATTCACCTGCGCAGTCTGGAAATCCGATTCGTACTGCACGCGCTGCAGTTCCAGGCGGTCCAGATCCACGCGGGCGATATCGCCGGCCTGATACTGGTTGCGGCTGATGACGATCTCGCGGTCGAAATACGCCAGGTTTTCGGTAGCCAGCGCCAGCACGGACTTGGCTTGGAGCGTCTGTACGAACGCCTGGCGCAGACTGAAGATCAGGGTCCGTTCCAGGTCCGTCTGCTGCGATTCGGCGATGTCGGTTCCCTTCCGGGCGCTCTCCAGGCGCAATTCGCGCTTGTTCTCCCGCTCGTGGAGGTAGTCGAGCGCCGTCACCGGAAAAAAGTATTGCAGCGGGCGGTATGGCGTCGCTGGAAACGGATCGAACTGATCGGCGGCGATCGACAGATTTGGGTTCGGGCGCAGGTACGCCGTGATCTCCTGGGCCTTGGATTCCTGCAGGCCGAGTTGGCCAGCTTGCAGCGTGGGATTGGCCGCCTGGAACTTGTCGCGCACCTGCTGCCATGTGAGCGCCGTCTGCGCGGTGGCAGGCGAGGCCGCGAGCAAACAGAGAAAAAGGCTTGACGCGGAGACGCAGAGACGCAGAGAAATACGTTTCAGTAAGAGCGGTCGTCCACTCGCGTTCGTTAGCGCTATATGGTCGAAAGAATGCATGTTTACCTCCGTCAAAAGGGCCTCTTCTCAGCCTCTTCTCTGCGTCGGGGCGCCCGCCGCCTTTGCGGGCCCGTCTCCGCGTCAAAGCACTTACTACACCTTCAACGTGTCGCTATCCCTCGCCACCAGCGCGTAAAGCACCGGCGCGAGGAAGACCGACAGGAGCAGCCGTGAAGCCAGGCCGCCCACAATCACGATGGCGAACGGCTTCTGCGAATCGCTGCCGATTCCCGTGGACATGGCCGCCGGCAACAACCCGAAACAGGCCACCAGCGCCGTCATCATGATGGGACGAAGCCGCAGCAACGACGCTTCGAGCGTCGCCGTGGGAATGTCTTTTCCTTCCAGACGCAGTTTGTTGATGAAGGAATATAGAATGACGCTGGTCTGGACAGCCACGCCCATCAACGCTACAAACCCGAGCATGGACGAAACGCTGAAATTGGTATGCGTGAGCCGCAGCGCCAGCAGCCCTCCCACCGGTTCGGTCACCAGCACGCTCAGGAAAATGATCACCGGGAACTTGAAGTTTCCATAGAGCGCAAACAGAATCATCAAAATCAGAATCACCGTCAGCGGCAGGATCACTTTCATCTGCTCCCGCGACGCCAGGTATTCCTTGTACTCGCCGCCCCAGTCCAGCTTGTAGCCGATGGGCATTTGGACGGCGCGGGCAACCTTCTGGCGGGCTTCGCCGACCGCGCCTGCCAGGTCGCGCCCTTCCACGCTGAACTGTACGCCGATGTAACGCGAGTTCGATTCGCGGTAGATGAAGGATGCGCCGCTATCCACCTTGATTTGGCAGAACTGGCTCAATGGAAGATACTGGCCGTCGGGCGTGGCGATCAGCAGGTTTTTGATGGCGTTTTCATCGCTTCGGAACGGCTCCTGCATGCGCACCACCATGTCGAACTGGCGTTCGCCCTGAATCACCTGGGTGGCAGCCTGGCCTCCCAGCGCCGTTCCGATGAGCGTGTTGATATCGCCCACGTTCAATCCGTAACGGGCCAGCTTTTCGCGATCCGGAGTGATGGTGAGGCTGGGCTGGCCCAATTCCCGCACCACCGTGATTTCGGCGATGCCAGGGGTCTTCAGGAGGATTTCTCGAATCTGCCCGGCCTTCTGTTCCAGCACGTTGAGATCGGGTCCGAAGATCTTGACGGCCAGGGCGCTCTTCAACCCGGTTTCCGCTTCGTCGACGGCGTCCTCGGCGGGCTGCGTGTAATTGAAGATGATTCCGGGATACGAGGACAGCTTCTTCTGGATTGCCTCGGTCAATTGCGGCTTCGTGTGAATTGCGCCGCTCCAGGCCGAATCGCTATAAGGCTTGAGACCCACGTAGAACTCGTTATTGAAGAACCCGGTCGGGTCCGTGCCATCGTCCGGGCGCCCGAGCTCGTTGGCCACCGTGGTCACTTGCGGAAAGCTCGCCAGGATATCGCGGATCTGCGGCGAGAGCCTGGAAGCTTCCTCGAATGAGATAGTGTACGGCGTGGTGGCGCGCACCCACAGAGCGCCTTCGTCCAGATGCGGCATGAACTCCCCGCCGATGAAAGGAATCAGCAGCAAAGAGCTGCCGAAGACCGCCACAACCATCGCGACCGTGACCAGCCGGTTGCGTAAACACCAGCCGAGCATGGAGGCATAGCGGTCGCGGATCCATTCGAACACCGCGTTCTTGGGCTCGTGAACGTGCCTTCTTAGGAAGAAGGCGCACAACACCGGCAGCACGGTCAAAGCGCAAATCAGCGCGCCGAGCAGCGCGAACGACATGGTATCCGCCATCGGCGAGAAAAGGCGTCCGGAGGGGCCGGTCAGAACGTAGATCGGCAGGTATCCGGCGATAATCACCGCGATTGCGTAGAAAATCGGCCGCTCCACGTCGCGTGCGGCGTTGCGGATCACGTCCAGCAGGTTGTAGCTCTGGCCGTACCGTTCCGCCAGCTCACGGAAGATGTTTTCCACCATGACCACCGAGCCATCCACAATGATTCCGAAATCGATGGCGCCGATGGAAAGCAAGTTCGCCGGAATGTGCCGCCAGTCCAGGCAGATGAAGGAAAACAGCAGCGCGAACGGTATGGTTACGGCGACTATCAACGCTGTCCGCACGCTGAAGAGGAACAAGCCAAGGATTACCAGCACCAGTAACATGCCGCGAAGCAGGTTATGCTCCACGGTCTGCGTAGTCTCTTCAATCAAGCCCTGGCGATCGTAATACGGGACGACCTTCACATCCGGCGGGAGTACGTGGTCGTTGAGATCCCTAGTCATCTCTTCGACGCGCCTCAGGATCACCTGCGCCTGTTCGCCGACGCGCATCAGGATGACGCCCTCCACGGCTTCATCCTGCTTCTTGTATCCGAATTGACCGAGCCTGGGGGCATACCCGATCTGCACCTGGGCCAGGTCGCTCACCTTCACGGGAATGCCGCTCTTTTCGGACACGATGATGTTGCCGATGTCCGCCATGTTACGTACCAGGCCCAGCCCGCGGATGTAATAGAACTGCCCGCCCTGTGAGTAGAAGCCGCCGCCGGCGTTCGCATTGTTGATGGAGAGCTGCTGTGAGATCTGCGGAACGGTAATCCCGTACTTGAACAGCTTGTTGGGGTCGAGAAGCACCTGGTACTGCATGTCGGTGCCTCCAAACCCGGAATCGTCCGCCACGCCCTGGATCGACCGGTAATGCCGCTCCAGGACCCAGTCCTCAATGACCTTCAGTTCCTGCGGCGACCGGTCGGTGCTCTGCAGGACATAACGGTAGATGAGTCCGCTGGGGCTGTACAAAGGCGAAAGGTTCGGCGTCAGTCCCGCGGGCAACTGCGCGTTGGCCATCCGTTCGAAGGTCTGTTCGCGGCAGAAGTACGGGTCGGCCCCGTACTCGAAGTTCATGTTGATGTAAGAGAGGCCATAGAGGGAAATCGACCGAAGGGAATCCAGGCGTGGAATGCCGTTCAATTCGATCTCGACCGGGATGGTGACCAGGCGCTCCACCTCCTCGGCCGCATGGCCGGGCCATTGCGTGATGAGCTCCACGTGCGGCGGCGACAGGTCGGGATACGCGTCGATGGGCAGATTCTGGAAAGACCAGGCGCCCCACACCATCAGGGCCAGCGCCGCGATGACGATCAGGAAGGGCTGCTTGAGCGCGAAGGAGACAAGGCGGGCAATCATTCGGTTTGCTCCTTATTGAATGCTGTTTGCGAATTGGAGAAAGAGGCTGCCGTCGGCCAGTACGTTCTCCCCTTCCCGCAGCCCGCTCAGGATCGCGATCATGCCATCCTGTTGCTGGCCGATGGTCACGGAACGCTCCGCGAACTTGCCCGGCTGCGCCTGCACGTAGACGATCGGCTCGTTCTTGTCGTCGCGCAGCACTGCCGAGACCGGGACGGCCAACAGCCGCCTGGTTCCGCCGGCATGGACGGTGACTTCGACGAACATGTCCTTCTTCAGCAGCCCTTCGGGATTCTGCGTGACGATCCGGACCGGGGTGGTGCGCGTGGCCGGATCGACAAAAGCCCCCACGTAACCCAGCGTGCCGTGGAAGACCTTGCCGGAAGCGGGATTGGTTTCGTCGACCGCGGCCCCCACATGAAGCTCGGACAAATCCGGGTCGAAGATATGACCCTGCACCCAGACCGTCGAAACGTCGCTCAGCATGAAACAGACCGTGGTCCCGGCCTGAATCAATTGGCCCGGCGAAACCAGCTTCTGCACCACTACGCCGGCGATGGGCGCGCGTACCGCCAGTTCCGTGCTGATCGCCGTCCCCTGCTGCTCGGCGCGATCGATGTCCGCTTTGTCGATGCCGAAAATGTTGAGCGCCTGAAGACTGTTCTGGACGTCCGTCATGGCGTCGTTGTAGTCGGCTTCACTGTTTTCCACGTCCTTGAGGGCAACCGACCCGTGGTCCAGCAGTTCCTTCATGCGGTCGACAATGCGCTTCGTCAACACCTCCCGGTTGCGGGCCTTCCGGTAGGCGGAAATCGCGTTGGCCATATCGGGACTGGCCACGAACAGCAGGGGATCCCCGGCTTTCACCGGCGTGCCTAGATCCACCAGAATCCGCGAGATGGGGCCGTTCACCTGGGTGATCGCCTGCGTGGTGTGGTCCGCGTCCCAATCCACCGTACCCGTGGTCTGTATGGCCGCGGTCCAGGTCCTGGCGCCAACCGGCACCACTTGCAAACGAGCCATCTGTTCTTGCGGGACGGAGAACAGGGCCGGCTCGGGAGGCTTGGCCTCGTCGGGAGCGGCGGTCGTCGCGTTTTTCAAGTTTCCACAAGCTAACTGTGTGATCCCCAAGGCGATTACAAGAGCGGCCGGAAGGTACAAGTCTGGCCTGGATGGCCAGCCTCGAAAGCACGACGATTGAGTCGGCATATCGGAAATGCCCCTTATTTTTAATTCCCTGTCTTGAATTGGGAAAATATCATCCGGCCCCGAATCCGGCGCCGGACCCTCAAAACCGCGATTTGGGAATTAAGCTGGAGGGCCTCGAGACGAACTGGTGGCGAGGAATACGTCGTGGAGGGATGCAAACCCCGGAGCGGGTTCCAGCCACGCGACCGAGAGAAGCGGAGAGGGTCGCGCCGGCGCGGCAGCCTGCACCAAAGGCAGCGGTCCAAAGTGACACAGCAGGCAGCAATGCTGGGTAGCCTCGTGAGCCTGGTGCGCGGCAGCCAAGGCCTGAGATTGCCCGGCGACCATGACGCACAGCATGAGCAGCACCACTGCGAACCGCGTCCGGAGTGCCATGCCTCGTGTCAAATCAAGCTCATTGTAGCGAATCTTACGGCGAATTGCGGCGAATGCGCGGGCGACGGTTCTCCTTATGAAACCGGGATGGCCTTCGCCAGCGGAATCCGAAGCTCCACCGTGGCATTATCCGGAGCGAGCGAGAGCGCCAGCCGTGAGGATGGCCCGTAGCAGATTTCCAGACGCCGCTTCACGTTCTCGAGTCCTACGCCGGCGCCCGCGCTCCCGGCGGGTTTTCCGCTGCCGCTGTTCTCGACGGAAATGCGCAGCTCTTCTCCGTGCCGTCCGGCTGTGATGCGCACGCTTCCAGGCTCCGTCCGCGCCGCAATCCCGTGCTTGATCGCATTCTCCACCAGGGGTTGTATCGAAAGCACTGGGATCGAAACCTGCTCGATGTCCTCATCCACTTGAATTTCAACCCGCAGGCGGTCGCCAAGACGGTTCTGCTCCACTTCCAGGTACGCGCGGACAATCTGCATCTCCTCCGCCAGCGGAACGAAGGTCTTGTCGGTTTGCAGAAAGTAGCGGAAGATTTCGGCGAGGTTGATCACCATGCGGCGCGCCTGAGATGCACCGCGCGGAATGGAACCGTAGAGCGTATTTAAGGCGTTGAAGAGAAAGTGAGGGTTGATCTGCGATTGCAAAGCGCGCAATTCGGCCTGGTTCACCAGACGGTCCATTTCCTGCTGCCGTAAGGACTCCACCTTGGCGGCGATTTCCGCGGCCGCTCTGCCCAGCGCGTCCAGGTCTTCGCCCAGGTAACGCTGTCCGCCCTGCCGGCGCCCCAGAGCGATTAACTTCGAGTGTTCCTGCCCGAGCCGTATGGGAACCACGGCCTCCGCCCAATCCCAGCGTTTCGAGAAGCCAATCGCGGGGATCATGGTGGCCAGAACCGGAGCGTGGAGACTGCCGGCTGCCGGCAACTCGCTGTGGGCGATTACCGCGTAGTCGTCTGTCCTCACAGCGGCGGCCAGGACCGAGGCGGCCCAATCCAGATACCGCGCTTCGCCGTCGAATGCCGGGCCGCCCTTCACCCGGTCCGCGGCCTCGGAGACGCTCCCCTGCCGGAAAACGGCATGCGTAAGCCAGGCTTGCACCCAGTTGCGCAGCCAGGCGAAAAACACCAGGAACAGGCAGACGCTGATCAGCAACAGGGCTTCCTGCAACGGGGCGGGCGCGGCGCGTTCCACCAGCACCAGGCGGAAGGCCGCGGCAATGACGAACCAGGTCAGCACGCCCGCCAGCAGCGCGTTTGCCAGAAAACGCACGAACGCGTCCAGCAAAATGAAACGATAGTCCTGCAATAGGACGAACAAGGCAAGCGGGATGCCGGCGTGGTGTACGAATAGCTCGCTGGACCACGCCTGGTTGGCGTGTCCCGCTCCAAAATGAAGGAACGACATGGCGAACAGCGCCAGGCACATGGAGGCGGCAATGCGGCCCGAATCGCGCCGGGCGCGGCCCCGAAAGGCGGTATGCGCCACCGCTGCGGCCGTCAGCGCCAGGAATCCCACGGTGATCAGCAGGAGCGCATTGCGGTGCAGCGCGGCGCCGCTGCCACGCACTTCCCAGAAGTGCATTCCAACGGCAACCGCGCCGAGCAAGTAGCCGGACGCCACAAGCTTGGGCTGGCTGTCTTTGAGCGACAAGTGAAGCAGCACGGCCGGGAGCAGGCTCAACACCGAAAAGCTCACCGCAATCACGAGGCCGCTGGCCGTGGCAGGCATCGCGGGCCAGGAGAGCACCAGCAGCGACCCCAGATTCCAGACCAGCGCCAGAATGGCCGCCAGGGCGGGCAGATACCGCCCGCGAGCGCCGCTCCATCCGCGTCCGCTGAATAAGAGCACCAGAAAAATGGCGAAGATCAGCGTGCCGCCCGCGTGCCCAAGGACGTTGATCAATAACGGTGCGCCGGATTCTGCCATGGCTTTGGACGGCTGAAGGAGTCCTCAGATCATTGTCTTGTCATTCGGGGTCCGATTGCAAAGCACGTCTCCAGCCTCCGGCGCCGGAAGAACGCCCGCTCGCGCCGCAATCGAAGCCGCTCGTGAGAAAACCGTGAGGCGGCTCTGAGTCTCCGCCCATACTTGTCTACGATGGCCAGGAGGAACGCGGGTTTGGACCGGCTGAGCCGGGACGCGGCGGTGAAGGTTTGCCTGTGCGCCGCGTTTGTCCTGGTGGTGTGTTTCGCGCTGCTTGAAGGTACCGCCTGGAAGCAACTGCGCTCTCCCGAAACCGAACCATTCTACGCCATATTGCCGGACGTGGATCTGAGCGGCATCCCTCCCGCGAAACTGCAGGCCCTGCTCAAGCGGCTGAACGTGCAGCGTTGCACGTGCGATTGCGGGCGCAGCGTGGCTAGCTGCCGGAACAACCACCGCTCCTGCACCAACAGCCTCACCGCCGCACGGGAGGCGGTGGCGGCCGCAAGGGAGCACTGAAATCGCCGGCGATCTCACCATTGCAACATGCGCCGCACATTGTGGGCCTGCCGTTTGCTCACGGTGAACTCCTGGCCGTTGCTCAGCGTAAGCAGCCATCGCTGGCTGCTCAGCGGCGACATTCTCCGAACATGGTTCACGTTGACCAGCGCGTTTCTATGGATGCGCTGGAAGACCGTCCCCTGTAGGCGGCTGTCAATATGGCTGAGCGCCTGTGTGGCCAGGTACCGCTGCCTCGCGGTGACAATCCAGACCAGTTCCCGCTCGGCCTGAAACGCCAGGACGTCGTCGAGATTCAGCAGGAAGTACTCCTCGCCCGCCCGGCCAACCACCTTGCGCGCTCTGGCGCCTGGCGGTTCCGCGGCCTCGCTCAGCCGCCCCAGGGATTCTGCCACATCCCGCGGCCTGCCATGCAGCGTCCGAACGCGGTCGAGAGCCTTTGTGAGCCGTTCCTGGCTGATGGGCTTCAGCAAATAATCCAGGGCGCCCGCTTCGAAAGCGCGGATCGCGTGTTCGTCATAGGCCGTGACGATGATCACGATGGGCAGCGCGCCTTCGGGCATCCGGTGGATCACGTCGAAGCCTCCCAGTCCCGGCATCTGAAGATCGAGCAGCACCAGGTCCGGCGCGAGTTGTCCGATCTTCGCCAGAGCCTGCTCGCCGTTCTCCGCTTCCCCCACGATGGCGATGTCGCTGAAGCGGCCGAGTTCCTCGTGGAGAATCTGCCGGGCGATGGGTTCGTCATCGACGATCAGCGTCCGAATTGCCGGGGAAGGCATCATCAATGGAGTTAGCTTGAAAACCGGGTCCGCCGTATGAAAAAGTCACTAACGGGCTAGATCCAGTCGCGAGCGGGCGATAAGTCGCCGCGGGCGGATGCCGCTTTCGCGCTCTCCGGCCTTAGTTTCGATTATCGCCCACCGCAACGGGGGATAGATCTGCCGGTCCGCTCATGTTAATTTTTAGCCCGCTCCCGCCAGTTCATGGCCCGCTGGTGAGAATGACATACGGTTTCCGCAGCCGCCCACCGGATACTCAAGGTTATGAGGAAATCTCTCGCGCTGGGTGTTGTGTGCCTGCTGTGGGCGGGCCTTGCGGGCCGGGTGGCGGCGCAATCGGGCGCCGGAGGATCGGTAAAGGGAACGGTGCTCGACCCATCGGGGGCGGCCATCGCGCAAGCCGACGTGACCATTGGGAATCCGGTGTCACAATACAGCCGCAGCGCTAAGACCGATGCCGGTGGAAATTTCGAGTTCGACAATCTTCCTTTGAACAACTACCACGCCACCGCCAAGGCGCCTGGATTTCAGGCCGACGAGCAAGACCTGAACGTGCGCTCGGCGGTGCCGCTGGAGGTGAAGTTCACCTTGAAACTCGGCGAGGCCACCACCCAGGTGACTGTGAGTGACGCCGCCGACCTGGTCGAGACAACTTCTTCGACCCACACGGACGTGGATCGGGACCTCTTCGACAAACTCCCTCTCGAGAGCGAATCCTCATCGCTCAGCTCGCTGGTCACGCTGGCCACGCCGGGAATCACCGCCGATTCGAACGGCCTCTTTCACGGACTTGGAGACCATGCGTCGAACTCTTTCTCGGTTGACGGCGAGCAGATTACCGACCAGCAGAGCAAGGTTTTCTCGAATCAGATTCCCACCGAGTCTGTGCAGTCCATGGAGGTGATCGAAGGCGCCCCGCCCGCCGAATACGGCGACAAGACTAGCGTGGTGATTGTGGTGACCACGCGATCGGGCCTTGGCGTCACCCAACCCCATGGCGACGTGACAACCAGCTACGGCAGCTTCGGCTCGACGAACGCGGGATTTGACCTGGCTTATGGCGGCGGGTCATGGGGCAACTTCATCTCGCTGAACGGAATGAACACCGGCCGATTTCTGGACGGGCCGGAGTTCCAGGTGATGCACGATCGGGGCAATCAGCAGAATCTATTCGACCGCGTCGATCTGAAGCTCTCCCAGAAGGACACCATCAACTTGAACCTCGGCTTTACGCGCTCCTGGTTCCAGACGCCCAATTCGTACGATGCTGAAAACGCAACCGGGTGGTCCGGGCTGGTGGCGAACAACGGGGGCCTCGGTCCCAACGGCCTGCCGGTCGGTTCCGAGGATCAGCGTTCCAAAATCGGGACCTACAACATCGCGCCAACCTGGATGCGTCTGCTCAATACGAGCACCGCCCTGACTTTCGGCGTGTCCATGCGACGGGATCAGTATAACTATGACCCGAGCAGGAATCCTTTTGCCGATTTCACGCCCGATCTCCAGCGCCAGACTATCGGTCAGGACCGCAGTCTGATGAATGCGGCCGCCCACGCGGACGTGGCATACGCCAAGGGCCATCACGATGTGAAGGTGGGAATCCACTACGGACAGACCTTTCTGACGGAGAGTGACAGCCTCGGGATTGTCGATCCGACGTTCAATTCCGTCTGTTTGAATGCGAATGGAAGCTTCGACCTGTCTCCCTCCCTGACCAATCCGAGGCAATGCACCGGGATGCTACAGCCGAACCCCGGCTTTGTGCCGCTGCTCGGCTGCTATGACTTGACCAGGACCGCGCCGCTGCCTGCCTCCGATGGGTGCTCCAATTCAACCAGCGGCTTATACACCTTCTATGGCCACACCGACATCAAACAGATGGCCCTGTTTGCCCAGGACACGTACACCAGGAAGAACTGGACCTTCAACCTGGGCCTCCGAGGTGAAACGTATAACGGCATTACCAAGGCCAGTTCGGTGCAGCCTCGCCTGGGGATCGCCTACAACATCAAACCAACCAATAGCGTGCTGCGGATTTCCTACGCCCGCACCATGGAGACGCCGTTCAACGAAAACCTGGTTCTCTCGAGTACCGGGTGCAGCGACGCCGTGATCGATGCGATCATGTCGATTACTCAGGGTTATCCTTGCCTGACGGCCCCCTTAAAGCCCGGCACGCGCAATGAGTTCCACGCCGGCCTCCAGCAGGCCTTCGGAAAGTATCTGGTGGTGGATGGCGAATACATCTGGAAATATACCGACGGGGCGGCCTTCGACTTCAGCGTTTTGGGCAACACGCCGATCACTTTCCCAATCGAATGGAGTAAGTCCAAGATCCCCGGCTATGCGGTGCGCGTAAGCGTTCCGAACTACCACGGTCTCTCCGCTTTCATGGTTTTCTCCCATGTGTCGGCGCGCTTTTTCGAGCCGCAGGTCAGTGGAATCGGAGCCACGCCGGGCGGCGCCTCGGTGTTCCGCATCGACCACGACGAGAATTTCAACCAGACCACGCACGTGCAGTACCAGCCCTGGAAGAAGGCGCCGTGGATCAGCGTCAACTGGCGCTACGATAGCGGCATGGTGGCTGGTCAGGTGCCGTGCGCGGGTGGCGATTGCGTCAACGGTCCGAATGGGACCGATAGCATCGTGGATGTTTCCGGGTTGACGCCGGACCAGCAGTACGAAGCCGGACTCTACTGCGGGACGGTACACGCGACCGTGACCAGCCCCATCAGCGCGAACGGCCTCTGTCCGGCGTCCCAGTACGGATCCACCTACCTTTCGATTCCGGCGGCCGGAACGGAGAACGCAGACCACAACCCTCCGCGCGTCGCGCAGAGAAATCTCTTCGACCTCGCGGTGGGGCATGACAATCTCTTTAACGGGGATAAGTACAAGTGGAGCGCCCGAGTGACGGTAGTCAATTTGACCAACAAGGAAGCGCTCTACAACTTCCTTTCGACGTTCAGCGGAACCCATTATGTGACTCCGCGGACCATCACGGCGATGATCGGGCTGCATTTCTGACAGTCTGCCAAGACGGCTTCTTCGGACAAGATTTGGGCAAAACGCCCAAACCGAGTCTGTAACGTCTTGATTCTAGGCCTGGGCCATTCGATTTTGGGCAAAATGCCCAAAATGCGCCGGCCGGCAGCGGGTGGGGCAGGCGCTTTCGCCGACCGGCTATCGTCCGCCCGCCGGCCCCCGAAGACAGTCCGCTTACCGGCGCCGCTCGCCGTTCGTGACTTTTCCCTGACGCCGCGCAGGCATCTCATTGTAGATCTGACATGAGATGGCTACTCCCGTCCTGAAAACTCTGATTGTGGACGATGAGCCCATCGCTCGCCGGGTGCTGCGCGAGGATTTGGAACTGTTGCCCGGCGTCGAAGTCGTGGGCGAGGCGGAGAACGGCAAAGACGCTTTGCTGCGGATCGAGAAGCTGAAGCCGGACCTGGTCCTTCTCGACCTGCAGATGCCGGTCATGAGCGGCTTCGAGGTGGTGCGCAGCCTCGCGGGAAAACCCGCGCCCGTGGTGGTGATCGTCACGGCGTTCGATGAGCACGCCATCCAGGCGTTTGAGGCCGGCGCGGTGGATTATCTGCTCAAACCGGTCGACGAATCGCGGCTGCGCAGAGCGGTGGAGCGGGCCAGGAACATGCTCGGCCATCCTGTGGACATCGCCAACCAGGTGGCGCGCATCGCGGCGGCCGGCGGCGCGGCCCAGCCGGAACAGCGGCGCAAGGTAGTGGGGCGGAGCGGCAGCGACTACTTTCTGGTGGACGCGGATGAGATCCTGGCATTCCAAGCCGAGCGGGCATTGGTGTGGATCGTTACATTGAAGCAGCGTCTCCTGGCCACGCAGTCGCTGCGGGCCATCCAGCAGCGCCTCGGCGGAGGCCGGTTTCAACGAGTGCACCGCAACGCCATCGTCAATGTGGACCACGTGCGCAAGATGAGCGCCCTCAGCAGCCGGCGATGGCTGGTCACACTGAGTAACTCGCTGCAACTTACGGTCAGTAAGCGTCAAGCGTATAACATCAGACAAATCCTCCAACGGTAACTCTGTCACTCGGCCGAATTGAGTGATTTGCGTTCGGCCCGTTTATCGACAAATCCAGTTCAGTCGCGGCAAGAATCAGCCGCTTGTCGAATTGTTTTAGGTCCAGCCGCCGCGTTTCCGCACAATCGAGAAATGATGAAGATTGCTTCAGCGATATTCGTTTCCTTGACCGCGGCGTCATGTTTCGCACAATCCACCAGTGGCAACTCGGGAACCGTCCGAGGGTCGGTCTTGGACCCCTCTGGCGCCGCCGTCGTGGGCGCGTCGGTCGAGATCGCGAACCCGGTGTCCCACTACGATCAGAAAGCGGCCACCGACGGCCAAGGCAAATTCGAGTTGGATAACGTTCCGTTCAACAACTACCATTTGTCCGTCACGGCGCCCGGATTTCAAGTGAATATGCAGGATGTTTCCGTAAGAGCTTCGGTGCCTCTTGACGTGAACGCCAGCCTACAGTTGGGCGCGACGTCGACCACCGTGAATGTGGAGGCCGCCGGCGACCTGCTCGAAACCGTGCCCTCTACTCACACCGATATCGACCGGGCCCTGTTCGACACGCTGCCCCTGGAGAGCCAATCCTCGGAGCTTAGTTCGCTGGTGACGCTGTCTACTCCGGGAATCGCGGCCGATTCCAACGGCCTTTTCCATGGGCTGGGCGATCACGCGGAAAACTCGTTCTCGCTGGACGGCCAGCCCATCACCGATCAGCAAAGCAAGGTCTTCTCAAACCAGATTCCGCTGGACGCCGTACAGTCCATGGAAGTGATCGAAGGCGCCCCGCCCGCCGAATATGGCGATAAGACTAGCGTCGTCATCAACGTAACCACGCGGTCCGGCCTGGGCGCGACTGCGCCGCAAGGCGATGTCACGACTTCCTACGGGTCTTTCGGCACCACCAACGACGGATTCGACCTCCTGAACGGCGGCAAGACCTGGGGCAACTTTATTTCGGCCAATGGCATGAACACCGGCCGGTTCCTGGACGGCCCCGAACACGCAGTTATGCATGACCACGGCAACGAGGAGAATGCCTTCGACCGCGTCGACTTCAAACCTTCCTCAGCCGACTCGGTCAACGTGAATTTGGGATTCACTCGCTCCTGGTTCCAGACGCCCAACTCGTACGACGCCCAGGACGCTACTGCCTGGAGCGGGTTGGTGGTGGACAACAGCGGCATCGGACCCAATGGCCAAGTGGTCGGCGCCCAGGACCAGCGTTCCAAGATCAGAACAATCAACTTCGCGCCCACCTGGACGCGCCTAATGAACGTTCACACCGTGCTCACCGTCGGCGGCTACTTGCGGCAGGATCAATATAACTACTATCCGAGCCGCGACCCGTTCTCCGACTTGACGCCCGATCTTCAGCTCCAGACCGTGGGCCAGAGCCGCAAGCTGACCAACCTGGGTCTTCGCGCCAACGTGTCGTACTCCAATGGCCCGCACGACATCAAGATTGGCGTCAACTACATGGACACGATCCTCACGGAAAACGACAACATCGGTATCGTCGATCCAACCCTCAATGCTCCCTGCCTGAACCCCGACGGAAGTCCATTTACGGCGGCGTCGCTCACCAATCCGGCGGGATGCACCGGGCTGCTCCAACCGAATCCCGGCTTTGTGCCCTTGCTCGGCTGCTACGACTTGACGCGGACCGCCAAGCTGCCCGCCTCCGACGGCTGCCCCAATTCCACCAGCGGAGCCTACAACTACTACGGCCACGCCGATATCCGGGAGCTGGCCTTCTTCGCCCAGGACAGCATCACCAAGGGGCCGTGGAATTTCAGCCTCGGCTTTCGCTACGACGTCTACCGCGGCATCACCTCCGCCAACCAGCCCGAGCCAAGGTTGGGAATCGCTTACAACATTAAACCCACCAACACTGTGTTGCGCATTTCCTATGCCCGTGAGCTGGAGACGCCCTTCAACGAGAACCTAATTCTATCGAGCGAGGGATGCAACGACCCAGTGATCGCCGCGATCATGGCGAGCACGATTAGCCCGTGCGTGTCGACGGCGCCGCTTTCGCCCGGCTGGCGCAACGAGTTCCACGCCGGCCTCCAGCAGGCTTTCGGGCGGTACTTCGTCGTGGACGGCGAGTATATCTGGAAATACACGCACCAAGCCTACGACTTCAGCGTGCTGGGTAATACGCCCATCACCTTCCCCATCGAGTGGGACCGCTCCAAGATTCCCGGGTATGCCATCCGCGGCAGTATGCCGAATTTCCACGGTCTCTCGGCGTTCATCGTAATGTCCCACGTGGAGGCGCGCTTTTTCACGCCGCAGGTCAGCGGAATCGGCGCCGTACCGGGTGGATCTCAGGTATTTCGCATCGACCACGACGAGAACTTCAACGCGACCACTCACCTGCAATACCAGCCGTCGAGGAAGCTCCCGTGGATCAGCTTCAACTGGCGCTACGATAGCGGCCTGGTGGCGGGTCCGGTGCCATGCGCGGGAGGTAATTGCGCCAATGGTCCCAACGGGACGGATAGCATCGTGGACGTGTCTGGAATTACGCCCGATCAACAGTTCCAGGCGGGACTCTATTGCGGCAACGTACTTGCGACTCCCACCACTCCGATCAGCGCGAGCGGGTTGTGCCCCGCATCGCAGTATGGGTCCAGCCTTGTCAAGATTCCAGCCGCCGGAACCGAGAACGACGACCACAACCCACCCCGCATCGCGCCGCGCAGCCTGTTCGACGTGGGCGTGGGAGACGACAACCTTTTCAACAGCGACAAACACAGGTGGAGCCTGCGCCTGACTGCGGTCAACATCACCAATAAAGAGGCGCTCTACAACTTCCTTTCCACCTTTAGCGGGACGCACTACGTCACTCCGCGCACGATGACCGCAACCCTTGGCTTCCATTTCTAAGGCCGACAACGGGACGCCCATGCAATAGGCGCGCTGGGAGGGGAAACATGCCGGGCTCTCACCCGCACGAGCAGGGGAACGGACACCGGGGCGGCGTGCGCCTGGACCCGGTTGAATTGGGACGCATCGGCTTTACCGGCCTGGCGATCGTTGTAACCTGGCTGCGGCTATGGGAGCCGTTGCCGCACTTCGACGTCGCCGGATTCGCCGCGGTCTCGATCGGCGGCTACCCGATATTCCGGGAAGCCGCGGTGGATCTCATATCCCGCCGCATGACCATGGAACTCTCCATGACCATCGCGCTTGTCGCGGCGCTTGCGATTCAAGAGGTTTTCACTGCCCTGGTAATTGTCTTTTTCGTCCTGATCGCCGAGGTCCTTGAGGAACTGACCGTTGGCCGCGGGCGCCGCGCGATTCAGGACTTGCTGAACCTCCTCCCGCAACTGGTTGAACTTCTCGGCGCCGGCGGCCCGCAAACCACGAACTTATCCGACTTGCGCGCCGGCGATGTGGTGCTGGTCCGCCCCGGCGGCCGAGTGCCGGTTGACGGCAGAGTTGTGGGTGGCCACTCGTTTATCGATCAAGCGGCCATCACCGGCGAGTCCATGCCGGTCGAGAAGATACCAGGCGCTCGCGTTTACGCGGGAACCGTGAATCAATCCGGAATATTGGAGATTCAGACGGAGACCGTCGGCCGCGACACCGCGTTCGGAAAGATCGTCGAAGCGGTGGAGCAGGCCGAACACTCGCGCGCCCCTGTTCAGAAAACTGCCGACCGCCTGGCCGGTTACCTGGTCTATTTTGCCCTGACCTGCGCCCTTTTCACTTTCCTCATCACGCACAATGCCCGATCCACCATCTCGGTAGTGATTGTCGCGGGCGCGTGCGGCATCGCGGCCGGCACGCCGCTGGCAATCCTGGGAGCGATCGGGCGCGCGGCCCAGCAAGGGGCCATCGTGAAGGGCGGCTTGTACATGGAAATCCTCAGTAAGGTGGATACGGTAGTGCTGGACAAGACCGGAACCCTCACACTCGGCAATCCCGAAGTGGTGTCTATCGATCCATCCCCCGGCATCGAACGCGAACGGCTGCTGCGCGTGGCCGCGAGCGCCGAGCGATTTTCCGAGCATCCTTTGGGGCGCGCTATTTTGAAAGCCGCCAGTACGTCGGGTCTCGGACGTGTGGACCCCAACACGTTTTCCTACACGCCCGGCAAAGGGATTTCATGCCGCGTCGACGGAGAGGAGGCCATCGTCGGAACCAGAGCGTTCTTGAGGGAGCGCGGCGTCGCGGTCGCCACCCCTCCCGCGGACGACGATTCCCGCACCGAAATATCGGTGGCCCATGGCGGCGTTCCCCTGGGGAGCCTCAGCATTGCCGATATTTTGAGGCCCGAAGCGGTGGAAGCCGTTCGAGCGCTGCGGGAGATGTCCATCCGAACCGTGCTTCTCACGGGGGATGCGGTGGGGATCGGCCGGGCGGTCGGCAATCGGCTTCAAGTGGACGAAATCGAGGCGGAACTTCTGCCCTGGCAGAAGCTGGATCGGGTTCGGGAACTTCGCGGCGCCGGGAAGACCGTCGCGATGGTGGGCGACGGCGTCAACGACGCTCCCGCACTGGTCGAAGCCAATGTGGGAATCGCGATGGGGTCCGGAACCGAGGTCGCGCGCGAAAGCGCCAATGTCCTTCTGCTCGGAAACGACTTATTGAAGGTTGTCGAGGTCGTCAAGATTGCCCGCCGCTGCTACCGCATCGTCATGACGAACTTCGCAGGCACTCTGGCCGTGGATACGGCAGGCGTGGCCTTGGCGGCCATGGGATACCTGAATCCCGTGCTGGCAGCCTTGATCCATGTCAGCTCCGAATTGGTGTTCATCTTGAATTCCGCGCGGTTGCTTTCGCGCTCCAAAGCGGCCTCACCGCCCGCCGTGGATCGCGGCGGCCTTGGAGTTCCGCCCATCGAGCACGCGGCGGCTTGACGGGGCGTCCTCAGACCGTCGCCGCGCGCAGGATGTGTCCGCCCTTTTCGGGAACCTGCGCGACAAGCATTGGAAGATAGCGCGAAGCAATTTGAGAAGGTCCCAGATCTTCCACCTCGGAAAACCCCAGACCCACAAGCCTGGCGCGGAGCGGGTCCGGTTCAAAGTGGTTGATCCAGGGTTCGCCCAACCCGGCCACACGCGAGGCGCGGCGGTCGTAACCCGCGCGCATTTCCGGTGAAAAGGAAGCCGGAGGATCGCTGTAGTCGAAGACCACGTGCGCGCCATGGGGAAGGCTCGCGATAAAGCCGAGGGTCCGCCACACGGCTTCTTCGGTCAGGTACGGCACGACGCCCAGCCAGGTGAAGAAGGTCGGCTGCGCGGGGTCGAAACCGGCCGCCGCTAAGCCCGCCTCCAGAGTCATCCGTTCTAAATCGATCGGAGCGAAGGTCACCCAGGGAGGCAGCGGAATGCCGGCGTCGGCCAGGCGCTGGCGTTTCCAAACCTGGGTAGCCGGATGATCCACTTCGAAGATGCGCAAACGCTCGCGCAAGGCTCCGCGGTACGCATAGGTGTCGAGGCCGGCGCCGAGCGCCACCAGTTGACGGACACCGCGCTCCACGGCGGCGGCCAGCGCAGCCTCCGCAAAGCGCGTCCTCACTGCGATGAAGATCCGCATCCGGCTTCCACGCTGCTGGGCCTCGCGCGCTACGGTTTCAGCGTCGATTCCCAGGATGCGCAGAGCCAGCGGATCGGCGAAGATGCTCCCGCCTTCCAATACCTGATGGGCCGCACGGTGAAAAGCCGCCGCGCGGGCGGTCCGGCTAGGTTCTCCGGATTGCATGCGTAAGTACCGCCGCCGGTCTCTGCCGGCGGTGGGCCTGGAGGATTGGCGGTGGGACTACTCACTGCGCGCTCAATCCGGCGAAAGAGCAAAAAAATGGTTCCAAGTGACCCGATTCCCAGCCTTGCCCACCGCCGGCATACACGGCGTTGAACACCTCAACTGGAAGCGCCGGACGCTTCGCCTCTCGGCTCCCCAGCCGCCGGTTTCTCCGACGACCGTCTCAAAGCCTCAAAGCGCGCCGCAGCCCATCTTCCACTCGGGGCCGGTCGCTCGTAACGGCCTTTCCCTCACCCGCAACGGCTCTCGCTTTCACGAGCTCCATTCCGGGGTCAAAGGTCCCGGCCTGCTACTTCGCTTCCTCGCTCGCCGCTTCCCGCGCCCGTTCGGCCTGAACCTCCACAACCGACCCCGGTTTGCCCCGGTCCCGGCTGCTTCAACGGCCCACGCCCGTTGCGCTGCCTGCGACTCGCGCGCCTGACTGCGCCTCCCGCTTCCGCTCCCCTTCGGGATTCTTACGTCCCTCCGGATCAAAGCGTTCCGCGGAACTTGCCGCCCGCCGACCCGCCTTCCAATCCGCCCGATCTCCGTTCGCTCCCCGCAGCCATTTCTATTTCTAGGTTCGGCTACGGATCATCGTTCCCGGCCCGCTACGTTTCGGAGGCTTGCTGTTCCTCAAACCTCTTGGAACCTTCATCAATATGCGCCGAGATCGCCCCGCAGTCAACTCCTTTTAGGACGCTCAAGCACCGTTTTCCTCAAGGTTTTCTGCACTGATTTTTCAATAAGTTACAAACGCGTAACAGTGAATATTCTGTGCATAAACCGTAGCGATGCGTTTGTGTTTTGGGATACTGGAGGCGGAATGCGAAGGCTCCTCATCCGTCCAGGCGCCATCGGGGACTTCATTGTTTCCCTGCCCGCCCTGGAGTGCCTGAAAACGGACTACCTGGAGGTCTGGACGGCGTCGCCCAATGTCCCGCTGGCTCGTTTTGCGCACCGTTCCCGGTCGATTGCCTCCACTGGCCTGGATCTGCTCGGCATCGCCGACGCGCCCCGCGGGCTGATCGACGGGCTTCGCAGCTTCGATTCGATCGTTTCCTGGTACGGCGCCAATCGCCCGGAGTTTCGCCGGTTGACCGCCGGCTTGGGACTGCCTTTCACCTTCTTCTCCGCGCTTCCGCCCGGCGATGCGGCCGTCCACGCCACCGATTTCTACCTGGACCAGGTGCGCGGCCTCGCCGATTGCCCGAGCGACGGCGTCCCACGCATTCCCTGCGACGTTCCGCACGGAAACTTCGCCGCCATCCACCCGTTTTCCGGCAGCCCCGGAAAGAACTGGCCGCTCGAAAAATTCCAGGCAATGGCACGGAAATTAGAGCGCGCGATGCCCGTGCGCTGGTGCGCCGGCCCCGAAGATCCGCCCCTCAATGCCCTGCCCCCCGCCGATTGCGTCCACATCGCCGATCTTTACGAGTTGGCCTGCTGGTTGGCGTCCGCGCGCCTCTACATCGGCAACGATTCCGGCATTACGCACCTGGCCGCGGCGGTCGGGACGCCGGTACTGGCATTATTCGGCCCCACCGACCCGGCCGTCTGGGCGCCGCGCGGCCCGAACGTGCGCGTGGGCCGTTGGAGAGCGCCGGCCGCACCCGCGTTACAATAGCTAACGTTCCATGGCGGCCCGGCTTTATCCCGCTTTGCAAGTCCCCCCCGAGATCGTCGACCTGCGCCGTCTGCAGGCTCGGGACCTGGAACCCCTGCTCGACGAAGAGGTTGCCGCGTGGCGCGACGACCTCGATTGGGACTTCGGCAAGTCGGCTGAACTGGTGCGCCGCTTCGTCGACCTGCGGGCCTTGAACGGCGCCGCCCTGCTGGAGGACGGCGAGGCCATCGGCTACGTCTATTACGTCCTGGAGGAGAACAAGGCGCTGATCGGCGACCTCTACGTGCGAATCCCCCTGCGCACGGCGGAGCGGGAGAATGCCCTGCTGGAATCGGCGTTTGAAGGCATTGCCGCGAATTCCGCCGTCACCCGGGTGGAATCGCAGATCATGATGCTGCACCGCGACCCCAACCGCCCGATTCCAGGCCGCGGCCATGCCACCGCCTTCGACCGCAACTTCATGCGCTTGGAAACGGCTTTCGCCAATCTGGCGGAGGGGCGCGTGCGGCGTCTCTGCTACATCGAGAAGTGGTCCGGCCTGTACCAGGAGGCCGCGGCGCACCTGATTGCCGCCGCCTACGCCGGCCACGTGGATAGCGGCATCAACGACCAATACCGCAGCCCGGCCGGCGCGCGCCGCTTCCTGCACAACATCGTGCATTATCCCGGTTGCGGCGTGTTCTGCCCCTTGGCCTCCTATGCCGCGTTTGACGCTGTCGGCGGAAGGCTGTGCGGCATCTCGCTCGCGAGCATGGTCTCCCCGGAGTGCGGGCACATCACGCAAATCTGCGTCTCCCCCGCGGCGCGCGGAACGGGCATCGGGCACGAACTTCTGCGCCAATCCCTGCTCGCGCTCACCGGAATGGGCTGCCGCGCCATCACCCTCACCGTCACGACCTCCAACCAGGATGCGATCGGGCTTTACGAACGCGTGGGCTTCCGTACCGTCAAGCGATTCTCCGCTTTCGTGTGGGAAGGCTGGTAGCGGCGCCTCAGTCCTGTTTCGCCGGGCGAAACTGAGGACCATCGGCGTCCGTCACCCGATATCCCGCCGGCAGTTGGAACAGGTCCGGGCTGGGTTCGCCGCGGCGGATATTGGTCAGGCGGAAGACCTCTTCACCGGTGCGCGGGTCGCTGCGCTTGGTCATCGTCACGGTCTTTAGCTCCGGGGAATACCAGCGTTCATTCACTACCTGAATGTCCCGGTCGTTGCCGATGGACCCGGCCGCGATTGTTTCCGTGGTGCTTGTGCCTGCGCTGAGCACGCCTTCGATGCTCTGTGTACCAAGCGATTGACTGTTGCCGGCGGGTTTCGATTCCACCCCTCCCACGACGGCGCCGCGGCCAGCGGGGCCGAGTAAGATCATTCCCTGATACATCGCTGCACCTTCTGCCTCCCGCTTTGCCGCGTCGGCATAGGCAAACTGAACGTTCTTCGTCATGACCATCATCTTTCGTGCCGTGAGCTTGGCCGGATCGAGAGCGTAAGCCACGCCGGCCGACGGGTCCGTAATGTTGATTTCGGTGGGAGTCTCGCGGCGGGTCCGGCCCTGGCTGTCGCGATAGACCGTCACCTTGTCTTCACGCTGAATATGAGTGCCATCGCCGAGTGTCTGGGTGAAGGTGGTCACTTCGTCCGCCGAATACGGGGCCCCCGTCACCGGCGCCATCACCACCGCCCGGTCGGGTCCACTGGCCGCCGCTTCAGCCGCCAGCTTGAGCAGCCGTTGCTTGGCCTGCTCCATCGCGGCGTTATCCTGAGCCGCCGCACCGAGCGAAATCAGCAGCCCTGTGATAGCCATCCAGCAAATTCGTTTCATCGTCGTTCTCCTTAATTGCCTGAATCGTTGACCAGCCGGATGGCGCGGGCGCGCCCATCCGGGCTAAATACCACGTCTGCCAGCACTTCCTCGGGTCCCAGCGCCACCCGCCTGACCACGCCCATCTCAAACGGCTCGTCATCCAACGCCAGGAAATACTGGACCTCCGGTTTCCGCGACTGGGGCCGTTTACGGGGCCGCGCAGGATGGGAGGGCTGTACCACTGCAGGAACCGGAATGGCTGCGACGGCAGGCGGACCGGCCGCCACGGGAGCGGGGCGTACGGGCTGGGCCGTTCGCTTGGGAAGCAGTACAAAAGCCAGGGCGAGGCATGCGGCCAGGGCCGCGGCTGTCGCTATCCAGCGCCGTGAACGCTGAACCGGAAGGCAGGCGGAAGCGCCTGCCCCACTCAACTCGCCGAGCAGCGCCGATACCCGCTGCGCCCGCGCCGCCAGCGCTTCGACGGCCGCCGCGCACACCGCGCACTCCGCCACATGCACCCCTACGCTTGCGATTTCCTCCGCCGGCAGTTCGCCATCCAGATACGACCTCAGTTCTCCCTCGGACCGGCATTGCTTCATATCCCATCTCCATACCGGGCGCGAAACCGGCGTTCGAACTCCGCTTCGGCGCGCGCCAACAGCGTCCCCACCGAGCCCGCCGCCACGCCCAACGCCTGCGCGATCTCGCGATAGGCCAGGCCGCTTGACCGCAGCAGCAGGATCTGTGCGTCCCTGGGTTTCAGATCCGCGAGTACAGCGCGCACGCACCCAGCGCGCTCCTCACGCAACATGCCCTGTAGGGCGTCGGAAGGCGCAGCCAGCCGCAACGTCTCCACGCCGGCGGCTTCTTCGCGGCGCCGGCGGCGCGAGCGCCTGCGCAGCGCATCGAAACCCGCATTGGTAGCGACGCGGTAAACCCAGGCCGTCAAATCGTCGCTGCGGCGTATGGCCGCGGGGCTCCGCGCCAGCTTACTGAAGACATCTCCCGCGATATCCTCGGCTTCCTGGCGGTCGCCCATCAGCCGCGCCAGCATGACCACGATGCGTGGATGATGCTCGCGCAAGATTTCCTCTAACGCCGGATCGGCGCGGGCCATGTCCGGCGCTCCGTAGCAAGCGAACTCTTCCGCGGGCTGCACACCCTCTATGACGCCGCCCATGCCGGTTTTGTGACGGATTCCGAACTGCACACCGTCAGCGAGCCGTCCAGCCCACCTTCTCGATCACGTCCTTGGCCACCGCCGCCGTATTGGCGTGGATCGTGATCGTATCTTCGGGACTCTGCGCGTAACCGCCGGCCAGCACGATCGCCACCGGAATCCCGCGGTGCAGCGCTTCCCAAAGAACCAGGCGGTCCCGCTCCATGAGACCCTCGAACGACATCGTAAGCCCGCCCAACTGGTCCTCGTAGTACGGGTCCGCGCCGGCTACGTACACCACCAGGTCGGGCTTGAACATCGCCAGCGCGGCATGATAGCCGTTCTCCAACCGGTGAATGTACTCGGAATCGCCGACGCCGTCGGCAAGGTTGATGTCGAGGCTCGAGGGCGGCTTCTCGCTCGGGTAGTTGTTGAACTGGTGGATGGAAAGGGTGAATACCGAAAAATCGCCCGCGAAGATGGCGGCCGTGCCGTTGCCCTGATGGACATCGCAATCGACAACCATGGCCCGGTGGATGGCGCCGTCCCGTTGCGCGCGCCGGATGCCGACCGCAATATCGTTGAGGGCGCAGAAGCCTTCCCCGTGGTCCGGAAACGCGTGATGGAATCCGCCGCCCGCGTTGAATCCCACGCCCGACCGCAACGCCAGTTGCGCGGCCAGAATGGTGCCGCCCACCGCCAGGCAGAACGCCTGCGCCATCTGGCGGGAGTAGGGAATCTCCAACCGCAGAATGTCCTGGTAGGAAAGCACGCCGCTCTTGAGTTTCACCACCCACTCGGCGTCGTGAGCCAGCAGAAGGTCCTCCGCCGACGCGGGTTGGGGGGAAACGAAATCCTCGGCGGTGGCGAAGCGCGTCCGGATCAGCCGGTCGTGCAGCCATTTGTACTTTTGCGATGGGAATACGTGGTTGCCAAGATTGAGATCGTATTCGTCGTGATAGACCAGCCGGAACGGAAGCATGTCGCTATATCCCGGCCTTCCGCGCCATCAATCCCCCAGGAACTTGCCGTAAGGGCGCAAGTCCTTCACGTTATCGCATACCGCCTTGATGCCGGCGGTGAGCGGAATGGCCAGCAGCAGGCCGGAAGCGCCCCATAGGAAGCCCCATAGCATCAGGGAAAACGTGACCACCAGGGGGTTCAAGTGGACCCGCGAGCCCACAATCTTGGGGTACAGCAGGTTCAGCGCAAATAGGTGCAGCACGGAGGTGATGGCCACCGCCAGAATGTAAACCGGCGCCTGATTCAACGTCAGCGCCGCCAGCAGCGGCGGCAACAAGGCCATAGGAAGTCCGACGTAGGGCAGAAGGCTCAGAAAACCGCTCAGGGGTCCGACCAACCCCGGGTAAGGCAGATGAATCAGCCAGAATGCGATCCAACTGACGGTTGCCAGAACCAGGCCCAGGAGAAAGTTTCCCACCACGAACGCGCGCACGATTCTGGCGATTCCCTCCAGGCTGCCGGCGGCGGCCAGCCTGTCCTCACCCTGGAAAAATTGGAGGAAGCTGCGGTTCAGGTGCTCTTGCCAGCTCAGCATGAAGTACACCAGAAACGGCACGAAGGAGGCCATCAAGAGCATCTCGGAGAACGAACCCAGGCGCGCGTAAATGTAGTCCCCGATGGGAGTGCCTTGGGGCTGCGAGGGCGGCGGAGGCGGCGCCGGCGCTGGGGCCTCGCCCTTCCTACCTTTCTTTTTGGCGGCGGCTTGCTGCGCGATCTCTTCCTCGGCGCGCCGGTGCGCAACCGAACTGTAGACGTTTTCTTCGGCGCTTTGGATCTTCTGGCGCACGCCGTCCACGATGTCGCCGATCCGTTGGCCGTAGACCGGCAGATCGGCGGAGAGACCGGATACCTGGGTGTACGCGCCCAGGGCGATCACCCACAGCAAGGCCAGCGCAAACAGGATTACCATCAGGCTGGCAAACGCGCGCGGCAGCCGCAGCCGCATCAGCAGCTCGACGAACGGTTCCAGGATAAACGCGAGGATCACCGCCACCACCGCCGTGATGAAGAGCGGGCGGCCGTAGTAGAGAATGGCAATCACCACCCCCAAAGCCACCACGGACACGGCGGGATGCCGCGCTGCCTGCGCGGTGCTGGTTGCGCTATTGACCGTCTCGGTTGAAGGCGCCACGGCGCGAGCTGACCCTTGCCTCGAATGTAACATGCCGGTGGGGCGGGCCTCCTGGCCTGCCTTCTTTATGGCCTGCCTTCTTTAGGCGCCTCGCTTCCCTGAAGGCAACCGCACGAACCTGCCCGGCTCACCGGCCTGCAATCTCCGAGGCCCTCTTCAGGCGCTTCCGAGCTTCCTTGCGCAGCCCGGCGAAATCGAGGGGCGTTGCAGGCCCGCTGGCCTTACCCGTGTCCCAGGCCGCGCGCAGACGCCGAATGTCTTCCTGCCGCATCTCAGTTCTCAGTGGGAACCTTGTCCGCGCTATCCACGATCAGCACATCGACCGGCACGTCCTTGACCTTCACCAGCTTGAGGCCGAGCTGCTTCTCAACCGCCGTAAAGATATTCGGGAGACCTTCGGTTGGATCGCTTGCGACAGGCAACCCCGAGTCGTCGGCTGGCGGCGCCGGCGGGGACATTCCGGGCATCGCCATCGTACCTGCAAATTCCAGCGTGAACTCGTAAACCCCTGTTAGTCCGGTCTTGTCGATTACTCGAGGCTGCGGGCTGCCAATAGGCGCCCCATTTGACATGTTGATGTTGGCTCCCAACCCCCGGCAAAAGTCGGCCATAGACTCTCTAAAAGTCGTCTGAATCGGCGCCGGCCGCCCTGATGTGTTCATGCGAAACCCCACAGTCGCGCCTGGAGGCAGTCTTAGAAACCCATTCCCGTCAACTCCGGGTTTGCCCGGCGCGGCATCCGTAGCGGGCGTCCACTTCTTCAGTTTCGGCCCCCCGGCGGCCACCGACAGTTCGTAGCCGGGGCGCGTCTGGGCTTCATGACGGAGTCTCAAGTGGAACCGCTCCGCAAGCAGGTTTTGCAGCATCAGCCGGAACTGGTCCTTCGTTGTGCCTGGACGGATGGTCGCGTCAATAGCGTACGAGTAGGTCGTGCCGTCATTGAGCCACGCGGGGCCCGTAATCTGGTCGATCCCGACGCCGTAAGCCTGCATCAGCAGCATGGGTAGCGTTGCTCGCGGCCATGCAAGCCGTCCAGGGTCGTCGGTTCCCGGGCCGCCGCGCATGCCCGGTTGGACTCCTGGAACGAGGGGGCCAGCCAGCTTTACCGAAGCGGCTTCGAATGCGATCTTGGAATCGGCGGCTTGGCCGCCCAGCAGACGCGCAGCCGCCAAGATCATGAGGAAGAGGGCAATGAGAAATCCGACTTTCATACATCCAACTCCTCAACCGTATTATCCCGCTCTTTTTGCGACCTTAGCGCTGCACCCTTCGCAGTGCCGTTGCGGGCATTGTTCGCGCCTGTCCGCCGCCGCCCCCGGCGGCCATCGCTCCCAACGACGGGTCCGACCCATTAGGCAGAGGGCCTATGGCAGGCTGCGGTCCGCTAACAGGCGTTGGGGCCGGTCGTCTTATGAGGTCGGCGAAGGGGCCCATGTCCGCGCCAGGACCGCCGCCGGGTCGAAGCTCGATCTGGTCGCCCTTTACCGTCCCGGTATAGGTCGCGGTCCCGGCTTTGAAGGAGAAGCTGTCGCCCTCTACCTTCCCGTCTTCGATGCCCACCGGCTTTTCGCTGACACCCAAAAACTGGGCTAGCATGGCGACCGTTTCGGCGCCGCCACCGAGATATTGGGCTAAGAGAACGGCCCTGGGATCGTCCGCGCCTTCAATGGTTCCGGTGAGAGCGTTCCCATTCTGCTTGAACGTGAAGATGCCGCCACCACCGCCGCGGCCGGCCGCCGCTACCACTGGCACCGGCCTCCACAGGCCCGTGATGCCCGGACCCGTCGGAATTTCCCGCTCCCATACCGGTGCTTGCGGACGCAGCTTTACGGCATTCGAGCTAATCGTCACGCTCGACGCCGTCAACCCCGGCGAACTCGCCTCCACCGTGATCGTCCCCGCCGTCTTCGTCGCTTGCACCAGCGCCATGCAGTACCCGTTGAACGCCTTGCGCGTGCTCCCAAGGTCCGATTCGTGATTGGTCGGATCGCCGTTGCCCGTGCCCTTTACCGCTGCCTGGCCCGTCACCCGGAAGTTCACCTGGTTATCAGCCGTCGGCATGGTACGCCCTTGCGCGTCCTGCACCTCCACCGCGAACATCGCGATGTCTTCCCCATCCGCCGACAAGTCCTTGCGGTCCGCCGTCAGCACCAGCTTCGCCGCCGGTCCCGTGGTCTCCCGCTTCGTCGTCATTACCTGCTTCCCGCCCTTGAATCCACGCGCTTCCAGCGTGCCCGGCGCATACGTCACGTTCCACGCCAGGTGCTCGTTCTTCTTCACGTCCTGCGCGCCCTGGCTCTGCCCGTTGAGGAATAACTCCACCCGGTCCAGGTTCGAATGCACCCACACCGCGATCAGTTTCCCCTCATATCCCGGCCAGTTCCAGTGCGGGAACACGTGCAGCGTCGGCTTCGCCGTCCACCACGTCTGGAAGTAGTAGAAGCTGTCCTTCGGGAATCCGCACGTATCGATAATGCCGTACTGCGAGCTGATATTCGGCCATCGATAAGGCGAAGGCTCCCCACGGTAATCGAAGCCCGTCCAAATGTAGCCGCCCGCCAGCCACGGCTGCGCGTCGCAGAATCTCCACCAGCCTTCGCAGGATGCTCGCCCGCTGGTGGTGTAGGGATCGTACGAACCGACGTACCCGTGCTCCGGGTCCATCATGTAAATGCCGCGCGTCGCCACGGCGCTCACCTGCTCCGTGCCCATCACGGGAACCTTCGGGTTGGCTTCGTGATACGCCAGCGCCACCGGGTCCGCGTAGTTGTACCCCTGCACGTCTACTACGCTAAAGCCGAACTTGCCCATGTTGTTCCCGCCCAGCGGCGCCATCGAAACCAGCCGCGATCCGTCGTGCTTGGTGACCACCGCCTTCTGCGCCGTCACAATCTTGGTCCCGTAATCGGTTGCCGCCTGCCCTTCCTCATTGCCCAACGACCACAGATTGACGCTCGGATGGTTCCGGTCGCGCCGCACCAGGTTCTCAAGCTGCGCGAGACCCTCCGGGTTCGACGACATCATGCGCGTCTCGTCGAACACCATCATGCCCAACTGGTCGCAGGCATCGAGCAGCTCCGGCGT
>Ga0181520_10001568_pt1 | contig 45981 bp, 41 predicted proteins | sample PEATcosm2014_Bin_29_FD_132451 | JGI IMG/M metagenome (GOLD analysis project Ga0181520, IMG submission 132451) | Peatland microbial communities from MTU Mesocosm Facility, Houghton, MI, USA - PEATcosm2014_Bin02_30_metaG | ecosystem: Environmental > Terrestrial > Soil > Wetlands > Peat | place... | reverse complement strand
GCACGCGCAGTCTTGCGGGCAATTCAGGCAATTTTCTCCGGGCGAGCAAATGCTGTCGCCGCAGAAAAGCGCCGGGGTGGTGACGTCATCGTCGTCATCGTCGCCGTTTGCCGGGCGATTGCCGGTACTCGCGGCGCCGTAGCCGCCGCACGAGAATCCGCCGAGAATCAGAAGTACGCTGAGAAAAGCCAGCGCCGACCAAGCCAACTTCATGAGGGTGCTCCTTCGCCGAGACATTGAAAAAGCTACCCTGTGCTGGCGGTTCATGCAAGACAAGGTTCCGGTCGAGGGCCGGGTCTGTTTTTCACGCGTGTCAGGGAAACTATTGTGTTCCCACCGCGACGCGCAAATACCGCAAGTGGCCATCGAGAACCACCTGCGCTGGCCCGTCGGCGGCGTTGCCGTTCGAGAGGAGGTTGCCCTCCTGGTCGTAGAGTTCCCAACTGCCCGTCGCTTTGCGAGGCAGCGGAACGCTCACCGGAACCTGCGTTTCGAGAATCACCTTGCTGTGCCACAGTGCGACTGTCCACACGGCGGCGTCGTCGACCAGCGCCAACGCAAGTTGCTCCTGCGGCCAGTGGAGCCTCGCGCCCAGATCGCCCGCATAACGGGACTGGCCGATCGTTTTGTGCGCCCCCAACCACGCTTTGTACGACGGTTTGGGCGACGTTTTGTCGTGCGGCCAGGTGAACATGCCAAAGGTGGCCTCGGTGTTCCCCTCGCCGTATTCCTGATCCCAGAAAGCATACGAGTAGTAGTAATCCACACCGGCCGCGAGCGCGAGCAGGAGGCTGCGCGCCGCGTAGGCGGCCTGCCGGTCGGTTCCGAGGTGGTAGTCCGGCCAGCCCAGCTCGGTGATGTAGATCGGCTTGTCGGAACAGCCCATTGCCGCCAGCCGGTCGCGGGCCGCCTGGATGACGCCGACAAGGTCGGGATATTTTCCGATCAGGAAGTCCAGCACGAACTCCGGGCTTACGAACTGCGCGAGGGTGTAGGGATGAATCGCCAGCGCGTCGAAATAATTGCAGATGTCGGGATGCCCCGCGTACATCGTGGAAAGAAAGCCGAAGAGGCCGTTCTGCAGGAAATCCTCGATGCCGGCGGCCGGCATGAGCCCGCCGAGGAGCACGGTCGCCGCCGAATCATTCGCATGGACCGCTGCATAGCTGGTCTTGAGCATTTCGCCATAGTGCAGCGGATCCGGTTCCGGCGGCCAGGTCCAGGCGCCGTTTTCTTCATTCCAGATCTCGTAAATGTCGATCCGATCGGCAAAGTGCGCGGCCACGTGACCGGCGAAGTCCGCCCAGACAGTTGGATCGATTTCGCTCGGACTGCCGTCCGGCATGGCCCAACTGACGCCATAATCGAGTATCGCAGTCACCTTAATGCCGGCAGCCGTAAACACGTCGACCATCGTGTCGTATTTGTCGAGCGCCCAGACGCCTTCCTGGGGCTCGATGTCGCCCCAAAAGAAATCCGTACGCGCCATCGTTATGCCGGCTTCGTTGAGTCGATCGGTTTCGAATTGATGCACCGTGTCGAAATCCGTTCCGTCCATTTGGCCGTTAATCGCGAGGATTTCGTCGAGCTTTTTCCCGAACGGCGAAAATCCGGCGTAGGGGTCGGCCTGCGTGTCGTCGTCGGTTGGCGAGGCGTCATCGTCGGTCGGCGAACCATCGTCGTCGCCCGGTGAGCCATCATCGTCGGCTGGCGAGGCGTCGTCGCCCGTTGGCTGACTGCTGCCGCCCGAGCTGCCGCAGGCGACTACGCAAGCAAGCACGGCTGCTGCCAGAAGGCTAAACAAAAACCAATTATCGTATTTCACGATGTTGTCTCCGTTTTCCGCGTCCTGCTCATTGCGCCCGCCGCAGGATCCACCTTCTCAACGGTTCCGGCGCCAGGCGCGCGATCTGGATCGGTCAATCCTCGCGAGACGATCCGGAGCACGTCCGCGTAAACGGTTGCGGAAGAGTCCGCCAAAATGTCCGGATGAAATCGTTTCGTCAGCGCCGCGATGCCGACCAGCATGCCCCAGGCAAAAACGCCCAGCCGTTTCGCGTCCCAGCCCTTAATAAAAACCCCTGCTCGTTCGCCGTCGGCAATCAGTTCTTCGACGCGGGCGAAGGCGCGGGCGAGTTGCGTGCTCAGCCCCTCGCGAACGGCCTCCGTGAGATCGGCCAGGCGGAAATCCGCCTCAATCGGAAAGGAGAGGTCCGCGGCGTAGTCGACATCCGCCATGTAAAGCGTCACCGCGTTGCCGATTGCAGCCAGCCGTTCTTTCGGCTCTTTCGGAAGGTCGAGGGCCTCGAGTTGCTCGTTCAGGTGTTCCAGTCGGCGAGCCAAAAGGGTGCAAACGATGTCATTCTTCGAATGAAAATAGGCGTAGATCGTCGGCTTGCTGAATTCCGACGCCTCGGCGATTTCGTCCATGGTGGTTCCGACCACCCCTTTTTCCCGAAACAGCTTTCGCGCCGTTTCCAGGACAACCGCTTCCCGCGCCTTGCGTTCGCGTGTCAGTCGCTGCGCCGCAACGCTCATGCCGCCCTCCCGCCGCTCAGGAGCTTGCACTTTACGATCAGTTCAATATTTTACTAACGGTAATGTATCGAATCGGCGCCAGCGCGTCAACCGAATTGCGGCGGGCCGATTGGAAGCCGGAGAACAGGCAGACCCTCGCCCATCCAATTCCGGCCAAGAGGCGCCGGGTCGTCCGCGGCGCCGAGAGGATCAGGTCAAAGATTCATATTTTTAGGCAATGCTTTCTCCGCGGCGGCTGCTATATTTTGGCGTGTGGCCACCAAGAAACGCCGGAGGCGATCGTGACAAAGTCCGTTAGTTCCTTAGCAGACGGAAGAATTCTCGTCGCTTATTTCTCCCACAGCGGCAACACGCGCGAACTCGCCGAGCAAATCCATGAGCGCACCGGCGGCGATGTTTTTGAAATTGCGCCGGTGAATCGGTATCCGGCCGATTACGATGCGGTTGTCGCGCAGGCCGGGCGGGAACTGAAAGCGGGCTTCAAGCCGGCGTTGAAAACAAAGGTCGAAAATGTCGGCGCGTACGACGTGATTTTCCTTGGCTACCCGAACTGGTGGGGGACCGTGCCCCGGCCGATTGTTACATTTCTCTCCGAACACGATTTGTCGGGGAAAACGATCGCGCCGTTTTGCACGCACGAGGGCAGCGGTTTGGGCCGGAGCGCCGCGGAACTGGCGAAACTTTGCCCGCGGTCGACCGTTGTCGACGGTCTGGCGATACGGGGCAGCGACGTGAAAAATGCGCAGAACAGGGTGTCTGCGTGGCTGAATTTGCTACGCCGGTAAAAGGCGACAGGAGGACAGACAATGCAAAAGCGTAAACTGGGCAAAAGCGGTCTCGAAGTTTCGGCTCTTGGGCTCGGCTGCATGGGGATGAGCTTTTCGTACCCGCCGTTCCCCGAGAAGAAGGACATGATTTCTCTTCTGCGGGCGGCCGTGGATCGCGGCGTCACGTTCTTCGACACCGCCGAAGTGTACGGCCCGTTCGTCAACGAAGAACTCGTCGGCGAGGCGCTCGCGCCCGTTCGCGGCCAAGTGGCGATCGCCACGAAATTTGGGTTCGGCTTCGACGCCGACCGGAAACAAACCGGGCTGGATAGCCGCCCCGCGCACATCAAGCAGGTCGCCGAGGCCTCGCTCAAGCGCCTCAAGACCGACGTCATCGACTTGTTTTATCAACACCGCGTCGACGTCAACGTGCCGATCGAAGACGTCGCCGGCGCGGTGAAGGATTTGATTGCGGCCGGCAAGGTCAGGCACTTCGGCATGTCCGAGGCCGCGGCCAAGACGGTCCGCCGCGCGCACGCCGTCCAGCCGGTCGCCGCCCTTCAGAGCGAGTATTCGCTGTGGTGGCGGGCCCCCGAGACCGACGTGATCCCGACCCTCGAGGAACTCGGCATTGGCTTCGTGCCGTTCAGCCCCCTCGGCAAAGGCTTCCTGACGGGAAAAATTGACGCCGGCACGACGTTCGAAAGCAACGACTTTCGCAACATTGTCCCTCGTTTTACGCCGGAAGCTCGGAAAGCCAATCAGGCCCTGGTCGAACTGCTCGCCAAAATCGCGGCGCGGAAAAACGCGACGCCGGCCCAGATCGCGCTCGCGTGGCTGTTGGCCCAGAAGCCGTGGATCGTACCCATTCCGGGCACCACGAAGTTGCATCGCCTGGAAGAGAACATCGGCGCGGTCGCCGTCGAACTCACACCGGACGATCTGCGCGAGATCAATAGCGCGGCCTCGAAGATCGAGGTGCAAGGGGCGCGGTACCCGGAGCATCTGCAAAAATTGACGGGTCGCTAGGCGACGCCCTCACGGCAGAGTCCCGAGGAGAACCAAAGATGTACAGCGAAAATTACGCCAAGGGAACAATCACGCGCGCGATGCTGATCTTGACGTTATTGACGGTCGTAGCCCTTGCGTTCAACGAAGCGCAAGCGCAAACGCCTCCGGCGCCGAAGAAGATCCTCGTGGTCTATTTCTCGCGCACGGGCAACACGGCCGAAGTCGCCAAGCAAATTCACGCAAGCGTCGACAGCGATCTATTCCGGATCGAGATGGAAGATCCGTATCCCGGCGATTATGAGGCGACGAAGACGCGGGCAAGGAACGAACAGGAATCGGGCGCCAAGCCGGCGCTGAAAACAAAAGTCAAAAACATCGAGTCCTACGACGTCATTTTTGTCGGCTACCCGATCTGGTGGGGGACCATCCCGCCGCCGATCGTGTCCTTCTTATCGCAGTACGATCTGTCCCGCAAAACGATCGTCCCGTTTTGCACGCATGGCGGCAGCGGTCTCGACCGCAGCGTCGACGAAATCAAACGACTTTGCCCGAAGTCCACGATTCTCGATGGCCTGGCGGTTTTGGGACGCAACGCGAAAGCGGCGAAAAACGACGTGGCGGATTGGCTTCGGCGCATAAAAATCAAGAAGTGAGAGCGGAAAGGAATGACCATGAAAGATTTGATTGTCGTAATCGGGTCTGGTCAGATCGGTCAGGCGATTGCGCGCCGGGTCGGGGTCGGCAAGCACGTCCTGCTTGCGGACATGCGCGAGGACAATGCCAATGCGGCGGCTGAGGTCATGGGGAACGCGGGATACGACGTGAGCGTCGCGACGGTCGACGTGTCCTCGCGCAAGGCCGTGAATGCGCTCGTCGAAAAGGCCACGGGTCTGGGCGATGTCGCCGGGCTGATCCACGCTGCCGGCGTCTCCCCCACGCAGGCGTCGCCGGCGACGATTCTCAAAGTCGATCTGTACGGCACGGCCCTCGTGCTCGAAGCGTTCGGCGCCGTGATCGCCCGCGGCGGCGCCGGCGTCGTCATCGCCTCGCAGTCCGGGCATCGTCTTCCCCCGCTCACTGTCGAACAAAATCGGGCATTGGCCACGACACCCGTGGAAGAGTTGCTCAGTCTTTCCTTCCTTCAGCCCGACCAAGTGACAGATTCGCTTCATGCATACCAAATCTCGAAGCGCGCGAATTCGTTGCGGGTGATGGCCGAAGCCGTGCGCTGGGGCAAGCGCGGCGCCCGCATCAACACCATCAGCCCGGGCATCATTATGACCCCGCTCGCCAAGGACGAATTGACCGGGCCGCGCGGCGCCGGGTACCGCCGCATGCTTGAGATCTCCGCGGCCGGGCGCGCCGGCACGCCGGACGAGGTGGGAACTGTCGGCGCGTTGCTCATGGGCCCGGACGGCGGATTCATCACGGGCAGCGACTTTCTCATGGATGGCGGCGTGACCGCCGCGTATTGGTACGGCGAACTCGCTCCAAGATGAGCATTGCGCCGCCCTGATTGAACGAATCAAGGCCGGGCGACCGAGACGTCCGGCGCAAATGAAGGAGGCATCCCATGCGAGGAACCATTCTCTACGGCCCGCGCGACGTGCGCTTCGAGGAGCGCGACGAGCCGAAAATTATCAAGCCGACCGACGCCGTTATCGGCATCGCGGCCGCCTGCGTGTGCGGCTCCGACCTCTGGCCCTACCGCGGCGTCAGCCATTTTGCCGCGCCGACGCCGATGGGGCACGAGTATTGCGGCGTCGTCGAAGAGGTGGGCGGCGCCGTTAGGACGATCAAACCGGGCCAGTTTGTCATCGGGTCGTTCTTCGCTTCCGACAACACCTGCCCGCACTGCCAATTCGGCTACCAGACATCCTGCCAGCATCGCGAGCCGGTTGGCGGCGCGCAGGCGCCCAGGCTGCGCGTGCCGTTGGCGGACGGCACGCTTGTTGCCACGCCAGACATCCCGCCCGATGAGATGGTCCCGAGCCTGCTGACGCTTTCCGACGTCATGGGCACGGGTTGGTTTGCCGCCATCGCGTCCGACGTGAAGCCGGGCGCGACGGTGGCGGTCGTCGGCGACGGCGCGGTGGGCCTGCTCGGCGTGCTGTCCGCGGCGGTCATGCGCGCCGGGCGGATCATCGCCATGAGCCGCCACCCCACGCGCCAGAAACTCGCGCGCGAGTTCGGCGCGACCGACATCGTAACCGAGCGCGGCGACGAAGGCGTGGCCCGCATCAAAGACCTGACCGCCGGCGTCGGCGCCGACGCGACGCTCGAATGCGTGGGCACAAATGAATCCATGTGGCAGGCGATTCAGGCGACGCGCCCGGGCGGCGGCGTGGGTTTCGTCGGCGTCCCGCACGGCGTCGCGATCGGCGGCGAAGCGCTGTTTTACACGCACGTCCGACTCCACGGCGGCCCCGCGCCCGTGCGCCGCTTCCTGCCCGAGTTGATCGACCTGGTCTGGAACGGCAAGATCAACCCCGGCGAAGTGTTCGACCTGCGCCTGCCCCTCGACCAGGTCGCCGAAGGCTACCGCGCAATGGACGAACGCCGCGCGATCAAGGCGCTGTTGCTTCCCTAGTCTTTATTTTGCACAAGGAGCGAACCATGAGTGAAAAATCCACCGTGGCGAAAACATTGATCGGCGACATCGCGCCGAAGCTGGCCGAGATCACCGACGGCGTTTTGTTCGACGACGTGTGGGAACGCCCGCAGTTGTCGAAACGCGATCGCAGCCTGATTACGTGCGCCGCGCTGGTGACGGCCGGCAAGATCGAACAACTGAAAATGCATTTTCCGTTCGCGATCGAAAACGGCGTGACGCACGAAGAGCTCATCGAGCTCATCACGCATTTGGCGTTTTACGCCAGTTGGCCGAGCGCGATGAGCGCCCTCACGGTGGCGAGGGAAGTGTTGCCAAAACAAGACGCATCCCGCTGACCAAACAAGGCGTCCGGAGGGCTCGCAGGTGAAATCTTCCAACGACAAATCGCCGGAACCGAGCGAACCCGCTGTAGCGCGGCTCGCCGAGTTGATCAAAGCCTACGCGCCGCACGACGGCATCTTCGATTTGCGCGTGCCCGGCGTGCAAGTGATTCGTCGTTCGCGCGTCTACACGGAACTCGTGCACGGCCTGCAATCGGCGGCCGTGTGCATCGTCGCGCAGGGCGCGAAGAGCGTGATGGTGGGGCGGGAGGTTTACGAGTACGACGCGTCGCGCCTGATCGCCTTCTCGGTCGATCTGCCCGTGGCCGCGCAGGTCACGCGCGCCAGCTACGCCGAGCCTTTTCTCTGTTTCCGGCTCGATCTCGATCCGAGCACGATCGCGCGGCTGGTCTTGAAGGTGTTTCCGCACGGCCTGCCGCGGGCGCCAGACAGCCGCGCGGTGGTCCTCGGCCAGGCCGACGCGAATATCATCAACGCCGCCATTCGCTTGGTCGAATTGATGGCGCAGCCCGGCGACGCGGAACTGCTCGCGCCGCTGGTCGTCGATGAAATTCTGATCCGCCTGCTGCGCAGTCCCGTGGGCGTTCGCGTGGCCCAGATCGGCTTGGCGGATTCCGGCGTGCACGGCGTCGCGAAAGCGGTGTCGTGGCTGCGAACCAATTTCGCGCAGCCGATGAAGGTCGAAGAGCTGGCGAAATTGGCGAGCATGAGCGTCTCTTCGTTCCACCAGCATTTCAAATCCGTCACCTCGATGAGCCCGTTGCAGTTTCAGAAGGTGCTCCGCCTGCAAGAGGCAAGGCGCCTGATGCTGTCGGCGATGATGGATGCGGGCAGCGCCAGTTGGCGCGTGGGGTACGCCAGCGCCTCGCAGTTCAGCAGAGAATACGGCCGTTTCTTCGGCAGCGCGCCGACCAAAGACATCGCCCGGTTGCGCGAACGAGTGGGTGAAGTTGCCGAGGGGTAGATGAAAAAGACTCGTTGGTTTATCGCCATTCTGTTCGCCATCGCGACGTTTTCGGTGTACGCGGCGGCCGGGCCCGGCATCGACTATGGCCCGTGGCTGACCGGCGTGACGCAACATTCGGTTACGGTGAAGTGGGGTTCGTCGCCATCCGTCGGCAAGGTGGAATACGGCCCGACCGCGGCGCTGGGCCGCGAGGCCGAGGCGGTGTACGCCGGCGGCGTTCATCAGGCGGAGCTGACCTCGCTGGCCGCCGGCGCGCGCTGCTACTACCGCGTGACCGGCGGCGGCGAGACCGGCAAGCTGCAATCCTTCCTGACCGCGCCGGAACCCACCGCGCCGTTTCATTTCGGCGTCCTCAGCGACACCCAGGGCGCCCCGAGCGCCTACGCGGCGGTCATCGAGCCGCTCAAGGCGACCGACCCGGCTTTCGTGCTGCACAACGGCGACTTGGTCGACTACCCCTTTGTCGATCTCGAATGGCGGCATTTTTGGGGCGTGACGGATCGGCTCGCCGGCCAGGCGCCCTATTTCCCCGTACGCGGCAATCACGACGGGATGCTCGGCGGCAAACAGCATTTCGCTTTGTACTGGTCCAATCCGCGGAACAACAGCGTCATTTCGCGCTCCGTCTATAGCTTTCAATACGGCAATACGTACTTCATCGCGTTGGACATCAACGAACCGTATGCCGCCGGTTCGCCGCAACACCAGTGGCTCGCCAGGCAACTCGCGTACGCCAAAATCCGGCCCGACGTAAAACATTGCATCGTGTACGCGCACTTTCCGCCGTATTCCTGCTCCGCGCACGGCGCCGACGCCAACGTCCTGGAGTTCCGCGCGGCCGTGGTCCCGCTGTTCGAGAAATACGACATCGATCTTTCCCTGGCGGGGCACGATCACGGCTATCAGCGCTCGGTCGTGAACGGCATTACGTACGTGGTCGCCGGCTGCGCGAGCTCGCGCACCTACAGTTGCAACCCCCAATCGTGGACGTTGAAGTGCGAAAAGACGACCAACTTCGCCAACATCGCGATCGACGGCGAGGCCATGCGCGTCGAGGCCCGCCGGCCGGATCGCAGCCTGATCGATTCGTTCACCATCACCCACGATTTCCACGGACGAAGTTGACGGCGGCGACGACGATCATCAACCGGCGATGAGGGGAGGGGCCTTATTCTTTTACGCCGATCGTGCGGCTGATGTTATTCGCGCGCTTGCCGACTTCTTTTTCAATAAAGGGCCGAAACAAGGGAATGTGCCGCGCCACACGCGCCGCAAGCGGGATTTTTATGAAAGGCTGCTGCGTGATTTTTTTTGTTTTGTTCGAGATACGCCCAGTTGACGCCAGTTCCTCTCCCGCCCGGCTATAGGCGGCCAAAACGGTTTTCGCCTTATCGTGTTCTTGGCGTTCGGTCGCTTCCAACATTGCCATCCATGCTGCCGCGCCTCGACGCTCCAAATGCGCCAACTGCGGCGCGTCCATGAATCGTCCGAAAATTCGGAAGTACTCCCCGGTGTTGCGAACCGTCATATTCTCCACATTATCGCACACCACGATAGAAACAAACGGCTTGCCGGCGATTGCCCGATCCGTGTCGTGGAAAAATAAACCCGATTTCGTTAATAATATTTTTTCAACAGGCGCAAGTGAATGAATTCTCTCCAGGAAACGTTTCAAAAGGCTCGATGCGCCAAACAGATAGACCGGCGACGCATAAATCAGAATATCGGCGTCCCGCATCTTGTGGAAGACCTCTGCGGCGTCGTCCTTGCCGTCGAAAATACATTGATAAGCTTTTGTTCTCTGACAATGATTGCACGCCCGGCAACTGTCAATATTCAGTTGGGCAAGATGCACTGCCTCCCAGACTCCGCCTGCTTTCTCGACGCCCGCGCCCATGCTCTGAAGAATTTTGCCGGTAGCGCCCCTGTCGCCCCGAAGACTTCCATTGAGCGCCAAAACTTTCATGCTGCATCTCCCAATTCTGCCGCAGGGACCGCAGCCGCCAGACCGCCGTCTACGCCTCGTTCTTTGCGCCTTTCGACGTGGCGTTCGCGTACACTTTCCCGATCAGACGAAACAGCGCCGTCTTCTCGCGCTCGCTCAGGCCGCGGTACAACTCCGCGTTCATGGCGTCGGAGATTTCCCAAACCACCGGCCGGAGCCCCCTCGCCTTCTTGGTCATTCCGATCACCACGACGCGCGAATCGCCCGCGCTCCTCTCCTTCGTGACGTACCCGCCGGCCTCTAGCCGCTTGATCACCGCCGAAACCGTGGACTTGTCCTTCAACGTCAGACGCGCAATATCCTGCAACGCCAACGGTCCGCGCTGGTCCAACACGAACAACACGTCGCCGTAGGACGGGGAGATGTCTTTGACGCCCCGCGCCACGAGTTCGCTTTCGAGGAAAGCGTGCTGCTGTTGGCGGATCTTCGACAGCGCGAACAGAAGATTATTCTGGTTGATCTTCACTGGATCACGTCGGTCGGCCGTGGCCGCGCCAGATGGTATTTCACGTTTTCGCTTCGGTGCGTCAGTTTATAGCCCGAAAAGACCAGGAACGTGGTGAACGCCAGGAAAAAGACATAGCTCAACTTCAGCGCGCCGGGTTCTTCGTACGAGGGAATGCGGCTTTCGTCGAGCACCATCGTCAGGCCGCCGCTCTTGCATTGTTCGGCGCAAAGGCCGCAGCCCAGGCATTGGTTGAGGTCGATGACCGGCCGCTTGTCGTCGGTCAAGGAAATGGCCTTCACCGGGCACCGCTTGGCGCAGGCGCCGCATTGCTTGCAGTCGGCGGCGTTGACAACCGGTTCGTACGGGCCGCGCGGCGAAACGTCCAGGCCGAACTTGTAGCGCATATTGAGCTCGATGCAGCAATCGGCGCAGCATGAGCAAATGTTGTATTGATACGGCTCGATGCACGATTCCAGCGAGAGGACCAAGCCGTGCTTTCGCGCGTTCCGCACGATCGCGATCGCCTCTGCCTTGGTGAGCTCCTTGCTGTACGGATTGCCCACCTTGAGACCGCGCTTCGCGCGCAACTTCGCCGCCAGTTTCTCCATGCTCGTGATCATTTTGGAAAAGGTATTGATCTTTATACAACAGTAGAGCGGCGCGTCGCAGCCCTTGTCGAAGACCGCCCGACAAGCGCACGGCCCGACCGAAATGTGCTCGGTCGCGTTGATGACTTCTTCGATGTCCTGCAGCGGCAGCTTCACGGCGGCCGTGTGGACGTGCTTGTAGTAGGCGGTCATCAGCGCCTTGAACGCGTGGCCGACCACCGGGAGCTGCGACTTTTCGCCCATGAAATAGTAGAACTTGATGGCGTCGACGGCGTTGAGCGCGAACAAGCGGAAAAGCTGCCGCCGCATGAACGAGCGATCGTCCACCAGGCGGACGGCGGGGTTTACTCTTTGGTCCATGGCGCGGTTCCCCTTCCCCTCTCTTGCCGTGACGAGGCGAAAATAGTTTTGTACAAAACCATCTCGACATTATCGCGGGGCGCGCGGCCGGTCAAGCCGCGCCGGCACGAGGACAAACACTCGTTGCTCACATAACGGGCACAAGAAATAACCATGCATGTTTGCTGTTGGCGAAACTAATGGCGCGGGCTTTACACTCTCGATTCGAGAGTTTATACTTCGCACATGAATTTGGATCAGACAAATATTGAAAAGGCGTTGACGACCCTGGGCGCGGTTCTCGCAAGCAGAGGATTTACGTATGAGCTTGTCGTCGTCGGCGGCAGTGCCTTGATGATGCTCGGCGTCATCTCGCGGCCGACGAAAGACATTGACGTAGTGGCGTTGGTTCAGGCGGCCGCCTGGGCGGAAAGCCATGACCCCTCGCCGGCTTTCCATTCCTTGGCAAAACAGGCGTTGGCCGCCTTCGGCATCGGGGAAGACAATGATCGGGCTTAGCGAACGGCTTCTTGAACAGGCCCTCGATCTGCTCTGGAGCCTTTGGACTGAACTCGGGGTTTCGGGATGGGGCAAGGCTTATCCGGATTGCGCTGTCGATCCTGAACCGCTCATTCTTTTTACGGCCGCGCTCGGCGATGCGGACCCACGCTTGCGGGATGAGGCAACGGACTGGTGCATCAAATACGGCTGCTATATCTCGGGCACTCGCCTGCGGAATCTGCTGAACAAAGAAAGTGAATCGGCGCAAAAGAAGTTCGGAGAATTCGCGGCAACGGTAGCGGCTCATTCGAAGCAACGCTGGCCGGGTGCAACCAGTGCGCGAAAATACCGACCGACCGGGCGTTCTCAGATTGACGACTTCTCCAAGCCCTCGATGATTGTGCTCCGTCTGCGGGCGTTGCTGGGAGTCAGTGCGAGAGCCGATGCCGTGAAGGTGTTTCTATCGCGCCCCGGCGATTCATTTTCGGCCTCGGATATCGCCGGCGAAACGAACTTCACCAAGCGGCACGTCGCGACGGCGTTGGAGAGCCTGAGGATGGGGGGCCTATTGGAGTCGTTGCCGCTTCGGAACCAAGTGCAGCACCAACTACGGTCGGCAGAGGAAGTGCTTGTCGCAGTTGGTTCCGTGCCGCGTGCTTTTCCGAATTGGGTTGCCGTATTTCATTGTCTCGGGACGCTCGTGGAAATGGCGCGAAGAGTCGAAAAGCTGAATGAGGTTGTTCGCGAAGTCGAGGTAAAATCCGCGCTGAACAAACTTGCGATTGAAATACGCGCGGCCCGATTGCCGGCGCCGCCAAACGGTGTCTCAGGGGCCGCCTTTTGGCCGGCATTCACGGCCTGGGTCTTGGGAATTGCCGACAGGGCGAAAAACGCGGGAACAAATCGGGGTTGGCTCGTTGCGACGCAGCCTGTTCCTGCGCCAAGTCTTCGATAAATAGTGGTGGATCAGAACGTTCTTCGACCGCATCGACATCGGGCCGCAGGTCCGAGACAAAAATGGGAAGGGGACCAAGCGCAGGAAGCTCGCGCTTCGCACGCTGTTTCCCCTTCCCAATCCGAGAAGGCTTGCGACCCCAACGGGATTCGAACCCGTGTTGCCGGCGTGAAAGGCCGGTGTCCTGACCGGGCTAGACGATGGGGTCAGAAAATGCCCAGGCGCCTCGGCGCTCGCTCCGTTCGGCCCCGGACCGTTGAGTCGGCCGGGGTTCGAACCCGGGGCCTACGGATTAAAAGTCCGTTGCTCTACCGGCTGAGCTACCGACTCGAAGCGGGGGGATTCTAGGGATGCGGTTCTGGCTTGTCAAGCAAGAGTTGCGTTCCACTTCGCTACCTGCGGTGAAACTCATCGTCTCCCCCGCCGCTGGCGCCGAGCGGCGTCGACGGGCGCCAAGATTGCCGCGTAAATATCCAATATCGATCCGCTTGCGGCGACTCGTCGCGACGGATCACCTTCGCCAATTGAAACGCTTCAAGCGCGATAAAGCGCTGCAAATCGTCGTCGTCGAAATCCGCGGCCACGGAATAATGCGCCAGGCAGTCGATGCCGCGACTTCGCCAATGCGCAACGAACGCCGGCGGCGGCGCGCGGTCCGCCCGCAAACGCGCGACAACCGGATCGGTCAGCCCTTCCAGATCGGCGAACGGCCGGTCGAGGAAATAGCCGAACGCGCCGGCGTTCTCCGAGGCGACTCGCGCGCCCACGCCGAAGCGCTCGCGGATCCATTGCGCGGCGATGCGGTGCAGATTGTGCGCGTCGGCCTACGACAGCGCCGCGGCGCCCGTGGTCCAAGGCGTCAATTTCTCGCCCGCGCCGCCGAATAAATCCGCGATGCGGAAGACGGGCGGCATTTGCGCATCTTTCGGGATCGCCGGCCGCCATGCCTGACCCAGCCAGAGTCCGATCGCCGCCGCCGCGGCAATGCCGATCACTGCCAGCGCTCTTGCCGTTCCGGCCGCGCGAAACGACCCCGCGACCTCGATCAGCCACAAGGCCGCGAGAACGGTCAGCGGAGCGAACAGCCGCAGCGAAGCGTACATGTGCACCCAATCGACGCCCGTCAGGCCGGCCGTCAGCGCCCCGGCGAGGGCAAATACGCCGAATTCGTTTCTTCGCGACGCGGGGACCAATACGGCCGCCGCGCCGGCGACGCCGGCCAGCGCAACGAAGAGCGGGTCGCGCGTCAAAAAAAGCGCCAGGCAAGTGAAGCCGCGCCCGGCAATGACGGCCCAGCCGCCGCCCAGTTCGGCGTATTTCAAGAGCACCGCGCTGGAAATCAGCGATTGGAAATGAATTGCGCGCCAGAGCGTGTCCGGCGCGAAAACCACCGCGAACCCGGCGGCGACGCGGCCAAACTCACGCCCGGTCGTCCGCCACGCGGCCGGGTGGAAGAGAAATTCGAGATAAAAATAGATCGCCATCCATAGCGGAAACTCCGGCCGCGACAGCGCGCCCACGCCGCAAATCAGGCCCGCCGCCCACCCTGCCCGGCGCCCGCCCGTTCGCCGCGCGCGATTCAACGCGATCGCCGCCGCCGCCGCGATGAAACCGTATTGCGTCGTCTCCAAACCGTTCCAGGCGTGGCAGCGTAACAGCGGATCGAGCAACAGCAGAAACGGCACGGCCCATGCGACGCCGCCCCCGCGCCGCGCCGCGAACCACAGCAGCAGCAACCCCGCGAGCACCGTAAAGATCAGCCCGTGCCAGACGCCGGCCAGCGGCAAATCGCCGAACCGTTTCGCCAGCGGCGCCAAAAGCATGATCTCCAGAAAATTCGAATAGCCTTCGACCGGCTCCTGGCCCGGGTTGTACGTCAGCCCGGCCCCCGCGGCGAGATTCTGCGCATAGCGAAATGACACGAATGCGTCATCGAACGGCACGGCGCGCTGCACGATGTCGCGGCACCGGAATAACCACAAAAAACAGGCGAGATAGGCGATGGCGACCACGGCGAACAAAAACCGATAAGTCCTGCGCGAAGCTCGGTTGCCGGCCGCTGGCGGAGAATCCAACAGATTTGCCTTTCGTTTCCTGACCAAGAACGAATCCGCCAAGATGCTAACAAGTTGGCAGTGAGGCAACAAGACGACGAAGCGAGTGAGGTGAACCGGGAGCAAACGCGAGAATACGCCCGACAAAAGTCGATAACCGACGCCAAAACAAGTTTCACGTGAAACAATTGCCTGGGTGCACCGGCCGCGACGCGAACATGAAATTGCCAAACAAAGCCAATTTTTCTGAGCGGCCGGAACCCCCTAATCGCCGTCCGCGTGAACCCTCGAATTTTCGGCAACGCCAATTAACTTAGCCGCGCCGCTGTTGTATACTCCGCGCCAACGGCAACCAAGCGAAACGATGTTTATTGTTTCGCGCGGAAGAGAACGCATGGGAAAAAGCCGACTGATTCACAACCGCTGGCTGGCGATTCTCGGGGCCGTCATCGGCGTCGGGCTGCTGTGCGTGGCCGGTCGCAACGTGCATTGGCGCGAGGTGCGCGAAGCGCTGGCCGGCGCGCGGCTGTTTCCGTGGCTGCTGTTCGCCGTGGCGTTTTATCTGGCCGGCCACGTGGTGCGCGGCCTGCGCACCCAGCGCCTGGTCAGCCGCGACGCGGACCTGACGCTGGCCACGGCGACCAACGTCGTGGTGCTCGGTTACGCGGTCAACAATATCCTGCCGGCGCGCCTGGGCGAGATCGCCCGCGCCGGCATGCTTGCCGAGCGCACCGGCCTGCCGGTTGCGCAAACGCTGACGGTCACCCTGCTCGAGCGCATCCTCGACGGCTGGGTGCTGTTTCTGCTGCTCGCCCTCACGTCGTTCGCCGTGCCAATGCAGGGCTGGATGCACGAAATCATGCGCATCGCGGCAATCGTCTTTTTCCTGGCCACTACGGGCATCGTCACCGTGCTGGTCGCGCCTAATTCGTTCATCGGCTTCGTCTCGCGGCACGCCAGCCGGCTGCCGGATAACTGGCACGATCGCGCCATTCACACGGCGATCCACGTGGCGCAGGGTCTGGCGTATCTGCGCCGGCCGAGCCAGGCGGCGCGCATTCTCGGACTCAGCACCATCGTGTGGCTATTCGAGAGTTGCCTCTTCCTGATGCTTTTCCCGGCGTTCCACATCCCCATGCATCTCTCGTGGGCGATTCTCGCGCTGACGGTTACGAATCTCGGCATCCTGATCCCATCGACGCCCGGCTTCATCGGGCCGTTCCATCATTTCTGCAAGATCGCCCTGATGGCGGTCGGCGTCGCCGAAGCGACCGCCTTCAGTTGCGCGATCATGATTCACCTTGCATTCTTCATCCCGATCACGTTATGGGGAGTCGGCATCATCATGTGGTACGGCCTCGAACTCGGCTCGACCATCGCCATGGCCCAAAGCGCCAAGCAGTTGACCGTCGCGGAGCGCCCATGAAAGAGCCCGGCGCGAACATCTATGCGGCGATCGCCGAGGCGCTGACGCCGCTGGACGACTTCGCCCTGACGCCCGACGAGCGGCGGCGCGTCGTGGCCGACACGGCCGAGTTCATCGCCGGCGAGATGGCCGCGCTGCCGCTGCGCCTGCTGGTGCTCTTTCACATCGGTTTGACGGGGTTCCGCGTGCTGATCCGCGGGCTGAATTTCCAGAGCTTCTGCGCGCTGCCGCCCGCCAAACGCCGGCAAATCGCCGAATCCTGGGCCTACGGCCGCGTCGGCCTGATGCGGCAGTTCTTTCGCCCGCTGCGCAGCACGGCGTTTCTTGCCTTCTTCGAGCATCCGTTGATCGAGGCCAAATTGGCGCCGCACGAGCCCCCGGCCGGCGCGTCCGCGCGGGGCGACGCATGAACGCCATCCGCCAACCGCAAGTGCTCGTTATCGGCTCGGGCGCCGGCGGCGCCACCACCGCCCTCGAATTGGCCCGGGCCGGCCTCGACGTGCTCATCCTCGAAGAAGGCCGGCGCTTCGGCCTCGCCGATTACGGCGGCACGGCGCCGGAGGCGATGCGCAAGCTGTATCGCCGCCGGGGCATGACGCCGATCATGGGTTCGACGCCGATCGGCTACGTCGAGGGCTGCTGCGTCGGCGGCAGCACCGAAATCAATTCCGGTTTCTGGCACCGCACGCCGCCGGAAATCCTGCTGCGCTGGAAGGCGCAATTCGACTTGCAAAACGCGGCGCCCGGCGACCTGGAGCCGCACTTCGCCGCGCTCGAAGCCGCGCTGCACGTCGGCCTGCACCCTGGCCAATGGCCGCCGAGCACCGTGGCTTTCGCCCGCGGCATCGACGCCATGGGCTGGTCGCGGCAGGAAGTGCCGCGCGCCGTCAGCGGGTGCAGCGACCAAAACTGCTGCGCCAGCGGCTGCCCGAGCGGCGCGAAACAGAGCATGACGCAGTCGCTGCTGCCCGCGGCCGAGGCCGCCGGCGCGCGCCTGTTGCCGGAATGCCGCGTCAAACTGCTGCTGCGCCGGCGCGGCCGCGTCGTCGGCGTGCTCGCGGCGCGGCAGCGCGAGGACGGCGTCGAGGAACTGGTGCGGCTCGACGCGGAGCACGTCTTCGTCTGCGCCGGCCCGACGGAAACGCCGGCCCTGCTGCGCCGCAGCGGCATCCGCTATCACGTCGGTGCGAATTTCGCCACGCACCCGATGCTGAAGATCGCGGCGCGGTTCCCGGAGACGATGGACTCGCACCGCACCGTGCTGCCCCTGTTGCAGGTCAAGGAATTCTGGCCCGACATCTCGCTGGGCGGCTCGTATTACTCGCTCGGCCACTTGGCGATGCTGTTCTCTGAAAACTGGCCCGTGCTTCGCGACCGCATGGCGCAGCACCGCAACATGGCCATTTACTACGTGGCCGTCCGCGGCACCGGCAAGGGCTCGGTGCAGCCGGCGTTTCTCGGCGAGGACGGCGCGGTCGTCCGCTACGAGCTTTCCGACGAAGACCACCGGAACTTGAACAAAGGCCTGGCGCGCCTGTCGACGCTGCTGCTCGAGGCCGGCGCGGAAGAAGTGTACCCGTGCGTGCACGGCTTGCCCGTGATCCGCACGAAAATGGAGTCGATCCGCTGGCTCGACGAACGCGTGCCCAAGTCGGCGCTCAGCCTGACGACCGTGCACGCCTTTTCGACGTGCCCGATCGGCGAACGCCGCGACCGTTGCGCCGCCGACTCGTACGGCCGCGTGTACGACCACGAGAACCTCTACGTCAACGACGCCAGCATTTTGCCGGATTCGCCCGGCGTGAACCCGCAAGGCAGCGTGATGGCCCTGGCGCGTCGCAACGCCCTGCACTTCAAGGAAGATCATAAATGACGGAACCGATGGCGCTGGTCACCGGCGCGCCCGGTTGGCTCGGCACGCGGCTCGTGCGCACGATGGCCGAGGGCCTGCCCGACGTCCCGGCGTTCGCCCAGGGCTCGCCGCGGCCGATTCGGGTGCTCGTGCTGCCGGGTCAGGATGCGACGGCGCTCGAAAAAATCGCCGGCGACGTGCGCATCGTCCGCGGCGATCTGACCGACGCGCGCAGCCTCGAGCCCTTTTTTGACGGCGCGGCCGGCGCGACGGTCTTCCATTCGGCGGGCGTGATCCACCCGACCCACGGCGTCAAGCAGTTCTATGACGTCAACGTCACAGGCGTGCGCCACCTGCTCGCGGCGGCGCGCGGCGCCAAGGTGCGGCGGTTCGTGCACGTCTCGTCGAATTCGCCGCTCGGTTGCAATCCGCGGCCGGACCACACGTTCGACGAAAGCTCGCCGTACAACCCGTACATGAATTACGGCAATAGCAAGAAGCTCGCCGAAGACGCGGTCAACGAGGCTGGCGCGCGCGGCGATCTGGAGACGGTCCTCATTCGGCCGCCGTGGTTTTACGGGCCCGACCAGCCCGAGCGGCAAACGCGGTTTTTCCGCATGATCAAAGAGGGCCAAGCGCCGATCATCGGCTCCGGCGCCAACCGCCGCTCGATGGCCTACGTCGACAACATCTGCCAGGGACTGCGCCTGTGCGAAACCGTCGCCGCCGCGGCCGGACGCACCTATTGGATCGCCGACCGCCGGCCGTACACGCTGAACGAGGTCGTCGACACGATCGAATCCGTGCTCGAAAAGGACTTCGGCCTGCCGGTCGCGCACAAGCGCCGGCGGCTGCCGAATTTCGTCTCCGAAATCGCCTGGCTGGCGGACAAGACGATCCAGGGCCTCGGCTTCTACCAGCAGGAAATCCACGTACTGTCGGAAATGAACAAGACCATCGCCTGCGACATTTCGCGCGCGCAGACGGAACTCGGCTACGAGCCGCGCGTCGACCTCGCCGAGGGCATGCGTCGCAGCGTGCGCTGGATGATCGACCAGGGCATCGCCATTTGAACGGGCCGGCGCCGGCCGCCGTCGCGACGCGACCGACGCACGTTTGGCCGCTGATCCTCGCCAATATCTTTGCCCTCGCCCTCCTCTGCATATTTTCCGGGCCGCTGCAACTCAACCACGACGCGGCGATGTATTTGCAAAGCGGCCAGTTGCTGCTCGAGGGAAAACTTCCCTATGTGGATTTCATCGATCTCAACCCGCCGCTGATCATGTACCTGAGCGCCATTTCGGCGGCGTTGGCCCGGCATCTGCCGTGGCATGTCATCACCACCTTTCTGCTGTCGGTGTGGCTGTTCGCCGTCATCTCGACCCTCTGCTTCCGGCGGATCCTGCTCGAAGCGTTCGACCCCGGCGAAGTCGTCTATGCCGAAATGCTCTCGGTCGCGTACGCCTGGTTCTCGCTGCAACTGCTGCTGAACCTCTTTTTCGGCCAACGCGAACATTTGTTCGTCCTCGCCTATATGCCGTTTTTCGCGCTGCGCTTCAGCCGTTGGCAGGGCCGGCCGCTCATCTGGCGGCGGGCGCTCGCCTGGGGCGCCCTCGCCGGCGTTCTCGTCAGCCTCAAGCCGTATTTCCTGCTCGTCGCGGCGGCCCCGGAATTCGTCTGGCTCTGCACCCACCGCAAGATTCGGCCGCTCGTCGCGCCCGAGGCGTTGGCCTTCGTCGTCGCCGGCCTCGGCTACGCGGTGCACTTCCTGTTTTTGCTGCCCCCGGTGCGCGCCGCGTTCTTGTTCCGCTGGCTGCCGTTTGTCGCCAAGGGCTATGCCGCGATGAATTTGCCGTACACGGTCGTGTTCCTCAATCCGGCGTTTTGGATCGCGTGCGCGCTGTTGCTTGCCGCGCTGCTTCGTCCGCCGCGCGGGTCGGGGCGGGCTCCGCAGCTCGCGGCGCCGCTGACGGCGATGGGTCTCGCGGCCGCACTATCGTACGTCTTGCAGCACAAGGGTTGGACCTATCATTTGACGCCCGCGCTGGCGGCGATTCTGGGAATTCTTGCGCTTTGGCTGGCCCCGCGGCATATCTTTCAGCGCCTGGGCAGCTTCGTGTCCGCGCGAAATGCGCTCGCCACGACCTTCGTGTTGCTTGGACTTTGGGCGCTCAATTTGGGCACGCAGGCCAACGCGCCGCGCTTCCGCGACCGGCTTGTCAAAGATCCGGGGGTGCCGCGCGCGATCGCGGAGTTGTCGCGCGAGGGCGATCCGATTCTGGTGATCTCCCGCCTCGAAGTCGTGTACCCGACGCTGCTGCAACTGAACCGGCGGCCGGGGTCGCGCTACCTGTGGTCCTTTCCGCTGCCGATGCTTTATGAGGACGCCGTGTATCGCGACGGCCAATTCCCGTATCGCGGCGCGCTCACGGCGACGCCCGACGAAAATCGTTTCCTCGACGAATTGGCCGAGGATATCCGGCGGTTGCGGCCGAAGCTGATTTTCCTCGACGACAAACGCCTGGTGTTCCTGCTCCATGACCCCCAAAACTTCTGGCCGAGGCCGAAGCGCTTTTCCGTCAACGACTACCTGGCGCAGAACGGGTTTCTCGCCGCCGCGATGTGGGATTATCATCGGTCCGATTTTCAGGGCGATCTCGTGCTTTACGTTTTGAACGAAAAGGACGCAACATGAACAAACTGTGGAATGCGGGGTGCGGAGTTCGGAATGTCGCGAGCCGAATCGCCGCGCCCGAGTCCCGAATCCCGAATCCCGAACCCCAAGGTCCGCGCCATGCCCGCGCCTGACCTTGTCACCGGCGGCTCGGGCTACTTCGGCAGTTTGCTGGTGCGGCAGCTTCGCGCGCACGGTCGCGCCGTGCGCATCTTCGACTTGAACGACGCCGACGACCGCCCGGCGGAGGTCGAGTTCTTTCAGGGCGACATCCGCGACGCCGCGGCCGTGCGCCGCGCCTGCGATGGCTGCGCAGCCGTCTATCACAACGTGGCCATGGTGCCGCTGGCGAAAGACAAAAGCGCCTTTTGGAGCGTCAACGAAGGCGGCACGCGCGTGCTGCTCGAGGCCTGCCGCGAAACGGGCGTGAAAAAAGTGGTCTACACCTCGTCAAGTGCGGTGTACGGCGCGCCGCCAAAAAATCCGGTCGACGATGACACGCCGCTGAACCCCGGCGAGGAATACGGCCGCGCCAAACTCGCCGGCGAAGAACTGTGCCGGCAATTCTCCGCCGCCGGCCTCGACGTTTCGATCATCCGCCCGCGCACGATCATGGGCCACGGCCGCCTCGGGATCATGCAGATTCTCTTCGAGTGGATCCGCCGCGGCATGAACATCCCCGTGCTCGGCAAGGGCGACAACCTTTATCAGTTCGTGCATGCCGACGACCTCGCCGACGCGTGCGTCCGCGCCGCCGCGCGGCCCGGCCCGGCGGCGTACAACATCGGCGCGGCCTCGTTCGGCACGATGCGCGAAACGCTCGACGGGCTCATCGCCCACGCGAAGACCGGCAGCCGCGTCGTCTCGCTGCCGATGGCGCCGGCGGTCGCGCTGATGAAGCTGACCAGCGCGCTCGGCCTTTCGCCGCTGGGCGCCTATCACTCGCTGATGTACGGCCGCTCGATGTACTTTGATATTTCGCGCGCGCAACGCGAACTCGGCTGGACGCCGCGGTACGACAACGTGGAGATGTTCCGCCAATCGTACGATTGGTATCTGGCCAACCGCGAGGCGATTCTCGCCGCGCGCGGCATGTCGCATCATCGTTCGCCGGTCGATCAGGGCGCGCTGAAAATCGTGGGGTGGATATTGCGGCTGCGGTGACGGCAGCTCAGGGGCGCCGGGTCCGCCCGCGACGGGCGCCTCGCCGGCCGCGTGTCGGCGCCGGAGGATTGCGTTCCGTTGCGCGAATCGGCAATACTGCGCGACGCATTGAAAATCCCGAGGTCGGGATCCACTTGAAAAGAACGCAAGAGCGGCGATCTGGAGGGCATCTCCGGGGGCCGAAGGAGCAAGACTTTGAACCGAATCGCGGGTCTCTTGTCCGCGGCCGTGCTGTTCGCCGCCGCGCTTGGCGCGTGCGCGTCGCCGAAAACTGTTCGGCCCGCGGCGACGCCCGCCGCCGGCGGCGCGGCCGAGCAAGTCAACATTTTCGTCGATCTGTACGATCTGTGGAAACTGAACATGCAGGACGGCACGTATAGCGCCGATTTTGCGGTCATGACGGTGTGGAAAGGGGATTTGGCGCCCGAGATCGAAATCATGAATGGCTCGGAAAAAAAGGCGGAGTTTCAACCGGACTATCCGGACACGAACGGCTATCACGTGCGGCCGGCCCGCTACGAGGTTGAATTTCGCTCCGATCTGAATTTCGCCAATTATCCGCTGGATCGCCAAACGTTGAAACTGGTCTTGGAATCGAAAGTTTTAGAGACGGACAAGATGGTTTTTTTTACGCGGCCCAAGCAAAACAAATTCTATTCGCCGCCGCATCTGATCGGCTGGGAAGTCCATGAGCCGGACTGCCGCGTCGAGACGAAAACCTACGATCAGGAGACCGTTGCCGGCGTCGTCGAACATTTCCCCTATTCGCGTCTGGTTTGCAACGTGGTGATCGAGCGCAGCCAGCGACTGCGGTTGTTGTTCAAACTCGCCATCCCGCTGCTCATTTCCGTGCTGCTGGTCTTCGTCGGTTTCATCTTGCCGCCCGAAAAAACCGATACGCGCTTCACGATTGCCGTCGCCAGCGTGTTTGGCGTATTGGGCTCGCAACTGATTTACCAGCAGAGCTTGCCGCCTATCGCCTCGATCGTGCTGATCGAGTGGGTGCACATCATCGGTCTGCTGACCGTGCTTTCCGTATTGTGCGTCTACGCCTGGAGCGCCCGGTTGGCCGGCCAGGCAAAGCCGCGGGAAACGATCGCCGCCTGGGAACGGAAAGGGCTGAAATACGCGATCTGCGTGTTTGCCGGCTGCAACCTGCTGCTGCTCGTGAGCCGGCTGCTGTTTTAAGGAACAAGGAACAAGGAAAAAGGAAAAAGTCGACGCCCCGTTCGTTCGCCGTCATTGTGCCGGCGTTACCGTTTGAACTTTCCCATCAATCCCACGTTTCCCATGTTTGGGTCGAAAGTGTGCTCGCGTTAAAAGGATAGTCGTACACGCTGATGACGGGCGGTCTGCTTTCTTATTTTTTCCTTTTTCCTTTTTCCTTGTTCATTCTCCGCCCTATTGTTCTCCGAAATCGCCCACCTTCGCGACGACGATGTTTTCCAACGTCAGGTATTTCCGCGCGACCTTGGCCGCCAACGGGTCGGTGACGCGGCGAATCTGTTCGTCGAGCTTCAGATGGGTGCGATAGCCGAGGCCGAGCAATTCGTTGAGGCCGATGGTCAAGGCGACGCTGCCCGCCGTTTGCAAATCGAGTTGCTGGCTGCCGATCAGTCGGCGCTTGGCGCGGCGGAGTTCCGCGCCGTGCGGCGGCTGGTCGAGCACGCGGCGCAACTGCGCGAGCATCGCCTCCTGCGCCCGGTCGGCGGAGGCGGCGTTGGTGGCGATGTAAACGCCGAACGTGCCGCGCTCGACCCCCTCGCGGAAAAAACTGTAGACGCTGTAGGCGAGGTGCAGCTTGTCGCGCAGTTCGAGAAACAGGCGGCCGCCCTGCCCCGAGAGCGCGGCGTTGAGCAGGTGCAGCGCGTGTTCGTCGGGCGAGGCGAGCGGACAGCCCAGGAAACCGGCGAAGATGTGCGTTTGCTCTTTCTTGCGCGACGCGGCGACGATGGTCGGCTCGGCGGCCGGCTTCGGCGACGGCAAGGCGAGCGGCTTGAACTTGCCCTGCTTCATCCGGCCGAACGCCTTGTCGACCTGGGCCACGGCGTCGTCGAAATCCACGTCGCCGGCCAGCGCGATGACGAGGTTTTTCGGGTGCAGCAGGCTGCGCCAATGCGCCTCAAGATCTTCGGCGTTGAGCCCTTGCAGCGATTCTTCCGTGCCGAGCAGCGGCCGGGCATAGGGATGGTCGCCGAACAGGGTCCGCATGAACAGGTCGCGCGCGACCTGCGACGGCTCGTCGTTGTGCTCGCGGATCAGCCCGACCAGTTCGTCTTTCTTGCGTTTGACCTCCAGTTGCCGGAACCCCGGAGTCAACATCGCCTCGGCCGTCAATTCGATCGCCCGCGTAAAGTCGCGCGACAGAAATTCGGCCGCCACGCCGATCGAGTTCTGGCCGGAGAAACCGTGCAGGCTGCCGGCCATGCCCTCGACGATCTTCGCGAAGGTGATCGCGCTCTTCTCCTGCGTGCCGCGCGACAGCAGATGCGCGGTCAGGTTGGCGATGCCGCTCTGCTCGGCGCGTTCGGCCCGCAGCCCGCCCGCCAGCATCGCGCGAATCGCGACCAGCGGCGCGTGCGCCGATTCCTGCACCGCGACGCGCAAGCCGTTGGCCAGCGTGGCCATCTTCAGGCGGCCTTTGCGGCCGGCGAAGCCGACCAGCGCGGGCGCGACGCCGGGCCGGGATTTGCCGACGATTTTCGCGGTCGGCACGGGCGCGACGTAGGCTTCGCGGGCGATCCGATCGAGGTCGGCCTCGGTGAAGGTGTCGTTGTCGGGCGTCAGCGCCGCGGCGGTGAGGTGGGCATGCGTCAGGAATTTTTGCGCCGCCTGCTTCAAGGTCGCGCGGTCGGCCGCCATGACGCGCCGCAGATAGTCTTCCTCCAGGCGGATATCGCCGGTGAGCGAGACCGAGTAACCCAGCGAATGGCCGATGCCGCCCGCAGTTTCGTGCTTGCCGATGAACGCCGCCTCGAGATTGCGTTTGGCGCGTTCGAGTTCCTCTTCCTGCACGGGCTCGACGCGCAGCCGATAGACCTCGCGCAGGATCGCGCCGACCGCCGCCGGCAGCAATTCGGGATTGGTCACGGCATCGACGCCGAAGATGCCGGGGTCGCGCGGCGCGAAGACGTGCGCCGAAACGTCATGGACGAGCTGCTTGATCGATTTGACCCGATGCTCGAGCCGCGACGAATCGCCGTGGCTGAGGATCATCGAGAGCAAATCGAGTTCCGCGGCGTACGGCTCCTGCCAGTTCGTGCCGCGCCACGCGAGATACAAATGCGACTGGCGAATCGGATCGCGCAGCACGAGGCTCTGAAAAGCCGTTTGCGGCGGCTCGACCGCCCGCGGCGCCCGCTTGACCGCCCCGCCCCGCCAGCCGCCGAAGAGGTTGTGGATCAGCTTCATCGTTTTGTCGCGGTCGAAATCGCCGGCGACCGAGAGCACCATGTTGCCGGGCCGGTAGCGCTGCTTGTAGAAGCGCAGCACGTCCGCGCGGCGCAGCGGCGACAGCGACGCCGGCGAACCGAGAATCGGCCGGCCGTAGGGGTGCGTGCCAAACACCTTGGCCCAGCAGCTTTCGGAAACGTGATGCGCCGGCAAATCGCGGTAGAGGCGGATTTCCTCGAGCACGACTTCGATTTCTTTTTTGAGCTCGTGCGGGTCGAACGCGGCGCCGCCGACCGCGTCGGCGATGATGTCGAGGCCCAGCGCCAGTTCGTCTTTGCCGAGCGTCAGGTAGTAGCAGGTCTGGTCGTACGACGTGAAGGCGTTGATCTCGCCGCCCGCGCCCTCGACTTCGGCCGCGATCTGGCCGAGGCCGCGCCGCGCCGTGCCTTTGAAAATCATGTGCTCGTGCAAATGCGCGAGGCCGGCTTCGGCGGGCGTCTCGTCGGCGCTGCCGACGTTGACCCACATCGAAACCGAGACCACCGGGGCGAACCCGACCGGCTGCAAGACAACCCGCAGGCCGTTGGGGAGCGCGGTCAGGACGGCGGGATCGGATTTTCGATCATCCCGGCTTGCGCCAGCTTTTGCCACAGATCCTCCTTCACCATCAGGTGTATTTTCCAGCCCGGAAAGACGGGATACACGCCGAACGTATGATATTCCCCGTCCAGGTGCTCCTGGTATTCCTTCATTTCGTTTTCGCGGATCAACGCCACCGGTTGCGCGATCTTGTCCCGGGCGCTCAATTTTTCGAAGTAAACCTTGATTTTCTTGATGTTGAACGGGTGCAGATAGAAGCGGCCGGGATTCTTGGAGCCCGACGACAAGGCGATCGGAATCTCCCGCCCGCGGCCGTCGACTTCCGCGATCCGATCCAGGTCGACGTACATTTTTTCGTATTCGCGCTGCGTTTGCACGTAGACGATATCGTGTTTGATCGGCTCGTCTTTGCTGTTGTAGTTGAAATCGTACTCCTGAAAATTGACGCGGTACGAGAAATAGCCGTAATAGCCCAGCATCGCCAGCGCCACGACCGCCAGCGCGGCCTTCGCCTCGCGCCGCGGCAGCACGCGCCACAGATCGCCGAACCCTTCGGCGGACAGCAAAATCCACGACACGCCCATCGAGATGATGCACCAAGGCGTCTTGTAGGGAATCACGCTGTAGATGGTCGTCAGCCCGAAAGCGATGATCGCCAGGGCGATGCCTCGCGGCCGCGGCAGCCGGAGCGACCGGACCGTGCCCCACAGCGCGAACGGCAAAACCGGCCAGTAGTACTCGCCGATCAATTTGGGGAAGTAATACCAGGGCTTCACGTGCGTCGGCGCCGACACGCCCGTCTGGAACCAGGGCATGTACGAGCGGAAAAACTCCAGCAGGCCCTTCGGGTAATGGCCGAAGCTGCTGTAGAAACCGAGGTACATCAGCGCGGTGATGGACAAACCGATCGCCACCGGTTCCCAGCCCCCGAAGCCCAGCAGCGTCCGCGGAAAAAACGGCTCGGCCGGCTGGAAGCGGCGCGTGACCAGCCACGCCGCCGCGATCGCCGCGGTGAAGACGACGACGTGAAATGCGGCCGTCTCTTTGTTCATGAACGACAGGGCCAACGCCACATAGAAGAGCACCGTCGCCCACCATTTGCCGGTGCGGTTCGCTTCGATCATCGTCAGCACGCCGCCGACAAAGCCGATGGTGAAATACACCTCGTGCAGGTAGGTCTTGCCGTAGTAGATATCGGCCGGCGACAGCGCCAGCGCCGCCGCCGCGAACAGCGCGCCCGGCGGGCTGATCCCCCGCGCCAGCAGCAGCACGAGCACGACCGTCAGCAGGCTGCACACCGCCGGCGCCGCGCGCAGCGTCGTCTTGGAAAAGCCCGCGAGCGCCACGACCGGCAGATCGATGTAATAAATGAAGGGGCCGTGGTAGGCGGTGGAGTTGTATTTGTAGTCGTTCTTCCAGAGCAGGTTCCGCGTGAATACGTAGTTGACGCATTCGTCATGGTGGATCGGCTTGAGTTCCAAGCCCGTCAGCCGAAAGAAAGCGGCGACGATGACGATGAGCAACGCCGCTGCCAGAAATATCTTCTGAGGTGATTTCATCCGGCGCATCTTGTCACAGCGGGCGGGCGACGGTCAACGGGTTTGTGCAGGGGCGCCCCGTTCGGGCCGCTTCCGGCGCGGCCGAGGGCGGCGGCGCCGCACACGGGTCGCTTCCGGCACGGCCGAGGGCGGCGGCGCCGCAGATGGGCTCGCACGGCCGCTCGTTTTTTTCGCGGCGCAACCGGCTTTTCCTCAACGATTATTTACGCTAGGATAAGTATGCAACTAAGCAGATCGCTCGCGCTTGCGGGCGGCCGTGCGACGGCCGGCCGCGAGGGCGATTGAATTTTTTCGGGCGTCAGGGACGTATCCGACAGGGGCGGCCGGGTTGCGCGCCGTGGGTTCCATGGCGTGAAGAACCTCGGTCTTGGCGGCTTAAACACGGTCAAAGCCAAGGATCATCTGCATGATCTTGGATGCATTTTTCGGGCTGTTTTCCAACGACCTGGCGATCGACCTGGGGACGGCGAACACCCTGGTCTACGTCAAAGGCCGCGGCATCGTTTTTTCCGAGCCGTCGGTGGTCGCGGTGCAAAAGGATTCGCGCGGCGTCAAGCGCGTGCTCGCGGTCGGCAAAGAGGCGAAGATGATGGTCGGCAAGACGCCGGGCAACATCGTCGCCATCCGCCCGATGCGCGACGGCGTCATCGCCGACTTCGAAGTCACGCGCGAGATGCTGCGCTACTTCATCCGCAAGGCGCACAACCGCAAGACCCTCGTGCGGCCGCGGATCATCATCGGCGTGCCCTATGGCATCACGGAAGTGGAAAAGCGGGCCGTACGCGAGAGCGCGATCTCGGCCAACGCCCGCGAGGTCTACCTGATCGAAGAGCCGATGGCGGCGGCGATCGGCGCCGGCCTGCCGATCACCGAGCCGTCGGGCAACATGATCGTCGACATCGGCGGCGGCACGACGGAAGTGGCGGTGATCAGCCTTGCGGGGCTCGTGCACTGCCAGAGCGTGCGCGTCGCCGGCGACAAGATGGACGCGGCGATCATGCAGTACCTCAAGCGCAAGTACAATTTGCTGATCGGCGAAGCCACCGCCGAGCGCATCAAGATGACGATCGGCACGGCCTACCCGACCGAAGAAGTGATGACGATGTCGGTGAAAGGCCGCGACCTGGTGGCCGGCATCCCCAAAACCATCGAGGTCAACAGCGACGAGGTGCACGATGCGCTGATCGAACCGATCAACAGCATCGTCAACGCGGTGCGCGTCGCTCTCGAACGCACGCCGCCGGAACTGGCGGCCGACATCGTCGACAAAGGCATTGTCCTCACGGGCGGCGGCGCGCTGCTCAAACACCTCGATATCCTGCTGCACGAAGAAACCGGGCTGCCGGTGATCATCGCCGACGATCCCCTGGCCGCCGTCGTGCTCGGCACCGGCAAGGCGCTGGACGAACTCGACCTCTTGCGCAAGGTCAGCATTCAAAGCTAGAAGAGTGGTCAGCGGCCAGTGGTCAGCAACCGGCCGCGCATGCTGGCCACTAGCCACTAGCCACTGACCACTTTGGGTGCCCATGTTTCGCTTCATCGCCCAACATCGCGTGCTGTTCCTGGTCTTGCTGCTGATCCTGATCGGCCTGCAACTGCTCACGACCGGCCTCAAGCACAAAACCGACGTGGGCTTCTTCGGCAAGGTCGCCCTCGCCGTGTATTCGCCCGTGTATCAAATTCTGTCGTGGCCGTTCCGCTTCGTCGCCGGCGGCCTGGGCGACTACCTGTGGCTCGTCCACGTCAAACGCGACAACGCCGATCTGCGCCGGCAAAACAACGCCCTGCGCGGCGCCACGACCGAGTGCGTCGAGTTGCGCGCCGAAAATGAGCGTTTGCACAAGCTGCTCCATATGCCGACGACCGACCTGCCGCCGGTGGCGAACGCGCGGGTCGTCGGCCGCAGCGACCGCGCCGGCTTCCATATTGCGCTGCTCGACGCCGGCACGCGCCGCGGCGTCGCCAAAGGCATGCCCGTCGTCGCGCCGGAGGGCGTGGTCGGTTTCGTCGCCGCGGCGACGATCAACGCCTCGAAGGTGGTGCTGATCACCGACGCCAGCGCGCGCGTCGACGTCATCCTGCAACGGACGCGCCGCCGCGCCGTGCTCTTCGGCCGCGGCCGCGATCTCTGCTCGCTGGAATACCTGGACGCCGACGCCGACGTCGCCGAGGGCGATCTGCTCGTCACGTCCGGCGCCGACGGCGTGTTCCCCAAGGGCCTCGCGGTCGGCTCGGTGAAGAGCGTTTCCCGCGGCAATTTCGGCGTCGTGATGGCGGTGGAGGCGGCGCCGGCGGTCACGTTCGCGCGACTGGAAGACGTGACCGTGCTGGCCCGCCGCGCGGACGGCCTGGAGCTGCTGCCGTGAAAAAGCTGCTGGCCTATCTCGCCGCCGGCCTGTTGGCGCTGGTCGTGCAGGCGCTGTGGCGCACGGTTTTTCACGCCGGCTCGGGCCCGGAATTCCTGTTCCTGCTGGTGATTTTTTCCGGCATTCATCACCGCCTCTTCGGCGGCCTGCTGCTGGCGTTCGTCTTCGGCTACATCGTCGACGCGCTCTGGGGGTTGATGCCGGGCCTGTTCGCCGTGCTTTACGCCGCCACGTTCGCGGCCTGCCGGCTGATCGGCCGCCGCTTCTACCAGCGCAGCTTCGCGTTCCAGTTGTTCATCGTGGGCGCGGCGACGCTGGCGCTGAAAATCGTCGAAAGCGTCGTCGTCACCTGGGTCGAGGCGCGGGCCGATTCGCCGTTGACAATGCTTTGGCAGGCTTGGCCGGCGGTGTTCTGGAATCTTGCGCTCGCGGCGCCGGCGATGGTGGCGTACGAGCGCTTGGAAAAATCCTTTGCCGACGAATATGCCAGCCAGTTCCTTGTGCGCCGGGGCATTCTGTAATGGTTCAGGACGCCGGCCCCCAGAAACTTCATCAGCGCGCCTTCGGCCGGCTGCTGGCGCTGGTCACGGTCGTGTTCGCCATCCTGGCCGTGCGCCTGTGGCAACTGCAGATCGTCAAGGGGATGCAGTTCACCGAGCGCAGCGAAGCCAACCGCATGCGTTCGTACCGCATCGGCGGCCCGCGCGGCATGATCTACGACCGCAACGGCGAAATGCTCGTCGACAACCGCCCGTCGTTCAGCCTCATTTTCAACCCGGCGGCGATCGCCGAAAAAGCGCGCCAGAAATTCTTGGAGACGATTTGCCGCGAGGTTGCTTGCGACGTCGAAGTGGCGCAGACGCGCCTGAGCCGGCGGACCGGCGCGATCACGCTCAAGGAAGAGTTGACCCGCGACGAGGTGGCGCGTGTCGAAGCGTTGGGCATGTTCTACGAAGGCGCGGAGTATCCGTTGTCGGTCGAGAAAGTCGGCAAACGCATCTTCAAGTATGGCCCGCTGTTCGCCCACACGATCGGCTACACCGGCGAAATCGACCAGGTCCGTTTGAGCGAGCCGGCCTACGCCGGCTATCAACCCGGCGACCGCGTCGGGCAGTCGGGCGTCGAGGCCTCGTATGAAGCGTTCCTCCGCGGGGAATTCGGCAAGCTGAAAGTCGAGGAAAATGCTCGCGGGATGCGCATCCGCTCGCTCGAATTCACCCCCGCTTCGCCCGGCAACAGCCTCGTGCTCAACATCGACCTGGATCTGCAGAAAACCGCCGCGCGCGCTCTCGCCGGCCAGTCCGGCGCGGTGGTCGCGCTCGATCCGCGCAACGGCCACGTGCTGGCGATCTACAACGCGCCGTCGTTCGATCCGGATTTGTTCACGCGGCCGCTGGACAAAAAAGACTGGGACGCGCTGTCCGGCGATCCGCGGCATCCGCTGCAAAACAAGGCGATCGCCGGCCTGTACCCGCCGGGCTCGACGTTCAAGGTGGTCGCGGCGCTGGCCGGTTTGCAGGAAGGCGAGATCAACGCCTCGACGATTTATTATTGCGAGGGCAAATGGAAATACGGCGAACGGGTCTTTCGTTGCCACAACGAGCACGGCCACGGCGCGATGACCGTCGTGCCCAGCCTCATCCATAGCTGCGACGTATTCTATTACAAATTGTCCGACAAACTGGGCATCGAACGGCTCGCCAAGTACGCGCGCATGCTCGGCGTCGGCCGCAAATCCGGCATCGACATCCCCGGCGAGCAGGAAGGCCTGATGCCCGAACCGGAATGGAAAACCCGCGTCTACCAAAAGGCTTGGTTGCCCGGCGAAACGTTGATCACCTCGATCGGCCAGGGCTCGGTGGTGATGACCCCGCTGCAGTTGGCGTCGCTGTACGCCGCCATCGCCAACAAGGGCACGCTGTACCAACCGCAGATCGTCGGCAAGATCACCGCCCCGAATGGCGCGGTGATCCGCGAGATCGCGCCGGTGGTCGCCGGCCGCGTCGACGTCAAACCCGAACATTTCGCCCTCGTGCGGCAGGGACTGCTGGGCGTTTTCAACGAACCGGGCGGCACGGCCTACAGCGTGCGCTTGAAAAGCCTGCTCGTCGCCGGCAAGACCGGCACCGCGCAGGTGCGCCGCATGGGCAAGACCAGCACGCACGGCGGCGGCCCCTACGAATTCCGCGATCACGCCTGGATTGCCTGCTATGCGCCGGCCGACGACCCCGAGATCGTCGTCGTCGCGCTGGTCGAACACGGCGGCTTCGGCGGCCACACGGCCGGACCGGTCGCGATGCAGGTGGTCGCCAAATACGCCCAAAAGAGGTTAAAACTGGATCAGGCGCCGACGGAAGCGGAAGCGCTGAAAGGAACCGCCGAGCATGCGGACGCAGAGTAAGACCGCCACCGTCTACCAGAGCCCGGACCGCAAGTTCACGGGCCGCATCGATCGCCGGCTGATCGCCAATTTCAATTGGACGCTGCTGGCGATTTTCGCCCTGATCCTGATCGCCGGCCTCGCCAATCTCTACAGCGCCACGCGGCAGGACGTGCACCACGACAATCGCTTCCTGCTGCAGCTCGTCTGGATTTTCGTCGGGCTGGTGCTGATGGCGCTCGCCTTTTCGATCAATTATCAGCTTTACAAAAACGCCGCGTTTTACGTGTTCGCCGCGGCGTTGCTGATGCTGGCGGCGACGTTCGTCATGGGCTACGTCGCGCACGGCGCCAAACGCTGGCTGATCCTCGGGCCCGTGCGCTTCCAACCGAGCGAGCTGGCGAAACTGGCGGTCGTGCTCGCCCTCGCCCGGTTCTTCGCTGAGAACCCGACCGACGAAGGCATGGGCCTGTCGGACCTGCGCTGGCCGCTGGCGATCGCCGGGGCGCCGATCGCCCTGGTGCTGATCCAGCCCGACCTCGGCACGGCGATCATGCTGGCGTTCATCGCCGCGACGATGATTCTGTTCGTCGGCGTGCGGCCGCGGGTGTTGCTCGGCGCCGGCCTCGCCGCGGCGGCCGCGGCCCCGGCGATGTATTTCTTCGTGCTCAAGGAATTTCAGCAGAAGCGCATCCGTACGCTGTTCGACCCGAGCCTCGACCCGCACGGCGCCGGCTACCATATTCAACAGTCGCTGATCGCCATCGGCTCCGGTCAGTTGTTCGGCAAGGGCTGGGGCCACGGCACGCAGGCCAGCCTCGAATTCCTGCCCGAGAAACACACCGATTTCATCTTTTCGGTGCTCGCCGAGGAATGGGGCTTTGTCGGCGGCCTGATCGCGTTGGCGCTGTTCTTCGCGCTGATCGTCTGGTGCATCAACATCGCCATGGAATCGAAAGACCATTTCGGCTGCCTGCTGGGCGTCGGGCTCGCCGCCTTCATCTTCTGGCACGTCGCCGTCAACATCGGGATGGTGCTCGGCATCCTGCCCGTCGTCGGCGTGCCGCTGCCCTTCATGTCATACGGCCGGACGTCGCTGCTGACGATGATGATCGCCGTGGGCATGCTGCTGAACATCTCCAGCCGGCGGTATATGTTTTAGGGCAGACGTCAGAAGTCGGAAGTCGGAATGGCGTGGCAACCCGCTTGCGGCGCCGTTGCCGGCGCCGGAATGAGCGAGCGGCCAATCGCTGTTCACTGTTCACTGTTCGCTGACCGCAGGTACTCCGGGTGTTCTCGCAGAATGTCGCGCAGCGCGTTGGCGACGATTTCCGTCGCCAGCCGATTGGGGTGCGTGGCGTCGTTGCAGGTGGTGTACGTCGCCGCCGGATTGGGCGTCTGGGCGCCGAACGCGGCGCGGCGCTCGGCATAATCGCGCACAAAATAAGGGGAGAGTCGAAAGACGGCGATGTGGCTCTCTTGGCCCAGGCGCTCGATCTCCGTTTCGCCGGTCGCCGGCACGAGATTGTCGGCTTCATTCGTCAACGGGCGCGATTGCACTTCGAATATATCCGTTTTCGAAAAATACGGCCAAAAAGCGATAAAGGCTTTGAAGTGATATTCGTCGGCCAGGCGCCGCAGCCGCGGCAAGCCGCCGCCGGCCCGGTACGCCGCCAGCAGGTTCAGGTGTTCCGCCCTCATGCGGCGACGAACGATGAGGTAGCGGAACAAATGCGACCGGTACGCCCATTTGAGCGGGACAATTCCGAACGGCGCGCGAAAATAATGGCCGATCTGCGAATTGACGAAGACAAAATCGTGCCGTTCGAACAACAAGATCACGAGGTCGGGCGAATATTTCACGCCTTTGGTCGCCAGCAACTCCAGTTCGCTGACCAGGCCGTAGCCGCCAATGCCCATGTTCAACACCTCGATCGACGACGGATCGAGTTTCGTTTCGAGTTTGCGCGAAATCGTGTCGTTCAGGTCTTCCACGCCGTGAGCCGAGACGTCGGAGTCGCCCAGCAGGATAATGCGTCGGATGCCCGGCGGCTTTTCCCACGTGCGCTCCACATCGCGCTGCCCGTGCGAATTGATGAACGGAAACGACTCCTGCAGATCCGGGTGATCGTGGTCCTGGTAGCCGTTCTTGAACACGTAGCCAAGCAGCGGGTTGTCCGAGAGTTGAAACGCCGATTTCGACTTCGCCGTGTCGATGATCGCGACGTGCCCGGCGAGCCCGGCCCGCCGCACCGCGAATTCGGCGAGCGCGAGACCCACGAGCGTCGCCGCGAGCACGAGCGCCAGCAGCGCCGGCAGCAGGCGCAGACGCACGCCGAAAACATGCCGGGGCGCGCTGCGACGCGCCATTTACGGCTCCAGCGGCAAGGCGGCGCCGCATATGGCGCAACGCCCGTCCGCGGTCAGGCCGGCGCGGTCGACCGCGTAGCCGCGGCGGCGCACGGCGGCGGCGCCGCAGGCCGGGCACTGCGTATCCGCCGCGCCGGGAATGTTGATATTGCCGACGTAGACATAGCGCAATTTGGCGCGAGCGATCTCGGCGGCGCGCTCGAGCCGCGCGGCCGGCGTCGGCGGCGCGTCCCATTCGCGATTGGGATAATAGCGCGAGAGGTGCAGCGGCAGATCGGGCGAAACGCCGGCTTGCCACTCGACCAGTTCGGCGAGTTGCGCCTCGCTGTCGTTGGCGTCGGTCACCAGCAAATTGGTGGTCTCAACCCGCACGCCGGCGCGCCACGCGGCCTCGACGTTGCGGCGCACCGGCGCGAGGCGGCCGCCGGTCAGCCGGCGATAAAACGCGTCGTCGCCTTTGACGTCGACGTTCATCGCGTCGACGCAGCGGCACAGTTCGTCCCACGGCCCGGGTTCGAGGTAGCCGTTGGTGACCAGCACCGTCTTCAAGCCGCGGGCGCGCAGCAACGGGGCGCAGGCGAGAATGTACTCGAACCAGACCGTCGGCTCGTTGTAGGTGAACGCGAGGCCGAGCGAGCCGCGTTCGCCCGCGCGCGCGACGATCGTCTCGGGCGGCGCGTATTCCTCCGCCGCCCGGCCTTCCGACAAATGCCAGTTCTGGCAGTACTTGCACGACAGGTTGCAGCCGTTGGCCCCGATCGAAAAGATCGACGCGCCCGGGTGAAAATGGTGCAGCGGTTTTTTTTCGATCGGATCGAGCGCCGCGGCGGCGATCAGGCCGTACCGCGCCGCGATCAACTCGCCGCCGTCGTTGGCGCGGTGGCCGCAGAAGCCGGCCTCGCCGTCTTGAATGACGCAGTGGCGCGGGCAGAGTTCGCAACGGCAGACGCCGCCGGCGCGCGCCGTCTGAAAGCGGGCGATGAGGCGCGGCGGCTGCATTCCCCGGCTTATTCGGGCGCCGGCGCGCAGCAGCGGAAGCCGATCAGGTAGCTCTTGGAACTGGGCGCGGCCGACATCCGCACCGCGCACCGGGCGCCCCAGTCGGCGTCGTCGACGCCGCCGCCCTTGAGGATCGGCGAGCCCTGCCCCGGCGTTCCTGTCCATTCGCGCGCGGCGCCGGACATATCATAGATGCCGAAAGTCGAACGGCAGCCGGCCGCCTGCCCGGACGCGGTCAGGTAACGCTTCTGGCCGTCGGCGATCTGCGTCGCGCAGACGTTCGGCTTGTATTCGTTGCCGTACGGATACCGCTGATTGCCGGGCCCTTTGCAGGCGCGTTCCCATTCGGCTTCGGAGCACAGCCGCTTGCCCTGCGACTCGCAACTGGCCTCCGCATCCTGCCAGGCGATGTTTGTTTTCGGCGGCGCCCCCGGCTTGTTGGGATATTCGTAGAGATCCACGCAATACGCCTGGACGAGGGTTGGCGTGTTGGTTTTTTCGCCGGACGTGCGCAACGGGTCATCGGGCGAACTGCCCATGCGGAACGAGCCGGCCGGGATGTAGCGCATGCCCGTCGGGCAGGTCTTGGCGACGGCCGCCGCGGGCGCCGGGACCGGCGTAGCCGCCGCCGCTTGTTCCTTCGCGCTCTGGGCCTTGGCGCGCAGCCCGGCGAGCGCGGCGTTGTTCGGGTCGGCGAGCAACCCGTCGTCGGCCGCGGCCATGGCGTTATCCCACTGCGAGTTCTTGATGCCGGTCTGCGCGTCCTGGGTCTGGCGGGCCACAATGTCCTTGCGCGCTTTGGCCGCCGCGTCGTTGGTCGGCTGAATCCGCTCCAAGTCCTCGATCGTCGACAGCGCGCAACTGCCGGCGGGCCTCACGTAGACTTTATGCTTGATGTACCACTGCAATTGGGTGGTCAGCTTGGCAAGCCGTTGCGGATCGGGTTGGCTCCCCAACCCGGCCTGCGCCTTGGCAAGATATCCCGCGAAGGCGGCGTCGGTCGGGCGAATCTGCAAGCCCTGCTGCGCCAATTCAAGCGCCGGCGCATATTGCTGATTCGCCAGCGCCTGATCGGTGCGCGCGGCGAGATCCTTCAGCATCGTGCGGCGGGCTTGCTCCGGATAGGCGTTTTGCGCGTCGAGCTGTTCGATCTGTTTCACCAGCGCCAGCGCGTTTTCCGCCGCCGGTTTGACGTACTGCTTCGTGGCGATCAACCCGTCGGCCTGGGCGACCAGCGCCGCAATCTTTTCCGCCGCCGACGGCGCAGCCGGCGCAGCCGGCGCTTCGGGCGACGGCTCGGGCGCGGCGGCGGGCGGGGCCGCCTCGACGACGGGCGCGGGCGGCGGCGCTTTTTGCACGGGCGGCGGCGGATTCGCGCCGTTGAACCAGCCTTCCTGGTAGCCGAAAAATCCGGCGATCGCGGCGCCGGCGAGAACGATGATGAGGGTCGCGACCCATAGCGCGCGGCGGCCGGTCGGTTTGGCGACGTGCTTCGGCGGTTCGATCCGTCTGGCCGGCGCTGGGGCGACGTACGGCGCGGGCGTTTCTTCCAGTTCCCTGGCCGATACATCCTTGTGGGCCAGCAAATCCACCAAATTGACCGGCTGGGACGCGGACGGCTGCGGCGCGCGACGGTCGTGCTTGAATTCGGCGGCAATGGCCGCCCCTTCGGCCTGCGCGTGTTCGACGGCGGAGAATTCCCGCGGCGCCGGCTCGGGCGCGATCGCCGGTTCGGCGGGCGGCTCGGCTTTCGCCGTCCATTCCTCGGCCGCGGGAGCTTCGGCGACAGATTCGGTTTCGGCGTCGATCTCCGGCGGCGCCGCGAGCGGCTCGAGCGGTTCGCCGAGCGCCTCTGCCAGCGGCGGCAGTTCTGGTTCCGGCGCGGTTTCGACCGTCGCTTTCAGCGGCGTCTCGATAGCCGGCGCCGGCTCGGGCTCCGGCGCAACCGGCTCGACGGCGTGCGCCAGCGCCTCGGATTCAACAACAGATTCCGGCGCGGCCGTCTCGATCTCCTCGGCGGGCAACTCGGCGGCCGGCGACGCTTCGATTTCCGACGCGACAGGCTCGATGGCCTCCGCCGCCGCTTCGGACGCAACGACGGCTTCCGCCGCCTCCTCTGCCGGCGCGGCAAGCCACTCCGCGTCGAACGGCGTTTCGGGTTCCGACGGGGCCGGCTCGACGGTTTCCGCAAGCGGCGCGGTTTCCGCGGGAGTCTCGATTTCCGGCAAGGCCGGTTCGGCCACCGCCGCGATCGGCTCGGGGGCGACGACCGGCGCCGCCGCCTCGGTCGCTTCGGCGAGCCACGCCGCGTCGAACGGCGTTTCGGGTTTCGGCAAAACCGGTTCGGCGGTTTCCGCCGGGAACGCGGACGGCTCGGCGGGCTCGGTCGTTGCGTCGACGCCGGGCAAGGCCGGCTGTTCGGTCGCCGGTTCGTCGAACAAATGCTCGCCGAGTTGCCGGTCGGCCGGCGCGGGCATTTCCGGCGGCAATTCGGCCGGCGGTTCGAGCGACGGCAATGCGGATTCTTCGGCGAACAGCGGCTCGTCGACGGCGGGCGCCCGCGGCGGGGGCGTCGTGAGCGGCGCCTCTTCGCCGAACAGGCCGACGCCGGCTTCGGACAATTCCTGCGCCAACGCCTCGTTTTCGGCGGCCGACGGCTCGTGCGCCGCCGCGCCGGATTCGACATCGGCGAACATTTCGGCCGCCTCGGCCGCCGACGCGCCGACGTCCGCCGCGACCTCCTCGAACGTCGCCGCGCCGCTTGCCGCTGTTTCCGCGACGGCGAAAACGCCCTCGCCGTTGGTCGGCGCCGCGCCGCGATCGAGCGCTTCGCTGCGGGCGATGGCGCCGTCGAGCAGATGCGCGAAGGCGGCGTCTTGCTCGGCGGGCCGCGCGGCAGCTTCGGCGCTGAGATCGACTGCCGGGACGGCGGGCGCCGCGCCGGCGATTTCGACGAGCCGTTCGCGCAACTCGGCGTATTTGGCGAAACGCTGTTCCGGCTTGGTCGCCATCATCTTGGCGAGCAGGTCATCCCACTCTTCCGGCACGGTGCGGTTGACTTGCGACGCCGGGCGGAAGCCCTTGCGCGGCGGCTTGCCGGTGAGGAATTCGTACAGCAGCGCGCCCAACGAATACTGGTCGGCGCGCGCATCGATTTTGCCGCCGCAGCCGACAAATTCGCAGGCCAGATAGTAGTACGGCGAGCCCGCCGAAAGTTGCAGGCTGGCGTACTTGCTGAAACTCAGCAGACAGCAAACGCCCATGTCGGTCAGATAGAATGGCGAGTCGTCGGGCAGCGGCCCGCCGGGCGGCATTTCGGCGATCAGCACGTTCGAGGGTTTGATGCCGCCGTGCACCGTCCCGTGCGGCAACTGTTCGAGGATGGTCACGATCCGTTCGGCGATCAGACCGGCGGTCGCCGGATCGCCGAGGCGGCCGTCGTCGGCCATGGCGTCGAACAGTTTCTGGAGGCTTGATCCATCGACGTACGGCAGCTTCAGGAACTTCATGCCGTCCGCTTCGCCGATCTCCAGCGGGCGGACGATGGCCGGATGCAGCGCCGTTTTCTCCGCGTAGACTCCCTTGAGTTTCTCGACGCCGATGTGCGCGGGAATGACACGCGGGAGAAACACCTTCAGCGCGTAGTACTTCCCGTTCTCGATCACACGGAAGACCTCGGCCATCGGCCCTGAGCCGACAAACTCCTCGACCGCGAATCGGCGCGCGAATGTGGAGCCGACGGATATACCGGTCTTTGTGGCGGCCATTTGTCCCCCCTCGGATGCCACGAACTGGCGATACATGAAATCACAGTGCGCGTGTTCAAGCAAGCGGCGAAGCGGCGCCGAAAGACCATGGATTCCAGCCTTTTTTTCGCGGCCCGCACGCGGCGAGCAGCGGCCGCCGTGTTGCGAAAAACTCTGGCGTGGCGACCGACGGGCGGCTCCGTTTGCCCCTTGCATGAAATCGCGTTCGCAATCCAGTCTTTTCGAGAGAAAGTGTTCAAATCGAATACAGTTCGGCGTTCAATTTCGATGCACGCGTAATATGCTGATATCACACGCATTTCCCCGACGCCGGCGTCGCGATGCCATTTAAGCGTATGAAAATCATACAGACTGACGTTTTTGCGGCCGGGCAGATTACGCGTCGCAAAGAACCGGCTTGCCCACCGTAACTATTGATTAAGTAGCGGTATTTCCCGACAGCGGACGCGAATTTTTCCGCCGGGCTGTTGTTTGGCACGATCCTTGGAAGGAATCCGCCTGGCGCAGCAATTTCAAGTTCGGGAGGCGATCATGGTTGCGTTTTCGGTTTTCTTGTTCTTTCTCGTCGCGATTCTCGCCAGCATTCTCTCGGAAATCTGGCATCGCCGGCGCGCGGGCGCGCCGGAAGAAAAGCCGGACGCGGCGACGACCAGTCGTTCGGCGGCGCCGGCAATCCCGGCCGGCATCTTGTTCAATCGCAGCCACGCCTGGGTGAAGGTCGACAACGCCGCGGTCGCCGTGGGTCTGGACGATTTTGCCCAACGGTTCGCCGGCCGGATCGACCGGATCGAGATCCCTCGCGTCGGCGCCGACGTCAAAAAAGGCGAAACGCTGTGGCGCATCCATTTCGGCGGACGGTCGGTGACGCAATTGGCGCCGATCAGCGGCCGGGTGGTGCAGATCAACCGGATGGTGGCCGGCGACCCGTCGCTCGCCGACCCGGCGTACGAAGACGGCTGGGTGGTGAAGATGCTGCCGCAGTCGTTGACTGAAGAGACCTCGCGCCTGCTGAACCGCGACGGCGTCAAGAAGTGGCGCGACATCGTCCGCACCCGCCTGCTAGGCGAAATGACGCCGCAATTGGGGCCGGTCGTCGGCGACGCCAGCGAGATCCGGCGCGGCCTCGGCAAGGAAATCGATGCGCAGCACTGGAACCAACTCGTCGATTTTCTGTTTCACGAAAAGGATTAGGGAAGGAGGAGCCATGTCGGCCATCGGGATTTTGTTGTGCATCGTGTTCGCGATCGCCGCGGATCGTTATCGCGCCGGTCGCCGGGCGGCCGCCGCCGGGAACCGTTGACCCAATTCGCAATTTTTAACAACGGAGGGACAATCCTGTGAAGATCAGCCGCCGAAATTTCCTCAAGTCGATCGTCGCCGCCGGCGGCGCCTCGCTCGTGCCGCTGGGCTCGAAGGCGGTCGCCGAGCCGAAGTTGGACGGCTATCCGGACCGCTTCGGCTGCCTGACCGACGTGACCCGCTGCGTCGGTTGCCGCGCGTGCGAGGAGGCGTGCAACCAGGCCAACAAGCTGCCGAAGCCGGATGTTCCTTTCGACGACCAAACCGTGGTCGAAACCCAGCGGCGGACTTCGGCCAAGGCGTACACGGTGGTCAATCGGTACGGGAACTCGAAAACCGGCGAGCCCGTGTTCCGCAAGATTCAGTGCAATCACTGCAACGAGCCGGCGTGCGCGTCCGCCTGCCTCGTGAAGGCGTACACGAAAACGCCGGAAGGCGCGGTGGTTTACAACCCTGACATTTGCCTGGGTTGCCGTTACTGCATGCTGGCCTGCCCGTTTTCGGTTCCGGCGTACGAATATGACAATGCCTTTTCGCCGCGCATTCGGAAATGCAGCCTTTGTTTCGACCGCATCAAAACGGGCGGCGTTCCGGCGTGCGTGGAGGCCTGCCCGACGGAAACCCTCATTTTCGGCAAACGGAAAGACCTGATCAAAATCGCGCGGGACCGCATCGAAAAAGAACCCGATAAATATCTCGACCACATCTACGGCGAGCACGAGGTCGGCGGCACGAGTTGGCTGTACATCTCCGGCGTGCCCTTCGAGCAGGTCGGGTTGAAGACCGACCTGGGGGACCGCCCGTATCCGGAATTGACGCGCGGCTTCTTGTCGGCCGTGCCGCTGGTGTTGACGCTCTGGCCGGCGCTGCTCGGCGGCTTTTATCTCTTTTCGAAAACGCGGGACGACGCGGCGGAAACGCGCGAAGCCCGCCCGGCGACGGAGGCGCGGCGCAAATGACGCAGGACATCGGCAAACTTTCCCGAAACGGCGCGACGACGGCCTGGATCTCCGAAAAATTTCTCTTGGGACTGTCGTGGCGGGATTACGTCAAAACGCTGATTACGCCGCTCAACGCCGCCGCCGGCCTGATCCTGGCGATCGGCCTGCCGTTTATCGTATTGCGATATTGGCGCGGATTGGGCGCGGTGACGGCCGCTTCCGACGACCAACCGTTCGGCCTGTTTCTGAGTTGGGGCCTTTTCTCGGGGGTGCCGATGGCCTCGACCGGCTTTCTGCTGGCGACGGCCGTTTACCTGTTCGGGCTGCGCGACTACAAGCCGCTGGTGCGGCCGGCGGTGCTGACCGGCTTCGTCGGCTATTTCTTCGCCGTCGTGTTCCTGCTCATCGACCTGGGCCAACCGTGGCGCCTGCCCTACCCGATGATTCGTTCGTTCGGCACGGGCTCGGTGCTGTTTCTCGTCGCGTGGCACGTGGCCCTGTACCTCTCGGTCCAATTCCTCGAATTTTCGCCGGCGGTGTTCGAATGGCTCGAAGCGCGGAAGCTGCGCGCCTGGGCGGTCGGCCTGACGCTCGGCGCGACGATCTTCGGCGTGATCCTCTCGACGCTGCACCAATCGGCGCTGGGCGCGATGTTCCTGCTGGCGCCGGGCAAGCTGCACCCGCTGTGGTATACGCCCAATCTGCCGGTGCTGTTCTTCGTGTCGGCGATCTTCTGCGGCCTGTCAGTCGTGATTCTCGAATCGACCGTGATCTACCGCTTGATGCCCAATCGCGTCGATCCGCGCAACTTCCGCGTGATCGACCGGCTGACGCTCGGCCTCGGCAAAGCCGCTGCGGTGACGATGTTCGCCTACTTCTGCCTGAAATATCTCTCGGTGGCGCACGATGACAACTGGCGCCATCTGGCCGGACCGTACGGGCCGATTTTCCTGCTCGAAACTTTCGGCTTCGTGCTGCTGCCGTGCGTTCTCTACCTCGCGGGCGTTCGCCGCCGCAACGCCTCGGTCGTCCGGTGGGCGGCGCTGATCACCGTGCCAGGCGTCATTCTCAATCGCCTCAACGTCACGTACCTGGCGCTGAACTGGAACCTGCCGCATCGCGAATTGTTTCACGGCCGCGAAATGCTCATCGTCGCCACGGTCGTCACCATTGAACTGCTCGCGTACCGCTGGATCGTCAATCGCCTGCCGGTGCATCGGGAAAGTTCGCGTTTCGCCGACGACCATTAACCGGCGCAGGGAGATTTCATGCACACCCTTTTCGAGTTCATCACCTACACCAAGAGCGTCGAGTATCTGATCGCCGTCGGCTTTCTCGTTTCGTTCGTCGTCTTCTGGCGCTTCGCCAACGGCGCGAGCGCGGCGCCCGCCCCGCGCACGGCGGCCGCCGGGCTGGCCGGCCGCCTCGGCGAGTACGTCGGCGGTTTCTTGCTGCCCGAGTCGTATTTCTTCCATCGCGGCCATGCCTGGGTGAAAAACGAGAGCGGCGACCGGGTGGCGGTCGGCGTGGACGATTTCGGCCAGAAACTGCTGGGGCGAATCGACGCAGCTTTCCTGCCCCAGGTCGGCGCCGTCCTGTCGCAGGGCGAGCGCGCCTGGACGCTGCACGCCAACGGCAAGTCCATCGACATGCTGGCGCCGATCGACGGCGAAGTGCTCGCGGTCAACGAAGGCGCCGCCGCCGATCCGTCCGTCATCCAGCGGGATCCCTACGGCAAGGGTTGGCTGCTGATCCTGCGCGCGCCGCGCAAACGCGCTTTGCTGCCGGGTCTCTTGTCGGGGATGCTGGCGAAACATTGGCTGGAAGAAGCGCGCGGCAAATTGTCGCTGAACTCGGGCTACGCGCTCGGCGAGGTCTTGGCCGACGCCGGTCCGGCGCGCGGCGGCATCGCCCAGGCGCTCGATCCCGAACACTGGGATCGCCTGGCGCGGGAGTTCTTTTTGACGAATGAGGACGGCGGGGATGAAGCCCGACCGCCCCGCTAGCTTTCACGTGATTCCGGCCGGCGAAACGGCGTGCGTCTGGATGCTCGCCGGGGTCGTCTCCTACAAATTGTGCGACCGCGGATACCGCTGCGAGAATTGCCCGCTGGATCGCGAATTGCGCCACGCGAAGACCGGGCTCGCCGAATCGGCGCCCGACGAGGCGCCCGACGAGGCCGACGGCGCCGCCGCGCCGGCCGGCGGTTCGCTCTTGTTTTTCGCGCGCAATCACACGTGGGCGCGGTTCGCGGACGAAGAGCGCGCCGTCGTCGGCTTCGACGATTTCCTCCTGCGGCTGTTCGGCGAGATCGACCGGATCGTGCTGCCGGCCAAACGCGCGACGGTGCGCCGCGGCGAGCCCCTCGCCATCGTCGTGCAGGGCGCCGACAATTTCGTCGTCGCCTCGCCGCTCTCCGGCACGATCCTGCGGCTCAACGCGGAAATGCGGCAACATCCCAATTCCGCCCGGGCGAATCCGGCGGCCGGCGGCTGGCTGGCCGAACTCGCGCCGAGCCATCTCTTCGCCGAAATGGGCGCGTTGCTGACCGGCCGGCGCGCGCTGGCGTGGCAGGAAAACGAAAGCAAAAAGCTGGAGTTGATTGTCGGCACGTTGCCCGCCGCCGAACGCGAACGGCTCGGGCCGGTCATGCACGACGGCCGCGGCGCCGCCGGCGCCCTGCTCGCGCTCGTCGGCCCCGCCCGTTACGTCAACATTATGCTGTCGTTTCTTCAGCCGGACGAGCGCTGACTCGGCGCGCCGCGTGATGGTTTCGGCGGGATTATTATATCCTTTTTGACAGGATCAACAGGATCGACGGGATCAATTGCCCAACGTTGTCGTTTCGCGAGAAGATGGCGAACGGGCTTTGGGTTTTTCACCGGTCATTGTTCACTGTTCGCTGGTCACCGATCCTGTTGATCCCGTTGACCCTGTCAAGAAAACGATCATCCGCCCGATCGCCGCAGAAGCTCCTCGTAGGTTTTTTCGCACTGCCGGCACATCTCGCGCGACTTGGCGTCGATCTGTTCGATGATCGTCGAGGGGTTCATCACGCAAAAAGGGTTGAAGCAGTGGATCAGGCCGAAGGCGTGGCCCAGTTCGTGAATCGCTTCTTTGTACAACCGTTCCGCGAACTGGTCTTCGTCCGGCGGCATGCCGTAGTTTTCGTTGCGCAGCCGAAAGGTGGACATGACGGCCGCGAGGCCGTCGAGTTGCGCCTCGCCGAAGAGGAAATCGAAGACCGGCACGAACAGGTCCGCTTCCGTGACGCCCAGAATCCTGGCGGCGTCCGGCGGCGGATTTTCGGTCAGCCGGAGCAGAATCGCCGCGCCGTGATATTGCTGGCGTTGCGGATCGAACGCGAAGGAAATATCCATGGTCGAGCGCGCGACGGCGACCGGCAGGGAGAACACCCGCTGCAGGACCTCGGGCAGCGAGGCGAGCAGCGGAATCCGCATGGGGCGGATCAGCGACAAATAAATTCGGCGCATGCGGCTTATTCTCGCAGGCCGTATTTCTTGATCTTGGCGTAGAGAGTCGCGCGCTCGATGCCGAGCAGTTCGGCGGCCTGGGCGATGTTTCCCCCGGTTTTGTCGAGGATGCGGCGGATGTGCAGTTGCTCCATTTCCTCCAGCGAATCGACCGCGGGCAGGCAGCCGCCCTCGTCGAAGGGCAGCGACAGGTCCGCCGCCTGAATGACGTCGCGTTTGGCGACCACCATGGCGCGTTCGATGACGTTGCGCAATTCGCGGACGTTGCCCGGCCAGCGGTAGCGGCCCAGCACCGACAGCGCCTCGTCGGCAAAGCCGGCGATCGGCTTGCCCATCGACTTCGTGAACTTGGCCAGGAAATAGTCCGCCAGCAGCGGGATGTCCGACGGCCGGTCGCGCAGCGGCGGCAAGGCGATCGTGAAGACGTTGAGGCGGTAATAGAGGTCTTCGCGGAACCGCCCCTCTTTCACCGCGTGTTCGAGGTCGAGATTGGTGGCGGAAATCACGCGAAAATCGGCCGTGATCAGGTTCTCGCCGCCCAGGCGCGTG
>Ga0181520_10001565_pt1 | contig 46001 bp, 31 predicted proteins | sample PEATcosm2014_Bin_29_FD_132451 | JGI IMG/M metagenome (GOLD analysis project Ga0181520, IMG submission 132451) | Peatland microbial communities from MTU Mesocosm Facility, Houghton, MI, USA - PEATcosm2014_Bin02_30_metaG | ecosystem: Environmental > Terrestrial > Soil > Wetlands > Peat | place... | reverse complement strand
GGGTAAATTCGAACAGGCGAATCGCGGCACGCTGCTTCTTGATGAAATTGGCGAAATTGGCTTACAGATGCAAGCAAAGCTCCTCCATGTTCTTCAGGATGGGCAGTTTGCCCGACTTGGAGCCCAGGAAACCACGAAAGTCGACGTCAGAGTTCTCGCAGCCACCAATGTTCGGGTCGATGACGCGCTTTTTGCGAAAACATTGCGCGAGGATCTTTATTACCGGCTCAGCGTGTTCACGATCAAGGTTCCACCGCTTCGCGAACGGCGCGAGGAGATTCCCTATCTTATTGAAGAATTTATTCGCCGTGCACCTGCGGAATTGTCGAGCGGATTTGGCAGCAGCCTTCCCTCCCGGTTGATGGATGCGGCTCTCCTTTGCGATTGGAAGGGCAATCTGAGAGAGCTCAGGAACTTCGTTACCCGGACCATCGTGATGCGCGACGCAGACGCCGCGACCCGGGAACTTGAAGCCAAGGCGGCCACATCTGAAACGGCTGACCCGGAGAATCCGTCGATGGATGCACCGGCTCCGTGCGTGGGCATACGATCGATCGTTCGCGACGTGAAGGCACGGACCGAGTCGAAGATGATCCAGAGTGCATTGGAGAGTTTCGGCTGGAATCGCCGCCGCACCGCGCAGTACCTCAACATGAGCTACCGCGGCCTGCTGTACAAGATTCAGCAGCATCATCTTCGGCCCTGGTCAACCATGGATCCAAAACATTCGGTCGCGAAGAGCGATTCCACTCGCCAGACCGCCATGTAGCCAGCCAGCTCGATCATTCCAAAGTCCTCAGCCTTCGTCGCCGCTTTGTCCCTTTTTTTCAGCAAGGACGGCACTGCAAATAACTGGTATGAAGTGTGCAAAGTTTTGCATCATTCGCAAACCATGTGAATGCTTCGCTTTCCTCATTCGAACTGGAAAGCCAATGGAATCAATCAGAAAGCTTGTTGCGGATCGATGGCATTCTGGCCGGATCGTGGCTATCCAGGTGCTGAGTACCTCTCAAAGAAGGATCCTGGTCTCGTAAAGAATGATGCCTGCGGAAATCGATCGGAGCTTTCGCATCGACCCTGCGGATTTGCCGGGCGAGGCGATCATTTTTGGCTCGACCCCCGCCATGCGCGAGATTCGGAGCAAGATCGACTGCGTCCTCTTCAGCGATCTTCCTGTTTTGATTCAGGGAGAGAGTGGAACCGGCAAAGAGGTCATCGCAAGGTTTCTGCACACACGTTCCAACCGGCACGATGCTCCATTCGTCAAGCTGAACTGCGCCGCAATCCCGGCCAGCCTGCTTGAGAGCGAACTCTTCGGCTATGAAAGAGGCTCCCGCGATGGAGCCGCGGGGGATCGGCTTGGATTGATTGAAATGGCGGACGGCGGCACCCTCTTCCTCGATGAAATCGCCGACATGGGCCGGGAACTCCAGGGAAAGCTGCTGCGATTCCTGCAGGATGGTTCGTTTACGCGCATTGGCGGCAGCGAAGAGCGGCGAGGACAAATTCGAGTCATCTGTTCGTCAAACATCAACCTTCAGAGGGCGGTCGATTCGGGCGCCCTTCGCGAGGATCTCTTCTATCGCATTGAAGTCGTAACCCTGCATCTGTCGGCTCTCCGCGACCGCAAAAGCGATATCCCGCAGATTTGTGAGTACCTGCTTCGGAAATTGTCGCGCCAATTCAGGCGGCGCATTCCTCAGCTCAATCCAGTTACGCTGCACCTGCTCAAGCAGTGGGACTGGCCAGGCAATCTCCGCGAACTGGAAAACTGGGTTGCGCGAGCCGTCATTTTGGGTGATGACCAAGCTTTGAGCGCGGAACTGAAACGGCAGGTGGAGTCGGCCGGAAGAAATGGCATTGTGCAAGCGGATTTCGACCGGTCAAAGGACCTCTCCTCTCAGGCGGCATCCACCGCGGCAGCGACCGCGATCTTGCGGGTCCTGCAGGCAAATAACTGGGATAAGCGCAAGACTGCCAAAGACTTAAAGGTGAGCTATCGAGCGTTGTTGAGTGAATTGCATGACCTCGGAGAGAGCAAACGACGCAAGGGAAATCGGGGTTTCCCGTACTTGCAATGATTTACCGCAGAAACCGCGCTCGGGAAACCGTCCGGGACGCGGCGAAATGGTTGGAGCTGTTCCATATTTCAAGCCTGGTGAATGGTCCTGGGTTTGGCAGGAGAGTTTGGTTGCAGTCAACACGGTTCCCGGATTTGTGGGCGCGGAAACGGGCCCGGAGAGGCTCCAAAATCGCGCAGCGAGCAAAGCTCGGGTTTCAGGATGCGAGGTTACTCGAGATCACGGGATCAGGTTACCGGGAGCTTAAGTGACTAGCACAATACGGGTATTGTCACTCAGATGGCAACCCCTGATGATGAAGACACTTGCAACTCCTCTGTGTCGAGATATTTGGCACGCAAGTCCACTGGACTGAAGTCGAGCGCGAAAAGACTGCTGGAGGAGCCAAGTGAGAGCCACGAAATGTGACTCACAGGGCGAAGCTTGGCCTTTTCACGCCTAACCGGGACAGCCACTCGCCGAAACAAAGGAATTGGAAATGCCGGTCGTTGAAGCCTTCGAATCCGGAATTCTCGATGATTCGCCCTGGTGGGCCATCTATACTCGCCATCACCATGAGAAGGTTATTGCGGACACGCTCACCGCAAAGGGTTTCAAGGTCTTTTTGCCGCTCTATGAATCCATCCGCCGCTGGAAAGACAGGAGAAAGGTTCTCTCTTTGCCCTTGTTTCCGTGCTACCTCTTCGTTCGCGGCGGCCTCGATCGCAAACTTCAGGTCGTGACAACTCCCGGTGTCCATATGATTCTTAACCGGGGCGAGCGCGTTGCCATTGTCCCCGATGCGGAGATTGAAGCGATTCAAAGGGTTGTGAATGGCGACTTCCGCGTTGAGCCGTTCCCGTTCTTAAAATGCGGCACGCGTGTTCGCGTCACCAGGGGCGCCCTGCTCGGTGTCGAAGGGATTCTCATTCGCAAGAAAAATCTTTGCCGCCTGATTCTCTCCGTGGACATGGTTGCGCAGTCCGTGGCTGTTGAGGTCCACGCTTCTGATGTGGAACCTTGTGATTTGGATCGCCAGGGAATTGGTCCGCACAGCGTGACTCTCCATGCGAGCCAGAACCGAATCCAAAGCGGAAGCTCACCGCGGGTTGCTGCTTCTTAAGAACCGGGCAACTCGATCTCGCAGTTGTCCTGGCTTGATCTCAAACGCCCTCATTTCTTTTGGGCACCACCTTCGGACTATCGCTTCATTAGGAATCTTCGATGCGAAATCAAAAGACATCAGCAAACTTGCCCGGCACAAAACTGCCGGGGAAAGCCGTCATGAAAAGACTGGGCCATCTGGCTTTCGCGTTCTGCCTTCTGACCTGTGTGGGATTCTCCGCAAGCCTATGGGGGCAAGCCGCCGCTTCGGACTCTCCCGGCACCGAACCCAATGCTTCGGCAAACAACGCCTCACAAGCGCAGCCCGATGCGTCGGCCAAAACCCCACATGCCGACGACACCTACATCATCGGTGACGGCGACGTTCTATCGATCAATGTCTGGAAGGACCTTGATTTGACTCGATCGGTTCCGGTGCGCTCGGACGGTCGAATCTCGCTTCCCTTAGTGGGAGATTTGCAGGCTGCGGGCCGAACACCGGCCCAGCTCGAACAAGACCTTACGACCGCCCTCCGCGGATTCATCACCGATCCTCAAGTGACGGTGATCGTTCAGGAGATCAACAGCCGGAAGTTCAACATTCTGGGACAAGTGTTAAAGCCAGGCTCCTACCCGCTGACCGCCGACACCACCGTTGTTGACGCCATTGCATTGGCAGGCGGATTCAAGGACTTCGCAAAAAAGAAGGGCATTTACGTCGTTCGCCTGGACGCCAACGGGGCGGAGATTCGAATTGGCTTCAACTATGACGATTTCATCAAAGGGAAACATGCGGTCCAAAGCATTCAACTCCAGCCGCATGACACCGTCGTGGTGCCCTGAAAGACCGAAAATGCGCGCACGAATCACTCTCGTCCTTTTGTTGCTGGCGGCCTTGCCTTCGTGGTCGCAGGTTGAGCCGGGCGCAACCGGCGACACGACCATCGACAATGGCACACAAATGATGATTCCACCGCCCGTGGCGGGCGTGGCCTTCCCGGATGTTGTGTCCTCGGAGAATCTGCCGAATTATGTGTTACTCGGCATCACCGCAAGCGGCGGGTATATCGAGAATGTTCTACCGGCCCAAAATGCACCACTGGTGAATGCCGAAACCTATTCCTTCTACCCGACCATCGCGGTCGCCCGGTCCACGCCTTACCGGCAAGTGACTGCTTCTTACAGCCCGAGCTTTCTCTTCTATGAGCCGGGTTCCGTGAGTGTCCTGAACACGATCAATCACGGCGTGTCGATGACCTTTCAGGATCGTTTCAGCCCGCACATTACTTTCAACATGGAAGATTTCTTCTATCGGACATCCGATGTTTACGATCAGTCCTATCTGTTTTCCGGAGGAGTCGTTACTGGTTCGATAGAAACGCCCACGACGATCGTGATCGCTCCATTCGAGCAACAGTTGAGCAATCTGGTGCATGGATTCCTGACTTACCAATTCGGGAGGGACGGCATGATTGGCGTCGGAGTCACCGATTCGACCATCTACTTTTCCGCCCCATCCGCCACCACCGGGCTGGGAAATTCGCACTCAGACAGTACCTGGGGCTTTTACAACCGGCGCATTTCCCGAAGGCATTATCTAGGTTTCTCGTATCAGTGGACGCGAATCGCCGCGCAAACCATCGCCGAACGGACCGGTACGCAAATGAACTCGCTGCTCCCGTTCTATTCGTTCTATTTCTCAAAGGCGACCTCGGTCTCGATCTCCGCAGGCGCACAGCAGGTCCAAGTTAATGCGCCTGTTCCGCCCAGCTTGCCGACCTATAGTTCGTGGGAGCCCACGGCCGATGTCAGCGTGGGCTACCAAGGCAAGCGCGGATATCTTGCAGCGAGTTATTCCTATACAGTGATCGCCGGACAAGGGTTACTCGGCGCCTTCAATACGAATGGCGCAAATCTTTCGGCAGGATGGAATCCTGCTCGGAACTGGACCACCGGCCTGACTTTTTTCTATGCAAATACGAGCAACGCAACACCACTCCTCAGCCCATACCCCGGCGGGACGACGGTCTCAGGACAGGCGTCGCTTAGCCATTCGTTCAGAGAGTCACTCGTTGCCACAGTTGGTTACGAGCGCATTCATGAGGACTATCCCATAATCCTTTCCGCGAACACCGACAGTAATCAGGTGTATGGAAGAATCACCTACCAATTCAAGAGGAACGTTGGAAAATAACCATGCCAGATGAAACGGATGAGCAGTCAATAGAATTACTCGACCTGAAACGCTTCGCCGGAATGGCTCGGCGCCGGAGGCTTCACTTCCTCGTGCCGCTGTTTCTCGGCTGGCTTCTGGTGTGGGTCGCGAGCTGGGTGATTACGCCGCGCTACAAGTCGAGCACCCTTATCCTCGTCGAACAGCCTTCGATGCCCCAGGGTTATGTCGTTCCGAATATCTCCGATGATCTGCAGTCAAGATTGCAGAGCATGACCGAGCAAATTCTCAGCCGGACCCGCCTGCTGGATATCGTTGGCGAGCTTCACCTGTATAGCGGCGCGAAGGGAGAGTTGCCCGACGACGTAAAGGTCGACCGGATGCGCAAGGATATCGGAATCGAGCTCGTGCGAGATCAGGGAAAACAGGACATCACCGCATTCCGAATCTCCTATCTGGCACGTGACCCGCACCTTGCGCAGCGCGTTACGGCGGCACTCACCGACCTCTTTATCAGCGAAAACCTGAGGGTGCGTCAGCAGGAGTCTGAAGGGACAACGACCTTCCTTGAGCAGCAATTGCAGGGGGCTCGTGAAAATCTGTCCGAGCAGGAAGCAAAGGTTCAGCAGTTCGAAGCCCAGCACGAAGGGGCGCTGCCCGAACAACAGGCAAGCAATCTTCAAATTCTTGCCGGCCTGCAATCGCAGCTGCAGGGCGAGCAGGACTCCCTGAACACCGCAAAGCAACAGCGTGTCTACCTGCAAGCAATGCTGGCTCAGGAACAAAGTTCATCGTCGGCATCGGGTGCGGATTCAGATGCGTCGGCTCAAGGGGATTTGGCGACCATCGACAAGCAACTCGACGCATTGCACGCCGAGCTTGCGGATCTCAGTTCGAAATACACGGATCGCTATCCCGACGTTCAGAGGGTGAAAGACGAAATCGCGAAGACCGAGGCAACGAGAGCGAACATCGTTGCGTCGTTGAAGTCCAGGGGATCGGGCTCGCGGCGACCGAGTGACGCCGGAACTTCGGAATCGGCGCTGACTGCCAAGGGCCAGTTGCAGGGGCAGTTGCAGGCAAACCAGCTGGAGATCGCCAACCGGGAAAGTGCAATCGAGAGCCTGAAAGCCAGGATCGACTCTTATCAAGGACGTCTCAACCTGGAGCCGTCCGCCGAGCAGGAGCTGGCAGAGCTTACTCGCGGATACGACCAATCCAAGGCCAACTATGACGATCTTCTGAAGAAGAGGGACGAATCCCAGATGGCCACGAGCATGGAACAGATGCAGCAAGGCGAGCGGTTCACCATGCTTGACCCTCCCACCTTGCCTTCCAAGCCTTACTTTCCCGATCCCATCAAGTTCTGCGCCATCGGCTTGGCGGTGGGCCTGGTATTAGGCTTGCTCGTGGCGACAATCTTTGAGTTCATGGATGATCGCCTGCACAGCGAGAAAGAGATCAAATCGCTGTTGCCGATCGCGGTGATCTCGGAGGTTCCCGAAGTGGTCAGCCCGCTGGATGAACAGAATGCAAAAAGGAAGCTGATTCTGGAGTGGGCAACGACGGCGTTTGTCGTCGTCACAATCCTCGCCGGCTCCGCCTTCAGCGTTTTACACGACTAGACCCATCGACCATGTACAAAGCCTATTTCCATCTCAAACGCAACCCCTTCGATCTGACCCCGGATCCTCATTGTTTCGTGCCCACGCCGCGGCACAATGAGGCGCTCGCGGCTCTTTACTACGGAGTGCGGCGCCACAAAGGGTTCGTCGTCGTTACCGGCGAAGTGGGTACGGGGAAGACCTTGCTGCTGCGATGCCTCCTCCGCCTCCTGGAAGACAGCAAAGATATTGCCTACGCCTATTTGTTCAATAGCCGGCTCGAGCCGACGGACTTCCTGCAGTACGTCCTCGCCGATTTTGGACTGCCGGCCTCGGGAAAGAATAAATGCGAGCTGTTGCTGGACCTCAGCAAGTTCCTCGTCGCGCGCGGCGCAAAGCAAATGACAAGCGTCCTGATTGTCGACGAGGCGCATGATCTATCCGCGGACACACTGGAAGAGGTTCGTCTGCTTTCAAACCTGGAGACTTCGGAAGACAAGCTGGTGCAGATCGTACTGGCAGGACAGCCGGAGCTGGACAAGAAACTGGATTCGGTGGAATTGAGACAGCTGAAGCAGCGGATTGCCCTGAGAACGCAGCTTGGAGCCCTCAACGCCAAGCAAACGCAGGAGTATATCGATCAGCGCCTGCGCATAGCCGGTGCGGACTCAAGCCAGCCGCCGATCTTTTCCCCTCAAGCGGTTGAGCAAGTGTTCTCGTATTCGCGCGGCTTTCCGCGCCTCATCAATACCCTATGCGAAAACGCGTTGATCAGCGCCTACGCGAGGCAGACGCCGACCGTAACGGCGCGAATCATTGAAGATGTGGCGACCGAATTTCGTCTCGACGCCTTTGTGCCTGTACAGCAGGATTCATAGCCGCCTTAATCCACCGATTTGTTGTGAAAGGGAACGACCATGAGCCGAATCTTTGATGCCCTGCAGCGGCAGGAAACCGAGCGGTCCGGAGGCGACTCTACCGCGCTGCCCCAGGGCCCCGATCTGCTGCGACGCACGGAGCGCCGAGTGGTTTCGAGATGGGATGCCGACGGTCCTCGTCCGGCGTCTCAAGCAACCACGAGCGCCAAAGACGGCTCGCTTATTGATATCGCAGAGGCCGCCGGCGTCGCGCCGGAACCGGGTATTGCGGAAGTGCGATCTCTGATCGAGCGCTCAGCTGTTCTTGAGAAACTCCCGATGCTGCAGATTTCGCCTACCGCGCAAAGCAGGTTGGTATGCCTCACCGATCGAGAAAGCCCCACCGCCGAAGCGATTCGACTCCTGGGAGTTCGATTAAGAGACATCCGGCACAGCCGGCCGCTTAAGAAGGTGCTTATTACAAGCACGATCCCACAAGAAGGAAAGAGCACGATCTCAGCCAATCTCGCATGTGCCCTCGCCCAATCGACCGACGAAAAGGTATTGCTGGTTGAAGGAGACTTGCGCCGCCCTTCGCTGTTACGAATGTTCGGTGTCGACGGTGTCCCGGGGATCACTGAATACATACAGGAAGAGGGAAGCCAGCTCAGCGATGTTTACGGTCTCGATGATGCGGGCATCTGGATCCTGCCGGCGGGAGAGACTGCAGGCAACCCGCTCGAACTGCTGCAATCGCAAAGATTGCAGGTTCTGATGCAGCAGCTCACCGCTTACTTTGATTGGATTATTATTGACTCGCCTCCCGTATTGCCTTTGGCGGATACAAGTATCTGGATGCGAATGGCCGACGGAATTCTATTGGTTACGCGCCAGGGGACGACCGAGAAACACGAGTTGCAGAAGGGGCTGGAAGCACTTTATCCAAACAAGCTGCTGGGTGCGGTCTTGAATGGCGCCATCGCCTCAACTTACAGCGGTTACTATTACCAATCGCGCAGTTCCTCCTAGCAAATCTTCACCGGGCTCGACGAGAAAACCAACATCGCGGTCTCCGTTTCATCGTTGCGTTCGGCGCGGAACCGTTCCGGCAACCACCAAATACTTTTGCAACCCGTGCGTCACCGCCCCGATTATGTACCGTTTTTGGCCGAATTTAGAGATGGGCTGGACGCGCATAGATATTTCATCCGGCACTGTGTCAACCACATATACGCCGGCTAATGGCCTGAGAGGAGCATGTCGTGACACGACTGCATCAAACTAAACCATCGAATTCCCCTGATCCGCTGCTGGAAGGTGGGCCTGCAGTTAATCGCACGGCCCTCGACGAGACGACCTTTCAGCGCATGATCGCGATCGAACGCAAGCGCACGGAACGCTCCAAGGCTCCATTTGTCCTGATGTTGCTCGAAGCGGTGAGCGATCGCGGGCAGAAGAGCAACAGCGCTACACTGCGGCACATTGCAACGGCTTTGCTTGCATCCAGCAGAGACACCGACCTGGTTGGCTGGTACAAAGACGACGCCATCGTCGGGACGTTGTTCACGGGCCTCATCGTGAATGACAAACGGGTCGTTCTCGACACATTTCTGGCCAAAGTGAGCGCCACGCTCCAGGAGGAGCTGACCACCGACGAGTTCAACCAGGTGCGCATATCGTTTCACCTGTTCCCGGATGATTGGGATCATGAGAAGCCGGGCCGGCCGACCAATGCAGCTCTGTATCCCGATCTAGTGAGCGATGACAAAGGGCGCCGAACGGTGCTCATCGTCAAACGCATGGTCGACATTGCCGGAAGTGCAACTTTGGTTGTCCTGTTTGCGCCCCTCTTTCTCGCTATCGCTCTCGCCATCAAACTTACTTCCAGGGGCCCGGTGTTCTATCGCCAGCAAAGAGTCGGACGCTACGGTCAGACGTTCACGTTCCTTAAATTCCGCTCGATGTTCGTAAACAACGACAGCAACGTGCATAAGGAGTTTGTCACGCGGCTCATTGCCAGCAAGCCCGGCGAGGCAAAGCATTGCGATGGCGGCGGCGACGTTTACAAACTTACGAACGACAAGAGAATCACGCGGGTGGGCGCATTCCTGCGCAGAACGAGCCTCGATGAGCTTCCTCAGTTTCTCAACGTGCTCAAGGGAGAGATGTCGCTTGTCGGCCCGCGTCCTCCGATCCCTTATGAGCTGGCCGCTTATCAAACCTGGCACCGGCAACGGTTGCTGGCGGTGAAGCCGGGAATCACGGGCCTTTGGCAGGTGATGGGCCGAAGCACCGTCCGGTTCGATGAGATGGTGCGGCTCGACCTGCGTTACGCTTCCACGTGGACTCCATGGCTGGATCTGAAGATCCTGCTGCGCACTCCAGGGGCGGTCATTAAAGGCTCCGGGGCCTATTGAACCCTGAATCCTGCACTCTTCCCGGGCAGGACGCCCGGGAAGTCCATGCGAGGAGCTTTTGCAGCGGCCGCATCGGCAGGATCCCATCGACGAGATGCTTTCCAGCACTCGTTCACTGAAAAACCAGACCTTCGCAACGCGTTTCTGGTTGCACTCAGAGCGGGAAATCTTCCTGCGTCCTCTGAGTGAACCTAGCGGAGAAGATCGGCAAGCAGGAGAGAAGGACCTATGGACTTCGGCGTAATCGGATACGGCTACTGGGGTCCGAACATTGTCAGGAATCTTGCCGGCCTTGAAGGCGTCGTGGTGCGGGCCATTTCCGACATGAACCCGGCGGCGCAGGCGCGCGCCCGCAAGGCCTATCCCGGTGTGACCGTGACAGCCAGCGCGATGGAGGTGATTACCTCACCTCAAGTCGATGCCGTGGCAATCGTTTCGCCTGTCTGGACTCACTACGAATTGACCAAAGCCGCGCTTGAAAATGGAAAACACGTTTTTGTTGAGAAGCCGTTTACCAGCACGGTCGCTCAAGGGGAGGAACTGGTCAACCTCGCGGAACAGAAAAACCTGAAAGTGATGGTCGACCATACGTTTCTTTTCACGGGCGCGGTGAAGAGAATTGGGCAGCTCATCAGCGAAGGCGCATTGGGGAATCTCTATTACTACGACTCGACTCGCGTGAATCTTGGCCTGTTTCAGCACGACGTGAATGTGCTCTGGGACCTGGCGCCGCACGATCTTTCGATCATGGATCACCTCATCAAGGCCAGTCCTGAAGCAGTCGTGGCCACCGGGCAAGGCCATTTGAACGGACATGAGGACGTGGCATTCATGACGCTTTACTTTCCCGACAAGATCATCGCCCATATCAACGTGAACTGGTTGTCTCCGGTGAAGGTCAGGACCACGCTGATTGGCGGCGAGAAGCGAATGATCGTCTGGAACGATCTTGAGGCCGACGAAAAAGTGAAGGTCTATGACAAGGGAGTGAAGATTACCAGCCGGGAGGGCGTTTACGACCTTCTGGTCAGCTACCGATCGGGAGATATGTGGTCTCCGCAACTCGAGCAGGTTGAAGCTCTGCGGCAGGAACTGGGCTATTTCGTGGAGTGCATCACGACCGGGCAGGAGCCGTTCAACAACGGACACGCTGGACTGCGCGTCGTGAGAATGCTTGAAGCTGCCAGCCAGTCCCTGAACAAGAAGGGAGCGTTTGTCCGCCTATGAGCGAGTTCAACTCCATCGCGGCGGACGTGAAGCTCGGCGTCAACGTGAAACTGTCGAAGTTTATCAATCTCTACGGATGCGAGATCGGAGATGAGACCAAGATCGGGGCGTTTGTCGAGATCCAGAAGAATGCCCGGATCGGAAAGCACTGCAAGGTCTCGAGCCACTCGTTCATCTGTGAAGGCGTGGCTATTGAGGACAACGTCTTTATCGGGCATGGAGTGACGTTTACCAACGACACCTACCCGCGGGCCACGAACGACGATGGAACGCTGCAAACCGGCGCTGACTGGGAAGTCAGGCCAACGATCGTGCGCAGGGGTGCATCGATCGGCTCGGGCGCTACGCTTTTGTGCAACCTGAGCGTGGGCGAAAACGCAATTGTCGGCGCGGGCAGCGTCGTGACCAAGGATGTCCCACCCAACACGATCGTGGCCGGAAACCCGGCCCGGGTGCTGCGGACGATTGAAACACGAAGCGAGGAGTCTCATGTCAGAAGCTAATAAAATACCGTTCCTTGACCTCATTACCCCGCATGTGGAACTCGAGCCGCAGCTCACTGAAGTCTTTCGCCAAGCCTTGTGTACTGCCGGATTCATCGGCGGGCCGATGGTGGAGGAGTTCGAGGCTTCCTTCGCGGAATTTTGTGCCGCAGATCATGCCATCGCCGTCAGCAGCGGAACCGACGCGCTTCGCTTTGCTTTGATGGCCTGCGGTGTAGGGCCGGGCGATGTCGTCGTGACGGTGCCCAATACGTTCATCGCCACCACAGAGGCGATATCGCAGGCACGCGCGATACCGGAGTTTGTGGATGTCGATGAGCAGACCAACAACATCTCCGTCGAAATGCTCGAGCGGTTCCTGGAAAAACGCTGCGTCAGAAACAATGCAGGGAAGCTGATCAGCCTCCGCTGCGGCAGGCCAGTGACCGCCGTGATTCCCGTACATCTCTACGGCCAAATGGCCGACATGGATCCAATCCTTGCATTGGCCGACCGCTTCGGGCTTGTCGTCATCGAAGATGCCTGTCAGGCGCACGGTGCGGAATACTTCTCCAAGCGGCTCAATCGCTGGATGAAGGCCGGCTCCGTGGGCCGTGCAGCCGCGTTCAGCTTCTACCCCGGCAAGAACCTGGGCGCCTGCGGCGAAGCTGGAGCGGTGACGACGAATGATGCCGGCGTGTCCGCGAAAGTCCGGATGCTTCGAGACCACGGGCAGGAAAAGAAGTACGTCCACGGGCTGGAGGGGTACAACGGGCGCCTGGACGCGATCCAGGCAGGCATTTTGCGGGTTAAGCTCTCTTACCTCGAGCAATGGAATTCCCAACGAAGAGAGCGGGCGGGGAACTACGACCGGCTATTAGCGGATAACGACTCCGTGATTCGGCCGCATGAGCCTTCATGGTCTCGCGGCGTATATCACCTCTATGTCGTCCGCACAAGCGATCGCGAAGGATTGATGAATCATCTTAAAGAAGCCGGCGTTGGAACCGGAATTCATTATCCGATTCCGCTTCATCTGCAAAAAGCATATTCGCCGCTGAATTACAACCCGGGAGATTTTCCGGTTACCGAAAGACTGGCGACGGAGATTGTTTCTTTACCCATGTATCCGCAACTGACAGAGGGTCAGCAGGCAATCGTGGCCAGGGAAGTGCTTGCATTTTCGCGGAAATCCGGTTCGGTGCCAGGTCCGGCGGAAGAAAGCTTACTTGCACAGGGAGATCGCTCCATCTAGTTACTGCTGCATGTCGCTCCAACTGCGCGAATCACTTTGCGTGAAGCGGACTAAGGCGCGCCATAAAGCGCCCTCACCAGCGACTCACTCGATCTTGCCATGACAAACTCTTCAAAATATGTGCTCATCACTCCCGCGCGGAACGAAGCTGATTACATCCGCTTAACACTGGAGTCGATGGCCGCGCAGACGCTACCTCCGCTGAAGTGGGTGATTGTAAGCGACGGGTCAACGGATGGGACGGATGAAATCGTGCGCGAATACACGGCTAAGAATCCGTGGATTGAATTGGTCCGCACGGCAGAGCGCAAGGAGAGGCACTTCGCCGGCAAAGTGCATGCCTTCAACGCCGGCTATGAGCTGGTCAAGGATCTGGATTTTGAGATCGTCGGCAATCTGGATGCCGATGTCTCGTTTGAACCCGATCTCTTTGAGTTCCTGATCGCCAGAATGAACGAGAACGCGCAACTTGGTGTTGCCGGCGCGCCCTTTCGCGAAGGGAACTTCCAGTACGACTATCGCTACTCGAACATCGAGAATGTCTGGGGCGGCTGCCAACTGTTTCGGCGCGAATGCTATGAGGGGATCGGCGGGTACGTACCGTTAAAAGGCGGCTGCATCGATCATGTCGCGGTGGTTTCCGCGCGGATGCACGGCTGGAAGACGCGCACCTTCACGGAAAAGGTGGTTATGCATCACCGCAAGATGGGGACCGCCCAGCGCGGCTGGCTGAAGGCGAGATTCAACGTGGGCGTGAAGGACTACAGCGTCGGCAACCATCCCCTGTGGGAGTTGGTGCGGATGTTTTATCAGATGAAGCATCGCCCCTTCATCGTGGGCGGATTAGTGCTTGGCTGGGGATATGCGTGGTCGATGCTTTCCCGCCGGCCGATCGCTCTCTCAAAGGAACTTGTCAAGTTCGCCCGTCGCGAACAGATTCAGCGGCTCAAGCGAATCTTCGCCTGAGTATCAGGTGAAGCTGCGGCAAGAGCCGATCCAGTCGTTTCCTGGTTTGTCTTTCAGGATTGCAGCGGCGCGACTGTGAACGACGGCATGAACCGTAACGAACATCAGTAGAACAAGCTGTCCGCACACTAATCTTCGCCCATCCAGGGAAGTGAGAGGTCGAACTTGAAAATCGTTGATCGAGGTCTGCAATTCGCTCGTGGTTTCATCATGAGCTATGGAAACCAGGCCACCAAGAAGCGCCTTTGGGACAAGGAGTACCGCGAGGAAAAGTGGCGATTCGCCTACAACACCGCGGGGGATTGCGTCTACGCTCATCTCGAAAAGCACGCGAGGAACGGGAAGATCCTCGATCTCGGATGCGGTTCGGGCAACACGTGCACTGAATTATCCGATGCATCGTATGGTTCGTACGTCGGTGTCGACATATCGGAAGAGGCGCTGGCAAAGGCATCCAAACGCTCGCAAGACGCCGGGCGCGCCCATAAGCATAAGTTTGTCCAGTCAGACTTCCTCGGCTTTGAATCGTCTGAAACGTTCGACGTGATTCTCTTCCGGGAGTCGATGTATCACGTCCCGATTGAAAGAGTGAAGTTCTTACTCGATAAGCTTTCGCCCAATTTGGCCAGTGACGGCGTTTTTATCGTGCGTTTGGCAATCATGCGAGATGGCAAAGTAAAGTTTCGCCCCAAAAAGATGATCGACATTATTGCGAACAACTTTCAGGTGATCGAAAAGAATGAATATGACAAAGGCGGCACGGTCGTCATCGTATTCCGTCCGCAAGATGGATCGGGAAAAGTCAACGGCCGAAAGGCCAGCTCACATCTCTCGTGAAACTATCCAGCTCATCGTTGCGCCCGGGACATTCGTTCGTTGAAATGATGGCAAACAGATTGAAGACGAAAAGTTTCAAGTCCAGCTCCGCAATGCGCCAGAGGCAGCGATGACGAACCAGAATCAACATATCTGCGTTTGCGTCTGCACTTACAAACGGCCAGAGTTTCTTCGACGGTTGCTTATTGACCTGGTTAGTCAGGATACCGGCGGACGTTTTACACATTCGATCGTCATTGCGGATAACGATCAGCTTCGTTCGGCCGAACCTCTGGTGTCGGACTTTGCTGCAACTTCGAAGATTCCCGTCAAATATTGCGTTGAGCCTCGGCAGAACATCGCCCTTGCGCGCAACAAGGCCATCGAGAATGCAGAGGGAGACTATATCGCCCTCATTGACGACGACGAGTTTCCGGAAAAAAACTGGTTACAGGCCCTTTTCGACGCCTGCGAAAGATACAAGGTTGATGGAGTGCTTGGGCCTGTGAAGCCTTCGTTCGAAGACGGAGTTCCCCGTTGGATCGTTAAAGGAAGGTTCTACAACAAGCCTTCCCACGAAACTGGCTTCGTCCTTGCAGCTCGCAATACTCGCACATCGAATGTGCTGGTAAGAGATGAGGTGATGCGAGGCCCCGATGCGCCTTTTCGGCCCGAGTTCCGAGCCGGCGAGGATGTGGATTTCTTCAGGAGAGCGATCGCGCAGGGCCGGGTTTTCATCTGGTGCAATGAAGCGGTGGTGCATGAAGAAATACCACCGACGCGATGGAAGCGCAGCTATCTGTTAAGAAAAGCGCTGCTGCGGGGCGCCAGTGCTGCATTGCGGCCAACCGTCGGCCCGCTGAACATCGCAAAATCGGTTCTTGCTGTTGTTCTTTACGCAATTGCTCTGCCTTTTTCGGTGCTGCTGGGGCAGCACAAATTCATGGACACACTGGTGCGGCTGTGCGATCACCTCGGGAAGGTTCTCGCGGCCCTGGGGTTTAATCCGATCAAAGAGCCATATGTAGTGGGATGAGGTTGCGGCTGCCGGCGCGGTCAGAAATTGGGTTTCTGTGGCAGGCCCGCGGAGAAGCATCTATATAGACGTTTGGAGAGGTCGCCGATGGCTAAGGCAGCGGCCAGTTTACCGGCTGCGGTGGGTTATCCCATCCGAGGGTTCGAATCCCTTCCCTCTCCGCCAATTTCAATGAACAACCCCGTCGTGGCGTGAGGCCGGCCAGCAACCCTCCGACCCACCCAGACGCCCGGCGGGAGGCTCAGAACTATGGTTGCCGGCGATGGTGCAGATGAAGCTGATTAAGGTTTGCGACAGAGAGATCCGAATCGAAGGGCGAATGCTCCGCGTCGCCGAGCCGCATGGCGACCACTATCGCTTTCTAGATGACCCGGCTCCTGTCATTGACGGGTTGCGCACTTGCGGCGAGCGAGTGGACTTATTCGCGTTCGCCCAAAGGCTTCCCGAGACGAAGCCGAAGTTCTCATACTCCGTGGAATGGGAGAATTTTGCGGTTTTGCCCGTCACGACGTTTGAGAATTGGTGGACAAAAGAACTTGGGTTCAAGGCACGGAACAAAGCCAAGCAGGCGGAGAAGAACGGGGTCGTGCTTCGCGAAGTGCCTTTCGACGACACATTGGTTGCCGGGATTGTTGAAATCAACAATGAATGCCCGATTCGGCAGAGAAGGCGTTTCCCGCATTACGGAAAAAGCTTTGAGACCGTGCGTCGCGAAGTAGGGACATTTCGAGACTGCAGCATCTTTATCGGGGCTTTCTTTGAGGACAAGCTGATCGGCTTTGTAAAGTTAGTGCCGGATGAGACGTGCACTCAGGCGGGGCTCATGAACATCATTTCGATGCTCAAGCACAGGGACAAGGTGCCGCAGAATGCCCTGATTGCTCACGCGGTCAGAGCTTGCGCAGCCCGAGGCATTCAGTATCTTGTGTACTCGAAGTTCGATTATGGAAACAAGGAGCACGACGGATTGCGCGACTTCAAGGAGCGCAACGGCTTCAAGCGCGTTGACACGCCCCGGTACTATGTTCCTCTTACCGGCAGGGGTTGGGCTGCATTTCGCCTGGGATTGCACCATAAATTGTCAGAACGAATTCCGGAGACTTTTGCGAAAAGGCTTCGCGACCTTCGCGCTGGCTGGTACGAGCGAAAGTACCGTTCGGTGATGGGGGAGATCTAGTGCTCGGCATTGCAGGACTTATTACGAAGCTTCCAAGGGAACGTGCTGAGCGCGAATTGGCCGCCATGCTGGGCACGCTCCACCGCGAGCCGTTTTATGTTACGGGCACATGGATGGATGAATCCCTCGGTGTGTACGTTGGGTGGAGTGCGCAGCGCGGCTCATTTGCAGATGGAATGCCGCTTACGAACGAGAAGGGCGACGTGGCGCTCGTGTTTGCAGGGGAAGAGTTCCCCGAGCCCGGGACGGCAGCGCGACTGACGGCGCGCGGACACACACTCGGTTCCGCCGAAGCCGATTACCTGGTGCACCTGAGCGAGGAGGACCCGACTTTTCCTGCGAGCCTCAACGGCTTCTTTCATGCGCTCCTGGCGAACCGGACTCTCGGTACGGTGACCCTCATGAACGACCGTTACGGCATGCAGCGTCTTTACTACCACGAATCGAAGGACGCCTTTTACTTTGCCGTGGAAGCGAAAGCAATCCTTGCCGTTCGCCCCGAGCTTCGCTCCGCGGACCCGACGAGTCTGGGGGAACTCATCGCGATGGGCGCGGTTCTCGAGAACCGGTCCTTGTTTCAAGGAATTTCCGTCATGCCGGGGGCCTCGCTCTGGACGTTCCGGAACGGTGCGCTGGCAAAAAAAGGCGCCTATTTTGATCCGAAAGAGTGGGAGTCTCAGCCCGTCCTCGACCCGGATTCGTACTACCGCGAGTTGAATGAAGCCTTCGTGCAAAGCCTGCCGCGTTATTTCGGCGGCCGGCAGCGCGTGGCGATGTCGCTGACAGGCGGGCTCGACACGCGGGCGGTCATGGCCTGGTACAGAGGCTCCGCGGGCTCGCTACCCTGCTACACATTCGGAGGAATGTACCGCGACTGCAGGGATGTTCTCGTAGCCCGCAAAGTGGCTCAAGTCTGCGGACAGTCTCACCAGGTTCTTGAGGCCGGCATGGATTTTCTTGCGCGATTTCCCCAGCTTGCCGAACAGACTGTATACATTTCGGATGGCTGTGCCGATGTGAGCTCCGCCCCGCCATTTTATGTTTGCCGGCAGGCGCGCGAAATTGCCCCGGTAAGAATGACGGGAAACTACGGCGACCAGATTCTTCGCCGGCTGCGGTCATTCAAGGCAAAGATGCCCGCTCTCGACCTGTTCCGGCCAGAGATGCTGTCGCTGGTCGCGGAGGCCTGCAAGAGGTTGAATCGCGTGAGTGACACGAACCCGCTTTCGTTTGCGGCGTTTCGCCAGATGCCCTGGTTTCACTCCAATCTCCTGGCGCTCGAACAGTCACAGCTCACGCAGCGTACACCGTTCCTCGACAACGAACTTGTCCGGATCAACTTCCGCGCTCCCGATTCCGCAGTGAACAATAATGCCGCCCGGCTCCGGCTGATCGCGGATGGAAATCCTGCCTTGAGGCAAATCCGGACAGATGTAGGGGTCGGGGGCAGCCACGAAGCTTTTCCCGGCGAACTTGTCCGCCGCTACCAGGAGTTTACGTTCAAGGCTGAATACGCCTATGACTACGGCATGCCGCAATCGGTCGCCCGAGTCGATCATGCACTCTCGCTTTTCCATTTGGAGAGGCTCTTTCTCGGGCGCCACAAGTACTACCATTTCCGAATCTGGTATCGTGATGCACTCTCCAAATACGTTCAGGAGATACTGCTCGATCCGTTGACCCTATCGCGGCCTTATATCGATCGTTCGGCGGTCGAAGCCATGGTCCAGGGCCATGTGAGAGGAGATCGCAACTATACGATAGCGATCCACAGGCTGCTTTCATTGGAGCTGCTGCATCGCCTCCTGCTCGACGGCAGCGCACAGTTTAGGCCGGCGATGGCAACGACTGGACAAGCTACATGACTACTGCGCTTGCGACCCTAATTTGTGCAATTGGAATCGCCGGACTGTTCTATCTGGATCGGGACAAATCGGTCCGTACGTCCAAAGCTCTATGGCTGCCGGTTATCTATCTCTGGATCACCGGATCGCGGTCGGTTTCAGAATGGCTAGGGTTTTCTCCGAACACCGACGCAAATATACAACTGAACGGGAGCCCTCTTGACGCGATTATTTTTGCGGTTCTCTTAGCTGCCGCCACGGTTGTTCTTATCCTGCGATGGAAGCGGATCCGCCCTTTTCTTATAGCGAATTGGCCGATCCTGATTTATTTCGTCTATTGCTTCATCAGCTTTGCATGGTCGTCGAATCCCGAAATTGCCTTCAAGCGATGGACTAAAGCCCAGACCGACTTAGCCATGTGCCTGGTTATCGTGACCGATCGCCAGCCTGTTGAGGCTCTGAAGCGCGTCGTTTCACGAGTAGGGTTTATCTTATTGCCGGCTTCATTGTTATTGATCAAGTATTACGGCAATTTAGGCCGGGAATATAGCCCAGACGGGGCGCTAATGAGAACTGGCGTGACGACAAACAAGAACATGCTCGGCGTGATGCTCTTTGTCGTCTCACTCTTCACCATGTGGCGCGTTATCACTCTTTGGCGCGCGAAGAACCAACCCGACCGCGTCCGGCATCTGTTGGCACAGTGCGCCCTGTTGGCATTCGGTGTCGTTCTCCTGAGAATGTCGGACTCGAAGACCTCCATCGCGTGCTTCGCTCTTGGCAGTGCGATCGTTTTCGCGACCGGGCTACGCGCGATCAAGAATCGACCTGTCAGAGTCCATGTTCTCTGTTTGGCAGTGTTTCTTGCCGGCGGACTCGCTCTTCTGTTCGGTGGTGGATCGTTGGTTGTGCAAGCGATGGGCAGGAAATCGAACCTCTCCGGGCGCACAGACATCTGGGCCGCGCTGATTCCGGCGGCGCCCAACGCGATTGTAGGCGCTGGATTCGAGAGTTTCTGGATCAGCCCAGGTGAAGTGAAGTTTAAAGAAGCGCTTAATAGAAACGGCTGGTGGCACGCTGAATCGCTCAACGAGGCGCACAATGGTTACCTCGAGGTCTACCTTAATCTTGGCATTCTAGGCGTCGGCTTAATCGTGCTGATTCTGATCAGCGGCTATCGGAGCGCAGTGGCGGCATACCGACGAAGTCCATCCATCGGCGGGCTCATGATCGCGTATATCATTGTTTCAGCCTTCTACAACATCACCGAAGCTGGGTTTAGAAGCCTCGACCTATCATGGATCTTTCTCCTTCTGGCGATCATTAGCGCGAGCGGCGTTGCTATGGGCGTCATCGAGGGTCAGGCGCTAAGGAATCGGGATTCGCGCGGCAGCGGCGAGAAAGTGAAGTCCGCAAGTAATAAGCCCCTGCCCATCAAAGCTACTGCCTGGACGGTCTAAGCGGGACTGAAGCAATTTGAGAGCAGCGGACCCGTGAATTTTTGCTCCAATACCCAGGTTCCAGGGAGAGACATCGGAACCGGTGGCGCTCGGAAGCACACACTTGCAGTCAAATCCTCTTCGAAGTTCAGGACTGTGACACTGCTTGTATGTCTGACCAGGGCTCGAACGAGAGGCCTTTTCAAAGGGAATCCATGAGTCGACTTCGCATCCTGGTGTTGGGATCGTTTTGTGATCCGGAAGCAGTTAGCATGCCTTACGTTACGTATTCGCATGCAGCAGCTCTCGCCAAGATTCATGATGTTTCACTGGTGATTGGAAGGCCGAGCGAGAAGAATGTGCGCCGTGCGGAGGGCCCGTTTCGTACGATCGAAGTGGTTCGACGGCCGATCGTGGAACGGATCTTTAACTGGGGTTTCCGCTGGATCTTCAGAAGCAACTTTGACAGTCAGGCTCTGACTGCCTTTGGCGTTCCATTCGCCCTGCATTTTGAGTGGAAGGCCTGGCGGCAGTTGCGCCGCCGCATCTTTGCCGGCGAGTTCGATCTTGTTCTGCGCCTCTTACCGATGTCGCCGGTCGTACCCAGCCCATTCGCATTCTTCCTGCGCAAGGGGCCCATCCCATTCGTAATAGGACCGCTCAATGGCGGTCTGCCCTGGCCCCCAGGCTTTAGCCAGCTCGAGGACCAAAAGGAGTGGATCTCAGGGCTCCGGAGTCTATACCGCCATCTGCCATTCGCCCGTTCCACCTACCGCGACGCGACAGCGATCATCGCCGCTTCATCCCAAACATTTTCCGAGTTCGCAGCGCAGCGGGACAAGGTGTTCTTTGTTCCTGAGCCCGGGATCGATCGATCGCTGTGTTTTGGCGACAGGCGAAATCCAGAGCCGGGCACCAAGTGCGAATTACTCTTTGTTGGCGGCCTGGTCCCACGAAAAGCGTGTAACCTTGCGCTGCGCGCGGCAGCTCCATTTCTGCGAGACGATTTAGCGCGGTTTACCGTGGTTGGCGACGGGCCGGAGCGAAGCCGTCTGGAGGAACTCGTAAAGTCACTCGGGATCGAAAAGGCCGTTACCTTCTGCGGCTGGCTCGGCCATGCCGAAGTTCTCAAACGTATGCGCTCTGCCGACGTGTTTGTCTTTCCCACACTTCGCGACAACGGCGCCGGCGTCGTGTTTGAGGCTCTCGCTACCGGAGCCGTACCGGTCGTTGTGGACTTCGGGGGGCCCGGAGACATTGTGATCCCGGAAGTTGGCTACAAAGTGCCTCTCACAAATGAAAGCGACATTGTGGCGCAGTTAGAAAAAGCTCTGGCCAAACTCGTCAACGATCGAGCATTTCTGGAGAGTATGCGGCAGCGAGGCATGTCGTACGCAAAAGATTATCTAACCTGGGATGCCAAGGCGCAGCGGACGACTCAAGTGCTGGATTGGGCAGTAAGCCGAGGCCCGAAACCCGATTTCGTCCCACCCAAGGTTCTCGTAATGGAGGGCGCCAGGTAGTTTTCGGGCGCTCAACCCGAGATGGGGCGGTCCCTGATCGCCGGGCGGCAATCATCCCATTTGACGCGGCCGGCCATTAAGCGGCCAACAATTTGTGGATCAACTGGCCAACCCATGTGCCGGTTTTTCGACCGCGATCGGGCGAATACCTCGCCAGGTTGGCAGATTTTACAGAGCACAATTTACACTGCGGGGCGACAGTGGAGCGGTCCCGGATTGGGCGGTCTCCAATTTCTCACTTAGATAGTGCGACTTGCCGTTTGGCACATCGAATGCTGACAACATATGAAGAATCTCCAATGGCATGGTTATTCAGCGATCTCGGTGTTCTTCGCGCAAAGCGCCCAATGCGAGAAACCAACACGACTATCTATCTGTTCGGATTACTTTCGTCATGTGGAACCTATGCTGGGTGCGAGATCGTTGCTACACTTTGCCCACATCCCGATGATTGTGCCGCGGAGGCACCCTAGGCATGAGATATCTTAGTCGTTTATTTTTTGTTCTTTTAGGCGGGTCGTTAGCGTTTTCTACTGTTGTCCACGCACAAGAACCCTGGTCCGCCGTTCTTTCGTCCAGCCGCGCAATCAACTGGACCAATGCGGGTCTGCCGGCAACGCTGCCCGATGGGGAGACCACGGCGAATCCTTGGACACCACCGAGTCGCACTGCGCAGTACGGGTCGACGATCGGTCCGTCAGGTAGTGCGTCAACCGATCTCTCGAATATCAATACAGCACTGAGCAACTGCCCGAATGGCGATTTTGTGCTTTTGGGGCCGGGCACGTTTCTGATTCAGGGAACCGTCAAAGCGTACACCAAGAGTTGTTCCCTGCGGGGGAGCGGGCCACAGTCGACCACTCTGTCCTTGAGTGGATCAGGCATTATCTGGATGGGAGCGGCATCGGGAGGCGGCTCCTGCAGCCTCACCGCGGCATCGAATTACAGCGTTGGCTCAACGACCCTGACCTGCACTGGTGTCAATGGGACGGCCCCTGCGGTAGGAGATATCGTGGGCCTCTCCCAGTGCGATACCGGATTCGGCGGCAGCCCTTGCTCAGGAACCTCAGCGGACAACGGCGGCCTGTTCGTGTGCAGTTACCAGACTACCTGCATGACGGAGCCGGCGACCAGCGGCCCGAATCGATCACAGCAACAGAACTTCGTCATTACTTCCGTGAGCAATTCGAGCGGCACTTACACAATCGGCGTCAACACCGGGCTTTACATGCCGAACTGGACCTACGCACAATCTCCGGCTCTTTCATGGAATAATCCGAGTTCCAACGGGAACGGCGTTGGTATCGAGGACATGACGATCTATTTCAGCGGATCGGCTTCCGTCCAAAACAGCGTGCAGATGCAGAACACCTATGCTTCCTGGGTGAAAGGCGTGCGCTTTCTGGGATCGCCAACAACCTCGCCGGTTGGAGTCAGCGGCTCAAAGAATGGTCTGATTTCGAACAATTACTTCTTCCCGACGCCGTCTCTGAGCGGGGCCTATCTCGCGGGCATCAACTTCCAGACGACTTCCGATACGCTGGTCCTCAACAACATCTTTAACGCCACCGTAGAGCCGATCGAGGGGTATGGAGGCAACACGGGAGATGTGTTCGCCTATAACTTCGCCCGCGATGCCTTTACCGAATGGCCGTTCGATACGACTTACGATCACCATGCCTATTCAAGCTTCGACCTGTTTGAGGGCAATGAGTTTGGCAAGGTCACGGAAGATGACACGTGGGGAACCCACGACCTGAACACTTACTTCCGCAACTTTCTGCCCTGCGATGATACCCCATACACGACTTACTCTTCGGAGCACGATCCCCTGGGCATTGCGATCAGCAGTTACCAGCGATTTGATAACCTGGTGGGAAACGCCATCGGCACTTCGGGACTTTGCTCGAGCTATCAGGGTACGAACAACGGCAGTGGTTATGTTTTCGGCATCAATACTTCTGACCCGCTTGCTGGATCGACGCTGATGCGGTGGGGCAATGTCAGCGTGGCCACTCAATCGACGGATACGCCAGCGAACTCAGGCATCCGGTTCGTATCGAGCGAAGTGCCTTCAACCTTGACAACTCTGATCGCTTCGCTCACAAACTTACTTCCGTCAAACAACAGTTTGCCCTGTTCGTTCTTCCTGCAAAACTACACATCCACAAGCTGTGCGATCAAGACAAATGGCGGCACAGGATTGAACTGGTGGAGTGTCTGCAAGACCTGGTCGACATTCCCCACCGCCTGCGCGACAACTCAACTTCAGCCATTTCCATTTGCCGGCCCCGATTTGTCCGGAGGCGCGTACGTGAACGGATACGCGTACGACAACCCAGCTGCAACCGCCTGGCAAAATCTTCCCGTGGATACGGCCTACCAGAATAGCTACACGATCTCGTCTTCGAGTTGGTCCAACGGAAAAGAGACACTGACCATCTCCGGGTCTACGCCTTTCCCTTCGGGCAGCGTGCATATCATGGGGCCGTTCCAGATGAGCGGAGTTAGCCCGGCCTGCATGACAGGCGCGACGTTTGGCGGCAACGGTGAGATTCTCATGACCGGGTCGAGTTCGACGACTGTGATCTTTGCCCTGGCGGCAAATCCAGGCGTCAGCTGTACGGGGACGTTGCTGTTCCCTGACATTCGCCAATTCGATGAGCGAGTCTATGAAAATGATTCGACAGGTCAACCCTTAGCTCCCGGAACTCCCACAGGCCTTACTGGAAACGCCGTCCCCGGTCAGTAGATACTCACAGTGAGTGCTCATCGTGTGCGAGTGAAGCGAATGCACACCGAAGCCGGTTGATTGCGGAAGGCATCGGGAGGGCAGACTTTTGAACCCGGCATGATCGAGTGCCGGACGGATCGCACGTCTCGGCGCGGATTTCCTTCTAAAACAGGGGTGTTTCCTTCACCGAATGTGGAGCGCCCCTTCGTCCGGTTACAATCATTCCACGGGCTCGTCCCGCGATGGGAATACAAGACCGAGAACTTCCTCCGCATCGCACAACTTGGCTGTCTTCTCATCTTTCTCGGACTTTGATGGGACGGATTCTAATGCAAATTCGATCGCCGTATCATCACAGACTGCTGGGCCCAAGGAAAAAGAATGATTCCATTCGACGCAAGTGGCGCGTTCCGCCCTCGCACCGGGAGCCACGAATTGCGGCGCGCCGCTGTTCGCAGCGCCGCAGCGACGGTGTCGAGTGGAGGGCTGATGCTCGCAGCCCAGGTGATCGGTACTGTTGTTCTGGCGCGGCTGGTGACGCCGGCCGACTTCGGCGTCGTCACGATGGCCACCACGATCAGCCTCCTCTTGTCGAGCTTTGGCCTGAACGGGTTTTCGGAAGCGGTCATCCAGTGTGATGAGATCGACCGCGACACCGCCAGCAATCTGTTCTGGATCAACTCGGCTGCCGGCCTGGTGCTCATGTTCGCGTTCGCCGCGGTGGGGTCGCTGCTGGCGCGATTCTACCGGAATCCACTGGTAACGAATGTCGCGATTGGCCTGTCGGTTGGGATCTTCATATCGACAACCTCCGTCATCCATCAGGCTCTGCTCAAGCGCGCCATGCGCTTCGCGGGTTTCTCCACCCTAAACGTCGTTAGCCGGGCGGCAAATGCAGCCGTTTCGATCATGCTTGCTTTGAGAGGCTGGGGATACTGGGCATTGGTGGCGGGGATCGTTGCGCAACAGCTCAGCGTGACGCTCGGATCATGGATGCTCTGCCCGTGGATTCCGAGTTTGCCGCGGAGGAACGGCAAGACAGGCCCCATGGTTCGGTTTGCGGTGAAGGTTTATGGGCAGTTCTGCCTTCTCTACTCAACGCAGAATATCGACAACCTTCTGGTTGGCTGGCGATTCAATGCGGTGGCGCTTGGATTTTACAAGAAGGCTTATGACTTGTTCGCGCTTACTGCAGGCCAGGTCACTGCACCGCTCAACAATGTCGCATTGGCGACCTTGAGCCGGTTGAATCAAGATCATGTTCGCTTCCGGCGGTACCTCGCAAATTCACTGGGAATGATTGCCTTTGCCGGCATGGCTATGAGCGGCGATCTTACTTTGGTGGGCAAAGATGTGGTGCGGCTCGTGCTCGGAGCCAAGTGGTCAGAATCCGGCAGGATCTTCGAATTATTCGGACCGGGAATCGGCGTCATGCTGCTCTGCAGCACTGTCGGCTGGATTCATCTTTCCATCGGGATGCCGGGCCGCTGGTTTCGCTGGAGCCTGGTACAGCTAGTGACGACCGTTGTTTTGTTTCTGGCTGCACTGCACTGGGGGCCTGCAGGAATTGCCGCAGCGTGGAGCATCTCCTATTGGACGCTCTTAATTCCCGGCTTCTGGTATGCCGGGCGGCCAATTGGATTCAGTGTCTCAGCTTTTGTTGGCGCGATCTGGAAGTACACCGCTGCCGCGCTGCTCGCGGGCCTGGCAACCGCCGCAATCATCCGAGGCACGTTGTTCTGGGAGACCGCTTCAAGCACAGGCGGTGCGCTCGAAGCCATCATCGTTATTTCAATGTTGTTTGTTGCGCTTTATTTGGGATCAACCTTCCTTTTGTATTGGGGCTTTGCGCCAATGCGCCAGCTTACCAGTCTATTGCGCGAATTGGCTCCTTCACGGAAGGATGCGACAGCGGCCGCCGAAGCGGTGGGAGGGTATAAATGAGGAGGCCAGCAACTCGCATGAGAGCGAAAGTCGCTGGCCCCGCCCGTTGGGCAAAAGTAAGAATCTACTGTATTACTGTGGCACCGCTGTTCCCGTAAGCCCTGTCGGAACTCCAAGCTGAGTCGGGCTCGTTCCACCCGATCCGTAGCAAGCAGTCGCGCTGAAGTTCAGCGCGCCGCCGCTGCCATCTGGCGGGCCGCCCATGACATTCAAATAGCAATCCTGCGCAGGAATCGAATTGACGTGGGAGGCCCAGGCGGTGGCCAGCGTACCTCCTGTGCACTGACCCGAAGAGGTTGCCATAGCTCCGGCGTAAGTACCTCCCGAGCACATGCCCTCGTTGCCGGTCGATATATCGGGTCCGATGGGAGGCCACGCCTTACCACTCGGCCACCATGACGGGGCGGAGTTGTAATAGAGAGATGGCGGCAGTGTTTGAGAAAGCGTCGAGAAATAGCTCGTCGTGAAGTTCGCGTTGATGTAAGTGTTCGCCGCAGGAGCCGCTTCGGTCGCGTTCCACTGGGTTGCGCCGTTCACGACATCCCAGTTACCCCAACGCATCGTGGTTGTGAACGTGAGACCATCGCAAGCGGGTTTCTGAGAATTACAGTACCCTCCGGAATCCGCGTAACCAAGACTGTAGATGGTTGTGTTCTCTCCGCCCGTTCCGACACCAGCGGTACCGGAGGTTGCATACACCTGGTAAGTCTTGTGGTAACCGGGCTGACCGAGGATATTGCCGATGTAGTTGAAATTCCTGTTCCAAGACCGCTCGATGATCGGAAGCGTCGCAGATGTCAGGCCGCTTTGCCACCCACTCAGCTTGTTGCGGAACATCGTAATTTGGTCGGTCGATCCCCACGCATCATCCGCCCAGATTCCGGACATGTTGTTGCCTTCCCACAAGTTCATGTTGCTTCCCGCGTCATGCGATGTGTAGGAAGCCTGGAGGCCGCTGGTGAAAAGGTCGTCGAGGCTCAGGTTGTACCCCATTACGTTTCCAGCACCCTGCTCGAACATGAGCGGGTTGGTCACTTGCTGCATGATGTTGTTCTCAACAAGGTTGTCAGAAGTCTCTTCCAACTCGACCGTATAACTCACCGATGAATGTGCCTGAGACTGGTAGAAATAGCTGTCACGGATTACATCGTGGGAACTTTGATAGAGCAAAACGTGGTCGCGACCGGCGTCGATTGACTCGATTCCCTTCGCCCAGCACTGGTAACAGTTCTGCATTACGATCGCACCGTAGTTTGTCGCGCCAGCCGTCGAAGTTGAGTAGTCCAATGTCAGGTTTTCAATGCCGTCATTCTGCGAAAAACCGGGCCACCAAGCGCCGGGAGATTGACTCGAACGGATATTCGTAAAGTAAACTCCGGGCGAGATTGTGACTGTGTAAGAACCACCGCCCAGGGAAGTAACGCCAGTGACGAAGACCACCTGCTGCTGGGAGTGGGTGATGCCGCCGATGATGCGCCCGTCTGCATTCCCAGCGCCGTTCCCTTTGTAGGTGCAGGCATAACCCGGGGCCGTTGTATCGCAGACAAAAAGGCCGCCGGTGTCGGCAGTATCGTTCGCCTGATCGAGAATCATGGTTTTGTTTACGGGAGGCGTTCCGCCGCAGCTCGATAGCGTAATGCTGGTGGTTCCCTGTGCGTATCCTGCTGTCCACAGACACTGATCTGAACCGCTTGAAGGAAGGACCGCCGAGCTGCCGTTGTATTGCACAGTCGGACTGCCCATGCAGATGCCGGCGCTCACGTCGCAACCGCCTCGGCCGGTGGAGGTGATGTAGAGATAGGTGGCTGCCGAGCTCGTGCCCGATCCGGCACCCCGCAACACCTGGTAACCTTGCGTTCCGAAGTTAATGCTGGACACGTAGTAGGTTCCAGCGGGAAGGTTCACCACATTCTGTGAAGAGGTGCATGAAGCGAGTGCGTTGTTGATAGCCGTGGAGTTGGCCGAAGCGTTCGCGGAACCGGCCTGAAGGGTTGGCTGAGTTGGGCACGCTACCGAATAGTTCGGGATCGTGAATCCTGGGTTCCAGCTGATAGCCCGCGATGGGTCAAGAAATGTAGACCAGTTTTGCGCGTGGGCACTGAGACAGAAACCAACGAGAAACAAAAAGAGTAGTCGGCGATTCATGGATGGATTCTCCTGTTAACGCGAGCCGAGTCGTACGACGGCAAACCGGTCGCCGTCATTTCCGACGCGTCGCTCGATTGTCGCGCAACGTTGGGAGTTCCAAGGCAGTTGCCAAGCCGCTTCCGAATATTGAAACGAATACCGCGGTGCAGCTGGTCTTCATTGCTCGCTTGTGGCGAAATCTCACAATCAGCTTATCGGTAATGAGCACATTTGTGCAGTATCATGGACACAAGCCAGCAGTACTAAAGTGATTAGAATGCTTTAACTTGTTCCGGATCAGTATTTTGCACGGAACATTGGAAGGCAAGAGGAGTTGTGCACAAGATTCAGAACGCCACAAGATATCGGTGCGAGGACCATGGCGTCGCCATTGGTCTCCGGACTCCTAACCCGATTGTACGCCTGTCGCCCGGACCCTGAAGTCCGAGTCGACTCTGCGGTATCCATTGGCTCGGTTTTTCTGAACCTGACCGATCATGACCGGGAATCCCAAGCAAAGTTAGCAAACGTGCAGCAAGCGTGGCCATCGTAGGATTCCGCTACTCGAATTGGACGGTTGAAATCCTCGACGGACAGCAAGGTCCGCCCTGAAAAACCGTCTCAGAAGAGAGAAGTCGCGTCCATGGACGAATTTGGGCGCGGGTTCAACTGAACAATCCAACGAAAGCCGGGCCAGCTTCAAAGATCAATTCGCCACCGTTCGCAGCGAGCGCTGGTTCCGGATGTGTCGAACCGATGCCCGCAGAACGCACCACATACATCGGTGGCGGCTGGTCGCCCGGTTGGGCAAACATGGGGCGCACTCCACCTCTGGGACAGCTCACGATTCGTCTTCCTCTGAAAAGGAGAGGCATTTGAAAATCAGTGTATTCGGCTTAGGTTATGTGGGCACAGTCTCTGCAGGATGCTTTGCCAGCCAGGGACACGAAGTCATCGGTGTTGATCCAGTTAGAACCAAGGCAGAGCTGATTAACAGCGGGCGGTCGCCCATCATCGAGGCGGATATCGACGGAATGATTTCCGCCGCGGTTACGCACGGGAATCTCCGTGCGACCGACAACTCGACCGAGGCGATTTTATCAACCGACGTCTCGTTCGTATGTGTCGGAACCCCCAGCCAGTCGAATGGAAATCTGGATCTGCGGTATATGCGCAGCGCCTGTCAGGAGATTGGCGCCGCTCTCAAGATAAAGAAGGATTGGCACATCATTGCGATCCGCAGCACTGTCTTACCGGGCACGGTTCGCAAGATCATCATCCCCATACTCGAGGAAACATCAGGAAAGCGCGCGGGGACAGATTTCGGCGTATGCCACAACCCCGAGTTCCTCCGCGAAGGCTCAGCTGTCAAAGACTTTAATGCGCCGCCGAAAACTGTAATCGGGCAGCTGGATTCGCGCAGCGGGGAGACGGTTGCCGAGCTGTACAGCATGCTGGACGCACCGCTCATTCGGACCGAGCTCGAAATCTCCGAAATGGTCAAGTACATCGACAATAGCTGGCACGCTTTGAAGATAGGGTTCGCGAACGAGATTGGAAATCTGAGCAAGACTTTCGGCGTTGATTCACACCGGGTCATGGACATCTTCTGCCAGGACAGGAAACTGAATATCTCGAGTGCTTACCTCAAGCCCGGCTTCGCATTTGGCGGGTCATGTCTTCCGAAAGATCTGCGCGCCCTGGCTTACCAAGCCCGGACCCTCGATATCGAAACACCGATTCTGAGTTCGATTCTCCCCAGCAACGAGCTGCAGGTCCGGCGTGGCATCGACCTCGTCTTGAAAGCCGGGCACAAACAGATTGGCATTCTGGGCTTCAGCTTCAAGGCAGGCACGGATGATCTTCGCGAGAGTCCTCTGATTGAGGTCATCGAACGCCTGATTGGCAAGGGTTATGATTTGCGGATCTACGACAGAAACGTAAGAATCGCCTCGCTTGTGGGCGCAAATCGCGACTTCATTCTGAATCGCATCCCCCATATTTCGCGGCTGATGGTTGACAGCATGAAGCTTGTCCTGGACCATGCTCAGACGATCGTGATCGGAAATGGCGATCCAGAGTTCAAGCAGGTTCCTGCCTTGACCCGCGCCGGGCAAGTCGTTGTTGATTTCGTCCGCATTGCCGATTTGTCCAGCGAGGAGAACAAATACGAAGGCATCTGCTGGTAGTTTTTCAGGCGCAATGGCGGACAAAGCCTTTCAAGCAACCTGCTCGCTGTGCTCTTTCGTCTGCGACGCAACTCCGCCCAGGCCAACACTCCGTAAGCCCCACGTACATTGGAAACAATGAGGGAGAAAGACCGATATGACGGTACTTGCCGATGAAGATTTAAAGGCTTCCCATGAGGAAGAGTTAACAACCAACGAAATTTATGATGCCATTCTCCGTCTTTTCAACTGGCTGGAAGGGAACGCGTATCAGGGATACGACACCTTTGACGGGCTGAGCGCAAAATTTGTGCGACCCCTCATGTTTGAAAATCGGTACCTGCTGACGGTACTGCAGCAAGGGGTGCGGCGATTTCCAATTAACCTACGGCCTTTACTTGGCATCGAGAAAGCCTACTCCACTAAAGCGATGGGATTCTTTGCGCGCGGCTTTCTTAAACTATCCGCGGCAACGGGCGATCCGATGTGGGCCGAAAGGGCCAAGTCCTGCCTGCAATGGCTCATGGACAATCCATCCGCGGGGTACTCCGGACCCTGCTGGGGCAATCACTTCGACTACGTATCGCGGAGCGGCCGCATCCCCAAGGGTCTTCCATCGGTCGTGTGGACTTCGTTGATCGGCCACGCTTTTCTCGACGCGCATGAATACTTCAGGGAAGATCAGTATCTGCAGATTGCAGTGAGCATTTGCGAGCACATCGCTCGCGACTTGACCCGGTATCCCCAACCAGGCAGCGCGCCCATTGGCTATACGCCCGGCGGGCCATCCTGGGTGCATAACTCGAACACCCTTGGCGGAGGCTTCCTGGCTCGCACCTATTCTTATACGAGAAATGAAGAGCATCGAAGGCTGGCTGAGAGCGCCCTAAGGTACACGGCAGAACATCAACGTCCCAATGGATCCTGGTTTTACGGCGTAAAGCCGAATCAGCATTGGGTCGATAATTTTCATACCGGCTATGTTCTGGATTGCTTCAAGCACTACGCGGAAGGCACCGGCGACCACGGCTTTGATGAAGTATTAACGAAAGGTTATGACTTCTGGAAGCAGACCTTCTTTCTCTCCGATGGAACACCGAGGTATTATGACTTCAAGACTCTGCCTCTCGATATTCAATGTGCCTCGCAGGCAATTGATACACTAGTCTTCTTCTCTGAGCGCGACCCGGAGGCGCTGGGACTGGCGCTCAAGGTTGTGCGTTGGACGATTGCGAATATGCAAGATAGCACCGGCTACTTCTACTATCGCCGCTATTCGAAGCGGTGGGTCAATAAGACGCCAACGCTGCACTGGGGCCAGGCCACGATGCTTAGCGCCCTCGGGGCCCTATACAGAGAGATCTGTGATCGAAAGAGGACGGTGTGAAAAGAAAGGTACTGATCATCGTAGAGAATGCAACGGTTCCTCCCGATCCAAGGGTCTGGAACGAAGCGGTGGCGCTGCGAGCTGCAGACTATGAAGTTACGGTACTGTGCCCCCGAAGGAAGGGGCTCAAAGGATATGAATTCACGGAGGGGTTCCATATTTACCGTCATCCAATGCCCAAGAGCGGCGATGGCATTTCAGGGTATCTATGGGAATATGGGTGCGCTTTATTCTGGGAGTTCCTTTACTCGTGGTGGATCTATCTGCGCCGCGGATTTCAAGTTATTCATGGATGCAATCCTCCGGACGACATTTTTCTCGTGGCGCTGCCCTTCAAGCTCCTCGGAGTCAAATACATTTTTGACCATCATGACGTAAACCCGGAGTTATATCTCGCGAAATACGCGAGGAAGGATCTTTTATACAAAACGCTGGCCTGGCTTGAGCGGCTTAATTTTTACTTCTCCGATGTTGTGATCTCTACAAATGAGAGTTACAAGGAGATCGCTGTGACGCGTGGCGGCCGGGCGCCGGATAAGGTATTCGTGGTTCGAAATGGGCCCAATCTGAGGACCTTCAAGGCAGTTCCTGCAAATCCGTCGCTCAGATACGGCAAGCGCTATCTGATTGGATATGTTGGCGTTATGGGCGCACAGGATAGCGTGGATATTCTTCTTGATGTGGCGGAGCACATTCGGAGCCTGGGGCGCACGGACATTCATTTCACGTGCATCGGCTCCGGGCCGGAGATTGAAAAGCTCAAGAGGATTCATCGTGAAAAAAATCTTGGAGATTCGGTGAATTTTACGGGGAGAATCCCGGATAGCGAACTCCTGGAGATTCTTTCCACTGCAGATGTCTGCGTCAACCCGGACAAGCCCTGCCGCATGAATGATATCTCCACGATGATCAAGATCATGGAATATATGGCACTCGGCAAGCCTATCGTTCAGTTTGACCTGAAGGAAGGCAGGATCAGCGCTCAGGGAGCCTCTCTCTACGGCGACACGACGGACCAGGTGGCCGATTTCTCGCGCAAGATTCTCTGGCTGCTCGATCATCCGGAAGAGAGGCAAAGAATGGGCGAGTTGGGCCGCAAGCGTGTGGAGAGCGAACTGGCGTGGGATCACTCCGTCGGACCGCTCCTTGCTGCTTACGATCAAGTGTTCACCAAGAATCGTGGCAAGCGAGCTCTTGTGGCGGACACGACGGAAAGCTAGGATTCTATCCCCATTCGTGACCAAAGTATTCTCGTAACGTTACAAACACGTTGACCAACGTAACTGTCGAACAACCGCCGGACACAAGAATCTCTATCCCCATACAAATGCATCCGGGTAACATACGGTGTTAAGTCCGGGCAGCGTTTCGAGAAGCTGCGGGCGTAGAAGATCCTCGCGATTTGCCGCGTTCCCCGATGTTTGTTGCTGCCTATATCGTTTTTGAAGACCGGTCAGGTGCATACAAGAAGAATAAGAAAAAGTTGAACTAATTGACGGCCTGGACGCAGAAATCATGTCCCTCCCTGGCTCACATTCTTGACGGAGAAAGGACTTTCATGCCTGCCGAGCGCATCCTTGCCGTTGTGGACTTGCGCTGGAACGTGGACGCGAAAGGCCTTCGCATGGTGAGGAATTGTCGATGAATAGAACAATTCAAAATCTTGTTGACCGATACCGGCTGCCGGAATCGATGGCCCAGTGTTGTGTTCAGGCAGACCTACCTCCTGCTGAGGGATTTTTTCAATTTGGCAAGGATGTGATCTGTTTTGGCCGTTGCACTTCGGGTCCCGTAGCGAATTCAGCTGCTGCTCCACTTTACGACACGTGGGACAGCGTTTCGATGAACGGTCATGGACTATCGCTGCCCTTTGACCCCGATGAGGTGGTAGGCGGCCTTCTTTATGAGCGCGCCTTTGAACCCGATGAGCGTTCGGCGGTCGATTCTGTCATTCGTACCGCGTACTATGCTCTTCGCCCGCTTTTGATCAAGGACTCGCGAAAGCATATTCAGCGGGTTTACATGAAAGCGAAGAGCAAAGCTACTTTTCCGGATTGGCCGCTCGACTGGACAGTTGAACGAATTCTCGAATCGCTTCTGATGCTGGCCATGCGCGCCCAGGATCTGCAAACGATCCCGTTTATCTGGTTCTGGCCGGACGGATGTTCATGCGCCGCGATGCTTACACACGATGTCGAAACGACGAAGGGGCGTGATTTTTGTCCACGACTCATGGATATTGATGCCGAAGCGGGTTTCCGCAGCTCGTTCCAGCTGGTTCCCGAGGAGCGGTACACCCTTTCTGAGGAGTTTCTGGCGTCCATCCGCGATCGTGGTTTCGAGATAAACGTTCATGACCTGAACCATGACGGCCGGCTGTTTGTGGACCACGAGAGATTCCTGCGCAGGGCAAAGGCGATCAATCAATACGGCAAGTCAATGGGCGCGAGGGGATTCCGTTCAGGCGCGATGTATCGCAATCTCAAGTGGCTTGGAGCCCTGGATTTCGAGTACGACATGTCGGTGCCGAATGTTGGCCGATGGGAGGCGCAATCCGGCGGCTGCTGCACCGTGATGCCGTACTTTGTGGGAGATCTTGTGGAGTTGCCTCTCAACACGGTGCAGGATTATGTGCTCTTCGACCTATGGGAGAACTTCTCGATCGATTTGTGGAAGAAACAAGCCCAACTGATTCGCGAAAAGCACGGCCTCATCAGCCTTCTGGTGCATCCGGACTATGTGATGGAACCGCGCCCAATGGGCACGTACCAGCAGCTTCTTGATTTTGTCCGGCATTTCCAGGCTCAGGAGAACGTGTGGTTCGCGCTACCGGGAGAAGTGAACGATTGGTGGCGGAAGCGCGCGCGCATGTCTCTGGTTGACGATGGCCAAGGGAACTGGCGCATTGAAGGAGACGGGAGCGAGCGTGCGCGGCTGGCTTTCGCCGAGATCAACGGAGACTCCGTTACTTATCGGGTGGGTGATGGACGCTTCGCACGGGCCAATTGCCAGTGAGTGAGTTTGTGAGTCACCTCGGCGCGGGTGGACGCGCCAACTAACGATGTTCGGAATGGAAACTACGATGAGCGAACGCATTCTCATCTTCGATACGACCCTGCGGGATGGCGAGCAATCCCCGGGTTGCAGCATGACCATCCAGGAGAAGCTCCTGATGGCCCGAAAATTGGTCGAGCTGGGTGTCGATGTCCTGGAGGTTGGTTTCCCTATTTGCTCTGAGGGGGACTTCCAGGCGGTCGACGCGGTGAGCCGCGAATTTCCCGAGGCCCGGGTGGCCGCATTTGCGCGCTGCCGCTTCTCCGATGTGGAACGTGCCGCCCAGGCGCTCAAGCATGCCAAGCGGCCGCGCATCCACGCCTGCATCGCCACGAGCCCAATTCACCTGAAGTACAAGCTCAAAAAGGCTCAAGCGCAAGTGGTCGAGGAAGCCGTCGCAGCCGTTGAGCAGGCGCGGCGCTACGTGGACGACGTGGAATTCTGCACCGAAGACGGCTCACGTACCGAACCGGAGTTCCTGGAGCAGATCACCAGGGCCGCGGTTGCAGCCGGGGCCCGGACTGTGAACATCCCCGACACAGTGGGTTATACGACGCCCAAGGAGTACGGTGCGCTGATTCGGCGGATCGTCGACGCGCTGGGCGACACCGCTCTAGTAAGCGCTCATTGCCATAACGATCTGGGATTGGCGGTCGCGAATTCCCTTGCCGCGGTAGACGCGGGAGCGCGCCAGGTGGAATGCACCGTCAACGGCATCGGCGAGCGGGCGGGCAATTGTTCGCTGGAAGAAATCGTCATGATTCTGAAGGTGCGTTCTGACCAGTACCCCTACTACACGGGAGTCTGCGCCGAGCAGATTTATTCGGCGAGTCAGCTGCTTGCTTCCCTCATCACCTTTGGCCCGCAGCCGAATAAGGCCATTGTGGGACGCAATGCCTTTGCCCACGAAGCGGGAATTCATCAGGATGGTTTTCTGAAATACCGCGCCACCTACGAGATCATGGATCCTCGTTCTGTAGGCGTCCCAGCCACCAAATTGGTGCTGGGAAAGCATAGCGGCCGGCACGCGCTCAAGCAGCGCGCGCAGGATATGGGATATGAGCTTACGGAAGAAGAGCTGGAAGGGCTCTATGACCGCTTTGTCACCGCCGCCGATCGACGGAAAAAGGGATTCATGGACGAGGAAATCAGGGATCTGATCGAGGAAGGGCGGCAAGTGTTGAAGACGAAAGACCCATTGCCTGAGCGAGTCGAGTTCAGGTCCTCGCGCGCAGTTTGATTCGATCTGATCCTGCGTCGCCAACCCATGCGATGCCCTGGCGGCTAGCGCTCATACCTTGCTTCCCTGTAGTTTTTCAAGGAGAAAAACCATGTCAAAGACGACACTGAGTTCTCCCACTTCTGTGGCGGAGGCTGGCGTCTCTTTCCCAAGTGAAGAAGTCACGACCATTCGGGAGCTCATCGACCGGATGGCCGAGATGCGCGGCCAGAGTCCATTTCTGGTTAGCCCGGACACCGGCAAGGTGCTTACCTTCGCGAGCTTGCAGCAACAATCGCGATCCATCGCAGCCCGGTTACTTGAGCTTGGGCTCGACCGCGGTGACAAGGTCGCTTTTCTGCTGGAGAACGGACTTTTTACCGCCCAGTTGTTCCTGGGAACCATATACGGCGGGATGGTCTCTGTACCCTTGAACCCGCGCGCCGGCGTCACGCAGCTTACTTATACCTTGAAACACTGCGATGCGAAGGCGGTGTTCGTCGAGCAGCAGCACAGCGCATTGGCTGCGGAAGCCTTGGCCGGGGTTGACCGGACTATCCAGGTAATTTCCGCGGACGTAGACGACTATGCCGAGGAAACCTGGACCGCGACAGGGAAGCAGGCTTTGCCCTTGCCTGCAACGCATGCGGAAGATCCGGCACTCCTGATGTACACATCAGGCAGCGTGGGCCAGCCGAAGGGGGCCGTTCACTCCCAGCGGACCATCCTGGCGCATGGGGCGAATTCGATCAGTTCGCACCAGCTGACCGAGACGGACAGGTCGCTTCTGGTGCTGCCGCTGTATCACATCAACGCAGAATGCGTCACCCTGATTCCGACGCTGATGAGCGGCGGCGCGGTGGTGGTGCCGCATCGCTTCAGCGTGAGCCAGTTCTGGGACTGGCTCGAGGAATATCGTTGCACCTGGTCGGCCATCGTGCCGACGATCGTTTCTCAGTTGCTCGATTGGCAGGATCCGCGCGCTGCCGAGCGGCAAGCGACCTTCCAGCGGATCCGGTTCCTGCGGTCATCCTCGGCGCCGCTGTCTCCTTCTTTGCACCGCGAGTTTCTGGACAAATTCGATCTGCACCTGATTCAGGCGATGGGCTCGAGCGAAGCAGGCAATATCTTCTCCAACCCGCAACGTCCGGGAGAGAACAAGATCGGCTCGCCTGGTCTGGCCTGGGGATTCGAGACCAGGATCATTGACCGCGATGGAGCCGATGTCCCCCCAGGAGAGCCCGGTGAAATCCTGATTCGTGGCGCGGCCCTGATGCAGGGCTACTATAAGGATCCGCAGGGAACCCAGGCGGTGCTGGATTCCGACGGCTGGTTCCACACCGGCGATCTGGCCTATCAGGATCAGGATGGATATTTCTTTGTTGTCGGTCGATCGAAGGAATTGATTATCAAGGCAGGAGTGAACATCGCTCCCAAGCAGATCGACGAGGTCCTGGAATCGCATCCATCGGTTCTTGAAGCCGCGGCGGTCGGCATTCCCGACCGTTATGTGGGTGAGGACGTTGTCGCGTTCGTTGTCTTGCGCTCCGGAATGGCCGTAGACGAGAACGAAATGCTCACCTTCTGCGAGAACCGGCTGGGACAGTTCAAGACGCCCACGCGAATTTACTTTGTGCCTGATCTGCCGAAGGGACCTTCGGGCAAAGTGCAGCGGCTGCGGCTGGTCGACAAGGTTCCGCAAGCGGCTGAAGCGGCAGCGGCATCGGCAACGACGCAGCCGGCGGAAGTCACCGGTATCGAGCAGACCATTACCGAGATCTGGGCGGAGGTCCTCAAGACCTCCGAGGTCACTCCCGACAGCAACTTTTTCTCGTTGGGCGGGCACTCGCTGCTGGCGATCCAGTGCCTGTCGCGCATGCGCGACAAGCTGCCGATCGCGCTCTCCCTGTCAGACTTTTTTGAGTATTCCACCGTGGCGCAGCAGGCGGCCCTCGTGCGGCAACGGCTTCTGGCAGCGGGCAGCGCCCAGGTCTCCGCGGAGCAGTCTTCGCCGGGCTGGGAACAAGCATTGCAGCAGCAAGTCAGCGCCCCGGCGGCCGAGCAGCCGATTCAACGGCGCGATCCTTCACCAACCTACCTGCTAAGCCCGGCGCAAAGACGGATCTGGTTCTTCCAGGAATTGGTTCCCGGAGTCCCGCTTTACAACGAGTGTGAGGGCATCAAGCTGGTCGGCGAGCTGAACGTCGACGCGTTGGAGCAGGCTCTGAACGTCATTATTGAGCGGCACGAAATCCTCCGCAGCACCATTCACGCGGCGAAGGGCGAGCCTGTCGCCGTGGTTCATGAGAGCTGGCAACTACGCATCCTGCGCATCGATCTGACGGCGTTGCCCCCGGCGGAGCGGGATGCCGAAGTCGAACGCCTGCTGGTCGAAGAGCCGCGCCGGCCCTACCATCTCGAGAACGAACCGGGAATCCGGGCCACCTTGATCCGCACCGGAGCCCAAGAGCATGTCTTCATCCTGATGATGCATCACCTGGTCTGCGACTGGGGATCGGAAGGCATTTTGTGGCGGGAACTCTCAGCGCTCTACCATGCGCTGTGCCGCGGCGAATCCCTGGCCTTGCCGCCCTTACCCATCCAGCATGGAGACTTTGCCGTTTGGCAGGCCAAGCGGGATGCGGAAGCCGGCTATGAAGAGGATCTCAAATACTGGGAAGGGAACCTGCGCGGAGCACCCGACTTGCTGGAACTGCCCGCCGATCGTCCCCGGCTTCCAGTGCAAACTTATCGGGGCAAGAGGCAGCGCTTCCGCATCGGCCCGGAGTTGGTGGCCGCGCTGCGCGAATGCAGCAGCAGGGAACGCAACAGCCTGTTTACCGTCTTTGCCGCGGCCTTCGATGTCCTGTTGTACCGTTACACGGGCACTGAAGATATTTCTCTGGGAATTCCTCTGGCCGATCGAGACCGGCCCGAGGTGCAATCGGTGATCGGCTTCCTGTTGCACACGCACGTATTGCGCGCGCAGCTTTCCGGCGACATCAGCTTCCGCGAATTGTTGTCTCGCGTGCGGAAAGCCGCTCTCGATCTCTACGCCCATCGGTCGGTACCCTTCGACGAGGTCGTCAACAGGATGAGGCCGGAGCGCAATCTGGCTTACTCGCCACTGTTCCAGGTGATGTTGAACTGGCGCGACCGCGAACAGCAGTTGGAATACATCGGGATGGATGGGCTGAAGGTGGAATCGGTTCTGGCAGAGAGCCAGACATCGAAATTCGACCTCACCATGATGTTGACCGACGGCGGCGACGAGATCTGGCTTGAAGCGGAGTACAGTACTGAACTGTTCGACGACTCCCGGATCGCGCGCATGTTTGGTCACTACCAGACGATTCTCGAATCGGTGGCGTCCGACTCCGCCCAGCGCCTGTCCGATCTGCCGATTCTAACCGCGGAAGAAAAACAGCAGTTGCTCGTGGAGTGGAATCGCACGGAGCTCGATTTTCCGCAGGACGCCGCCATTCATAGACTGTTTGAGGCCCAGGCCCAGCGGACGCCGGACGAGATCGCCATCGAGTTTTATGGAAGCGACGGGAAGTCCCAGCTGACCTATGCCGAGCTGGACGAGCAAAGCAATCGCTTTGCTCAGTACCTCAGGACGCTGGGTGTCGGTCCGGATTCGGTCGTAGCCATCTATATTGAGCGGTCGCTGGAAATGGTGGTCGGCTTGCTTGGAATCCTGAAAGCAGGCGGCGCCTACCTCCCGCTCGACGTACTCTTTCCTCACGACCGGCTCGAATTCATGGTTGCCGATGCCAAGCCGAAGGTCCTGGTGACTTCGAAGAAGCTGCTCGGGGCGCTTCCGGCCAACCAGAGCCAAATCGCGTGCGTCGACGATTTTCAACTAGACGGCCAGGCGCCCGCAGCGGTTCCCGCGCACTCTCGCCAATTGGCCTACGTGCTTTACACGTCCGGTTCAACCGGCAAGCCAAAGGGCGTCGCGGTGGAGCACAGGCAGGTCGTCAATTTCCTGGCCTCCATGCGAAGGGCGCCGGGGATCGATGAAAGTGACATCCTGCTCTCTGTTACTACACTTTCATTCGATATCTTCGGATTGGAGCTTTGGTTGCCGCTGACAACCGGGGCGAAAACCGTGATTGTGCCGAGTGAGACGGCAGCAGATGGCGCGAAGCTGGCCGAAGTGTTCTACTCGAGCGGCGCGACCATCATGCAGGCGACTCCCTTAACCTGGCGCATCTTGCTCGCGTCCGGGTGGGAAGGGCACTCCAAGCTGAAGATCCTGTGCGGAGGAGAAGCCTGGTCGCAACAGCTTGCCGAAGAGCTTCTGCCACGATGCGCGTCTCTCTGGAATATGTATGGTCCTACTGAGACCACGATTTGGTCGGCAGTAAGCCGCATCAGCAGCGGGGAGCAGATTTTGATCGGCCCACCGATTGCCAACACACAGCTTTATATCGTCGATCGGCATCTGCGGCCGGTGCCTATCGGCGTGCCTGGAGAGTTATTGATCGGCGGCGACGGACTGGCGCGCGGATATCTGCACCGTCCCGAACTGACACAAGAGAAGTTCATCCCCGATCATCTTCGTCCCAATGCCGGAGCGCGCTTGTACCGAACCGGCGATTTGGTCCGGTATTTGCCCAGCAGGAATATCGAGTTTCTCGGCCGTATCGATCTTCAAGTCAAAATCCGTGGATTCCGGATCGAGCTGGGCGAGATTGAAAATCAACTGCGGCAGCATGAATTGGTGCGCGAGGCCGTGGTCGTGGTGCGCGACCAGGGAGAAAAACAACTGGTGGCGTTCGTTGTTCCGGCGGGGCCAGAACTGCCTGTCGCTGAGCTGCGAGATTATTTGAAGCAGGGGCTTCCTGAATACATGGTCCCGGCGTCCTGGGTTTCGCTGCCTGAGCTGCCGACAACCGCCAACGGCAAAGTGGACCGCAAGGCTTTGCAGCTCTCAAGCGCCAAGGCAGAGGTGGCGCACACCGTTGCCTATGCGGCGCCAGGGAACGAGATCGAGCAGAAGACTGCCGCGATTTGGCAGGAAGTGCTGGGATCGGTCAAGGTCGGACGGGACGACAACTTCTTCGATCTCGGCGGCAACTCCCTGTTGCTGCTGAGAGTCCACAACCGGCTGCAACAGACTCTCAACAAGGCCATACCGCTGGTCGATATGTTCCGCTGGCCGACAGTGCGGGCGTTCGCGCAGCACGTGGGAAATGGATCGAAAGCTTCCAGCGAAACTCTCATGAGTGACGAAGAGCGGAAGGATGGCCGTCAGCGGCGAAGGCAAAGGCGGACTGGCAATCTTCCAGTCAGTAGCTAAAACCATTGTGGCTGAAATGGGTGTTGATGGCCCTGGGAAACTGCTCTGGGTTATCGCGTGCATTCCGGCATGCTTCGTTTCGGCTGCATGAAGCTCATGCAGCAATCTTTATGAGGACGATCGTTCTCACCCATTCAAAGTTGGCCGCACAGCAAGCAGCGAGGAATTCGGGACATGCAGCACGGCAGTGACGATCTGGACAGGATTGCAGTTATTGGCATGGCGGGGCGTTTTCCGTCTGCGCCGAATCTCGACCAATTCTGGAAGAACTTGTGTGACGGCGTGGAGTCTGTCACCGCCTTTACCGACGAACAGTTGCTCGCGGCCGGCGTGGAACCCGCCGATCTCAAGTCGAAGGACTGCGTCAAAGCCGGAGTTCTGCTGGAGGATGTGGATCTGTTCGACGCGGGTTTCTTTGGCTACAATCCGCGCGACGCCGAGCTGATGGATCCGCAGCACCGCTTCTTTCTCGAGTGCGCCTGGGAGGCTCTCGAGGACGCGGGTTGCGACGCAAACCGGACGAAGCTTCGCATTGGTGTCTTCGCCGGAACCGGCACAAATTCGTATTTCCGGAATAATCTCATCACTTCCCGCAGCCGGATGAAGTCGCTTCACTATCTTGAAAAGCTGATGGCGGCGGACAATGACTACCTGGCCACGCGAGTCTCCTATAAGTTGAACCTCAAGGGACCCAGCCTCACCATCCAGACGGCGTGTTCCACCTCGTTGGTCGCCATCCACATGGCCTGCCAGAGCCTGCTCAACGGAGAGTGCGACGTTGCGCTTGCTGGAGCAGCGTCCATCAAGGTTCCTCAAATCGGCGCTTACGCTTACGAGGAGGGTTCAACCCTTTCGCCCGATGCGCGTTGCCGCGCCTTCGATGCCGCCGGGCAGGGGATGATGCCGGGAAGCGGCGCCGGCGTTGTCGTGCTTAAGCGGTTTCCTGACGCACTCACTGACAGAGACAGCATTCGTGCTGTCGTGCGCGGATCGGCCATCAACAATGATGGCGCCGGCAAGGTGGGTTACACGGCGCCCAGCGTTGACGGGCAGGCTGCGGTCATCAGTGACGCCATGAGCTTGGCTTCGGTCGATGCCGACGAGATCAGTTACATTGAGGCACATGGCACAGGCACGCCACTCGGCGATCCCATTGAAGTTGCCGCTCTCACTGAAGCCTTTCGCAAGAGCAGCCAGAAGACGCAGTTCTGCGGGCTCGGTTCTGTCAAAACCAATATCGGCCACCTGGGAGCAGCCGCGGGGGTTGCCGGCTTCCTGAAGGTCATTCTGGCGCTGCAACACCGGAAGCTGCCGCCCAGCCTCAATTATCAGAATCCCAACCCCGCAATCGACTTTCCGCACAGCCCATTCTTTGTTCAACAGAAACTGACACAGTGGACGCCTCAGAGCGGCAAGCGGATCGCTGGAATCAGTTCGTTCGGCATTGGGGGAACCAACGCTCACGCCGTGCTCGAGGAGCCTCCCGTCCTTGAGCCATCCGGGCCAAGCCGGCCGTTCCAGTTGTTGCCGTTGTCAGCAAACAGCTCCGCGGCGCTGGACAGAATGAGAAAGAACCTCGGCAGCTATCTCGAGAGCCATCAGAGCTCGAGTCTGGCTGACATCGCGTACACACTGCAAACGGGCCGCAAGGACCTTCCGCATCGCCAGATCTTCGTCTGCAAAAATCATCAGGAAGCGGTCGCCGCGATGGGAGAAACCGACACCGCGCGGCAGACCGTGAACCACCTGGAAAGCAGTCACATGGACGTCGTGTTCATGTTTCCGGGCCAGGGTTCGCAGTACGCCAACATGAGCTCGGATCTCTACGATGCGGAGCCCGAGTTTCGCCGGCAGGTCGATCGATGCTGCGAGATCATTCAGCCGTACCTTTCTCTCAACTTGCGTGAAGTCCTGTATCCCGGGGCGTCAGCGCCTGCAGATGCGTCGGAGAGGCTGGAGCGAACTTTGCTTGCCCAGCCGGCGCTCTTTGTCATCGAGTACGCGCTGGCAAAGCTCCTGATGTCATGGGGAATCAAGCCCGCAGCTCTGTTGGGGCACAGTGTAGGCGAGTATGTCGCGGCATGTCTGGCCGGCGTCATCAGCCTCGAAGATGCCCTCAAATTGGTCTGTGCACGCGGCGGCCTCATGCAGAGTCTGCCGGGAGGCTCCATGCTGGCCGTTTCCGCAGCGGCAAGCGAGGTCGAGGGCTTCCTGCCCAGTGACCTCTCCATCGCTGCCGTCAACAGCCCCAAGCTCTGCGTCGTGTCGGGTGAAGACGAAGCGGTTAGCCGATTTGCATCGGCGCTTTCCCAACGGGATATCGCCAGCCGGCTGTTACACACCTCGCATGCATTTCATTCAAAAATGATGGATCCGATCGTGGCCGATTTTGCCGTCAGGGCTGCGCAAGTGGAATTTCATCCCGCACAAATTCCAATCGTTTCGACGGTCACGGGAACATGGGCAAACCCTGAGGAAATGACCGCGCCGGAGTACTGGACACGGAATCTGAGGCAAACCGTTCGTTTCTCCGACGCTGTCCAGGAGCTGCTGAAAGACCCCGAGCGGATTCTTCTCGAAGTTGGTCCGGGAAACACGTTGGGGACCTGTGCCCGGCAACACGTGCAGGGACCCGGTAAGCGAGTCGTCCTGTCAACCGTGCGACATCCTTTGGAACAGAGTTCCGATCTTGCCTATCTGCTGAACACGCTGGGCAAACTTTGGATGCATGGGGTCGACGTGGAATGGACCGGCTTTTATAAGGACGAAACCCGGCGCCGGGTTCCTGTGCCGACCTATCCATTTGAGCGTCAGCGGTACTGGATCGAGCCGGTGCTGCACTCAGCTGGTATTGAGCCCGTCCGGAAGCAACACGGACGGAATCCTGACTTCAATCAATGGTTCTACGTGCCGTCCTGGAAGCGAGCCGACCTTACGGGGAACGGCGCCGCACGTGTTCCGCTTCCGGTCGATGGTCCGGTTTTGCTCTTTCTCGACAAACAAGGCCTGGGCGCAGACTTAGCGGGCTTACTGAGACACAATGGGCAAGTTGTGACGACCGTGGAAGCCGGTGCTGGTTTCAAGCAAAGCGGCGACGGCGCTTTCGTGGTCAACCCTTTGGAACAGCACGATTACCGGGCATTGTGGGATGCGCTTTCGGCATCGAGCAAGCTTCCTGCCACAATCGTTCATCTATGGTGCGTCGGCAGCAAACAGGAAGAACCGTCACCTGTCGACGCTTACGAGCGGTATCGCGTTCTGGGGTTCAATAGCCTGCTTTTCCTGACGCAGGCAATCGCCGCCCAATCTTCCGCTGCAAATGTTCAGATCAAAGTCGTTTCCAACTATCTGCACGAAGTCACCGGAAACGAGTTTTTGTCTCCCGCCAAGGCGATCGTCCTCGGGCCCTGCCTGGTCGCTTCGCAGGAGCATCTCAATATTCAGTGCTCGAACATCGATGTTGAAGACGGCTCATCCAACGAATCTGCCCGGTCGCTCATGAAGGAGTTGGCCGCCAAGAGTGGCGACACCGTGATTGCTTACCGGGGAACCCATCGGTGGGTTCAGACGTTTGAACATATCTCCCTGCCAAGAATTCAGCCTGAGAGTCTGCCCTTGCGGCTAGGCGCAGTTTGTTTGATCACTGGCGGCCTCGGCGGAATTGGGTTGGCTTTGGCCGGTCACGTGGCAGATCGAGTCCGCGCCAAACTGGTCCTGATCTCGAGGACAGGCCTGCCGGCGAAGGAAGAGTGGCCGAACTGGCTGCGATCGCACGGCGAAGAGGATGATGTCTGCCGAAAGATCCGTGCGATACAGTCGATCGAAGCTCGAGGATCGCAGGTTTTGGTGCTGCGCGCGGATGTCGCCAATGCCATCGAGATGCGCGACGTGTTCATGCAGGCGCGCGAGAAGTTCGGAGCGATTCATGGTGTGATCCACGCTGCAGGCGTTCGCGGGGATCGCATGGCGATCGGCCGCAAGACGGCCGAGGCTGCGGCATCAACCATGGCGTCCAAGGTGCTCGGCACGGTGGTGCTGGGAGAACTCTTGCGCGAGACCAAGCCTGACTTCTTCATGCTC
>Ga0181520_10001563_pt1 | contig 46027 bp, 31 predicted proteins | sample PEATcosm2014_Bin_29_FD_132451 | JGI IMG/M metagenome (GOLD analysis project Ga0181520, IMG submission 132451) | Peatland microbial communities from MTU Mesocosm Facility, Houghton, MI, USA - PEATcosm2014_Bin02_30_metaG | ecosystem: Environmental > Terrestrial > Soil > Wetlands > Peat | place... | reverse complement strand
GGACGATGAGCCTGACGAAATCGGCGGCTGTCGGTTTCTGCCGGGGCAGATCGATGACCGCGTGGCTGGGGGCGAGGTAATCTTCGACGCGCTCACGTGGGGCGTAACGGCCCCGAGCCGGAACGTAGGGCTGGCCGTTGTTGTAGGTGCCGACGCGGAAAGTCGGTCCAGGGGTTGGGCGTCCTCCTTCCGATCCGATCGAACGAGCACAGCCCATTGGCCGGAGCCTGGTGCCGCCAGGAGGATGGTATCTCCGGGTGCGACGCGGTGCGCACTTGCCCAGCGCCCGCCGTCGATGTCCTACCAGCGCACCTCGCATTCCCGTTGGATGCCGCGGGTATCGAGGCGCACCTTTCCGCCAGCGGGGAAATAGACGGCGTACTCTTTGCCCGGCGCCGCCAGACAGTAGGCTCGGTTCGGCTCTCGCTCCAGCAGCAGATCGTTGTGCGGCGCGGTGTGAAAGAGGTCGAAGGTATCCGTAACGGTGCGGGCGCCGCGCATCATGCGTGCGGCAAGTTCGCCGCCGCCCACGTGCTTCTCGTGAAAGCGCGACGAGGCGCAACCCGCGAAGATGTTCCGCCAGAATCGTTCCATGCCGTCCTGATCGGTGCCGAAACGGCCGCCACGCGCGCCGTAGATCTTCACATTGGTCATCGGCCGGGGGGCGCCAGCCAGCCGGGAACGAACGCCCGGGATGCGGTCGTAGTGCAACTGGCCCTGCTGGTGATTGTTCTGCGCGATCTCGACAAAGTCATAGAGCTCGCCGTGGTCGATGACGCTGTTGTAGAGAGGATCGGTCAGATCGTGGGGGTCGAACATCTCCGAGACGGCGACTTTTCGCCCTTGCCTCTGCGCCGCGCGCCGCACGTACTCTGCCCAGAACGCGCCCCACTTCGGCGTGGCGGCTGTCTCGTTGCCCATCACGTAGAGCACGTTCTCATGGGCAAGCGTGCAAGAGAGCACCTTGTCCACGAACCGCTGCTGGTACTTCAGCACCGCGGGCACGTTTTTCGCCCCCGGGACCGTGCGGAAGAAATCGTTCTCCGCCTTGGCCGGATGGCTGGGCACCGCCAGCGGGAAGCAGCGGGAATGCCGCGTGGGTATAGTCGACGATGATCTTGTCGAATGAGCTTTGCGATTTGGCGTCGGGATGATCTCCGTGGGCGGCGGTCCGGCCAAACCGGATCGAACCGTAGACTTTCGCGCCGACGGTCGCCTGGGCTACCATCGTGGTGCCCACTTGGGCAAACCCCTTGGCAGGATCGAAGGCGGCCCCCGAGACCGTTCCCGCATCGCCGTCGAAATGCAAGTTCACCCAGTAGGGCTTTCCCACGGCGACCTTCACGTGTTCAGGACTATACGTTGTCTTGCTCCTCAGCTTGGCGCTATGGCAGCGAAGATACGGACCTCCTTTATCCTCCGTTTCCACCTGCAGGACACCCCAAGTTCCTTCGGTAACCTCAAGAAAGTTGATGCTGTCGAATTGGACCCAGGGTATGGTTACGCCCGTGGCGTAGTAGCAAGCAACCGTAATCTTGGCATAGTGGCCGGGAAGGGTGCATTTGACGTAATTCAGTTGGTTGTTGTCGTTGAACATCCAGGAGCGGGCGCCGCCGGCGCCGGGGTAGGTCAGCCCACCGACCGTCACGGGGCCGGGCAGGCCGATTGAATTCTTGGTCGAAACCCACATGCGGCCCTTGATGCTCCAGGTCGATCCGCCACCGTGGCTGGACGCATTCATCAGTGCCGGCGTGAGCAGGTCGCCGTCCTTGCCGTTCTCCATGTCCTGAAAGATATCGACCGGCGTCGCCGCGAGCAGGTCCGAGCTGAGCGCCAGCACAACGACCAACGCGATCGGGAAAATCAGCAATGATCGCTTCAACACCGACAACAGACACGCGCGGCGGAATCGCGTCAACGCTCTTTCTGCTTTATCACTTCTCGTCCCTGCCCGAACGTAGGCTTCTGGCCGCGCCATGGTCTCGGCGGAAACGAAAGTAGAAATCTGAAAAGGTTCGTTGGAAGTCGACATGATTTACGAAATTGTAGAATAATCGACGCTCAAGTCAATCAGATCGGGCCAGTGGACGCATCGGCGTTCGTCAAGGTTCAACGTATTCAGCGGGCCGCGCCCCTCCGCCGAACCGGGGGGCCGGCCTCGTAACCGGCATCGTACGCCGTGCGGAGCAGGATCGAGGCGCCGCTCCATCACTTGCACTTTGACGCGCCACCAATCACAATAGACGTTCAACCTGTCGAGTCGTATCCCACCATTTCCCTTTCCCCCCTTAGGAGCATTCCAAATGCGAACCTTGATTTCAACCTCCTTGATGCTGGCCGTGCTGGCCACGTCGGCCTTTGCCGCCCGCAAAGCGGCTGCGGATGACAAACAATTGCAGGACGAAGTCCGCAAGGTCGAGGCCGCCATGCCGGCGAAGGCCCCGGCCGAACCCAAGAAAGCCCGCAAGCTGCTGGTTTACTCGCTGGCGAAGGGCTTTGTCCACGATTCCATCCCGCTGGGCGGCAAGACCTTTGCCCTCATGGGTCGGAAGACGGGGGCCTTCCAAGTCACCGAGACCGTCGATCCGGCCGTGTTCACCCCCGCGAAGCTCGCGGAATTCGACGCCGTGATGATGAACAATACGACGGGCGACTGCCTGCCCACGCGGCAGCAACAACAGGCCCTGGTCGATTTCGTCAAGGGCGGAAAGGGCATCGCCGGCATCCACTCGGCGACTGACGCCCTTTACGGCTGCGCCCAGTACGGCGAGATGATGGGCGGCTACTTCAACGGCCATCCCTTCGGCCAGATCACCGTCAAGCTCGACGATCCCAGCAGCCCGATCAACGCGGCCTTCGGCGGCAAGGGTTTTGACATCTCCGACGAGATCTACACGTTCCGCGCCCCGTACTCGCGGGAAAAGCTACACGTCCTGTTCAGCATCGACGTGCCGAAGTCCAAGAGCGTCCAAGGGGTGTTGGAGAAGTCGCCGCAGAAGCACTGGCAGAACCGGCCGGACGACGACTTCGCCATAAGCTGGATCCACCAGTACGGGCAGGGCCGCGTCTTCTACTGCGCGCTGGGACATTGGCACCAGTCGTTTTGGAACCCGGCCGTTTTGCAGCACTGGCTGGCCGGTTTGCAGTTCGCCTTGGGCGATCTGGACGCCGATGCGACGCCCAGCGCGAAATAGGTGGAAGTTCAGCGGAATGTAGCGCAACAACCCCACCCAGAAACACTGCATTCCGCTGAACAGTTTCCAAAGTAGTAATTCGCGTGTTCGCGAATCAATGCGCCGCGGCCGCCGTATTGTACGTGCCCGTACACGGGTGACCTATCGGATGGGACCCGTGAAGGCCAGCAATTCATTCCAGATGAAAGACCTCTGCCATGCCGGCCCACCATTCATGGGCGGCGCGGTCGGCAAGTGGCTCGTGACACGGTTTGCACAACTCCCACCACTTCTGCGTCGCGGGGTCGGCCGCCATCTTGGCCATGTCGGCGTCGAAGTCGTTGCCAAGATACTCGAAGTAGCTGAACAGATAGTGCCGGTTGTCGGGCAGGCGGCGCAGAAAAATCGAATAGTTGCGAATGTCGCACTCCTTGATCATCTTGAGTACGTCCGGCCAGACTGCGGCATGCAGGCGAATATACTCATCCAATTTCTCCGGCCTCACCGCGATGACCGAGCCGTAGCGTTTCATGGCTTGTCTCCCGATAAATACATTTGCGAGCAATAACTTGAGCATATTGCAGTAGGCACACGCCGTGTGCCTGCTGCATTGCAATTGACAAATTGTTCTCTTACAATGCCTAACCGCCCATCGCCTCACCAAGGTAATTCCCGTAGGTCATGGCCAGCACCGACGCGATCAGCACCGCCAGGCCCAAGGCAATGGTCAATGCGGTCCGGGCGCGGCAGCCTTTCCATTCTTGAAAGACCACCGCCACGAGATTGCTGAACAGCACCAGCATGATCATGTGGATGGCCCAGCTCGTGTTCGCGTTGCTCATCCGCACGTGGCCAAGATTGTAGAAGAAGAACTGCCCGTACCACAGCGTGCCCGTGAGCATGGCAAGCAGATAGTTGCCGCCGAGGCTCCCGCCGCTGCCCGGGGCCAGTTGGACGAGTTGTCCGAGAGTTCGATTTCGCCGTGCCAGGTACAGGCTGTAGAGCAGCGCGGTGACAAAGGCCCCGCTGTTGACAAACGGATAGGCGATATTGCCTTTCCAGTAGCCGGCGCCGTGCTCGTAGGCCAGATCGACGATCGGTTTGGCCACATCTTCCATGGCGATGCCGTACACGGCCGAGAGCACGCCGGCAACGAGCGAAAAGAAGAGGCCCTTGAGCAGATTGAATTCACTTGCCTGCAAGCTGCCGCGAAAATCGAGTTCCTTGAGTCGTCCCGCGGCGCCGCAAAGGGCGATCCCCAGGATACCGACCCCCACGCCGGCAACGATCCAGCTTGAGCCGTTCTTCTCCAGTATCTCGGGGAGTGTGCCGTGAATCAGCGGCATGGCCACGGTCTTGGTCAGGGCCGAAAGCCCCACGGCGATGGCATAGGTGAGCGAGAAGCCGATATAGCGGATCGAGATGTTGAAGGCGGTCCCGCCGACGCCGTAGGCCATGCCCATCAAGAATGCCTGCAGCATGACGATCTTCGATGCCTCCGCCAGGACAGCGCCGAGATCAGGGATGGTGAGCACGGCTCCGACGATCGGCCAGATCAGCCAGCACCACGCGGCCTGGGTCATCCAGAAGATTTCCCACGCCCAGCGACGGACATATTTCTGTGGCGTGTAACAGTTGGCGGAAAGAAAGGCGCCGAGGGAATGGTAACCGACGCCTTCCAGCGAATTGGTGGGGATGGCGATCATGGCAGAGGTTTCCGCGGTTCAAAGGGTCTCGTCGAATTCGCCCAGCGCAAGCGGGTAGCGGCCGCGCTCGCGCACGAGCTTCACGATGTAGTCGTAGGTATGCCCTGAAACCGCGCTGGAAACGGAATGGTCCGACTGGAAGATCATGCCGCCGCCCTTGGCCGCGTTGAGCTTGCGGAGCACGTCGCGGCGGATCGCATCCCGGTCGCCCTTTTCCCAGAGCTGGATGTCGCCGTTACCGCAGAAACCGATCCGATGTCCGAAGCGGCGGCGGAGTTCGACCGCGTCCATGCCCGCCTTCACTTCCAGCGGGTTGTAGGCGTCGATGCCCACTTCCACATAATCCGCGAAGATCGCGTTGACGTTGCCGCAGCCATGATAAATGACGTCCAGCCCCTTGGCATGGCAGTGCTCGACGATCGCCTTGACCCACGGCTTGTAGTAGGCCCGCCAATAGTCGGGCCGCATGAAGGTGCCCTTCTTGTACGCCACGTCGCCCCAGATCACGAAACCGTCGAGCCAGCCGGCCGCCGCGTCGACGGCCGCCTTGGTACAATCCAGGTAGAACTGCCCCACACGGTTGACAACATCTCCGAACCGCTCCGGTTCCAGGGCCATCCACAGCATGTGGTTCTGCGGCCCGATGAGCCGGGTCATGCATTCGGAACACTCACCCATGCTGCCGTAGACGGGGAAGTCGGGCCAGAGCGATTTCACCGTATCGACCCAAGGCGGCGAATTTCGTTCAAAACCGTCGCCCACGCCGGCAATCTGGTTGTCGCCCGCCGAACAGAACCGCCGTGGATCGCGCGGATCATCGAACCTGGCCTCCTCCAGTTTCTCCAGGGTATCGGTCTCCCAGGCGATGAACTCGGGCATCGGGCAACTGAACACCTTGCGCATGATTGCGCCGTAACCGGTCTTCACCACGACCTCTTCGGGCGTCTCCTCGATCGTCTCGAACGAGCGGATCCAGGGGTCCATGTTGGGCACCGTGCAGATCCAATCGAGGTCGTAGTAGTAATAGGGATTGGCGTCGGCAGGCAGGCCCAATTCCGCGCGCCAGCGGCGGATGAAGCCGCCCCAGAAGAAATCGCTGATGGGCACTCGATCCGGCTCCTGGTGTCGTAGAGCCGTTTTCAGTCGTGTCAACTTCTTCAGCGTATTGTCTTTGCGCGTAGCCGCAGAAGAGGCAACTCCCGTCGTGTCGAACATTCCCATAGCGCAGTCTCCCGTGGTCTTTATTAAGCCGGGATATCTATCATGCGACGGGAAATAAGCGGTGTCAATGCCGCAGGGCGAAAAAGGGCAAGCGGAACTTATGGCTGACGTTTCCTGCTTGAAATACGCGCAAAGCCCTTATATGATGGCGGCAGAGAAATTCGAGGCGGAAAGCGATGAAAACGCTGAGTTCCAACTACTTTCCCTTTGCGAGACTATCAAGATGATCCCCACGAAACCCCGTGCAATCTTCACCACGTTCGCGCTGGCCGTTGTTCTCAACATCACCGCCATAGCTGCCGAACCAACCGTGGCCACTCCTACATCGCCCGAGACGAGCAAGTTGGCCCAAGGGCCATTCAAGTCGGATTGGAAGTCGCTCCAGCAGTATCGCTGTCCGGACTGGTTCCGCGACGCCAAGTTCGGCATCTGGGCGCACTGGGGCCCGCAGGTGGTGCCGCGCCAGGGTGACTGGTATGCGCGAAATATGTACGAGGAAGGCTCGGACGACTACAAACATCACGTTGCCACCTACGGCCATCCTTCGAAGTTTGGCTATAAAGACATCATCCCCCTCTGGAAAGCGGAGAAATGGGAGCCCGACCGCTTGATGGAACTCTACCGCAAAGCCGGCGCGCGATACTTTGTCGCGCAGGCGGTCCACTGCGACAACTTCGACTTGTGGGACTCGAAGTTCCATCGCTGGAACGCCGTGCAAATGGGACCGAAGCGCGATATGGTCGGCACATGGAAACAGGCCGCCCTCAAGCAGGGCATGCGATTCGGCGTTTCCGAGCATCTCGGCTATAGCCGCTGCTGGTTCCAGACGAGCCATGGCGCCGACAAGACAGGTCCCTTGGCGGGCGTACCCTACGATGGTGCGGACGCGCGCTGGCGCACGCTCTACCATCCGGCCGACCCGCTCGATTGCTGCCGCTATAGCGATGCGCCCGACTGGCAGCGCGAGTGGTTCAATCGCATCGAGGATCTCGTGGACCATTACCAACCGGACCTTCTCTACTCGGACGGAGGCATCCCCTTTGGCGAGATCGGACGCAGCCTCGTCGCGCATTTCTACAACGAGAGCATTCGCGCTCACGGCGGCCGATTGGAGGCGGTTTACACCTGCAAGCTGATGAAAGACTCCGGCGAATTCGAGGAAAGAGTGTCCGTGCAGGATGTGGAGCGCGGCGCGATGCGCGAAATCCAGCCGCTGCCCTGGCAAACCGACACCTCCAACGGCGACTGGTATTTCCGCGAGAATGACCGCTACAAAACGGCCGCCCAGGTCATCCGCTTGCTGGCCGACGTCGTCAGCAAGAATGGAAACATGCTGCTGAACATCGTGCAGTACCCCGACGGCAGCCTGCCGCCGGAGTCCGCAACGCTATTGAAGGAACTTGCCGCGTGGATGAGCATCAACGGCGAGGCGATCCACGGCACGCGACCCTGGCGGGTTTACGGTGAAGGGCCGACGGTGGTGGCGGGCGGTCATTTCAAGGAAGAGTTCCCGTTCAGCGCGCAGGACATCCGGTTCACGACCAAGGGCGGCAGGCTCTACGCCATCGCACTGGGGTGGCCGGCCAACGGCAAAGTGACGATCCGTTCTCTGGCCAGTCCCACGGCGATCAAGTTCGTGACACTGCTGGGGTGTACGGAGAAGCTGGCCTGGACACAGACGGGAAAAGGTTTGGAGATCACGCTGCCGAAACGGAAGGTCAGCGATATTGCGATTACCTTTGAAATCAAGTTGTGAAAAAGCCAATGGTGATGGGATCGGTAGCGGCGAAGGCGCAACTGTTCCAGTTCAGCTTGGTCATAGCCAGGATTTCCGAGCAGACGCGATCCGCCGACGTGTCGCCGTGATGCTCCCCGACTTCAAGTGGATTCAGAATGCGCATGCCGTGCTAGTGAGGGGCAGGGACGATGGCACAATACAACCTTGCCAACAGGGGAGGAAGCACTCGATCGCCGCGACGCCGTGCATGCCATCGGAACCGTGCCGGCCGGTCATAGGCACAAGCTCCTGACCCCTGACCCCAACTATCGGCCCCTTTTCTTTGACAAGGCATCGAACCTGACCTAGATTTTCTATGGGCCGCTGTGAGGCCGCCGCGCTCCCGCGTGGCTTGCCGGCCCGCAATTATCCTCTTCGCCTGATCTGTTCATTCCAACCGCTTTTCCCCACCGGCCGCAGGGCCGAAGGATCCCGCACTATGGCTTCGTATGCCGCACTGAGTCATCCACAGATCGAACTCTTGCCCGAGCAAGGCACGGTCGACGACATTCGCACGCAGGTCTGGGGCCTGCTCAGCACGCTTTATCCCAAGGTTGCGGTCATCGAACGCCGCCGCGAGAACCGCTATCCTTTTCCTTTTCTCATCCACCTGACGCCCGTGGGCGAGGACGGCACGTCGCCCTGCGGGGAGAGCGTGGTCGTGGTCGGCAAGCATATCTCCGAGCGGGGGCTGGGCTTCTACCATCCCCAGCCGCTGCCCTATCGACGCGTGATTGTTTCGCTGGAAGGGCCGCGGGGCGGATGGTTCGGGTTCATCGTCGACCTGAGCTGGTGCCGCTTTACGCGGCAAGGCTGGTACGAAAGCGGTGGCCGCTTTCTCGAATCGGTCCCCTCGCCCATGGATTCGGCCGAGTAAGTTCCACGCTAGGCGATCGCGCCCCTCCAGGGTAAGATGGGACATCACCCTCATGGATCCTTCAGCCGGGGAGCCTATCGATGTCGTCCTGGAATTGTGTAGCGTGGCAAATTGCCGTCTTCCTTTTCGCCGCGACCGGTGTTGCCGCGAGCCGGGCGGCGGTCGAGGGTGGCCCCGCGGCCGCCGACGAGTGGTTTGCTCCCTGTCGCAGCGTGGCCGAGTATCGACCCAAAGGGCCCGCGTATTGCTACCGGCAGTTCAATTATGATTGGAGCTGGATCGGCCGCGAGAGCCGGCAACTCCCTGAACTGCTCTGCCATGCCGACCCTGTCCGCTTCGCCGAGTTCTGCCGCAACGACTTCGTTGACGGCACGATCGTCATGGCCATGCCGCACCACGGCTATTGCACCTACAACACCCGCGTGGGCACGCGTTTCCCGGGCATGAAAGACGATTGGTTCGGCCGCACGATCGAGGAGTTGCACAAACGGAAGATCGCGGCCTTCGGCTACATCACGATCAATTGGAACTGGAAGTTCATGCGCGAGAATCTGGGCCGCGACTTCGTCCGCGCCCGGGCCGCGCCGGACGGTCACGTCGACGGCCTGATCTGCCTGAACGCGCCCGGTTTCCTCGAACGTATCGAGGCCTATACCCGCGAGGTGCTGACGGGTTATCCCGTCGACGGCCTGCGCTACGACATCCTCTCGACCGTGCCCGACTGCACGTGCGACGGCTGCCGCACATTCTACCGGGAGCTTTACGGCGAAGAGCTTGCGGCCTGGGACCGCGTGCCTTCTCGCCGGCGGGAGGATTTCTACCAGGCCACCATCGCCCGCGTAGTCTCGCGACTGACCCGCACGGGAAGGCAAATCAAGCCCAGCGTGCCGATGTGGCAAAACGGCATCCAGAGCTATGCCAAGAACGACCTCAACCTGGGCCGCACCCAGGACCTCGCCTACAACGAATACGGCGACCCGTTCCGCGTGCTGTTTCTCAAGGGCGTGACCAACAAGGACGCGGTCATCAGCGGGATGATGAATGACCTGGCCGTCACGCCCACGACCAAGATCGATCGCGTCCAAAACCGGCTCTGCCTGGCGCTGGGTGGCCGCTGCTATTCCTATTTCGGCCACCTGCTGGCCAACTACCACACGGCCCTGCCGGGTGAGGAGATGGCCGTTTGGCATCGCCGCGAGCTAGCGCCGTTTTACCGGATGATCGCCGAGATCGAGCCGTACTTGGAAGGCGCACGGCCGGTCGCGCCGGCGGCGGTCGTGTTCTCGGAGGCCACGCGTTACCGCTTGCCAAACTACAGTCGCGAGCCCTATGTCAAGGCCATGCAGGCCGTCACCGACGCCTGCCTGGCGCGGAGCCTGCCGCTGGAATTCATCAACTGCCTCGATCTTGCCAACCCGGCCAAGGACCTGCGGCGATTCAAGACGCTCGTGCTGCCGGTGACATCAGGCCTTTCGGCCGAAGAACTTGACTACCTGCGGCGCTACGTCCGTGACGGGGGACACCTGCTGGTCGCCGGCGACGCCTTGCGGTACGATGCCCAGGGACACGAACAGCAAGACTTTGCCCTAGCCGCCGAGATGGGCGTGCGCTTTCGGGCCGACTTGCCAGCCGGACAGGAACCCTGGACGATCGACGGACAACTGGCCGGGCAGCCCGTGGCCGCTGAAGTCAAGACGCTCGTCGAGATCGAACCGATTGCGGGGGAGACGCTGTTGGAAGCCCGGCGGTCGGGCCGTTTGCTGCCTTTGCTGCACGTGCGGGCCCTGAGCCACGGCAAGATCGCCTATCTGGCCAGTCTGGACTGCGCCCCGCTGCTGCGGCAAGCCATCGCTTTACTCTCGGGTACACCGCCGTTGACCATGTACCCAGCGGAGAAACGGGCGGTGCTCACCTATCAGCCGAAAAAACGCCGCTGGATCTTGCACCTGATCGACAAAGGCAGCTACCGCGTCGAGGTCTCACGCACGTGGGCGGCCGCCGGCAGGGTTGTCGCGCAATACCCGGCCGCGGGCTGGAAGTACACAGCGGAAAAATCGTCGGCCGGGCTGCGGATCGAGGTCGACGGTGAAGCGGAGGATCGGATTCTGGTGCTGGAATAGCTCCGGTCGGATTTGAATCCTCATGCCTGCCGGCAAAGCCGTAGGGTAGGCCAGCGCCCACCGACCCGCTGCGCGGGTGCCCGGGGGTGGTCCCACCCTACAAAACAGTTATCTCGGACCAAGTCCGTTTACTTCCCCTCGCGGAAGCTATCGAAATACTCGCGGACGTGCTCGCTCTGCTTCTTGGGCAGGCGCTGGCCGCTCAGGGGATCGGTGTTTCCGTGCTCAATTTCGGCGGTCGTCTTCTGGATCTCTTGCTCGGCCTGGTTCCTGAGGTTCGGACCGCCGGTCAGGCCGGTGATCTGGGCCGCGCCCTTGCCCACGTTCTGCCGCACGCGCGAGTCGTAGAACGAGCCGTTGGTCTTGGCGTCGGGTCGTGCGCCGTCGCCCAGGCCTTTTCCCAAGCCCTGGCCAGGCTTGCCGTTCTTGTCGCCGTCGCCGCCGCCCAGCATTCCCTCGCCCTCGCCCTTGCCCTGACATTTTTCGCAGCCCTTGCCGCCGCACTGGTCGCAGTTCATCTGTCGCCGCGCGTCGGCCAGTTGCTCCATCGCGCCCTCCAGCGTCTTGAGCTCATTCTGCTGCCGGGCCATCTCCTGCAATTGTTGCAAGGCCTCTTGCATGGCTTGCGCGGCCTGGCCGTTGTTGCCCTGCTGCATCTGCTGAGAACACTGTCCCAGCTTGTTGGCCAGGTCCTGCAGGGCTTGCATCTGCGGAGCCTGCCGCTGCAACTTCTGGATTTCCTCTTCCAGCTTGTTCGCAGTGCCGGGGTCGCGCGCGGCCTTTGCCTGGTCCTGCAAGTCCCGCTGGCCCTCCTTAGCCTGCTGGGCCATCTGGTCGATTTTCTGCTTGAGTTGTTCAAGCTGCTTGGCCAGTTCTTCTTTCTTGGCGGCATCCAGCTTGCTATTGGCCAATTCCTTCTGGAGTTTTTCGAGGGCCTGGGCGGCCTTCTGGAAATCGTCCTTGGCAAGCGCTTTTTTTAATTCGTCGGCGGGTCCGCGCGGAATGTCTTGCACTTTCTCCATTTGCCGTTTGAGGGCCTCGCCGCTGCCGCCCAGTTGCTTGCGGCGCTCTTGCAGTTCGCGGGCAAGGTCGTTGAGTTTGACGAGCGCCTTCTCCCGTTGCGGTTGGTTCTGGAGTTCCTTCGACCCTTCTTCCAGCCGCTTGAGAAGCTCGCTAGCGTCTGCCAGTCCCTCTTTCTCCGCCCGCTTGCGGCGCTCGGCGAGCTTCTGCCGCAGGTCCTCGGCCGACCGTTTCACTTCCGGCGGCGCCTGTGTGACCTCTGGCGGCGTGGCCTCCGCGCGCCGCGCGGGGTCGCGCAAGATCATAACCGCCGCTAGCGCCAGGGCCGGCAGCAGCGGCAGGAGGAGATATCGCGGCGGGCGAACGGGGAATTTCTCCAGCACAGCGATCCGCCGCAAGCGGGCGTTGGCGTCGGCAATCACGGCCTGACCGGCCACCGTCTCGCGGTCGGCGGGATTCATGGCCAGGGTGCTGGAAACGCGTTCCTTCAGCCCGAAGCGATGATCGATTTCCCAGGCGGCTGCCAGCGGCGGGGCCACGGTCCAGAGCGTCCAAGCGACGGCGGCAACCAGTCCGACCGCCGACAGGCCAGCAAGCCATTGCCAGTCGACAATGCCCAGCGGGTAGAACCTCGCTGCGCCGATCAGTAGCACGGCGGCCAGCAGCGATACAAACCAGCACCAGCCCAGAATGCCCAAGAAACGCTGCAGGGCCAGGCGGCGTTGGACTTGCCGAATTTCTTTGAGAAGAGTATCCATGCTAGGCTCCGCCGACGTAGTTGGGACGGGATTCGCGGCTCTTCCGCTTTCGGGTACAAGCGCCCGTTGGAGTCCCGCCTTTAGGCGGAATTCCGCCTAAAGGCGGGACTCCAACGCAGTCGCTTGTCCGGTTTGCACCCAAAAGCGGAAGAGCCGGATTCACTGAGAGCACGACAGTATTATACCGGAAAAAGCGGTCACGTGTCAGCGCTTTCCACGCGAAAACCGCGGCTGCTCCGTTTTGCCGCAACCCCTTGTCCGCCAATATCTTCGCGCGCCCGAATTGATTCTCTGCCCAAGCATCTTATAATCAGGAGAGGAGGAATGTATATGACGTTTACGGTTGCGGTTGGTGCGCGACGGCAATCCGGCTTCGGCCTGTGGGGACTGGCCCTGCTGGCGATGGTCGGCTATTGCCGTTTTGTCGAGGCTGCCCCTGAGCAAAAGCCCGCACGGCCCGCTGCCGCGGATCAAGGGCCGGGGCCAGGCGACGCGGCCCGTCCCCGCCGGCAGGGGCAGTGGATCCGCGTGCCCGTGCCGATCGACAACAGCGTGGTCCTCCGCGTCAAGCAACGGATCCAGCGGACTCTGGGCAATGTCCACGAGGGGCAGACTGTCTTCGTCTTGGAATTCGTCGCGCCGGAAGGCGGCGACGCCGGCCAGGGAACCAAGTTCGGCGTGGCCTACGAGTTGGCTTCCTACCTCACCAGCGACGAACTCAATGGGGCCAGTACGGTCGCCTACGTGCCGGGGACACTCAAGGGCCATGCCGTGCTGGTGGCCATCGCCTGTGAGCAGATCATCATGGGCCCCGCGGCCACGATCGGCGATGCCGGTTGCGACGAAAAAACAATCAAGGAAAGCATGCGCAAGACCTACGAAGAGATTGCCGGCAGCCGCCGTACCGTGCCCACCGAGATCGCCCTGGGCATGCTCGACAAGCGCCGAGAAGTGTTGAAGGTGAAGACGGACGAGTTCAAACTGCAATTTGCCGAAGTTGGCCAACTGGCGGAGATCGCCAAGCGGCATCGCATCATCACCAAGGAAACGGTCAAGCAATCGGGCGAGACGGGGCAATTCACCGGCATCGAGGCCCGCGACTTGGGATTCGCGCAGTACCTGGCCGACGACAGCCGCGACGTGATCCGCCAGATGCAGCTGCGGGGCGTGGAGGACGGGGATCCGTCGGGCGGGAATCCCTGGCGGCCGATCCGCGTGGAACTCAAAGGCCCGATCAAGGCTGCCCAGGTCGCCAAGCTCGAGCGGCTGATCGACGAGGAGTGCCACAAGGGCGCCAACTTCGTCTGCGTGTGGATCGACAGCCCCGGCGGCTCGCCCCAGGAGAGCAGGCGGCTGGCCGAATACCTCGCGGGACTTTCCCCCGACGAGGTCCGCACCGTGGCCTACATCCCCAGCGAAGCCCGCGCCGACGCCGCCATCGTGGCCATGGCCTGCGATCAGATCGTCATGCACCCGCGGGCGGTCCTGGGCGGCCCGGGGCAATATCAAATGACCCGCGACGACGAAATCCTCAGCAATCGGCTCACGCTCCGCGATTCCCTGGCCCGCCGCAAGTCGCGCTCCTGGTCGCTGTGGGCCGCCATGTTCGATCCGACGTTGGACGTCTACCGCTGCCGACGGTTGGGCGACCTCGAGTCCGAGTACTTCTGCGATGATGAACTGAAGAGCCGCCAGCCCAAGGCGGCCCAAGGCGAGAAAGGGCCGCCCTGGGAAAAAGGCGAGCGCGTGACCACACCCGGACACGTGTTGGCGCTCAGCGGCGAGAAGGCCCAGGAGTACGGCCTGGCGACGCGCGTGGTCGAGAACTTCACGCAGTTCAAGCAGAACTTCGGCCTGGAAGGCGACCCCGCGCTGGTCGAGCCCAGTTGGGTCGATAACCTGGCACACCTGTTGGGCGGGACGCAAATGGCGACCCTCTTGATCTTCCTAGGCGGGCTGGGCATCTATATCGAGTTGCACGCGCCGGGCCTGGGGGTCGGCGCCTTCATCTCCATCGTGGCCTTCGCCCTCTTCTTCTGGAGCCACTTCCTCGAGGGTACGGCGGGCTGGCTGGAAGTGACGCTCTTCGTCACCGGCTGCATCTGCCTCTTCACGGAGATTTTCATCTTCCCCGGTTTCGTGATTTTCGGGCTGGGCGGCGGGATCTTGATCTTGACGTCAATCGTGCTGGCCAGCCAGACCTTCTTCATCCCGCAGAACGAGTACCAGTTGGCCCGTTTGCAGAGTTCGCTGTTGGCGATGACGGTCTCCGTGGGCGGCCTGATCGGCGCGATCTGGCTGCTGAACCATTGGCTGCCCCGTGCGCCGATGTTGCAGCACGTCTACCTTTCCCCGCCCGAAGGAGAGGAGGCCGAGATCATCAGCCGCCGCGAGATGCTGGTCGACCTGGACAATCTCTTGGGCGCCGTCGGCCTGACGACCACGCCGCTGGGTCCCAGCGGCAAGGCCCGCTTCGAGAACCATCTGGTCGACGTGGTCTCCACCGGCGATTTCATCGCCCGCGACAGCCGCGTGGTGGTCACGGAAGTACACGGCAACCGCGTCGTTGTGCGTCTCGCGACGGGGGAAAAGGGGGCGGGTAGTTCGTAGTGCCGCCTTCAGGCGGTTCTTTACAACGGACGATCGAGGCTAAGTGCAGGCTGGAATTCCGCAATTCCTCGAAGCTAAACTGTTACGCAGCTCGTTGTGCGCAATACGAACTGCGTCCTTGTTCCGGCTCCGAACTTGCCGGAGCTGCGCGTGTCGGCAGGCCCAAGCTTATGAAACGGGTCTCGCCAATGATCTCGTTGTGGATGCCGGGAGACGCATCTCTTCGTACAGATGAAAACGCAGGCCGTTGTGCGAGGCATTCCTTGCTAGTTGCGTTCACTTGGAATCGTGGCGGGGTCCAGACCAGCGCCAGGTCTTCCACTTCGCGACCCTGTTGGGCGACTGCCACGCCGACCGCCTCAATCTCGGCCTGCATAGCCGCCGTCATTTCGCCCCCGGTCAGCGCCACGACGACGTGGGTCTTCCCGATGGACGACATGGCCGTGTAGATGACAAGGCCTAGATCTTGGGGCCGCGACGGGCTTAATCCGGCCAGCCATGAGCAGCGGAAGGTCCGGCATTCCGTTGGCCGTTTGTCATAAATCCGGCAACGGCCACAAGCCTCGGGGCAAAGAATGCCGAGTGGCTTGCCGGTGATACCCAGAATGCAGCACTCGGTACAACCATCGCATTGTCGCATCATCTCGATCGAAAACCCTCTTTTCGATTTGTGCGGCAGAAAGCATCACACTCAAATGTCGATTTTTCGCGATCCCTATTGCCTTTCGACTGATTGATCACCGTACGTTCATGTGTTTGTTGTCCATCTATTCATACAGGAGAACTGCGAGTTCAGCTTGTGCCGATAAATCCGAATTGTTCGAAGACGGCAAGCGAAAGACGGTGCTCAGGCCGGAGGCGCCGATGGGCATCGAATCAATCTAAGAAGCTGCTTCAAAACCGCTGTAACCCCGATGTAGGGTTTTGAAACAGCTTCTAGGGTCCGTCGAACAGCGGGCATAGCTTAGCTGCGCCGTTTTAATGTACCGATGCAGTCCGCACGACGTCGCCCGCTTTCTTGCCGGGGCAGACAGTATCCCGTCTAGATCATCGCGGAAAAATGTGTTAGCATGGCGTTGGTTGTCGCCCGGAACGTCTCCGAGCCGACAAAAGGCCAACTAACAAATCCCTAACATACGGGTCTTCTCGCGTCCACTGGTACTTGGCGCGGCGAGGGGAACGGTGTCAGGAATCCCATGTCTACAAGCCCTCCTGGAGCCGATCGATGGCTGCCTCTCCCAATGGCAAAAGGACCGCGGCGCTCGCCGCGCCCTTCAGTCTTGATCCCGCCATGATTCAACAGATCCTCGACCACGCCAAGCCGCTGGGGCACTGCGAGGTCGCCGCGGAGTTGAACCTGGGATTTGGCTTCGTCTACTACGGGCTGGTCCGCGCCCTGCGGCCGGAGCACGTCGTGGTGGTCGGCTCGGGCTACGGTTTCAGTGTCGTCTGCCTGGCCCTGGGCCTGAAGGACAACCGCGCCGGGCGATTGAGCTTTGTCGATCCCTCCTATTCGCTCTTGAATAACGGGCCAACCAACACGATCGGCGGAGTGAATTTCTGGCGCGACCCCGGCCAGGTGCGCAGCCACTTCGCCCGTTTTGGAGTCGAGGACATGGTCACGCATTACAAGCACACCAGCGAGGAGTTCTTCGCGCGCTACGCCGAGTTCGGGCTGCCCACGATCGACATGGCGTTCATCGACGGCAATCATTCCTATGCCCACGTGCAGCACGACGTCGTGGCCAGCCTGAAGAACTCGCGCAGGAACGCCTACTTCTTCCTGCACGACACCAACATTTACATCCGTGAGTTTCTCCGCCACGCGGGCGTGAAGCGCTGGCTGCGCCGCAAGGCCAGCCGGCACAAGGCGGCTTTCGAATTCATCGATTTCCCCTTCGCTTCCGGCGTGGCGGTGGTCCGCATCCTCGAGCCCAAAGTATGGAAACAGCTTTTGTTGTCGCCGGAGCCGCAGTAGCGGCGGTCCTGCTGCTGCTGGCCGCGGCCTTCCTCTTCTGGCGTTACTATTGGTTCTGGCGGAATCCGCCGCGAACGACGCCGCGGGGCGATCATTTCGTCAGTCCTGCCGACGGCACTGTGGTCTACGTGAAGCGGGCCGCGGGCCACGAGCCGATCATCTCCTGCAAGCAAGGCAAGGCCGTCTCGATCAACGATATCGCCCGCGAAGACCTGGGCCAGGGCAAGATCATCATCGGCATCTTCATGAGCCCTTTTGGCGTACACTACAACCGCGTCCCCATCGCCGGCCGGCTGGACTGGAGCAAGGAGCATCCCGCGGAGGGCAAGAACTTGCACATGGGATCGATGCACTGGCGCTGCATGCTGCAGCGCTTTCCGATCTATGCCAACAGCCCGCACGTCGTGCAGAACAATCGGCGGGTGACGCGGTTTTGCGGCGAACTGCGGGGCGCGGACATTTCCTGCTACGTGGTGCAGATCGGCGGCGGGAGCGTACACGGCATCGACGTCTATGCGGAGAGCGGCGCGGCGCTGGAGCAGGGGGCGATCTTCGGCATGATCCGCATCGGCTCGCAGGTCGATCTGATCGTGCCCGACCTGCCGGGCCTGGAGATCAAGGTCGCGCCCGGCGAGCGGGTCGTTGCGGGCGAGACGATTCTGCTTGCGTAAGCTGAGAGAAAAATAGATTAGCCACAGAGGACACAGAGTTCACAGAGGAGTGAGAAGGCCCGTCTCTTACCCCGGCACGAAAGAAAATCACGGAGCCTGTAGGACGGATTGGCAATCCATTTTACAGTTCGCTCGCCGCACTTGAGTGTCTTTCTTGCCGGCGTAATAGTCCTTTCTCTGTGAACTCTGTGTCCTCTGTGGCTAATCTCGACTTCGCGGGCCGCTGAAGCGACGGATGACGTAGAAGAACACGGGCGTGAGGAAGATGCCGAAGAGCGTCACCCCGATCATGCCGGCGAAGACCGCCGTGCCCAGCGTGCGCCGCATCTCGGCGCCGGCCCCGTGGGCGATGACCAGCGGAAAGACGCCGAGAATGAAGGCGAACGAGGTCATGAGGATCGGCCGCAGCCGCACGCGGGCGGCCTCTACCGCCGCGTGGAAACGCGTTGCGCCCTCCTCCTGCCGATCGCGGGCGAACTCCACGATCAAAATGGCGTTCTTGGCGGCCAGGCCCACCAACACCACGAAACCCACCTGCACGAAGATGTTCACATCCATCCCCGCCAGCCAGATCCCCGCCAACGCGTTGAGCAGGCACATGGGCACGACCAGGATTACCGCCAAGGGCAGCGACCAACTCTCGTACAGCCCCGCCAGCACGAAGAAGACCAGCACGACCCCTAGGGCAAAGGCGCTGAAGGGGTTCTGCTGCAAGTCCCGAAACTGCTCGATCTGGCTGGACTGCTTCTGCAAGTAGCTCAACTCGGTCCACTCGGCGGCCATGCTGCGCGGCAACTTCTCGGCCAGCTTTTCCATCCGCGCCAGGACCTCGCCGGTGCTCACGCCAGGCAGCGCGGCGCCGTTGATGGCGGTGGCCGGAAACATGTTGTAGCGGACGATCTGCACCGGCCCGGTCGAGTCGCGAACCGCGGCCACCGAACCCAGCGGCACCATGTCGTCGTCGGCGTTGCGGACCTTGAGTTGCTTGACGGCCTCCGCATCCGTGCGAAAGGCGGCCTCGGCCTGGACGTTGACTTGCCAGGTGCGGCCAAAGCGGTTGAAGTCGTTGACGTAGTAGCTGCCCAGGTAGGCCTGCAGCACGTCGAAGACGTCGGTCAATTGCACACCCATCGTCTTGACCTTGGTACGGTCCACGTCCACGTAAAGCTGGGGCGTGCGGGCGCGGAAACCAGAGAACAGGCCGATGAGACCGGGCTGCCGGTTGCCCTCGGCGGCCAACTCGTCGGCCTGGGTCTGCAGGGCCTCGAAGTTGACGTCGCCGGCCGCTTCCACCATCAGCTTGAAGCCGCCGGCCATGCCCAGCCCGTCCACCGCCGGGGCCCCGAAGACGTTCACGCGGGCCTCAGGCACCTCACGCTGAAAACGCTGCCGCAGCCGGGCGGCAATCGCATCCGCGCTCAGCGACGGGTCGCGGCGCTCGTGGAAAGGTTGCAAGGGCAGGAACGCGGAGCCCAGGTTCGAGCACATGGCGTTGAGAATGAACGACCGGCCGCGGTTGGTGATCGAGTGGGCCACGCCGGGCGTCTCCAGGGCAATCTTCTCGACCTTCTCCATGACTTCCACGGTGCGCTCCAGCGAGGCCGAGTCAGGCAACTGCACGTTGACCACCAGCCGGCCCTTGTCCTGGTTGGGGATGAAGCCCGCAGGGACACAGGTGAAGCCATAACCGGTCAGGCCGATCAGGCCCAGATAGACCAGGAGTACGACCGCGCTCAGGCGGAGGCACAACCCCACGCTCTTCCCATAAACCCGCGTCGCCCCGTTGAAGACCCAGTTGAAACCCTGGAAAAATTCGCCCAGCACCCAGTTTACCGGCCGGATCACGATCCTACCGACTACTCCCCCGGCAACCGCACCGGGGAGGAAGAGGACGAGATACACGCCCGCCGCCAGCAGCGTGGCTTTCATGCCGCCGGGCGTCGCCTCGCCGCCCTCCGCCGCGCCGGGGAGGCCCAGCGAAACGCCCCAAGTTGGCGCCAGCATCCACACCGTCACAACCCCGCCCAACAGGGCGAAACTCCACCAGGGCAGCGCCTCCTTCCCTTGGTCACCGTGCTCACCCGGCTTGCGGCGGCCAAAGATCCAGGCCGCGCGGGCCGGCGTCATGGTCATGGCGTTGATGGCCGAAATGAGCATCGACACCGCGATCGTCAAGGCGAACTGGCGGAAGAACTGGCCCGTGATGCCGCCCAGGAAGGCGCTGGGCAGCAGCACCGAACTGAGCACCAGCGTGATCGCCAGGATCGGCCCCGTGATCTCGTCCATGGCCTTGATCGTGGCCTCGCGCACGGGCAGACCTTTGTCCAGCCAGCGCTCGATGTTCTCCAGCACGACGATGGCGTCGTCCACGACAATGCCGATGGCCAGCACCAGCCCGAACAACGTCAGGTTGTTGAGCGAAAAGCCTGCCAGCTTCATCACGGCGAAGGTGCCGACCAGCGAGACGGCCACGTCGATCACGGGCAGGAGCAGGGATCTCCAATCCTGCAGGAACAGCAGCACCACGATGGCCACCAGGATGACCGCGTCGCGCAAGGTGTGAAATACTTCGCTCACCGATTCGCGGACGAAGGGCGTGGTATCGTAAACGATGGCGTAGCGCACGCCTTTAGGGAAGCGCTTCTCCAATTCGCGCATGCGGGCCTTGACGTGGTCGGCCACGTCCAGGGCGTTCGACCCGGGCAACTGGAAGATCGCCAAGCCCACGGTCGGCTTGGCGTCCATCGTCAGGCTAAAGTCCTGGGTCTTGGCCCCCAGTTCGGTACGGGCCACGTCCTTGAGGTAGACGACCTCCCCGTCCGTGCCCGTCTTGAGCACGATGTCGGCGAACTGTTCAGGCTCGATCAGCCGGCCGAGGGTGTTTATGGTGTATTGGAAGTCCTGGCCCTGGGGGACCGGCGGCTCGCCGATCTGCCCGGCCGCCACCTGCACGTTCTGCTCGCGCAAGACCCGGATCACGTCGCCGGCCGTCAGGCTCCAGGCCTGCAGCTTGTTCGGGTCCAGCCACACGCGCATGCTGTAGTCTTGCCCGCCGAAGGGGAAGACGTCGCCTACGCCGTCGATGCGGGCCAGGGCATCCTGGAGATTGATGGTCGCGTAGTTGCTCAGGTAGAGTTGGTCGTAGTACGGATGGCCGCTGCCGGGATTGACGTCGGAATATAGATTGACGATCAGGAGGATGTCCGGCGACCGCTTCCGGACGGTCACGCCGATGGCTTTGACCATGTCCGGCAGGGTCGGCTGGGCGATGGCGACGCGGTTTTGCACGAGCACCTGGGCCATGTTGGCGTCCGTGCCCACGGCGAAGGTCACGTCCAGCGTGTACGAGCCGTCGTTGTTGCTCTGCGACGACATGTACAGCATCTTTTCGACACCCACGACTTGCTGCTCGATGGGCGCGGCCACGGTGTCGGCGATGATCCGCGCGTTGGCCCCCGGGTAGCTGGCCGTCACGCGGACGGTCGGCGGCGTGATCTCCGGGTACTGGGCGACGGGCAGGAGGACCACGGCGATGGTCCCCAGCAGAAGGATGACGAGGGAAATCACCCAGGCCAAAACAGGGCGATCGATGAAAAAACGCACCAGCATGAGGAGCCTCTACGACAGAAATCCGAAATCCGAAGGGCGGAAAATCCGAAATCCGAATATCGAAATTCGAAACAAATCAAAAGCAGGAAGGACCAATGACCAAAACGGCTTGGAACATTCGTCCTTTGAAATTCGAATTCGTTTCGGATTTCGATATTCGGATTTCGGAATTGACTTCGGCATGGTCCGGGTTATTGGGACTTGGATACTTGAACTGGTTTCGGACTTTGGGTTTCGGATTTCAGCTTTGGCATATCCACGACCTGCGGTACGACGGTAATGCCCGGCCGGACCATTTGCAGGCCGTTGACGATCACCCGCTCGCCCGCTTTCAGGCCGTCTTCGATCGACCGCAGGCCGTCGTGCAGCAATCCCACACGAATGGGGCGGACGATGACCTCGTCCTTCTCGTTGAGGACGTAGAGGATCTTCTGGCCCTGGTCGTTGTCGATGGCGCGGTCGGTGACTAGCCGCCCTGGGCGGCGTGCGCCGATGGGCACGCGCACGCGGACGAAAAGGCCGGGCAAAAGCGCTTCGTCCTTGTTGGGAAACGTGCCCCGGAAACGCAGGGTGCCGGTCTTCGGATTGATCTGGTTGTCGATGAAGTCGATCATCCCGGCGTGCGGAAATCCGCCTTCATTGGCCAGGCCCAGCATCGCCGGCAGGGCCACTTCGGAGGCCGCCTTGGTATTGCCTTCGCGGATCAACTGGCGAATGCGCAATACGGTGCGCTCGTCGACGTCGAAATAGACGTACATCGGGTCGACCGACACGATGGTCGTCAGGAGGGTGACGTTGGCTAGGTCGGCCGACTGGACCATGTTGCCCACCGTGACGAGATAGCGGCTGACGCGCCCGCTGACAGGGGCCGTAACCTTGGTGAAGCCCAGGTTGAGTTCCGCCGTGTTCACCATCGCCTCTGCCACCTTGACCGCCGCGATCGCCTCATCGTAATTACCTTTGGCCAGGTCGTAGTCCGACTGGGCGATGGCCTTGGTGGGCAGCAAGTCGCAGGCCCGCTTGAAGTCCGCCAGGGTGCGGACCATGTGCGCCTTGGCCGAGGCCAGGTTGGCTTGGCTCCGATCACAATCGGCCTGGTAGGGCCGCGGGTCGAGTTCGAAAAGGACATCGCCCTTGTTGACCAACGCCCCTTCCTTGAAGTTGACCTTCTTCAGATAACCCCAGACGCGTGCCCGCACTTCGACGGAGTCCACCGCGGCAGTGCGGGCCGTGAAGTCCGCATAGTCGGTGATCTCCCGCTCGACGGGGTAGCTGACAGCGACCGCGACCGGCTCTGCCGCCGGTGGATCCGACGGCGCTTTGGCGCAGCCCGCCAGAGCGAGGCAGCAAACGAGAACCAGGGCGGAACGGGCGAGAGAAGTCGAGTTGCAATACATAAGAGTCTTATTATCTTCCAAGGTAGCGAACATCGCTATTATACCATCTCTGATGAATCGCGCGCCGTCGATACCGCCGCAAGCGCTAGCCGGCACTCCAAAGTTCGTGAACGGCCCCTAAGGCTCGGCCGAAAAATAACTTCCGGATTTGCCAAGGGTGCCTGGGGCATAACGACGCGCAGCGAGCGGTGCCCCAGTCGCCCAATGCTGGGGCTTCGCAAGCTCAGCCACCAGCCACCCCAGGAAGTTGTTTTTCGGCCGCACCTAAATTCTCATGGTCTCCCCAGTAGCGACTCCAGCGCCATCTGAACCGGTTGCGATTGCAGCACGATCAGGCAGCGCGAGGGCGGGTCGAAACGGATCCTGCCGGCCCCGTCGCCTTCGTCCCACTTTGCCTCACCCAGCTTCTCTTTGATTTTTTCGATCAAGGCTGCCGGCGACTGATCGCTCAGCAACTTGGCCACGGGATAGAACTCCAGCTCCATCCGCGCGGCAAGCACCTTGGGCGTGGTGACCTGTAGGGTGTTGGCGTCTACGACCCGCCATGCAAGCCCCAGCGGCTCGAGCAACTGCCGCAAGGCCTCGCCCTGCGGCAGCTTGTCGAGCTTGACCTTTTCGGACATGTTTTCGGAAATCTCGTCGGCGGCCAGGGCGGGGCGGTCGATGAGGATTTCGGTCCCCGGCGGCTGCTTGAACTGCTCGAGCACGCCGGCCAGCGATACCGGCAAATTTGCGGTCACGCTGGCTGTGTGGTTGAGAATAGCCCTGGCCTGCGTGGCCCGTGTGATCAGGACGAACTTCTTGCGGTCCAAGCGGCTCTTGGGCAGCAACCCTCGGGCGATGCGGAGCTTCTCGCAGAAGACGATAACCTGGTAATGGACGCGCCCGGTCTGCGTGATCAGCAGGGCGTCCGGGGTTGCCTCCAGTGCGCCTTGCCCGCCGCCCGACCGCCACGACTCCGGCGCGACGAGCGCTTGTACCAGGGCCGCCAGGTCGGCCGCCGCCTTAGCATCGCCGCCGGTCAGGTCGGAGAGCGTGTAGCGGATCTGCCGCAGAATCTCGCGGTGCTCGGCGGGGCTGGTCAGCACGATCTGCCCGTTCTCCAGCAACGTCGTCATCCCGCGGCTTGCAGCGATCGCCTCCAGGGCCTTGCCCGCCGTGGTCTTGGCGGTCTCGTCGAGGGAGATGACGTCGTGCAGCGACACGCCCAACTCCTGCATGGCGTCGGGATCGAAACTTACCGGCAGGTTGCCGATCGTGGCGACGATCTGCACGGCTTCGCCCAACGGCATCTTGGCCAGCGAGATCTTCGCAATCGGCACGTCGAGCTTCGCCCGCAGCGCGGGGCTTGGCTCCTCCTTGGTCTTCAACTCCTTGGCTGGCGGATGCAGGTCGGCCAGCGAAGGTTTTCGATCGGGGACCGGCGGGTCTTTCTTCACCGCTTCCGGCCGTTTGCTTTCCAGCGCGGCGGGATCCACTTCATCGCCGCGGCGGACCGAGGCCAATTGCTCCATCACGCGAGGGCTGATGTCCTTGGAGAGGAAACGCACCGAGCCGTCGGCCATGCCCGCCACCATGCCGTCAGCCTGCCCGCTGCCGAACCCGTCCGGTCCATTGACATAAGGCTCTTGAGTCAGCGGCCGCACGGTCGCCAGGCCGCCTTGTGCCCAGGGACCGCAGTGGTCCTGCACGCCCAAGATGGCGATCGTATTGGATCCACCGCGTTTGAAGTCTTGCTGCCGCGTCTGCCGGCCATAGCCGAACATGCCCGCGCGGGGATCGTCGGCGGGCAGTTCGGCGGCGTCTTTGCCCACGCCAGCCACGCCCACATAGTGCGTCGCCGGATAGCCGTCGGACGACACCGCGGGACCCAAGGCCGGGTTGACCACCTCGGGCAGCGGCCGCCTGACGGTCGCCTGGTTAAGGGTATTGTTCCAGTCGTAACCCGATTCGACATGCCAGTCGCCATGGCCCAGGTAGGGCAAGATCCCTGCGATCCAACTCAGGCGGGTCTGCGGTTTGAAGGTCACTGCCCCGTCGGCGCCCTCGGGAAACCTGGGCGGGTTTTGGGCCTTCACCCAGCGCAGCAAGCCGCCCAGCAAGCCGCGCTGATTGCCCTCGTCGACGGCCAGGGCCGCGGCCAGCCAATCGGCCTTGATCGCTGCCGCATTGTCGTTGTCGATGGTCGCGGCGCCCCAGGCCAAGAATCCCGATCCTCCCCAGTCGAAACGCAGCCAGACCGCGCCGTCGGCGACGTCGCAACGTGCGCTGCCCAAAGCCGCCAACAACTCGCCGAGGAGCCGCTTGTACCGCGCGGCCACGGCACCCGAAAGCTTGACCGGCAGAATGCCCTGCACGGCGGCGATGTGTGCGGGCAAGGCCTGAATCGCGGCGGGCGCCAGCTTCTCGATGTCCGTGTGAACCTTCCCCGCCAGGCCGTCACTATTGCAGACTAATGCCAGTTCGCATCGCCCGGCGCCGGCCGCCTGGGCCGAAATGCCCAGGCCCGTCAGCGGCGCTTCGCAGAGCGCGCGCCAGCTCGCCTTGCCCGCCGGCCAGACATCCAGCAAGTTGGGAGGAAAGCTCCAGACCGCGGTCCGCGCCGGCAAGAGATCGACCATTACGGTCAGATTGCAGTCCGGCGAGAACTTGGCGAGCAACTGCTCGATCGATTTGCTCGACAGCTTGGCCTCGCCGCGACGGGCAACCAACTGCCGCAAAGTATCCTCGCTGCCGGTCACGATCGTATGCGCGTCGACCGCCAACAGCGGATGCGGCCAGAAACCGCCGTGCGGCCGGCGAGCAACGAAGTTCGCCCCCAAGTCGATGCTTTCGCCCGCAGGCAATTGGCGGCCCAGGTCGATATTTTCGTCCAACTGCAGGACGACCACCCCGCGGGCAACGCAGTCGGCCAGGTCCGTCGAGGCCCACGTCATGCGGCGAACATCTTCCTGTCGTACGTGCAGATCGGACAATAGACTGTGGCATGCTTGCTGCCATCCTTGGTCCGAGTGGCGCCGCCAGGTGTCGAGAAAGGCCATTGCGTCGAGGGCCGACGGCTGTAGCACCAATCGCGACATTCGCAGATCGACGAGCAGCACGGTTTGCTCGGGCAGCCAGCGGCGATTGAAGGGTGTGGGCGACGCCGGCGGGGGATCGGCGGTTTCGCTTGCGGCGACCTGGGCGTCGGGTTTCGGATCGACATGGCGTTTGGAGACGACGGTCCAGACTGCGAGCACCGCCGCCAGACCCAACAGGCCGGAAACCATCAGCACAGTCACGCGCCCCCAAAGCGAGCGCGTCAACAACGAGAGGAACGTCTGTCCGGCAACGACTTCCGGCAATTCGAAGGGTGTAAAACCGGCCGGCAGGCTCGCCATCGCCGTGGCGGGCACTGAGGTGGCTTCCGCCGCAGGCGGCGCCGCGGCGACCGGCGGCGCGAGCGTGGCCGCGATTTCGGCACTAAGGCTGACGGGAAGCTGAACCGGTGGCGGCTCCACGACGGGCTTCTCGTCGACGGTTGCCTCGGCCTCCGGCGGCGCGCCGCGATGGATGGAGGAGTCTCCATTTTTTGCGCGTGGCGCTGATTCTTTAACAGCCGAGAATGGCAGAGGCGGCGTGACGGGGAGAGGAGTTGGCGGCGTGACGGCGTGCGCAGGCGGTTCTTCCTCCGGTATCCACCCTTCGGGTGGGGAGATCAAGACCATACTGCCGCATTTGGGGCATTCCAGGATTGCCCCAATTGCTTCCTTATTCCGCACGGCAAGCCGGGCCCGGCATGTCGTGCAGGATACGGAAAATAACGTTTTTTCCACGATTCCGCCTTATCCTGCCAGTGCAGACCCTTTCCGTTGAACGACAGTCCGCGGTACGCCACCTTTTCTCAGGCAATTGTACGGCGCACAACGGGGCTTGTCATGCGGGCGCTATGGAAGTTTTCGGCGGTTTGGGGCTAGGCCCGCCATTTGAGTTCATGCCGCTCGCCGTGCTTGGCGTGTTTCTTGTCCAGCGCGTTCATCACGACCGTCGCGCCGCTTTGTTGCAAGTTGAAATCCAACCAGCCGCGGGGTTCCTTGGCATCGAAAGTCCATGCAGTTGTGGGCACGTTGACGACATGCACCTCTTTCTCGCGGCGGATCTTCCATTGGTGCGTATGGCCGTGGAAATAGACCTTGGCCTGCTTGCGGCCCTGGGCGGTCTGCAACAAAGCGGCCGCATCGTGCAGTGCCTCCAGGTTGTGATGTGCGACGAGCAGGGCCGGTTTGTCGGCGTGGGCATCGAGTGATTGGGCCAGCCACTGCAACTGTTCCCTGCCGAGCAGTCCCGGCGTGGCTTCGGTCTGATCGAGCGAATCCATGAGGAACCAGTTGGCCAGTGGCGTTTCGACGATTGCCGCCTGTCGATCGGCCGCAGGCCGGGCCGGCTTGGCCTCGGGAAAGGCATCCCAGAAGTTCTCGCGGTGGTCGTGGTTACCCAGCACCAGATACAGCGGAATGTCCGCCTCACGGATCGGCTGGTAGAGTTCCGCGATCAGCTTGTAATCACTGGGCAGGCCCTTCTGGAAGGCCAGGTCGCCCGCGATGATGATGCCGGCCGGCTGCGGGTCGAGGGCGAGGACTTGTCCGACGGTCTGCGCGAAAGTTTCTGCCGATTTGACGCCTTTTTGTGTATCTCCGCGATGCGTGCCGATATGCGTGTCAGAGATCAAGACCCAGCGGTGAGGATCGGCCTTTCGCCCGGCAGCCAGGGCATCGTGGCCCAACAGAACTCCGGCCCCGGCAGCCAGCGAGCCAGCCAGGAACGATCGCCGGGAAATGGGAGGCAAGTAGATCGGCATACTGGATTCCTTCTCCTGGAATTCGTGGCATTCAAATCGTGACCTCTTCTTCAGAGACACGAAAGACCGCCTGCTCCGCGCCTTCGGCATCCAGCCATTCGCGGATGGCGATCCGGATGTTCTCCAAGGCCTCCTCGCGGGTCTGCCCTTGCGAAAGACAGCCCGGCAAAGCAGGGCAACTAACGGAATATCCTTCATCGCTTTCAATAAGAACTATCCGATACTTCACGATTGCGTCCTCCTTCTGGCATAACACATTCTAGGCCGCGCGACACCAATACTCATATTCTAGAGAGTCCTGAATGCCGTGTCAAAAGCCACTCCGGCCCGCTGGCCGAAGAGCAGAAGGAGGCGATCGGGGAGGAACTAGCGCGGCAGGGCCGCGCTGCGGGCGATCTGCAAAGCGGCGTCGAACATGGCGTCGTCCTTGGCGGCTACCGCGCCGTTGATCGGCCGGGCCGCCTGGCGAACCACCACGTCCGGCTCGACACCGACGCGGCTGTAGGGCTTTCCCTTGGGCGAATAGAATTTCGCCGTCGTCAGCCGCAAGCCCGAGTCCGATCCGTCAAGCTGAAAAATGCCTTGCACGGACCCCTTGCCGAAACTTCGCACGCCCACGATCGTGCCGCGACGGTGATCGCGGATCGCGCCCGAAAAAATCTCGGCGGCACTGGCGCTTTGGTCGTCGATAATGACCGTCAGCGGCACGTGCCACGTGCCTTCCTGATGCGCCATGTAGGTGGCGTCTTCCTGGGGGATGCGGCCGTGCGTGCTAACGATCACGCCGTCGTCCAGGAACAGGTCGGCGATATCGACCGAGGAGATCAGCAGCCCGCCCGGGTTGCCGCGGAGGTCCATGACCAGGCTGCGCATGCCGTCGCGGTGCAGCCGCCATAGTGCGGCCTCGAGGTCGCGGCGGGTCGTCTTCTGAAAACAGGTCAGCCGCAGGTAGGCGACGCCCTGCTTGTTATCGACGATGCGGACTTGATCGACGCTGGGCACTTCCACCCGCTGCCGGCGAATGGAGATCTGGCGATCGGCCTCGCCCGGCGCGGCAAGGACCAGGCTGCAAACGCTGCCTTCAGGTCCCTGCAACAGGTTGGCGGCCTGGTCGGTCGTGTAACGGTTAGTCTGGTGGCCGTCGACGGCCACGATCCGATCACTGCCCCGTACGCCGCCCTGCTCGGCGGGGCTTCCGCCGATCACGCGGACAATCACCAGCGAGCCATCTTGGGCCTTCAACTCGATGCCCAGCCCGACAAAGCTGCCGTCGATCTGCGAATAGACTTCGCCGAGCTGGTCGGGCGTGAGATAGGCCGAGTAGGGGTCGAGCGAATTGGTGGCCCCGCAGAGATATTCCAGGATCACGGCCGTGGGCGACAACCCCAGGCGCTGCTGGGCCAGATTGGCTACCGTCACCACGCTGTCGCGGGCTTCCATGCGGTTGGTCACGTTGCGCTGGGCCAGCGCCTGGCGAAGTTCGCGGCGGAATGCCTCCAGCGCGGCCGGATTGCGACTGGGCAGGTTTCGATCCAGGAAAACCGGCTCGGCCAAGGCCGTCTCCAAGTCCATCGTGCCCCGTTCGATAAGGTCCTTCCACGAGGGCTGCTCCACGTATTGCGTCTCGATCTTTTGCAGCACTTGCAGATAGAGTTCCAGGGCCTTGGCGGCCGGCAGTCGGGAAACGTGCTCGGCAAAACTGCGATCGGCGCAGCGGCGGCCCAGGTCGTAGTGCAGCCGGGCCAGCTCGAAACGCTTCTCCAGCGTGTTCTCTTCCGGGAATTGCCGCAGGCATTCTTCATAATGCGCCAGGGCTTCGCCCCAACGCCGCTGGACTTCCAACTGCTGGCCATGCTGCAGAAAACTGTCGATCTGGATCGATCGCTCGGAAAAAGCCAGAGAAGAAGCGGCCGGCGGCTGTGCCGCCGCAGGCGCCGCCAGTATCGCGAATGCCGCCAGCCAGAAAATGGCTGCCGTTAAGAGCCGTCGTTGCATGGTGTCGTCCGTGGGGGGGTAGGAACGCAGCTTGGGGCTGGCCGCAAACCCGTCTCAGAACACCGAAATGCCCCAGGAGTGTTCCGAGGGAAATCTGCGCTGGGCCGAGTTCTTAGGGCAAAGCGATCCGGGAGCCGATCCGTCCAATTGTCCAACGCGAGCGCGGTGCGCGCACGCGATACAGTCGAGTATAAGCCATGATCTGGCTGCCGTCAAAAAACGGCGGAAAAAATCCGGCTGAATATCCGGCCGAAACCGCGCATCTCGCCCCCTAGCCGCGCACGACAACGAACATGCCTGGAACAAGGAAAAGCCGCCTTGCGAGGATCGTAGCAGGCGAACCGCTTAACCCAGATTTGGCGCAACGTAAACCACTCGACCTTGCCCAGCCGGAATAGCCGTCCAATCCGGAACGGTCGATAGATTGCCTACAACAATACCTACGCCGACTCCAGCACCAGGTTGGCATACTGCACCGTGTCGGCCGTGCGAATCAGCCCGATCGCCAGGGGCACGCGGCGTTTGAAATCGACGTGCGGCTCGTGGACCAGCGGGATGCCCGCCAGCCCTTGGGCGAACTCTTGCCGCACCTCGTCCGTATTGTGCTTGAGGAACTCCTCGGCCATCCAGGCCTTGCCGATGACAAAGTTCGTCCGCACCGCCCGCAGCACGTCGAGCACTGTGGGGATGCCGTCGACCAACGAGATATCGATCGTCTCGATCGTGGGCCAGAAAGGGAAACCGCGATCGGCAATCACCAGCGTGTTGGTATGACGAACGCGGCTCAAGAGCGCATTGATTTGCGGGTTGAGGATTCCGGTTTTGAGCATGGTTGGGCCTCAGGGCTTGTGGTTATTGGATTCGGACTTGAGGTATTCGTCGAGGGTTTCCACACGCTTTCGCGGTCCCAGCGTTACCAGCATTACCCCGTGCCGAGCCACCGTGGCCTGGAACTTTTCGTCGGCTGCCTGCAGATCTCTCTGCCGCCATAAATCGCGGACCTGCTGCTTGCCGCTGAGCCCCAAATCGCCCCAGGAAACGGCAATCGTGGCTTCGGTCTCGCCCAGGTTGAAAAGCCCCAGGGCCTTTGAGCCGTCTCCCAGATCCTTGAGGAGGATGAACTCGCCAGGTGTCTTGCGGATGACGCGCGCCTGCCGGCCCAGCGCGTCCTGATCGACGTCGATCACTTCCGCATTACAGAGCACGTTGAGCGTCAACGGATCGAGCCGGGCCATGTCGCCGCTGAAGATCAGCGGCGCGGCCATCAGGCACCACATCGACATGTAGGAATACTGCTCGTCGGGCGTCAACGTCGTCTTGCGGCCCGCGCCCATCTGGCTGGCGTCGCCCACGTAGCCGATGAGCAGATAATCGGGATCGTTCCAGCAACCGGGCTTGGCGTTTTTCCAGTGCGCGGCGTTGCTGAAGCCGATGCCGTAGAACCCCGGCAGGCGGCTGCCGCGTTCCAGGCCGAGGTCGCCCGTGGTCCGCCAACACTGGCCCACCTCGCCGCCCCATTTCCAGACTTCGCCCATGCCGTACTGGCAGAGGTTCAGCACGATGTCGCGGTCCTGTTTTTTCAATTCGGCTGCGATGACCTGATACGGTTTCTTCATATGGGCCAGGTCGTTGCCGCCGGCCACCTCGCCGTAGGAACACCAATCGTACTTCAGAAAGTCGAATTCCCATTGGGCAAATCGCCGGGCATCGGCCGCTTCGTGCTGATAAGCGCCCACGTAGCCGCCGCAGGTCCAGGGGCCGGGCGACGTATACACGCCGGCCTTCAGTCCGACGGCGTGGATGGCGTCAACCATCGCCTTGATCTCGGGGAATTTTGCGTTGGGCAGAACCGCGCCGTGGGCGTCGCGATACGGCGGGTCGCCCTGTTTTTTCATCCAGCAGTCGTCGACATTGACGTACTGGTAGCCGTAGTTGGCCATGCCCGAGGCGATCATCTGCCGGGCCGCCTCGCGGAGATGGACTTCGGTCACGCGGTTATAGTGGATGTACCAACTGTTCCAGCCCATCGGCGGTGTGAGAGCGAGGGTCTCGCCGCAGAGGATCTTGAATAGCCGCTCGCACACGCGACGCGCTTGGCCCTCTTGGTTCTCCGCCCGGAGTATCACGCGGTACTCGCCTTTCTCGGCAATTTTGCCGCGAATGATGCCTGTTTCGGTATCCAGCGTAAGGCCATCGGGCAGCCCTTCCGCGGAGAACTTCATCGGCCGCGTGCCGGTGGCGGGAATGCGGTAGAGAAACGGATGGCTAGGGCCGCAGGCATACACTGTGGGCCCATTGATTTTGGGCGCGGGGCCCGGTGGCGGCGTGCGCAGCAGGGCCTTCTCTTCTGCCGCTGCGGCGGTCGAGGAGAGGAGCAAAAGGCAGGCAAGGGAAATCCAGCGTTTCATGGGCAGGCCTTTCAGACAGGATGGAATGGCAAATCTCAGATTTCAGATTTCAAATTGCGGAAACGCTCATAGCATAATTCGGCGTCCGGCAAGAAGCAACAGGGTGGCTGGGGCATACGGGCACCATGAGTACATGGTGCCCGTATGCCCCAGCCACCCTCGAGAACGCAGCACTTCGCCATTTCGTCCAGACGCTCTTGGGCGAAAACCCATTAGGGCGCCGTGACCACTTCGAAATCCGAGCCTTTGACCTTGCGGAACTCCTCGTGCATCGCCGGGATCCGTTCGTCGGGCGCTACCGAGATGGCCCACTCCAGGCCGTTGTCGGCCACGAACATCCCGTAGCGTTTCAATCCCTTCAAGATCACCTGCACGTTGGGCGAGAAGCCGGAAATGTCGAAATCGCGGCGGAGCCGGAGCCGCTCGCCCATGCGCGGGTACTCCTCGTTGGTGTGCGGGCTGGCGTAGTGCGTGGCCGGGGCCACGTAGTCGCGGCGGCTATTCCGCACGCTCACGCGCATGGCATGATCGATCACGCCGCGTTTCAACTCGTCGTAACGCACCACGGACGGGAAGATCGGCAACCCCGCCGCGTCGGACGAGGTCCAGCCGTCCGGTCGCAGCTTGTTCGTCTTCAGGTCGAACATCGAGGCCTGGTTCGCCACCCACCCGCCGGCAACCTTCTTCGTGATCCAGAACTCCCAGAGCATGCGGTTCACGGGATCGACGATGATGCCGTGTCGGTCACCGTCGATGTTCGTCTTGTCCCGCTGGACGTCGTCCAGCGTCATCCCCGGGTAGCCGACGGGCCAGTTCTCGATCGGCAGGTTGTCGGGGATGGGATAGGGTCCCTTGTCCGACTCGGCCGGCGAGTCCAGTTTCAGCAAGTCGACCCGTTTCTGCTGGGGTGGCACGAGAATAAACCCCATATCGGCGTTGTAACGGAACGGTTTCTCCGCGCCGATGGACGCGACGATGTTCTTGGAGTTCGGGTGCAGCGGCCAGTCTTCGACGAGCTGGTTCCAGGGGTTATCGGGCGGGAAGACTTCCAGGGCCGTGAGGATCGCATCGGCCTCGGGCGTGTTGAACATCACGGGCCGGGTGATCGGCGGCATGCGGGCGGCGCGGATGCGGGCCAGTCGGGCCGGATCGGTGGCTACGGCCTTGCTCGCCGCTGGGCCGGCAGCAGCGGCGGCAGGCGCCGTCTGGACCGTCCCGCCCAGCGGCTGCACGGTCAGGTCCACGTGCATGTCGCCCACCTTGCCGGTCACGCGGAAGGAACCGCTGAAAGCCATCACGGCCGGCCCGCCGCCGGCCACCGGGGCCGGCGCGGCGTCGTCGCCCACCAAGAAGATGTCGCTGAAGTACAGGGTCGGCGACTTGCCCTCCGTGGGATTGATGTACCATTTCTGCGCGTCGGAAAGGTCGGGGGCGGAGCCGTTCACGTTGGCCAACTCGTCCAGGCCGATCTTGATCGAGTTCTTGCCGGGCTTGACCGTGAAGCCGTGTTCCACACGGGTCTGATAACTGGTCGACCGCTTGTGGCGGACGTTGAACTGCAAGCCGACGTCGGCCTTGCCGGGATTGAAGACTTCGAATTCCAGCGTGATGTAGGGTTTCCAGTTCCGCGGCTTGACCGTGCGGACGCCGAAGGAATCGCCCGGCGCAAAGACCACCTTCAAGGCCTTGCCGCCCAGTTGGGCGTTGTCCTCGATCGTCATCTTCGTCGCGCCGTCGCTGCCAGTATCGTTGGGGATCTGACCACCCGTGACGTCCAAGAGGGCGTCTTTGCGTGCCCAGGCCTCACCCGCGGACAGCGCCGCCACCAGGATCCCTAATCCGACAACCCAGTTCATTCCGCGCGTGCTCATCGCCGTGCCTCCCAAAAAACGCATACAAATTGCTCAGACAACGGGTTTCAGTATGTATCCTGCCGGTACGGAAGTCAAACATTTGGCAACGGTTAACGAATGCCGGAACTGCGCAGGCTTGTTCCGGCCTACGGGACTGTCGTATTGTTGCCTTTCGCTCCGCGAAAGTCGCATCTTTCGCGGAGCGAAAGGCGACACTTATTGATTCGCCCGCCCTTAGCGGACGATCGAGAGCAAGCGATGCGCGCAGGTGACGGCTAGCGAACCGTCGCCCACGGCGAAGCCCACACGCTTCGTGGATCCGGAGCGGATGTCGCCGGCCGCCAATACGCCGGGCAAGGTTGTCTCCAGGGGACACGGGTCGCGGTCCGCTTTGGGCCAAAGCCCTGAACGAACGACGTCGGAACCGGTGAGGAGATAACCGTTGGCGTCGCGCGCGAGGCCCGGCGGCAGCCAATCCGCCGCCGGCTCGGCGCCGATAAAGACGAACACCGCCGCGCAGGGCAATCGGCTTTCCAGGGCCGTGACGTTGTTTCGCAGCACAATCTCCTCGATGCGATGATTTCCGCAGAGCGCCTCGACCTCCGTCTGTTCGTGGATGACCACATTGGCCGCCGCCCGCACCCGGTTGGCCAGGTACTCCGACATGCCGGGGCCCAACGTGCGACGGATGAGCAAGTGGACCGTACGGGTGCGGCAACACTCCGCCAGGAACATGACCGCCTGCCCGGCCGAGTTGCCGGCGCCGATGACCGCCACGTCGGCGCGGTCATAGATGTCGGCTTCCACCGTCGTGCAGGCGTAGTAGACGCCCTGGCCCGTAAAACGGTCGGTGCCCTTGGCTTCCAGTCTTCGCCAGTGAACGCCCAGGGCCAGGAGAATCACGCGGCAACGAATCTCCGCGCCGCAATTGAGCACAAGCGCGTGCAACTCATTTGCCGAGCTTGCCGGAATCAGCTTTTGGACCTCGACGGGGGCGACGATCCGCGCGCCAAACTTGAGCATTTGCAAGACGCCGCGGGTGGCGAGTTCGGCCCCGCTCAGTCCGGCGGGGAAGCCGATGAAGTTTTCGATGCGCGAGGAGCCACCGACCTGTCCGCCCGGCCCCAACCGATCGAGCATCAAGGTCGAGAGGCCTTCGGACGCCGCATACACGGCGGCGGCGATGCCGGCCGGCCCGGCCCCCACGATGGCAAAATCGATCTCCTGCGAAGGGCAGTGTTGCCAAATACCGGCTTCGCTGGCCAGTGCCTGCAAGGTAGGCTCGACGAGCAGCCGCCCGTCGCTGCACTCGATGACCGGCATGTTGCGGACGGAACCGAGCGCCGCGAGGACCATCCGTCCTTGTTCGCTTTCCGGATCAACCCAGGTGAAGGGGACGAAGTTCTTGTAGAGGAATTCGCGGACCGTGTTCGTAGCGCGGCAATGCGCCGGGCCGACGACTCGCAATCCCATCACGCCCAACTGGGCCAGAAGTTCCCGGCGGGTGGTAAAGGCCACAATCAACTTTTCACCCAGACTGGGCACGCGATTGAGCAAAGTCCGGAGTTGGCTGCCGGGAACACAGAGGACGCGCGTCGCGCCCCGCGCCAGCGCGGTTACAATGACGGGACGGCGGGTCAGGATGTCAATGTCGCCGGCAAACTGGCCCGGCTCGTGAACGGCGATCACTCGCCCGCCGTCCCGCGGATTCTGGATCTCGACCTGGCCGCTTTCCACGATGACCAAATCGATATCCGCCTGGCCGGCCTGAAAAATGGTCGCCCCATCCGCGTAATCGCGGGTTATCGCCAGGGGCCGGACCAGCGCAAGCTCAGCGTCGGTCATGCGCGGAAACGCCACCTCTTCAATTTGAGCCATGGCTTGCTTTCGACAACGTATCCGGCACACTCCGACAATGTATCCGGCACATTCCGTGTGCCGTTGCAGGCGGCACACGGAGTGTGCCGGATACGTTCATCTCACACGGCACACGGAGTGTGCCGGATACGTTGGTCCTTATTCCATCAGGGTTGCAGTGAGCGTGAGCTCGGTCTTGAGCAGCTTGGACACCGGGCAGCCGGCCTTGGCCACGGCGGTGAGTTTCTCGAACGTCGCCTGGTCCGCGCCCGGGACTTTGGCCGTCAAGGTCAGATGGACGGCGGTGATAGCGTAACCCCCTTCCACCTGTTCCAGGGTGACTTCGGCCGAGGTGTCCATCCGCTGGGCTGTGAGTTTGGCCTCTCCCAGGATCAGGGACAAGGCCATTGTGAAGCAAGCGGCGTGGGCAGCGGCGATCAGTTCCTCGGGGTTACTGCCGCGTTGCCCCTCGAAGCGGCTGGCGAAACCGTAGGGATAATCCTTTAGCGCACCGCTCTCGGTCGAGATGGCGCCCTTTCCGTCCTTGATGCCGCCTTGCCAGGCCGCCGAACCTTTTCGCTTGATCTTCATCTTACGTTCTCCTTGGGGCATGGTACTGTCGGGGGCACGGGGCATCCGTTTGCGGGTCACGGCGTTCAGTCCATTTTCTTGGAACGCCACGAAGGGCGTTCCTACAGGATGTTAACTTGAGGAATTCTTCGCGCGGCAAAAGCGGAAGTCAAGCGTGTCAATCGAAGTGGTCGTCCCCGCTGGCCGTTCGCAGGCCGCCCAGTCCCGGCGAGCGCGGCGTCCAGGCGCTGGTTTGCCAATTGTCCACCGGCGGCTTTTCCGGCTGAAAAGGCGGCATTGAGAAGAGGAAATAGGCCGCCAGGGAGTTGACGAACGGCTCGTACAGGGCGCGCAACTCCGCCAGCGCTGCCGCCACCGCCGGCCCGTCGCGCATCTTCACGCCTGCCCCGCAGAGCGATGTCCGCAACCGGTCGAAGGCCGCCTCGGGCAGGCGGTCCGGCTGCGGCGGAAGCGGCGGCGTTTGGAAGACCAGCGCCAGGTCCACCGCCGCGTGCCGCGCCATGGCGAAGGTCAGCCGGGCTTGGTAGCCCTCCGATCCCTCCACGCCCGCCAGCAGCAGCGCGGAAGTGTCGAGGATGGCCGTCAGCGAGCCGACCCACGACTGGTTCTCGTGTTGCGAGCGGTAGTAGCTCAGCACCGGAAACGAGATGTGGCTCTCCAGCAGATCCGCCGCCCAGCGCTCCCATTCGACCAGGAAGGGGCCGGCGCCGGAGGGACTGCGGCCAGCGGCCAGTCGGCGGAGGAATTCACCCGCGCTGGGCGGCGACCCGGCGCGGGCATCGAGCAGCGCGATACCGATTTCCAGCCGCGAAAAGGCCTGGTAGAGCACCGGCAGGTAGCTGACGATGACGGCCAGGAAGACGAAACCGACGCCGGACTCAGCCACACTCAATATCCGCCCCGCCGCGCCGGTGGGCACCATGTCGCCGTAGCCGAGCGTGAAGAACGTGGTGCCGCTGAAGTACAGGTAAGCGCCCAAGTCCGCGTCGGCCACCGACAACGCAGTGCCCAGCGACCAGTGCAGCAGGGCGAAGCCCACAATCAGTCCCGCCGCCCACAACATGACCAGTACGAAGAGGGACAGCGGTCCGAAGACGCTTAGCAACCCCGTGCGCCAGCGGCCGGGCGGGAGGAGCCTCGCCGCAGTCCGTCCGATCAGCCAAGCGGTGCGATAAAACAGGCGGGCCAGGCGCAAGCCATGCCGCACGCGTCGCGGCAGCAGCACCACCTCGAAGGCGTCGATCAGCACGACGGCCATCAATACTAGGGCGGCAATCAGCCCAACCCACTTCATGGCAAACTCCTCCTTCTCGTTCCCCGCGCTCCGCACACGACGAGCGTCGTACAGTCTGGCGGACAACGTCAATTATACGCCCGCAGTCCCATGGGCCACGTCTTGTGCGCTGCCTATTTTTCAATCACGCTTGACCGTGGACAGTCCTTGCCCGCGCATGTCGGTGCGCTAGAATTTGTGCAAAGGAGACAGACATGAATCGCTTGAAGGGAAAAATAGCCATGGTCACAGGGGCCTCGAAGGGAATCGGCGCAGCGATCGCCGGACATTTGGCGGCCGAAGGGGCCTCGGTCGTCGTCAATTATTCCAGCAGCAAGGCCGGCGCGGATGCGGTCGTCAATCGCATCGTGCAGAACGGGGGGAAGGCCATCGCCGTCCAAGCCGATATTTCTCAGCCCGAGGACATTCAGCGTCTTTTCGCCGCCACTAAAAAGGCTTTCGGCCAGCTCGACATCCTCGTCAACAACGCGGGCATTTACGAGTTCTTGCCCTTGGAGTCGATAACGACCGAGCACTTCCACAAGCAGTTCAACCTCAATGTGTTGGGACTTCTGCTGGCAACACAGGAGGCCGTCAAGCATTTCGGCCACGAGGGAGGCAGCATCATCAATATCAGTTCCGTGGTAGCCACGCTGGCTGTTCCCAACGCTTCGGTCTATAGCAGCACCAAGGCCGCCATTGTCGCCATAACCAGGTCGCTGGCCGCGGAATTAGGGCCGCGCAAGATCCGCGTCAACGCGATCAATCCCGGCATGGTGGAAACCGAAGGCCTGCACGCCGTGGGATTCGCTGAAGGCGATTTCCGCAAGCAGACCGAATCGCAAACGCCGCTGGGCAGAATCGGCCAGCCCGCGGACATTGCGCCGGCCGCGGTCTTCCTGGCATCGTCGGAATCAGCCTGGATTACCGGCGAAACACTCTACATCTCGGGCGGTCTGCGGTAGACTTTCCCAAATGTTCATTCCAGCTCCAGCGCAATGGACTTCATCCGCGGCTTGGCTGCGCAGCGGATCACGTAACTCTCCGAGGGCTTGCAGGCCACGTGAATGTCGGTCTTTTCAGCGCCGCCCTCTTCCCAGTGGTAGGTGATCTTCACCGGCCGGAAGCCGCCATGCGGTAGCCGGTAATCGGCGTCGATGCGGTGGTTGAAGATCATCGTGGCGTTATAGCCGGTCGTGCCCAGCCAGCGGACAACGGCCGCGCGCGTGCCGGGCGGAATGTCGTTGACCTCCACGAAGTTGCCAAAGCCCACCGTGGGTCCCGCGCAACGACTCACCGTCTTGAAGGTCTGGCCGCCGTCGAACGAGACCTGCACGTCCCAACCGCCCCGTGGGTCGCGGGCACGGTAATGTGTGAAGATGGTCATGCTCGTCATGTCGCCGGGCGTTTCCACGCGATAGCTCAATTCGCCGTCGCGCTTCGTGGGATCAATCAAGAGGCGGTCCTTCATGTTTCGCGTCTGCGGATGAAAGTCGGTGTAGACCAACTGTCGGCCCTTGTTGGCGACGTCCGACGAACCTTCGATGCTGATCGTGCCCTCCGGCGGCCCGGCGGAGAAGGCGATCGTGTTGTCGCCCTTGTCCAGCGCCGGCAGGGGACGCTGCGAGTGCTGGATGTCGTGGTGGAAAGCCAGTTCGTCCAGGCCCGTGCCGGTTCCATTGAAGACCAGGCGGAGGCGATAGTCGTAGCGGCGGAGGATGAGTTTGCCGAGATCGATCTGCCGCCGGCCGCTGGCGTCGATGCGGGCCACTTCCCGCCAATCCAGCCCGTTGTTGTCGCTGAAGAAGATCGCGATCGATCCGCCCGGGCCGACGACCGCCTGGAGCGCAACCTCACCCCGGAGGTAGACGTAACTCGTGGGGTTGCGGATCTCCAGGACGCCTTCTGCCGCGCCATTGGCGAGGCGGAGCTTGCCGTCGGCCCGCAGCCCTGCGAACCGCCAGGCGCTTTGCTCAAGCGAGGCGTCCAGCGGCACCTGATACTCGAGCGTGCCGTTGCCAATGCGTCCCGGGGCCAAGTCGCCGAACTTGGGGCAATAGGCCATGGGGCCCTCGCCGATCTTGCCGTCCAGGGCACCCGGCTTGTCCGACGTGCCGTCCATGTTCACGTACAGGCCCTTATTCGACCAGTTGCGGGTGAGCCGCTCGCCGGGGCGGAGTTGGACATTCACCTTGTAGCCCATCGAGTAGCCGGCCTCGTAGGGGAAATAGACGCTGCCGTCGTATTCCTGCATGGTCGAATACCAGCCGTGTGTGTGGGCGGGCAGCCAGCCATCCCAACCGTACAAGGGGCAATCGGTCAGCAGGGCCGGGCCTTTCTTCCAGCCCTGCCAGCCTTCGGAGGCGTGGAGCTTGGTCAGCTTGTTGCCGTCGCCGCGGGGCTTGTCCTGCGGGCCGGCAGGCGGAACGAGGTACTCGGGGTGCTGGGAGTACCACTGTTTCACAGCCGCAATGATCTCCTCGATCGAGGCGATGTTCCCCTTGGACACGGCATAGTTGGTCAGCGCCCGGGAGAACTTGCCGTTGACGGCGCCGGGCGGCTGGTCCTTCATCACGAAGAAGTTCACCAGCGAGGCGTCGAGCATGTGCCACCGCCCGTCCCATTGGATTTCCGGCACGACGTGCGCCACGATGGTACTCACGCGGGCCTTCAGGCCGGCGTAGCGGGCCAGCGAGGCTGTCTCGCAGGCCGCCACGCCGCAAAACGAATAGCCGTAGACGTTGAACATCTTCATGACGTCGTACACGGTGTTCTCGTTGTGCAGGAATTCCTTGGGCGGCGCATCCTGGTATTGATGAGCAACCACCGACTCCCAAATGGCCAGGGCCTTGTCCTCGTCGGACATCCCCTCCTGGATATACGACCTCTTCCAGGCCGCCAGGCTGGAGACGTCTTTGACCTTGTCGGACAGCACCTTGACGTTGGCGACCACGCCGACCGCGGTGGGGTCGGTCTTATCGATGACGGCTTTGATTGCGGAGGATGGGTTGTAGGACGGATTGGCAATCCGTCCTACGGTGTCGCCCTTGCCCCCGCCGTTGGCCGCGTTGACGATCTGCATGAAGCGTTCGAGCTGCGAATAGTCGCCGACCCAGGTGGTGTACATCACGCCGCAGACGCCCTTGACCTTGGCCGCCATTTCCATCCAGGGCACGATCCGTCGCGGGTCGGCATCGTAATAGCCCGCCAAGATCTGTTGGTGTCCACGGTCGGCGAAGAACTTCAAGCTGTCGGCGTTATTCTGGCACCAGTTGGCGATGATCACGCTGCTGGGCAGGCCCTGCCAGGAGCCGGCCCAGGGACCGTCGCCCTTGGCCAGGTACATCGCGCCATTGCGGCGGGCGTTGTGGAAGGGGTCGAACATGTCGTTCCAGGCCAGGACGGGCCGGGTGGGATCGGTGTTTTGGACAATCTCGGCGCAGCGACGGACGTTGTCGGCCAGGATCTGGCCGCAGGTCATTTTGCGATTCACGCAAGAGTCGTCCCAGCCGCAGTGGCGGATCTCGTCGTGGGCCATCATGTAGCAGTCCGGCTGCACCGTTTCCTTGATCCACTTGACCTGTTGGGCCAGCAGGTCGTAGACCTTGGGCTCGCTCAGGCAGCAGTTGATCTGATGGCTCTTGCCGGCAAGGGTGGCGAAGTGATAGCTGAGCGTCAGCCGCTGGCCGTCGCGGAGTCGGCTGCCGGGGGGAATCTTGACTGCGGGCGACTCGTGCCAATAGGTGAAGTAGCCGGGGTTGGGGTCGTGGCCCAGCTTGGGATCGCTGACCGCGGCGAAGTCCCGGCCCTCGACGTATTCGGTCTTGCCGTCTTCGCCGGCCACGCGCAGTGGCAGGCTGGGGCGGCGGATGAGATTGACCAGTCCGCCCGGCTCGATCTGGACGTCGCTCCACCAGATCTTTCCGCCGCGCACGCCCCAGGAACCGAGGTACAGGAGCACCTCGGTGTTGTCCTGGCTGCAAAAGGTGGCGTGCAGCCGGGTCCAGCCCATGGTCGGCTTGATGGGGGGCGGCTGCCAGTTGAGCGGATCGCCCCCGCGGGGACCGGCAGGTATGGCGAAAATGCGGAAGTCGGACGACGTGCAGTCGTCGGTCTTGGCCATCACCGAGACGTGATAATAGTGCCAAGGCAGGACCGCGATCTTCTGGCTCAAGCGGGCCGGGCGGCCTTTGCCGGCCGTATGATCTTGCCGCAGCGTGGGCCGGCCTTCGTAGCGGACCTCGTCGTCGCGGAACGAGACCGCGCCCGGCCGGTCCGCCGTCCATCCCACGGGAGTGTCACCCTTCCACTTGTCCAGCGAACCATTGACCAGGCGGAGCGCATCGTCGACGGGCACGAGTTGCCCGTCACGGACGACGAACGTGGCCCCGCGGACGGGCATACCCTCGGCCAGGTTGGGATCGGCGGCCAGGAATTCGGCGGAATAGCCCATCGAGCAGCAGTGTACCACGAGCGCCATCTGGTGTTCTGTGCAGGCCTGGCGCAACGTGTGGACATTACGGGCGTAGCTCTTGTCTTGGAGTTGAAACTTATCGAACTTGCTGTCGGCCACGAAAATGCCGTTATAACCCGCCCGCCGGGCGCGTTCCATCAGTTCGATCGTCGCTTGCAGGGCCTCTTTCCTGGCTAGGTTGGTCATGGTGAAGACCCAGCGATACTTGAATTGCAATTTGACGGCAGTCGGGCTGGGCGCGGAATCCTGGGCGGAGGCGAGAGAGGCGCCGACGAGCAAGAAGATAAGCGAAAGAAGACGGCTTCTCATGGATGTTTTCCTGAGGTGGGCTGGAAGGCGGGGTTGGCGTTCTAATCTGCCTGTGTCTCGATTATAGCAAGATCGTCGGCGGATTGCTGACAGCAACTTCTTCGAGACGTAAAGGCATCAGGCAAGGCTCTCACCACTGGTGAGAGAATCGTCTTGGACGCACAACTTGCTGATTATGAGCCGCTGTAAACGCGCCGCGGAGCGAGAATTCTATTTGCAACTTAGTCGGCCGGAAAAATGGAGAAAATGGGAGTTGGACCACCAGCTTTCCGGGGCCCTATTCGAGCGGACCGTGTTGTCTCCGGTAAAACTGCCAACACCGGTGACAGAATTGCATCCTGACGCCGCAACAGTCTTCAATGCCTAACCATCCAAACCCGCCTGACGCCGAACGCGGTTGCGAACATCGGTCCACGACGCAAGCGTCATCTGTCCGGAATTTAGTTGCTCGGAACGTCGTTGCGATTCGGCGATCCACTCCGCATCGAGCGGCGGCCAGTCCTTTGGCTCCAGGGTTTCCCATAACGCTTCAACCAACCATGCGCGCTCATCGCTCGGCAGGACCTGAGCAGCTTTGAAGACTTCCTCAAGAGTCCCCATATCTTGATTATAGTAAGCTCGCGTCGGACCTATGGTTTCTCCTCGGCCTTCTTTTTGCCGACGCCCGACTTCTCTGAAGCCTGCGGGTTGCGCCCCAGCAGCTTGCCGGTGTTCTTGTCCCAGTAGACGCTGCGGACCTTCAAGCGGTGCTCGCCGTGGCAATCCGTACAGACAACCTTCTTGGGATCCGTATTGGCGGGAAAACGGGCCTGGAACATGGCAATCACCTTCCGCGCCGGGGCGTCGTGGTCTTCGTGGCACACCCGGCAGGCGTTGTCGATCTTGACCGGCGCGTACATCTTTTCCGGCGCGGTCACGTTGTCCTCGTCGTTACGATGCGCCAGCGAGATGCCGTGACACTTGGCGCAGCCGATGTTTTCCTTGGCATGCACCGTGACCATCGACTCCTCCTGGAAATTGCCGTGGCAGACGAAGCAGGCGCTGTTGTCTGCCCTGGGCTTCTTCGGGTCGGCCGGCTCCGCGCTTTGCGCGGGCGGCTCATCCAGCAACAAGGGCGCGGACTTGTCGACCCTCAAGGGCGGCAGGCCCTTGGCTTCCTGCGGTTTGTCGGCGGCCAAGGCCAGCCAGCCGACTGTCACGACCAAGCCTGCGGCGGCGATCCAAATAGAAGGCTTCATCGTCAAACGTATTCCCAGTCCTTGAGCCACTGATAATGGCTGGGCAGCGCGGCCCAGGCCCGCTCCATGGCCCCGTCCAATTCGGCCCGCTCGGCGTGGTCCAACTCGCGGCGTTCCATCACGGCCTGGGCCGCGTTATCCACCTGCTGCTGGCTGATCAGGCCCGGGATGGGCGCGGTGATAGCCGGATTGCAGAGGATCGCCCGCAATGCCAGCCGGGCCAGGCGGTTGTCTTCCTCGGCGTGGGGGCTGTCGGGCGCGCTGTCGCCCTTGAAAAGCGAGTTGCTGGCGAAGGGCTTGATGCCGAACCAGCCCACGTCGAGCTTCTTCATGGCCGCCCACAATCCCGATTCGTCGGTCACCACCTTGGTCTTGGCCGTATAGGGCGTGCAGATGACCTCGAACTGCTGGGGGAACTTCTCGATCAGCCGCTTGATGTGCGGCCGGTCGTGCGACGAGATACCCGTAAAGCGCGCCTTCCCGGACTTCTTGGCCCATTCCAAGGCGGCAACCAGCTCTTCAATTTCATGGTCGCTATGCGCGCTGCTTCCCTCGTGGCAGGTGACGCGCCAGAGGTCGACATACTCCAGCCCCGCCTGCTTCAGGCCGTAATCGATGCTGTCCTTGAGCTTTTGCGTGATCCAGCCCGCGGGTTTCGGCTTGCCCGTCTTGGCCGCCGAGGCCCACTCGCTACCCAGGTTCCGCATCTCGGCCTCGTACCAGGAATAGCCCAGGTACATCTTGTCGCGGCGGCCCTTGAGGGCCTTGCTGTAGGCCAGCACCTCCGCGCTTACGCAGGCGTCAATGTAGTTGATGCCGCGGTCGATGCAGCGGCTGACGACCTCGTTGCGGTTCTTCTGGAATTCCGAGCTGCCTTCGCTCAGGGCGATCCAGCCCTTGCCTTTCTCCATGCGGCCAACAACCTTGTCGATCCGCTTCCAGTGGCCACCCATGCAGATGGCCGAAATCATCATGCCGGTCTTGCCGCAACGGCGGTATTCCATCTGCGGATTGTAGTTCAAAATGGGCTTGGTGTCGGCCTTGTCGGGATTGCCGGCCTGCACGGTATACGTGGGCGTGAGCCCCAGGGCGGCGCCCACCGCGGCGACGGTTCCGCCTCGAATGAAATCACGACGGGTTACATTGACATCGGCCATAGGATCGTCCTTTGCAAAATGGAGAGTGTAGCGGCGGGCCGAGGGTCGAGCCGGCCGCGGCAATTGCGCATACCCGATACCGGGAATCGGTCGACAATAGGCGGGAACCGATTCCAGGCGGTATTTTAGCAGAGCCGCTAAGGGCATGTCAAGCAAAATCCGCCCGCGTTCTCCGGGCCTTTAGCCGACGGATGGCTTGCAATGGCCGCGCCTCCAATTAAACTAGACTGCTTCGTCGGCCTGGAATTGGTCCGTGGCCGTTTCTAATGTATTCCAATGAAGGAGGTGTTTCGTGGTGCTCGTGGAAAAAATCTTCGCGGTGATCCTGGCTCTGGTTGGTCCGGCCCCGGCCGACTCCCCCAAAGAACTGCAGATCAAGCCGGGCGACCAGATCGTCGTCATGGGCGATTCCATCACCGCGGGGGGCGGATACCTCCGCGACATCGACGCGGTGTTCGCTCAGCAATATCCGGGCATGAAGATCCCCAAGGTGATCAACAAGGGAATCAGCGGCCAGAAGGCGGAAGACTTGGTGCAGCGATTCGACAAGGACGTGGTGCAACTCAAGCCGGCCTTCGTGACCATCAACATCGGCATCAACGACGTCTGGCACCGCCTGGGCCAGCCCCACGACGCCAAGGTCTTGGCGGCCTACGAGAAGAACGTCGCCAAGATGGTCAATGCGGCGCAGAAGGCGGGCATCAAGGTCATCTTGCTTACGCCCACGGTCATTCAGGAAGATCCGAGCACAGAGGGCAACAAGCGGCTGACCATGTACGTGGAGGCGCAAAAGAAGATCGCCGCCGAGAAGAAGTGCCAGGTGGTCGATCTGCACGGCATGTTCCTGACGGCCCTGAAACAGAAGCCGACAGGGCAGGAGAAATGGCTCACCGGCGACGGCGTGCATATGAAGCCACTGGGCGATGCCGCCATGGCCGCGGGTGTGTTACGGGCGTTGGGCGTGCCGGACGCGAAGATCGCGGCGACGACGCTCCCTTAGGACCGACCGAAAAATAACTTCCGGATTTCGTTTTGGGGCGGGATACAATTGAGGGATGCCCATTTGTTTATCCCGTAACCCCGTTAACAGGCAATTGAGCCGTGACTCGCTATTCTTT
>Ga0181520_10001562_pt1 | contig 46039 bp, 45 predicted proteins | sample PEATcosm2014_Bin_29_FD_132451 | JGI IMG/M metagenome (GOLD analysis project Ga0181520, IMG submission 132451) | Peatland microbial communities from MTU Mesocosm Facility, Houghton, MI, USA - PEATcosm2014_Bin02_30_metaG | ecosystem: Environmental > Terrestrial > Soil > Wetlands > Peat | place... | reverse complement strand
TGCGCCGGTGCTCGCGGCTCGGGGCGCTCGCGTAACCGTGATTGGGCGGCGCGACCGTCTTCCCGTTTCCCTGCTGGAGGCCATTGAGAACGCTGAGGCGGCCAGCCGGGCGGCGGGAAAATTGCACGTTCGCTTCGCCATCGATTATTCCGGCCGGGATGCGATCCTGAATGCCGCACGCCGGTTGCAACAAACCGATGACGACTCCGCCGAAAGCTTTACGATCCTTTTGGCGGAGGCGGAGCACGCGGAGGATCCCGCACCTGATGTGGATCTGCTGATTCGCACGGGCGGCGAGCAGCGCCTGAGCAACTGTCCGCTGTGGGAGATTGCCTACGCCGAGTTGTATTTCACTCCATGCCTGTGGCCCGACTTCGGCCCCGCCGAGCTTGACGCCGCCATGCAGGAATTCCATACCCGCCACCGCCGCTTCGGCCGAATCCCGGCTGCGGTGTCCTGATGCGTAAATTCCCTTTTGCGGACCTCACAGCGTTATTGTTGCGTCTGGGTTTCGTCGAACGAATTCGCGGCAGTCATCACATCTTCTGGAAAGATGGCGCCGAGGAAATCCTGAACTTGCAGCCCAAGGGCGGCAAAGCCAAGCCCTATCAGGTGAAATAAGCCCGGCATGTTATGCTGAAATACAGACTGGGAGGCGGGGCAGATGCCTAAGTACGAAGTAATCATCTATTGGAGCGAGGAAGACAAGGCATTCATCGCCGAGGTGCCGGAACTTCCCGGCTGCGCGGCTGATGGAAAAACCTATCGGGAAGCCTTGGCTAACGTGGAATTGGTCATCCGGGAGTGGATCGAAACCGCCAAAGAACTAGGTCGCCAGGTCCCCGAACCCAAAGGCCGCTTGGTATTTGCTTGACGCGCCAGTGCAGTTTTCATAATTCCGTCTCCTGCCTTCTGAGCTTTGACCTCTGCCTTCTCCCCGAATCATCCTTAATACTTTGCCCTTCTTCCTTACGAGCAGGCTTCAGAACCTGCGCTTAACAGTAAACAATTGCGCGCGGGTTATTTCCTTTCTGGTAAAATCCCACCCAATATGGCCGGCCTGGAAGAAGACAAAGAAGCCGATAAGCCTGAGTCGATTGCTGAACAACTGTGTCCGGTGCGGATGCATAACGGGAAGCCCTGCGGACGGCCAATTCTCGCCACCCCTTTGGGTATGGATGAGGAACCTGTTTGCTTGATGCACTGCAAAGATCCCAACAAAAGCAATGCCGGGTTCCAGGAAGAGTTCGAACGTATTCTCAGAGATGCGGCACAGGGGGACGCGGATTTTACTCGATTTGTTTTTCCAAACGCGGACTACACTGGGCGAGAATTCAAGGCGAAATGCACATTCGGCTTTGCCACATTCACGCAAAAAGCCATCTTCAGCGCGGCCACGTTCGTGCAGAACGCTTCTTTCCACGAGGCCAAGTTCGCGCGTGAAGCATACTTTTCCTGGGTCAAGTTCTCGCAGCAGGCCTACTTTCACAACGCCATGTTCATGCAGTATGCCAACTTCAGTGGGGCCGAGTTCATCCAGGACGCGGTCTTTGTCGAAGCCACGTTCATGCAGGATATCTCCTTAGACGATGCCTCGTTCACGCAGAACGCATACTTCAGCAGGGCAACGTTCAAACAAGACGCGTATTTCACCAGGGCCACTTTCACAAGAGAGGTGTATTTCGACAAGACGGCGTTCGAGAAGATTTCAGAATTCTCCGGAGCAACCTTTGAACGGCGGGCGGAGTTCCGTGGGACCCGATTTCGAGATAACAATGAAGCCCAACCCGGCCCTCTGTTTAGCTTGGCACGATTTGAGAAGCCGGAGCTTGTGCTGTTCTACAAAACATACCTTGGCCAAGCTCTCTTTCACAACTGTGATGTCTCAAGGGTTCAATTTTCTAGTGTTCAATGGAGGGGGAGGCAAGAGAACAATAAGCGGATGGTATTTGAAGAGGTCCTCGATACCAAAGGTGAAGCTGTAGGAGCCCTGCGCACCGACGACGACAATCCCAATGAACGCAATTACGACCTGATTGCCGAACTCTACCAACAGCTCAAGAAGAATTACGACGACAAACGGGACTACTGGACGGCAGGCGATTTCCATTACGGCGAAATGGAAATGAAGCGGCTTTCGAGCCCCTGCCGCAACCCCGTCCTGCGGTGGCTGCACCGCAATCTTGGCTTGGCGGCTTGGTATCAGTACGCGAGCGACTACGGTGAAAGCTACGTGAAGCCGTTCCTTCGCCTGCTTCTTGTGCTTGCACTTTTCGCCATCATTTACCCAGCCTGTGGCCTGCACCGCGTGAGCAGCGAAAAAGGATCACCGCCCAGACCGGTGGTGCAAACAAGCGCTGTTACGACCGATACAAGCGAGATCAACTACGCGAACTTCTTCCAATTCCTAACCGCGTATCAAAATGGCAACTTGCGCGGCACAGTCGGCTTCTTCGTGCAAAGCGCCATGACCTCGGTGAGCGCGGCAAGTCTGCGGCGCGATTTTGCCGATTACGAGCCTCAATCAGTATTGGGCCGATTCGCCGCCCTCGTCGAACTCCTGCTCACTTCAACTCTGGTTGCCCTGTTCCTTCTCGCCGTCCGGCGGCAATTTCGCAGGTAGGGCGCGGAGCAGAGAGCGGCGGAGCCACAACCAAATCTTCGTGGGCGGACGAAGAGACCGCTCACCCGACCTCGTCTCTCGGCCACCCTCTCCCCTCGGAGAGGGCGTTTTAATTACCCTCCTTCTCCCGGGGGAGAAGGTGCTGAGGTACGAAGCGGATGAGGGGTCTCTTCTCTTTACCTCCCACTTTCAACAAACGAACAAAAATGTTTGCAAAAAAAACAAGAATTTACGGTATTGCAATACAGGGGCCCCGCCGTCAAAGCCACGGCGCGATGGAAGAGCCGCAAGACTGGAGGGCGGGCCTCGCGTTGCATTTTCAATTGGGGGCGGTTCGCGAACCGCCCCTACAATAAATCCTCGATTCCCCGCCACGCCTGTTCCACCAGCCCGTGCGTCTCCTGGGTCAAGCCCCATGGCAGAGCGCAGCACGGCCCTACAACTCATGCGGGGCACGGCCGGACCGCGGCATACCCTTCAGATTGGCGCCAGCCGGCGGGGGCGAAAAGCCGCGGACCTTCAGGGCAGGACCGTGCCCCACGCGCTTTCCCGCAGCGAAAGTTGGTAGCCTCTAATGCTGGTAGATTGATCTTGACTTGCATAGCGTAGATCGATATACTTACCGGGTGTTACCGTGGGGTGCAGCCATGTCCGCGCGCAAGTCTCCTGCCTTCTCAAAGCCGAGCCCATCCAGCCTGCGAAGTCCTCAGAACAAAATTCCGGCGTTCATGATCCGAGGGACGGAGAGGGCAGAAGGCAGTAGGCAGAAAGCAGAAAGCAGTAGGCAGTAGGCAGTAGGCAGTGGGCAGTCGGCGGAGAGATGACCGCTGAACGTAGTTGGCCAACAACTTTCGGCTGTAAGCTGTCAGTTCCAAAAGGATGGAAGATTCTGGCCTGCGGGTGATTTACGATTGACGATTGTTGATTTGCAAAGTGCCCAGAAGAGCAGTGACGAGTCCAAGTGACAAGTGACGAGCAAAAATGCGGGAGAACTCGAAATTCACAAATCACCAATCGCAAATCGCCAATCATCAATGGCCCGACTCACCAACACGCTGGTCAAGACGTGCCGACCTGAAGGTCGGCGCCGCCTCAGCGTCCGAAACGGGGCGCTGACACAAAAAAGATGTTTAAATATGACGATCGAAGCTGGAATGTGTATGAAAACAAATAAACATATGACAATATGTCCAGCGATAAAACAGGCTTTTTGCACGAAAATGCACGCGTTGCGTGCGGATCGACAACAATCCGTCGGGCTTTGTGGCCGAAAATGCATAGGTTACGCGATAAATCGGGGCGAAGGCTGACCCAGAATCAGCTCATCGGCTCATCGGCCCATCGATTCATCGGAGGAGCACGGAGTTGGTCTTAGATGGCCTAATGATCCGGTGGCAGGATGGCCCGGCTATCGCAGCTTTCCAAGATGTACTAGAAACAAAAGGGGTTAGTCGTTTACAGTACAAATGTCTGAAAGCCATATCTCGTTCAAATCAAAGATAGTTAGCCTGAAATACCGGAACCGGGGAGAAATAGAATGGCGTGTCCTTCCAAGATGTATCAGAAACAAAAGGGTTTAGCGATGAATCGCGAGAACCTTGCAAAAATCTATGTAACTGAAATAAAAAGACTTAGATGATTCTATGGTGAGCCCGGCCGTGAAAAAAAAGGGGAAGAATTTTGGGCAAAATTTCTTTAAGTTGTTGAAAACACATATAGAAAAAATGCCCGCTTTTCGCCTTTCCATGATATTCATGAAAACAAACGAGTTAAATCATTCTTTCCAAGATGTTACTGAAAATAAGGTAGTTAGCAAATAACATGGGCGAAAGACGAAATACAGACTCCGAGGTCATCAGGAACATTGATGAGTAACGAAAGACAGAGTCCGATGTCCGCAGTCAGAGGTCATCAAGAACAGAGATGAGTGACGAGAAGAAAAGTCCTAAGGCGGGCGCGGCGGGATTCTTCGCTTCTGCTCGGGGTGACAGCATAGGGGGTAATTCCGGAGTGGAGGAAGAGCAGACAACGCCGGAGGACAACCCCCCTTGTGACACACTTCCCCATACCGACTATCGGCAGTTTATGGTGAGAGGATGAACCAATTTTCTGGCTACGAAGGTCGCCAGTCGCGCGCCACTCAATCATCCGATGGGCGAAGGGCAGGATGTTCCCTATCTCCCACGCAAAGGGCGGCAGGTTTAAGAATCAATTTTCCCATGACAGAGGGCTTCATTCTGCGGCTGATTATGGAGTAATCTAAGAGTTCACCTTTTGGGCAGGGGGCTGACAATGACATCCGGATTGAAGGATAAAGTAGCCGTGGTTACGGGCGGGTCGCGCGGGATCGGCTTCAGCATCGCGCAGGCTCTGTTGGTGGAAGGCGCAAAGGTCTTTATTTGCGGTCGGAATCAGAAGTTCCTGGATGCTGCTCTTGAAAAGCTCCGCACATCGGCCGCGGCGAATGTGGATGGCTCGTGTGCCGACGTTCGCGTTTACGATGACTGCCGAAAGCTGATTCGCGTGGCGGCGGAACGCTTCGGCGGCCTCGATATCCTAGTGAACAACGCCGGCGTGGGCATCTTCAAACCCGTCGACCAGCTCAGCGTGGAGGATTGGGACACAACGATTCACACCAACCTCTCCGGCGTCTTCTATTGCTGCCGCGAAGCCGTTCCCCTGATGCGCAAACGCGGCGGCGGATACATCTTTAATATCTCGAGCCTCGCGGGCGTCAATCCCATGCCCAGCGGGTCCGCTTACAACGCTTCCAAGTTCGGTCTGAACGGATTTAGCGAGGCCATGATGCAGGACGTCCGCTACGACGGCATTCGCGTCAGCTACCTGATGCCGGGCAGCGTGGATACGGATTTTGCCGCCGAACCCGGCGCCAAGGCCGGAGAGAAGTGGAAGCTGACCGGCGAAGACATCGCCAAAGCGGTGGTCGATCTGTACAAGTTCCCTGGCACGGCTTTGGCCAGTCGTATCGAGATGCGGCCGTCACAGCCACCCCGAAAGAAATAACCAAAAGTGTCGGACGATGCGTGAAAGCGTGCGTGGCGTTGCCCAATCTCCCTGCTCCACAATTGGCCTAAAGGTTCCGGCCCAAGGGACCGATGGAAGAGGTGAGGCCCTTGGAGCGTCCAGGTGAAAGCTCCGGTTAGGACGGCGCCGCGTTGCTTGGCGCGGCCTTCCCAGCCAGGGGCCCGGGTACGATCAGGAAGACCGGAACAGCGCACCTCTCGGAGGCGTGGAAACAGTTATGGAAGCTTTACAGCGGGACCTTCTTCCCTGGAGCGAAGAGTATCATGTGGGCATTGCCTTTGCCGATGTGCAGCACAAGCAGTTGGTGGATATCATCAACCGCCTCTACCAAGCCTTGGTGGACGGCAAAGCGCGGCCCGTCATCGGAAGGACGTTGGACGAGCTCATCCGATACACCACGGCCCACTTTGCCGCCGAGGAGAAGGTTCTGCAAAGCTGTGAGTACCCGGACTTCCCTGCGCACCATTCAGAGCACGAGCGCTTGGCGTACGCCATCCTCGAGTTCTACCAAAGACTCATGAGTAACGAATTGGGAATGACCGCGCAGTCAGTGGACTTCCTGAGGGACTGGCTGGGACAGGAGATTCTGGATGTCGACATGAAGTTCGCCCCGTTCCTAAGGGGCAAAGGCGTGCCTTAAAGACCGGTGTCAGGCGCCAGATATCAGGTGTTCGGGAGAAGGCAATCCCTGGCACCTGATACCCGATACCTCGAACCTATTCGAGTGGGATTTCCTTCAGCACGTCATCCCAGTGGCCGGTAGTCAGCTCCCATCGCCGCTTTTCCTGCCGCGCGAGCTCCTCTTGGTCCGGGTAAAGCTCGCGTTTGATTTGTGGATCGCGATAATGGGCTTCTTCCAGCGCCGCCCAGTCGCGCCAAACCATCACGATCTTGTAATCCCACGCCGGGGTCTCCGCGTGGAAGCGCCGCTCATAGAGCAACTCGCTCTTTAGGATGCCTTCCTTGATGAGTTGTTGCAGAATCGGATTGTGATTCTTCTTGTAGAGCGCCAGCCATTCCGCTCCGGCGCCCGGCGCCACCTTGTAGTAATATTCGATTACGAGTTGCGTTCCGCCGTGCTCGGTTCCTTTGGGTTGCATCGTCGCTCCTCTCATTTTGGTCTTGCTTGGAAGTATCAAAGCTGTGACTTCGCAATGCAAGGTGTGCGTTCCAATTGTATTCCAAATGCGCGGAACGGATGGCAGTCTCTTCCCACGAGGCAGGTTCACGCGGATGCTTCACCGGGCACGTTATGTGCTCAGCGGTGCAATTCCACCACGTCCCTGTCTTCGAGCACATGGTCGCGGTTCACCATTTGGCCCTCGAGCCGCCCTTCTCTCCACAGTCGGGCATACTTGAGTTGGGCCAGAAAATCCTGATGGACGTGTGCGGCAAGATCGATCAGGCGCGTACCACGCTTGAGGATATACGGCGCCACGCGCTCCAACTTCTTCCCCGGCGCCTTGGTGTAGACGCGAATGACCGCCAGCATTTCGAACACCGCATGACGAAGGGGTTCCAGGCCCTCGCCGGATTCGGCGGACACGCGTGCCAATTCGAATCGCTCTCCGTACAGGTCACGCAGAATGTCGAAATTCTCCGGAGCGCCACTCGCGTCGATTTTGTTGGCCACCAGCAGGGTGCGCTTGCGAAGCCAACCGGTGGTGTAAGGCAGTCCGGCTTGGTCGAGTTGTACCTTGGCGTTTGCGATCTGGGTGAGGGTTGTCTCCAGATCCTCCAGAAGGTCGGGGTCACTTAGGTCGACTACCAGCAAGGCGGCGTCGGCGTTGCGGATGATCTGGTAAAGCCACGATTCGGGAAAGTCCGGATGCACCGGAGGCAAATCCACCAGTTGCACTTGCACGTCTTCAAACGGCATCATTCCCGGCAGCGGCACGCGCGTGGTGAAGGGGTAGTCGGCAACTTCGGGCATTGCGTGGGTTAGGCGCCGCACCAGCAACGACTTGCCGCTGTTGGGCGGTCCCACCATGGCCACTTGCCCGGCGCCTTCTTTCTCCACACGATGAATGATGTCAATGCGGCGGGTGGGCCGGCGGGCCTGCTCGGCGCGCAACTTGGAGAGCCGCCGCTTCAGGTCCGCTTGCATCTTCTCCGTGCCCTTGTGGCGCGGAATCGTGGCCATCATTTCTTCAATGGCCGTGATTTTCTCCTCTGTCGACTTGGCGCTCTTGAAGCGTCTTTCTGCTTCCAGGTAAACGGGGGTAAGGTTTGCAGGCATGGCAAGTCACCACGAGGGTGGCGCCTATTATGCGCCAAAGTGCTGCTTCGAACCAAGGGGGGGGCTTGGAAACAGAGGTCTTGCGGCACCCTAGGGGTTGCTGTATACTGATGTTTCCATGTTCCAAACCCACGCCAGCTCGTTTATGTACTTTAGTTACCGGTATTGGAGTTTTTCTCCAATCCGGTAGAGTGGCGTTGGTCAGAACGAAAAGACATTGTCGCAAGGCCAGCCCGCTCCCAGTGAGTGGGCTTTTTCATTTAAGGGGAGGAGGAACGCGATGATCATTTCCATGAAACCGGACGCGACCCAGGAGCAAATCGATCATGTATGCGAGAGCATCCAGGAGTTTGGATACAAGGTCCACTCCATCCAAGGTGAAGAGCGCGTCGTCATTGGAGTAATCGGCGTGGGAGATGTAAGCGACTGCCTGGAAGCGATTGAGTTGGCTCCCGGAGTCGCGAGCGCCGTGCGGATCTCGTCGCCCTACAAATTCGTGAGCAAGGAATTCAAACAGGAGCGCACTCAGATCCCCATCAACGGCGTCTCCATTGGGGGCGACCAATTCGTTGTGATGGCGGGACCATGCTCGGTGGAGAGCGAGAAGCAGATTATGGAAGCAGCGGAGTTCGTGGCTTCCGTGGGAGGCAAGATCCTGCGCGGTGGCGCCTTCAAGCCCCGCACTTCCCCCTACGACTTCCAGGGAATGGAGGAGGAGGGGCTGAAGTTGCTTGCCAAGGCGCGGGCGGCAACAGGCCTGGCCATCGTAACCGAGGTCATGAGTGAGCAGGACGTCCAACTGATCTCTGACTATGCGGACATTCTGCAAGTGGGCGCTCGCAATATGCAGAACTTCGCCCTGCTCAAAACTCTGGGCAAATCTCCGCGACCTGTGCTGCTGAAGCGCGGTATGAGTTCTACCATCAAAGAACTGCTGATGTCCGCCGAGTACATCACCGCGCACGGCAATCCCAACGTGATCTTGTGCGAGCGCGGGATCCGAACCTTCGAAACTGCGACGCGCAACACCTGCGATATTTCCGCTGTGCCGGTGCTGAATGAGCTGACTCACTTACCGGTAATTGTTGACCCCAGCCACGCGGCAGGCCGCCAAAGCCTCGTCCCCCCCCTATCCCGTGCCGCCGTCGCTATCGGCGCGGACGGCCTGATTGTGGAAGTACATCCTTGCCCGGAAAAGGCCAAGAGCGACGGCTCGCAATCCCTCAACTTCCAGCAGTTCCGCTCCATGATGCAGGAGCTGAAACCTTACCTGAACATTTGGAAGGAGACGCGGGGCAAGCAAAGCACCGCGGCCAAAGCGGCCGTATAAATGTGACCGGCACACAGAGAACTCGATGTGAGTTTGTAGCGCTGACCTTGAGGTCAGCACATGTTTTGTAGGGCCGAACAGCCTTCGGCCTTTGAGTGCCGACCTCAAGGTCAGTACCTTCCGGCATGAATGTTGTCTCTACGATCTACCTGCTAGAAAATCAGAAATTGCACCACGAAAAGCGCCGCGAAAATGTATGTGAGCGGAGGGCACTCGCGCCATCGGCCCGTGGCAAGCTTGGCGATGGAGTAGGAGATCAGCCCAAAGGCTATGCCATCGGCGATGCTGAAGGTCAGCGGGATTCCCACCAGCACCAGGAATGCCGGCAGGTATTCCGTAGGGTCATCCCATTGGAGCTCGCGCAGCGGTCTGAGCATCATCGATCCCACGACGATCAGCGCCGGGGCCAGTGTAGGATAGAATACGGTTTGCCCCACCTTGACCCCGCCGCCAATCATGGAAGCCAATGGGCTGAAAAATAGCGAAGCGGCCAGCATGATTCCAGTCACGACGCTTGCCAGACCGGTACGCGCGCCATCGGAAACCCCCGCGGCGGATTCAACGTAGCAAGTAATTGTGGAAGTCCCCAATGCGGCGCCTAAGGAGGTTCCCACGGCATCGGCAAAGAGGGCGCGATCCACCCGCGGCAACTTGCCATCGCGAACCAGTCCGGCCTGATGCCCAACACCCACCAGCGTTCCCACCGTATCGAAAAGCGCCAGATAGAAAAGCACAAAAATAGCTGACCCCAAGCGCGCCGGTGAGATCTTTAACAGGCCCGCCAAATCGAATTTCCAAAAGGTCGGCGCCAGGTGAAGTTGCATCGAAAACAATCCGTGGTAATGGACCAAGCCCAGGAGTGCGCAAATGGCGGTACTCGCGAGGATACCCAGCAAAATAGCGCCGCGCACGCGGAAGCTCAAAAGCACAACAATGAGTAGTAGCCCACAAACAGTGGCGAGCACAACCGGTTGGCGCAAATCGCCCATACGCACCAACGTGCCGGGAGAAGCTACTACCAGTCCGCCATATTCGAGTCCAATAAACGTTATGAAGAGGCCGATTCCCGCGGCGATGCTGCACTTCAAGGAATTGGGTATGGAATTTACGATCCGCCCGCGCAGTCCGGTCAGGGTAATGGCGACGAAGAAGATCCCTGCCAGCAGCACCGCCGCCAGCGCCTGCTGCCAGGTCAGACCGAATCCCAGGGGAACAGCTCCGCAAAGCGTGTAGGCGAAGAAAAAGTTCTCACCCATTCCCGGCGCGAGCGCCACGGGGTAGTTGGCTACAAACCCCATCAGCAGCGTGGCGATGGCGGCGGCCAGACAGGTGGCCGTGAGTACGGCCTTGAAGTCCATTCCCGCTACGGAAAGCACGCCAGGTTGCACGAAGATGATGTAAGACATCGCCAGAAACGTGGTGAGGCCACCCAGGATTTCGCGTTGAAAGGTAGTACCATTCGCATTGAGTTGGAAGAATTGTGCGATCTTGTTCTTCATCCCTTTCCTTCCATAATGCAGCCGAAAACTTGCCAATGCATGCCAGCGCTTTTCGGCACGCCGGAGGCCAGGCTGGGGAATTCTAACCCGGGACTGTCAGCGCGCTGGGACAAAATTGGGGACTTTCCGCGCACGGAGAAATCCGGGCTAATCGCCTTGGCTGGAAACAGCCGGATGAATCAGCAGGAATTTGGGTTGCCTCTCGTGGAGATCGTATTCAGACGGGGACGGAACAAACGATCAACTGCTTCGGAGATTCTGCGCCGAACGCGGACTCATCGTAATCGCCGTACTTTGCTTCGATACGAAAGCCGTTGTACTTCAGCAAAGAGACAAGTTCCTGTGGGAAATAGACGCGCACTGCAAATTCTTCCACCAACTCCCTGGCTTCGCGGGGCATCTTGTGATACCGACGAATGAGGTTGACCTGGCGGACCGTGTCGTAGCTATTACTCTCCGTAACCACCACCATCCCGCGCCCATTGTGAGCCGGGTAGCGCGCGTGGGGGAAGCGTTCTTTCGGGTCGCGCGAAAGAATCTCCAAGTCCGGATTGAACAAGTCAATCACGACTTTCCCTTTCGGAGTGAGGTGCCGTTTCACACAAGCGAAGCAGGCCTCCATATCCTTGGTTTCCATGAAGGTGGAAATGGCGTTACCAGGCAGGATCACCAGGGGAAATCGTGTTCCCAGGTCAAACTCCCGGATATCGTGTTTGACCCATTCCGCGGAAAGGCTTAAGCGCAGGCATTTCCGCGCGGCTTCGCGCAACAGGGCTTCCGACGAATCGATTCCCGTGACGCGGAAACCGGCCCGGGTCAAGTGGAGCGAAACTCTTCCCGTTCCACACGCCAAGTCCAGGACAGGCCCGCCGTATTTGCGCGCTTGGCGAACCCAGAAGTCCAGGTCGGCAGTGAAGTTTCGCCACTTCAAATCGAAGCGGGCGCCTTCGAAAAACGAAGGCAGATTAGCCGCTGCACGCACCGAAGTCATAGGGAAACCAACCAATTCCTTTTCATTCCAACCCGGATACGGCCGACTTCATCGTCGACGTCCCCGCAGCGAACACGGTTAATTCAGTCTTTCACAGTTTGGTTGTATCCGCAACGCCTCCACGGTAATCATTATCAATCGTGCGCCTGTACCAGCAGCAGGTAATACTCAAACGATATATAGCGCCGATATAGTAACCAGGAATTCACGCATTTCGCCTCCAGGCAGGGGGGCTCCAATCGCCGCACGCTCCAGCGCGGCAAAGGTTATTTTCAATTGCCCAACAGCTTCGACAAGCTCTCCAATTGCCGGGGATTCTTTTGCAGCATCAGGCGGCGCAGGCGGCGGAACTCATCACGGTCAATCCGCTGCACTGTGCCGCGGCCGCGATGGGGACTGAAGGCGAGAATGTGGTCGAGATCGGGCTCGCGCTTGAGGGGATTTTCCAGGCGTACGGCCTGGCGTGGCGGACAGAAATCAATCAGCGAACCCAGGCCCGTGTCACGGCCATCGGAGGCGGCGCGGGCTACACCTACAACCAGCTTGCGGTCGACCTCGTAGCAAAGGAAAAGATCGCCCCGCTTCACTTCTTCGCGAAGGTATCGCAGGCTGGAGGCGCTGCGAATCCAGCCTTCATCACCCATCGGGCACACGCCCCGCTTGCGGGAGCGGAAGTACTGGTCAAATTCCCATCCGCGCTTCGTGTTGATCTTGAAAACCCAGACGTGCATGGGTGCAGCTCCGGTCGATTGATTCGGTACTACCCTCAGTCGTCAGTCATCAGTTTTCAGTTATCAGTCACTGCTCATTCGTTATCGTTGCCCTGAAGTTGCCGGCCCCACCGTGCTGCTTTGACCGATGGCTGACAACCGACGACTTATGACTAACCTCAGACTTCCATCACCCGCACAGTGCCCGTAGACGTCGAGATCGACTAATTCAATTATTTGTCAACAACCACGAGCTTGTGATTTCTCATCCCCAGTGTCAGGCGTACCTCTCCTTCGCAGTTTGACCCACCGCTGTTCTCGCTTATCGGCCAGATTGCCGAAACAAACCTAAGGTTCTCCAAGTCCAGTCCGTTCTTATTTGGATGAGTCCCGCATCCTGCTGGCAGGATCTCCTTAAGCGAGCGGGCGATCGAGTCGTTGAGTACAGTCATCAGAAAATCCGGCGCGCCGTGAGCGAAAGTCCATGCGCCATCGATAGTTAAATCTCCCGTTCCTGGGACGAGATCGTGAGTGAGGAGCACCTGTTCGCCGTCAATTTCGGTGAGGTAGGCGGGTTTGATTTGAAAAATAACTCCGTTGGGTCCCACGGGGCCTTCCTCTTCGAAAATCATGCAGAATTCACTCGGCTGCCGCTCCACCAGGATGCGTTTACTGCCAATCTCGTTCGCAAGGGCAGGCGCCCTTTGAGGAACGGGTCGGATATCCTCGAGAACTTGGTAGATTCTATGGCGGAGGATTGTACCGATGAGGCTGGTTTTCGTACTATTGGTAAATGAGCCGGGCGGCCATCCGGAAATATCGTCATTGAACTCGGCTGGGTTTTGCGCGCCGGAGAAATAACTAAGCTGATGACACGACGGTGGGTAAAACTCTTGGCCATCGTAGACGGACCACGGATCTCGTTGCGGGCTTTCCCGTCCACGATCTTGACTGGTCGCCGGAGGCGGCGCTAGCAATGCCATGACGGCGAGCAAGCAGATCAAACATACACCCACGGGCTGCAAACGGCGGTTTGAGCGATCCATAGAGTACCTCGCGCAATGGCGGGAACTAATGGCTTTAACGCTTCCGGAAAGCCGCATTATAGGATCAATCCGTTCAGTATACTTCACCTGTAAGGAGCGACGGAGGTAGAGTCGAATCGCCTTCCGTCCAGAACTGGCCGATTTGTTAAACCTCTACCACTCGCGCGGTACGCACGGCGGGGATGGCGCGAATTTCCTGCAGCACCTCGTCAGGCACGTGATTATCAACGTTGACCAGGGCGATGGCCTGCTGGGCTTGTGGGTCGCGCCCCAGAGTGAAGGTGGCGATGTTGATTTTGCGGTCGCCGAGAATGGTGCCCACCCTGCCGATGACTCCCGGCACGTCCTGGTTGCGGATACAGATGATGATGCCCCGCAGGGGCGCTTCGATGTCGATATCATTAAGTCCCAGGATGCGGAGAACGCCCCGCACACCCACCATGCCCACACCGGTTGCGGATTCGCCCTCGGTGTATATTCCGATGCCCAGTGAGTTGGAAAACGTCGCGCGCCGGGCGCTGCGCTGCTCCACCACTTCCACGCCACGCTTTTGGGCGAGAGCCCCGGCATTGATCAAGTTGACCTGTTGCGAGAGTGCGGGGGTGAGGATTCCCTTCAGCACCGCATTCCGCACCAGGTGCGTGTTCAGCTCCGCCAATCCACCGTCGTAACCGATCCGCACCTCGCGGATTCTTTCTCCGGCAAGCTGCGCCAGAAACGCCCCCAGTTTTTCGCCGAGCTGGATGTAGGGCTCGAGTTTCTTGAATTCTTCCGGTGAAACCGACGGAAGGTTCACGGCACTGCGCGCCACGCCAGTGAGCAGGAAGTCGCGCACCTGCTCCACGATGCGAATGCCCACGATTTCCTGGGCCTCTTCCGTGGAGCCCGCGATGTGCGGAGTGGCAATCACGTTGGGATGACCAATGAGTTTCGCGTTCGTGGGCGGCTCAGCCTCAAAGACGTCAAGTGCTGCCCCGGCCACCAACCCACATTCCAGCGCTGACAGCAAATCGGCCTCATTGATCAACTCGCCGCGGGCGCAGTTTACGATGCGCAAACCAGGCTGGGCAAGCGCCAACGTTCGGGCATTGATCAGATGGCGAGTCTCGGGCGTGGCGGAAGCGTGCAGGCTGATGAAATCCGATGACTTCAGGACTTCCTCCAGCGAGGCGAGCTTCACGTCCAACTCACCGGCCTGGAGTGAGGAAACGTAGGGGTCATAGGCGATGATCTGCATTTCAAAGGCCTTCGCCAGACGCGCCACGTCCGATCCGATTTGGCCCAGGCCAATCAAGCCCAAAACCTTCCCGCGCAACTCCATTCCTTCCAGCTTTTTCTTTTCCCACCGGCCCTGCTTCATCAAGGCATCGGCCTGGGGAACGCGCCGGGCCATCGCCAATAGCAACGCCATGGTGTGTTCAGCCACGCTTACGGCGTTGCCCCCCGGCGTATTCATTACCACCACGCCTTTCTGGGTGGCGGCGTCGAGATTGACATTGTCCACGCCCACGCCGGCGCGGCCGATCACTCGCAACCGCCCGGCACCCGCCAGCAGTTCAGGGGTAACCTTGGTGGCGCTGCGCACAATTAGGGCATCGGCGTCGCGAATTTCTTCCGCCACCTTGGCCCCGGCTTTCTTCGGCAGAAAGACCACATCCCAGGATTCCTGTTCACGCAAGATTTCCACGGCATTTTTCGATATGTTGTCAGCAACCAGAATTTTCATAGATAAGTTGTCAGTAGTCAGTGGTCACTTGCGGCACCACCGTTTGACTCGCTCCTTTGCAGCGAAGAAAAGGCTCACCACAGAGCGCACAGAGACCACAGAGAAAAGCACCATTGCGTCCGCGGGTAGACATCACTCTTCCTTTTTTGTTGACCCAGAGTGTTTTCTCCGTCTGCTCTCCGTGACCTCTATGGCTTTCGTGGTGAAGTCCTTTTTGGGTTGCGGCACGCTGGCTCAATCGCCAATCTCCGGTCTTTAATCCAAAATCAAAAATCTAAAATCCAAAATTGCCTTACCCCGCGTGCCGCAGATAAACCTCCTGCACCGCCCGGACGCTGGAACCGAGTTCCACCTTCTGACCCAGTTTCAACAGCACGATTTCCAGCGCGGCGAATACCGCAAACAGGTCAGTGATGTCGTAATAACCCAGGTGCGCCAAACGGAAGATCTGGCCCTTCATGCTGCCCTGGCCGTTGGCGATAATTGCGCCGAACCGGGTGCGCAATTCCTTTACGATCGCGCCTGAGTCCACGCCCGCTGGCGCGCAAACAGCGGTGGCGGCATTGGCGGGTGAAGATTCGGCAAAGAGCTTCAACCCCAGCGCCTGGGCGGCGGCGCGCGAGGCTTCCGCCAGGAGCGCAGCATTGGCAATCAGGTTTTCGCGCCCAAGTTTCTTGATGTATTCAAGCGCAGCGTTCAGGGCGATGATGAGTGTGGTGGCGGGAGTGTACGCAGTCTCGCCCTTCGCCTGGTTCTTGCGCTCCTTGGCAAAGTCAAAATAGAAGCGCGGCAGTTTGGACTTTGCAATCAGGCCCCACGCTTTTTCGCTGACGCTGGCAAAAGCCAGTCCGGGCGGAATCATCACCGCTTTTTGCGAACCGCCGATTACAATGTCGAGCCCCCACTCGTCGATGCGCAAATCCGAAGTACCAAGCCCGGTAATGGCATCCACCACCAGCGCGGTTTCAGGATGGTTCTTCACAACCTCGCCGAGCGCGCACACGTCGTTCATCACCGCGGTTGAGGTTTCGGTAGCCTGGATGCATACGGCGCGGAACGGCCCGTCGCTCGCAAGCTTCTGCTTCATCGCGTCAATGTTCACAGGCTGGCCGTAGGGAGACTCCACCGTTACAGCTTCGATTCCAAACGCTTTTGCCAGTCCCAGCCAGCGCTCCCCGAATTTCCCGGCTGTGCCTATAAGCATGCGCTCGCCGGGCGAAAGCAGGTTGGCTACGGAGCCTTCCATGGCCCCGGTACCGGAGCTCGCGAAAATCAGCACGTCGTTCCGGGTATCGTAGTAATACTTCAGCAAAGCGAGCGTTTCCACCATGACCTTGCGAAACGCTTCCGTGCGGTGGTGAATATTGCCCGCCGCCAACGCGCGTGCCTGCGCTTCCAGCAACAGCGGAGTTGGACCGGGAGTGAAGAGTCGCTCTTTAACGATACCGAGCATGACTATTGTCCTCTCTTGGATGGTAGATGCTCCGGAAAAACCAGGGGGGAACATACGAGGTTTGCCGTGAGACCTGATCAGTTGAGTTGAAACCTGCCAGAATAAGAAAGTGACCTTTGGATGTCAAATTAATTTCCCTTATGGTTGTCATAACTCCTCCGATCATCCACGGATCGGATCATCAATGAATCGTCATCGGGCCATATGATACCAAGCTTGCCTAAATTACGATTCGCGAATTTAGTGCTGACCGGCGGCTCCGCACAGATGCCCATGCGCCTGTGGCGCACCACTGACGATGAAAATGCGCGAAGCAACTTGGAGTGCGGCCGCGAAGCCGCCGCCTTTCCATGGACTTGATCTGAAATTGCGAGATGTCAGTGGTAGTTGGTACTACAGCATTCCCCTGCGCTCGCTGCCGCAACCGCATTCCAAGGCGGTAGCTGCTGCGACCACACTCCAAGGTGCCTTTGGGACAGTTATTTTCATGACAGCAGGGGGCAAAGCCCCCTCCATCCCCATGTTCTCCACCTAATTTGGACAAGCTTGACGATCTTTCGCCCGCTACGCGGCCTATGATGCCGGGCAGTGAGTGTAGCGCGGACCTATTGGGTTGGTCCGCGGCTTTTTGCCGTCAATAGGGGACGAACCGCTGAGATGGGACCGCCGGCTCCCGCAAGTCCCTTCGGGAAATCGCCGACCCCAAGGGGTAAGGGTCTGTTCCCGTCCACCGACGATTTGACTTGACACAGACTAGTTTGTATTGCAAACTAGTATTCGTTCTTACCTGCTTCAATGTGCAGTTATTTTCCGCGAAAGGAAGGGTGCCATGGGTGACGCTATCGGCAAACATTTTCAGCCTTCGCTTAAAGATCTGTCAGAGCTGGAAAAACTGACGCGAGCGTACGGGAAATTCTCCAGAGATTCGATGGGATTGGGTCACGTCCTCGGGGGAGGACTGGTATTCATGTCCGCATACCTGCTGGACCACCATATTCATCTTGGGGTATTCGGTCGGCTTCTGCTGGGGCTGGGGCCTTTTATCTGGATCCTCGGCAAGGAGTGGCTTCGAGAACATTACTACCAATTCAGCGGCAGAGTGCAGCAACGGAGGAGAGGGTGGGAGGACATAGTTCTCGCCTTGCTTACCGGGATAACGGGATTATTCAGCCTGACGGCCAGCGGCTTTGTGATCCATGGCCTTCTGCAGGACTTCTCCTGGCGAATGGCGCTCAGCGGCTTGGCTTTCGTCGTACTATTGCTCCCGTTGCCGTTCATTGTCTGGCGATATCTGCGCGCTCCCTATGAGTTCGTGGTGGGAGTCTTTCTCTTTATGCTCTCGGCCATCCTCCTCAGTGGCACATCACTACCACCGGCCCACGGAAGGGCTGAAATTGTGTATCTGTTCGCGGACCTTGCTCTGGTAGTTGCTCTGGTGATGGTTTTGGTGGGCTTTGTTGAGCACATGGAATTTCTGAAACTGCGGCGGAAGATCCACGCCCTGAAGGAGGCTGCATGAGGGCGGACCTGGAAGGCTTCTTAACCCTGGACCGCGTGGTGCACGAACCCGCGCGACTGGTGATCCTGACGGTGCTGGCGCAAGCCGAGGAAGTGGAGTTTAAGTTCCTGGAGGCGGTCTCCGGACTCACCAAGGGGAATCTCTCCAGCCACATCGGCAAGCTGGAAGAAGCCGGATACCTCGTCGTCAAAAAGTTCTTCCGCGGCAAAGTTCCGGCCACATCGCTAAAGATCACACGCGCTGGACGCAGCGCCCTAAAGAAGTATCGCGATCAGTTGAACCAGGCTCTTCAAGGCAAGGAGTGAGGGCGGAATCCCAGGCTGAGGCTGGGATGGATTGCCCCTTGTGGGCTCTGGGCCGTTACCCGTCCTTAAGATCGGCAGACGTTCAGCCGCGGCGGCCTCTTGCTATCCGTGGGAAGGGCCCACAATTCTTGCCAGCGCGTAGCTGGTGCTGCGGCCACCCTCAGGATTGCGGACGAGTATCCCACCCTGGACGAGTGCGGCAATGTCGCGCAGGGCTGTGTCGTGGGAACACTTTACCAGCTTCGCCCATTTTGAGGTGGTGAGCTTGCCCTCGAAGCCGTCAAGGAGCCGGTTGAGTACAAGCCGTTGACGTTCGTTTAACCGAAAATCTCCGACCGCTTCCCAGAAGCGAGCCTTGGATAAAACGGCTCCAAGATTGCCTTGCGCGACTTCGATGGCGCGGCTGAGACAGCCCATGAACCACGCCATCCAGGGAGTGACGTCCATCCCGCCCTTCTGTGTCTGTTCCAGAATGTTGTAGTACGCGGCGCGCTCCTGCCGGATCTGGGCTGACATGCTGTAGAAGCGCTGGGAGCTTCTTTCCGAGCGTGCCAGCGACATGTCGGCGATGGCGCGCGCAATGCGGCCATTCCCATCGTCAAAGGGGTGAAGGGTGACAAACCACAAATGAGCTATCCCTGCCCTTACCACCCCATCGCTTTCCTCGTTTCCATTGAACCAGGCAAGGAAGCGCTCCATTTCCGCGTCGAGCCGGCTGGCGGCGGGGGCCTGAAAATGGACATGCTCCCTTCCCACCGGCCCAGAGACAACCTGCATCGGGCCGCCGCTGTCATTCCTCCACGCGCCGACCCTGATGGGGCGCATACCGCTGTGCCCGGTCGGAAACAGCGCCGCATGCCACGCGAATAGCCTCTCTTTAGTGAGCAGCTTTTCGTATTGGCCCGTGGCGTCCATCATCATTTCCACGATGCCTTCAACGTTCCGATCCGCAGGTTTGAGGCCGCCAATATCCATCCCCAGCCGGCGGGCAACGGAGGAGCGGACCTGCTCTGCGTCCAGTCGCTCGCCTTCGATTTCGCTGCTCTTGAGTACATCCACGGTCGCGGTTCCGAGGACAACCTCTTGGCGGAGCTTAAAGCCCAGGCCTTCCATGATGCCCAGCAATCGGCCCTGCTCGCGATGAACCTCGGCCAGTTGCGCCGCTAACTTCCCACGATCCCATTGAAATCGGGGCCAAGCCGTTTCTTCATAGATGTATGCACTCATTCTACGCACTCCATGCGTAGATTATGGCGGCTAATCTACGCGGGAGTCAACAACATTCTACGCATAATATGCGTCGAATAAGTCAGCTAATCGCCGCACGGTTGAACTTCAAGGGGGCTCAAAAACTCCAAGCCGCCTCGTCAGCCACGCTTGGTGGGGAGGAGCAACTCACGCAGGGCAACGGGGGTTTGCACGGGCGGATGGCAGGCGGTGCCTTCGCACACCAGGGCCACAGGTACGCCGTCGAAAGGCAGTTCCGGCAGCGTGGCGGCCAGGCCGGCGGGCAAGTCGCGAGCTTGAACAATGCCCGGCTCAAAAGCAAAGACACGTTTGCCGGCGCGAGGAGTTTCATAAGCGGCGGAGAGAAGGTCCATGGTGCGGTCATCGTCGGCCCGGCCCACCACCACCACGTCCAATGGCGCGCGCAGGTGATGGAGCAGCGCCAAACCGTAAGTGGCCGCGAACAATCCATACTGTCCCGCCTTGGGGGCAAACAACGCGAGCGTGGCTGCTGCCTTTTCGCCATAATCTTCGCGGTCAGCGAGCACATCCAGGCGGTCGAGCACCATCGCCGCCACCGCATTCACGGCGGGCGTGGGAGAATCCTGAAATGGCTTGCGGGAGGTGGTCAGGCTGCCGTGGCGGTCGGAAAGGTCCTGGGCCGTGTCGAAAAATCCACCTTCTTTGACGTCCCAAAAGCGGCGCAGGGTGGTTTCCATCAATTCCAGTCCGCGCTCAAAGTAGAAGCGTGTTCCCGTGATCTCGTAAGCATCAAGAAGCGCGGCAATGATGAACACCTGGTCTTCCAGCAAGCCCTCGATGCGCGGTGTGCCGTCCACCAAAGTGTGGAACATGCCTTTTTCGCGGTCGTAAGCCTTGGTCACCAGCAGATCGAGAGTGGCAAGGGCGCGGTCGCGTTCACCCCGTAAACCCAGAATTCGGTACGCCTCCAACAAGGCGGAAATCAGCATTCCGTTCCAACTGGTGTAGATCGATTTATCAATGAAAGGCGTCTGCCGTTTGGCGCGTGCGTCCCGCATTTTTCGCCGGGCGCTCGCCAGCAGTTCCGCAACCTTTGGTTCCTCAAGTTGCAAACGCGCGGCAATGGCGCTGACGGGTTGGTCAATAAACAGCACGTTTTTCGCCGGATTGTGATGCATTTCACCTTGGGCTTCAACATGGTAGTAAAGGGCGGCAACGCTGGCCTCTGGCGCGTCGAGGACGGAATTCAATTCATCCAGGGTCCAGGTAAAGTAGTCGCCGTCATCGTCAAGGCTGATGTCCGCATCCTGACTGGCGTAGAAGCCGGCCTCCGGGTTCGATAGCACATTTTCAAGGAATACGAGAATGCCCAGGGATATTTCGCGGAAGAATTTGTTGCCGGTAATCTGGTAGGCGCGCAGGTAATTTCCCAATAGTCCGGCGTTGTCGTAGGACATCTTTTCAAAGTGGGGCACGATCCAGTGCTCGTCCACCGAGTAGCGATGAAAGCCTCCGCCAATCTGGTCGTAAACACCGCCCTTCCCCATATGTTCAAGGGTGGTGGTTACGATGTTCAGCAACCAATCCTGACGCACGTCGAGATTGACTTCGAGCAGCAGATCGATGGCGCTGGGGTGGGGAAACTTCGGGGCGCTGCCGAAGCCGCCGTTTTGGGCATCGAACATGCCGCCGATGCTTTCTACGATGGCCTTCACAACCTTTTCGTCGACGGCCTCCTCACCTGCTTTAAGGCTTTCCACACCGGTGAGGGCCTCGGCGATCTTTACTGCGCTTTCAAGAATCTGGTCGCGATGCGCCCGGTAGTTTTGCGCAATGACTTCCAGCAAGCGCTTCATGCCCGGGCGCCCGCCGCGATCATCCGGGGGGAAGTAGGTACCACCAAAGAACGGCTTGCCGTCAGGGGTAAGAAAAGCTGTCAGCGGCCATCCGCCCTGGCCCGTCAAGGCACTCACCGCCACCTGGTAGCGGGCGTCAATGTCCGGGCGCTCATCGCGATCGACCTTTACGGGAATGAAGGACTCGTTGATGACGCGCGCCACCTCGGCGTTTTCGTAACTCTCGCGGTCCATCACGTGGCACCAGTGGCACCACACCGCGCCAATATCGAGCAGGATGGGCTTATCCTGCGCTTTCGCCTGGGCAAAGGCGTCGCCATTCCACTCGCGCCACAGCACCGGTTGATGGGCGGCGGAACGCAAATAGGCGCTCGCGGCCTTTGCCAGTTCGTTGCTGTGGTTTTCCATGTTCCCCCAATCCATGAATGGAAGCGCAGCGCGGGCCTGCTCTTTAGTACGAGCTTTCCTGCCGGGCAGCCTCAATCATCGCGACGACGTTCTCCCGAGGCGTGCCTGTTTCCAGGAAGTCGGAGGCGGCGAAGATGTACCGTCCGCCGGGCTTCCCAACCGCCATGATCTGGCGGGCCCGGTCCGCGACCTCAGCGGGGGAAGCTGTCTTTAAAAAGTGGATCTGATCGAGGTTGCCGAGCAGGCAGATTTTATCGCCTAAAGCGGCCTTCGCCTCCGCCAATTGGTTGTCGCCCGCCGGAGGTTCCGAAACAGTCTCCCACAGGGACATGCCCATCTCACGATAGTTGGGGTACAAGCGTTTTGCCCGGCCGCAGTTGTGGTAGATGGAGTAGGCGCCCCCCGTGTGGATCGCTTCGATGACCTGCTTTTCGTATTCCTGCACGAACTCACGGAAGAAGGCGGAACTGACGGTGCCCGCGTTGGCCATGTGTCCCTGTATGCCGATGCAGTCGGCCCCCGCTTCGGCCAATGCCAGGCTGTATTCGCACTGGGCGCCGGCGATGCGGCTCATGAACTCGCGGTAGGCGGGTTCGTCTTCACTGGGAGCCATGAAGAGAGTCTCCACGCCCCGCAGCCCGGCCGCAAAATTGAAGACGCCGGCAAATCCGAACGGCGCCAGAACGCCTCGGTCCCCCACAATCCGCCGCCACTCCGCAACCACTTCACGCATCACGGCGCGCCCCGCGTCATCGAGCGCCGGAAGATACTCGAGAAAGATCTCCACCTCCTCGCGCGTCTCCAGCAGATGCTTGGTGGTCACACGCATCACCCCGGCGGTGGCTACCCCTGCTTCCTCCACCGCCTCCTCCTCGAACAGCGTGCGGCGCGGCGTGACAATCTCCAGGCGGTAATGGGTGATTCGTCCGTCAGAAGACTCCCGGGTGCGAACCTCCCAGTTCGGATAGCTCTTGCGAAAAAAGTGCGGACGCAGGAACTTGAGGTGCTTTGCCATCAGGTCAAAATCCAACTCGTTCGCGAGTTCCACGGCATCCACGACGCGATCGACTTTGGCGCGACCGGGATAGTACCAGGAGAGATACTGTTCCTGCACAAACGGCGATACCGGCACGCGGTCCGCTATCTTGCCTGCGAGGGTCAAGAGCAGGCGTTCTCGTGAGGTCAACATGGCTTCTTCCTAAATGGGCGCGGAGTTATCCGGCAACGGACTGATCACTCGACGGCGCCAAAGATGATTAACGTCTGTTCTTACTGCAATCGCGGGCCTTGCGGGGGGGTGCGCCCTGGTTCGGGATTGTCGAGCGGCTTGCGGCCAGTAAATCCCTCATCGATACCGTGCCAAAAGTCGATGTGATCCTCACCAAGTTTCCAGCAAAGGTAAATCTCTTCTCCGTCGACGAGACTGGGGAAATCCACCAGGCCGACGTCGAGGTCCTTCACCAGAACGCCGGTCTCCTGAATTCGGTTGACGATTCCCACCAGGCGCTCGGCCACCTCGTCGTGCTCGGATTTCTTCCGCAACAGATCCGCAAGGGGAGGGAAGGTTCCGCCCATCAACATGATGCGCGATGCAACCTGCGCCAATTCGTTCTTGAAGGCCTCAATCTTCTGCTTCTCGTCCCGCGCTTCCTCAAGCCAGGGGGTAATGGTACGCAGAAGTTCTTCCGCTTCTCGACGATCAAAGTATTTGTCGGCCATATTGAGCTTACGGCTCACAGCCCACAGCTTACAGTCCTTAGACGCCGTGGTTAGTTGGGATCTTCCCGCGATCTGGTTCCCAGCGACTACCCCACCTCACAGCTATCCCCATCCGACTGTCGGCTGTTAGCAGTAAGCTATCGACTTACCTTATCTCCAACATACGATTCAGGGCAACCAGCGCCCATCGTTTGGTTTCGGGAACAACGCTAACGCGGTTGACTACCTGGCCAGACCGCAGACTTTCCAGCGTCCAGCATAGATGCTGGGGCGAGATCCGGAACATCGTGCTGCACATGCAGACACAGTCATCCAGCGAAAGTACGAGCCGGTCAGGATGCTCCTGAGCCAGGCGGCGAATCATGTGAATCTCCGTGCCCACAGCCCAAGCGCTGCCGACGGGAGCTTCCACGATGCGCTTTATAATGTATTCCGTCGAGCCCACCTCGTCTGCCGCCTGGCAGACTTCCCACGAGCATTCGGGGTGGGCGATCACCCGAATGCCGGGATGGCTCATGCGCGCACGCTCCACGTGCTCGGGACGAAAACGCTGGTGAACGGAGCAGTGGCCCTTCCATAAATAAATTCGTGCGGCCGCGATTTCGCGGTCCGTCAGGCCGCCGTTCTCTTCCGCCGGATTCCAGATGGCCATCCGGTCAAGCGGAATTCCCAACCCGTAACCTGTGTTGCGTCCCAAATGTTCATCCGGCAGGAACAGGGCTTTTTCCCCGCGGGCCAGCGCCCATTCCATGACCTTGCGGGCGTTGGAGGAAGTGCAAACCGCCCCACCGTTCTTTCCCACAAATGCCTTGATGGCCGCAGTGGAGTTTATGTAAGTGACGGGCACGATATTGCCGCCATTCACCGCGGTAAGCGCTTCCCAGCAAACCTCCACTTGCTCAAGGTTTGCCATATCGGCCATGGAGCAGCCGGCGTTCAGGTCCGGCAGAATCACTGCCTGGTGATCACCGCTCAAAACATCGGCACTCTCCGCCATAAAGTGTACGCCGCAGAAAACAATGTATTCGGCCTCGGGGCGGCCGGCGGCAAGCTGGGAGAGACGCAGCGAATCACCCCGGTAGTCGGCAAACTTCACCACCTCGTCGCGTTGATAATGATGTCCCAGAATCACCACTCGCGAGCCGAGATCCTGCTTGGCCTGGGCAATGCGCTCGTCAAGTTCGTGCGCCGGGATCTCAGCGTAAGTCGCAAGAAGCGTGTCTAGAGTTGCGGTGGTCATATTTGCCCTAATACTATTTTAGCCTAAGTACAGGCATTCGGGATACGGGACACGGGGTTCGAATCCCGGAATCCGGAATTCGCAATTCGGAATCTTCTTTCCCGAAACCCGAACCCCCAATCCCGCGTTCCGAGTTTTCAACCGCCGATATAAACCATGGTGCGCGAAGGCTGAACGAAATCCGGCTCATTGATCCGGTGGCCGGGTTCCTTCTGGTGCACAACCTTTTCCATGAATCCCGCGATATCGTGGTCGGTGGCGCCGTTGCGAACGAGGTGGCGCACGTCGTGCTCGCGCAGCGAAAACAGGCACGTGCGTAATTTGCCATCCGCGGTCACCCGGATGCGGCTGCACTGCCCACAAAAAGGAATCGAAACCGGCGCGATGATTCCGAGTTCGCCCTGGCCGTCGGTGAAGCGATAACGCAAGGCCGTTTCACTGGGGGAGTGGCGGGGAATTTCCTCCAGCGGAAACACGGGCTGGATGGCTGCCACAATCTCCTCGGCCGTCACCACCAACTCGCGCTTCCATGCGTGGTCCGCATCAAGCGGCATGAACTCGATGAATCGCACGACAATGTCGCGGCGGCGGGCCAGGCGGGCGAATTCCACAATCTCATCGTCGTTGAACCCGCGCACCAAAACAATGTTCACCTTCACCGGGCGCAAGCCCGCTTCCATCGCGGCGTCAATGCCCGCCATCACTTTTTCATAGGACCGTGGAGTGCGCGTGATTTTGGCGAATTTTTCCGGGTTGGTTGAATCCAGGCTGACGGTAACCCGTGGAGAGCCGGCGGCGGCAAGGTCCCGTGCCATCTCCGGCAGCAGGTATCCATTGGTCGTTAGTGCCACGTCTTCCAGCCCATCAATTTGGTGGAGGCGCGCGATGAAGTCCACCACGCCTTCGCGCAGCAGAGGTTCACCGCCGGTCACGCGAATCTTGCGGATCCCCAAGCCTACAAGGATGCGACTGATCCGCAGCAATTCCTCCCAAGTCAGCAGGTCGCGGTGCGGGACGTAGTTTTTCGGATCAGCGGACTTGCAGTATACGCAACTGAAGTTGCAGCGGTCCGTTACCGATATGCGTAGGTCGTGAATATCGCGCCCGAATTTGTCGCGTAGCATGGTTCCGCCACACCCGATGGCACGGAGGCCGCCTTGGCAGCCCGCCGGGTGGAATCTTCTTTTATGCGATTCTTCCGCCTCGCCCCGAAAACAGAAACCAGCTCGCGTTTGGAGCCGGTAGCGTTCTCCCTTCCAAACGCGGGAGGCGCCACAGTTCCTCGCACCATCCTGAGCGCCTGCTGCGCCTGGGATTATCCGCGTCCGCTGGCACCGCGTGCCGGGAGAACTCTTCCATCGTAACGTGTTTCGATGCGCTCAGGCAAGTGCGGCCGACGGCGCCAATCTATGAACCACCAAGACACCAAGAGGAAAAACGCGTCGCTGCCGCGCTTATCAGCGTTACCGGTTCAGACCACCCCGTCCTTCCAAGCCATGGTGAGAAGTTAAGGCTAACCACTTTATTTTCATCAACATCTTGGAAAGAACAGCTTAACTCGTTTGTTTTCATGAATATCATGGAAAGGCGAAAAGCGGGCATTTTTTCTGTATGTGTTTTCAACAACTTAAAGAAATATAGCCTCAATTTTTCCCCTTTTTTTTTCGCGGCCATGGTCACTGAAGAATAAACTAAGCCTTTTAATTTCAATGACATCAAATTTTGCGAGGTTTTTGCGATTCATTGCTAACCTCTTTTGTTTCTAGTATATCTTGGAAAGCCACACCTCTCATTTTCTCCCCGGTTCTCCTATTTCAAGTTAACTATCTTTAATTTGAATGAGATATGGCTTTCGGACATTTGCGCCTTAAACGACTAACTCCTTTTGTTTCTGGTATATCTTGGAAGGCCGCTATAAGCGGGCCATCGTACCGGAGGCTCATTTTTGTTATCTTTATCGGTGGTTTTCTCCGGGCGTGCGTCAGGATGGGAGTGTCTTGCCGGGGCCCCAGTGCGCCAAACCTTCATCGCATCTCTAGCCTATATATAATGGGCTACATTGTCAAGATGGCAATTTGTCCTGGCGTGCAGGGCCGAACGGCGTTCGGCCTCTGGCGAGCGGCGCTCGCCCTTGCAGCGCCGACCTTTGGGGCGGCACGGGTTTCGTGGGGCCGGCCGGATCTTGCAGGCGCGGCTCGCGAGCCAAGCTCGTCCAAATTATGGTTGGTCCGGCAACTGATGAACTACCGCGGCGCCGCAAGGCGTGCAGAAAATTTGGTGTCTAAGTGTCTTGGTGGTGAACCGCAAGCTCTAAACAACGTCGCGACCGATGAGGCGCTCAATGCGCTTGCGAATGGGAGGGTGCGTGGAGAACAGACTGGAAAACACTGCACCGGTGGTGAGTGGCTGAAGGATGTAAAGGTGCGCCATGGAGGGTGCGACTTGCATGGGAATGCGCTTTGACCACTTGTCGATCTTGTCGAGAGCGCGGGCAAGACCCTGGGGATTGCCGGTGATGCGCGCGCCGGTAGCGTCGGCTTCGTATTCGCGCGAGCGGGAAATGGCGAGTTGGATCAACGTGGCTGCGAGCGGCGCCAGAATCATCATGGCGAGGGCAGAAAACACGCCACCCCGCCGGTTGTCACGGCCGCCACCGCCCCCAAATCCCCCAAACAGTTCGGCGTACCAAAGCATTCGCCCAATCAGGGTAATGGCGCCGGCCAGAGTGGCCACCACCGCGCTGGTAAGAATATCGCGATTCTTCACATGCGCGAGTTCATGCGCAAGCACGCCCTCAATTTCCTCATCATCGCAGATGTCCAGGATGCCGTGCGTGACGGCCACGGCAGCATGGTTGGGATTGCGGCCGGTGGCAAAAGCATTGGGCGAGTCAGTTGGAATCATATAGATCTTGGGCACGGGAATGTTGGCCTTGGCCGCCAGGCGCTCAACGATCTGGTAAATCCGTGGGCCGTCCTCACGCGAAATCGGCTTCGCGCCGGAGGATGCCAGCGCAATCTTGTCAGAGAAGAAATAGCTGCCCAGATTCATGACCGCGGCCAGCACCAGGGCAAACATCATGCCGCGTTGTCCGCCCCACGCCTCGCCGATACCCAGCACAAGGCCGGTCATGGCCGCCAGCAAAATCGTTGTTTTGAAATTATTCCACATACATTTACATTCCCCCCAAATTCAGTGCCAACATTCTGATTAGATGCAGATCACAGGGATTCCGGTGTGAGGCTCACGCATAGTCTCGAAGGAGATGAATTTCCGGCATTGAAGGGCTTAGCATGTTGTAAAGTCGTTCGTCTGCTGTGACCAAGTCCCACCCCGTCTTGATCGCGAGAGCCACATAGAGGCCATCGTAAACGCTGTGGCCGTTTTTCAAGGCTAAGGCCAGAGATAATTCTGCCAAATCTTCTATCGGCCACAAGGGAATATGGAATGCGCTGAATTCACGATAGAGCTCTTCCACGGCCTCAGCCGAAAGGAGAGCGCGCCTCGCCCGTTTCCAGAGCATATTTGCAATTTCCGCAGGAAGTATGGCAGGAGCATATATTTCCAATGCGCCGCGTCCCCAATTTGCAAATAAGACCTTTGCCTTGTCGGTGTCGGAGTCCAGCACAAGCCGTTTGGCAACTACGCTGGCATCAACGATAAGGCTGGTCATTGTCCCGATCCTCCCGAATGAGGGCAGTACTGTCCGGTTGGTTCGGATTCTTATTTCCTATCCTTTTCCAGAGTACATCGATCCTCTTCATTGCCCTGACCGCACCTGCCCGGCGGCGGGCCACCTCCTTTTTGTCGGCCAGCATCGCGAGAAGCTCCGCATTGAGGCTGCGGCCGTGGCGCTTGGCATCTCGCCGCAGTACGGAGTAGTCAGCTTCCGGTATGTTGCGCACCGTAAAATTGGGCATGGTTCCTCCACCTGACAATGATATCATAGTGATATCACTGCGCGACAGACTGACAATCGCCCAAGATCGGATCACTTACCCGACCCACCGAACAAAGCCATGCGCATTGAGAGGCTGCCGTATTCAAACCCCTCATATGGATAGCTTACTGTGTCATGTTCTGTGGTGCTGCCCATGCAATAGAGTAGCGGCACGTAATGTTCAAGCGTGGGATGCGCGAGCGCGGCCAGCGGCTTGCCCCATGAATCCGGCGCGGCCAGCGATGATGTGTCACGTGTTTCGATCGCGTTTTTCACTTTCGAGTCGAATTCGATGGTCCACGGATAAGGCGGCGCGTCCTTATCGCCTTCAAGGCGGCGCAGATTGTGCACAATATTACCGCTGCCCAGAATCAGCACGCCACGGTCGCGCATTCCGGCGAGCTCACTGCCCAGTTCGAGGTGGCGAGGTAGGCTGCGACCCTCGTCCAGGCTGATCTGAAACACGGGCACGTCGGCGTTCGGGTAGAGATGCCGCAGTACGCTCCACGCGCCGTGGTCGAAACCCCACGTCTCATCAGATTTGATTTCAAGTTCACGGGCAACTTGTTCCGCCTCGGCGGGGGCGCCCGGGGCAGGGTACTCCACCTCATAGAGGGGAGGGGGGAAGCCGTAAAAGTCATGAATGGTGCGCGGCTTGGCCACCGCCAGAACCTCCGAACCGCGCGTTACCCAATGTGCCGACACCACGCACACCGCCTTTGGACGCGGCAATTTCCGGGAAAGCCCCGCGAGTGTCTCCGTAAACTGGTTTCGCTCGATCGCGTTCATCGGCGAGCCGTGGCCAACGAAAAGAACGGGCATTCTCATGGGGCGATTCCTTTCGGTTTAGATTTTGTCTTAACGGATGTCCGCTTCTTCGAGGCCCGCCATCTTCAGGAGATGCTTCAGGAGTCCGAGTTTTAAAGGCGTGTTCCCGTGGATAGGAATTGAAAGCCGGACGATGTTGCCCGACTTGCCAAAGATGTGATGACTGCCATGAATCCGGAGGAGTTGCCAGCCGTGACTCTCGACGAGGCGGGCAAGCTCCTTGCCTGAGAGGGACCTCATAGGCCGATTTCCAGTATCTTGTCGCTGGGGGCATGCTCTGGCGGGTTGACTTCAACGTCCAAACAGGCCTCAATGGCCTCGTGGACATTTGCCATCAGCTCTTCGATGGTTTCGCCCTGCGTGGCACAGCCGGGAATCGCCGGCACCTCCGCCCAGTAGCCGCCTTCCTCCGCTTCGTGAACCACGACTTTGATTTTCAAGTTGCCTCCTCCGCGGTGGCGCTATACCAATCCGTTCATTTCGAGGAATTCAGTCCAAAGATGAGTGCATTTCTCAGCCAACTCGTAAAGATTGTATTTATCACGGCCTGCAATGACAAACAAGCCGACTCCCCCATAGGGCTTGTTTAGCAATCCGGATGTGTACTCAAACTGGCGACCTATCTTGAATTCAGAATCGACCTTAGGTCTCGAAAGGTCGTAATGCTTCAACCCGTTGCAAATGTCCTGACACACCTGCATTTCCAGATTGTTCCTGAAAAACTCATCCAACTTGATCTGTCCAACGACTTTCGAGTTGTTTAGCCAGTCCCGGAGGTGGTAGCAATTCATGAAAAACGCAAATATATCGTCCAAATCCTCTGTGGCAAAGGCTCTATCTCTAAGGTGAGGGGAATTCCCCTGGACGCGTTCATTCCAGCGGAGTACCCTCTCGAACTGCCCCTTCCACTCTCCGAGTTTATGGACGCTATCCAGACTTGCAAACTTCGGCATCGGTTCAAGTGTACCAAAAAGCGAGTGTAGCGCGGACCTGTTTTGTCCGCGGCTCGTCCACTATGGGCAAGGAAAAGCCGCGGACCTAAAAAGCAGGCGCTACGCTTCTTTCATGCTTGCCGTGCAACCTTCGCCGCAGTGCGCACAAACGTCATTTGAGCGTGCTTGGGATCGGCGTCCACGGTAAGCGAATCGCCCGGAGCCACTTCGCCGTCGAGCAATTTCATGGCGAGCGGGTCCTGGATCAGCCGTTGGATGGCCCGCTTCAAGGGCCGCGCCCCGAACTGCGGATCGTAACCTTCGTGGAACAGCAATTCGCGAGCCTTCTCCGTCAGCGTAAGCTCAATCTTACGCTCACTGAGGAGCCGGCGCAGGTTTTGCAGTTGCAAGTCGATGATCCTCTCAATCTCGGGTTTGCCGAGGGCGTTGAAGATCACGATTTCATCGATGCGGTTCAGGAACTCCGGGCGAAAGTGCTGGAGCAGCGAGTCGTGAATTCTTTTCCTGAGCCCATCGCTAAGCGCGCCTGCTGCGCTGACCGCTCCGGCTTTACTCGTGGTCACGCCGATGGCATGGTCAACTCCATTCATGGCCTCGTGAATATAGGTGCTGCCGATATTCGAGGTCATGATGATGACCGTATTCTTGAAGTCCACGGTGCGGCCCTTGCCGTCGGTCAACCGGCCATCATCGAGAATTTGCAGGAAGATATTGAACGCGTCAGGATGCGCCTTCTCGATTTCATCAAAGAGCAGAACAGAGTATGGGCGGCGGCGCACCAGTTCGGTCAACTGGCCGCCTTCTTCATAACCAACGTATCCCGGCGGCGCGCCGATCAGCCGCGCCACGGCGTGCTTCTCCATATACTCTGACATATCGAGGCGCAGCATGGCTTTCTCGTCGTCGAAAAGGAATTCCGCCAGCGCCCGCGCCAGTTCCGTCTTGCCCACACCCGTGGGACCGAGGAATAGGAATGAGCCGATGGGGCGGTGCGGGTCGGAAAGGCCCGCCCGGCTGCGGCGGACGGCGTTGGCCACATTGCGCAGGGCTTCATCCTGGCCCACCACGCGCGCGCGCAGACCGTTTTCCATCCGGACGAGCTTCGCCACCTCGCCTTCCAGCATCTTGGAGACGGGAATCCGCGTCCAGCGTGAGACCACTCGCGCCACGTCTTCTTCGTCCACTTCCTCTTTCAGCATGCGGCCTGTTTTGTCGATACCTTGCAGCTTGGCGTTGGCGGCGGTAAGTTCCTTCTCCAGAGAAACCAGCTTGCCGTAGCGGATCTCCGCCGCCTTGTTCAGGTCGCCTTCGCGCGTGACCCGCGTTTCCTCAACTTTCGCCTGCTCAATCTTTTCCTTCAGCTCGCCGATGCTGGCGATGACTTCCTTCTCCGCCTTCCAGCGCAATTTCAAGTGGTCGGATTTTTCCTTAAGCCCGGCCAGTTCCTTTTCAAGGGCCCGCAAGCGCTCGCGGGAGGATGCGTCGTCTTCCTTGCGCAGCGCCTGGCGCTCGATTTCAAGCTGCGTCACGCGGCGCCCCATCTGGTCGATTTCAACCGGCATGGAATCGATTTCGATACGCAGGCCGGAGGCGGCTTCATCAATCAGGTCGATGGCCTTGTCGGGCAGGAAGCGGTCCGAGATATAACGGTTGGAAAGAACCGCCGCGGCAACGATGGCCGAATCCTTGATGCGCACCTTGTGGTGAACCTCGTATTTCTCCTTCAGGCCGCGCAGAATGGCAATGGAGTCTTCCACCGAAGGCTCGCCCACCTGCACCGGCTGAAAACGCCGCTCGAGCGCTGCATCCTTCTCCACATATTTCTTGTATTCATTGAGCGTGGTGGCGCCAATGCAACGCAGTTCGCCGCGCGCCAGCGCCGGCTTGAGCATGTTGGAAGCATCAATGGAACCTTCGGCAGCTCCCGCGCCCACCAGCGTGTGCAATTCGTCGATAAAGAGAATGATCTGGCCGCTCGCTTCTTCGATTTCCTTCAGCACGGCCTTCAAGCGGTCTTCAAACTCCCCGCGGAACTTTGCGCCCGCCACCATCGCGCCCAAGTCAAGCGCCACGATGCGCTTTGATTTCAAGGATTCTGGAACGTCGCCAGCCACGATGCGCTGGGCGATCCCTTCCACAATCGCCGTTTTGCCCACGCCCGGCTCGCCAATCAGCACGGGATTGTTCTTGGTCCGGCGGGAGAGCACTTGGATGACGCGGCGAACTTCCTCGTCACGGCCAATCACCGGGTCGAGCTTGCCGCGGCGGGCCAGTTCCGTCAGGTCGCGCGCGTACTTCTCCAGCGCCTGGTACTTGCCCTCGGGATTCTGATCGGTAACGCGTTGCGTGCCGCGCACGGCTACCAGCGCTTGCAATATGGCATCGTGGTTGACGCCCAATCGCTTCAGGATTCGCCCCACCGGATCGCTCGACTTACTCGCCAGAGCCAAAAGCAGATGCTCGGTGGAGACGAAATCGTCCTTGAATTGTTCGGTTTCCTTAAACGACTGGTCAAAAACTTCCTTCAGGGCGGGGGAGATAAACTGGTCCGTCGTCCCACCCACTTTGGGAAGCGCTTCGATGACCTTGGTGGCTTCCTGGCTTACCACCGCAGGCGTGGTGCCGAGCCGTTGGAGAATCCCGGGAACCACGCCCTCCGGCTGTTCAACCAAGGCTAGCAGCAGGTGTACCGGCTCCATCTGCTGGTTGCCATTGCGACTCGCGACTTCCTGCATCGCCTGGAGCGCTTCTTGCGCCTTAACTGTGAATTTGTCAAATCGTGTAGCCATATGAAAACCCCTCGCTGTCAGCGGTCAGCTTTCAACTCTTTCAAAAACCGCGTACGCACTCTGGATTCTATATCGTTGGATGATTAATGCCTTTTGATAGTTCTGTATTTCCCTGCTTGGCTTGCCCTTTTTTGACGTCAAGCCTTCAAAGAGGGCCCTGGTATCGTTTCGCCCAGGGTCATTGATGAAGTCAGTCCGCGGTGCCGCCGACTCTGGCTGATAGCTGAGAGCTGATGGCTGACAGCTATTCCTAAAGAAAAACCGCGTCCGAGATTCCTGGGACTATCCATCTGTCCCGGGACTCCGGACGCGGCTGAAAGCCCATCGTGCGGGGGTGGCGCCGGAGAAGTCCGCCCAGCCCCGCACGCACGCAGGAGCCGGGTTAGGCAGCCTTGCTGACGTTGATCTTGATCGTCTTCGGTTTCGCCTCTTCCTTCTTGGGCATCGTCAGCGTCAGAACACCGTCCTTGTAGTTGGCCGACACTTTGTCTGCGTCCACGCTGTTGGGCAAAGAGAAGGTGCGCGTGAAGGTTCCGTAAGAACGCTCAACACGATGGTAGTTCTGCTCTTTCACTTCCTTTTCGAACTTGCGCTCACCCTTCAGATAAAGGGTGTTATCCTCGACGCGAATCTCCACTTCGTCAGGATTGACGCCGGGCAGTTCTGCCTTCAGTACCAGACCGTCAGCATTTTCGTATATGTCTACGGGCGGCGCCCAAGTTCGGGTCGAAAGCTCGCCCTCCTCTAACACGGGCGAGAACGCTTCCCGCAAGAAGCGGTCAAATTGGTTCTGTGTGGCCGTCAGGCCTCGGAATGGTTCAAATCTAACAATCGCCATGGTAGTTTGCCTCCGTCTGTTTATCTAGCACTTTCTTAGTGCAAATAGATAATAAAATATGAGCGTATATATGTCAAGATTTATTTTTTCATGTTTTTCAATTACTTACGAGGTTCATGATGTCGCTAAACCTCTCCATGGCACCGGGCTTCAGGTCAGCGCGTGCCGACCTCAAGGTCTGCTCTGCAAGTACTTTATAGGGAATTTCTATTTGAGGATGGGATCTAGGATCTCGCCAAATTTCTCTTTGTAGATGTACGTGGTCTGGAGGAGTTTGGAAGCAGGGACCGGCTGAGCTTCCTGGCGGTAGCCCATGGGGATCAATGCGGCCACCAGGAAATTGTCAGGAATATGAAAGTGGGTCTTGATCTTGGCTTCGTCGAATTCCGTCACCCAGTGAGCCGACAAGCCACCTTCCGCCGCGCCCATAAGGATATGGTGCACGGCCACCAGGGCATTGGCCATGGCGGTGCGTTTGGCCACGTCGGGAGAAGAAGAATAATACTCGCGCAGCCGACGCAGCGCCTCACGGCCATCCTCCTCCGTGATTTTCCGGCAGGCGATCATTTCCTGCAAATACTGCGGCGCGGACTTCCAGGCCATGGTATCGGCCAGGCAGATCAGGATGACGGGAGCGGAACTGAGCGGCGCCTTGATATTTGTGGCGGCTTCGAGATATTTCTTGGCGGCGTTTCCGCGCACTACAATCCAGCGCCAGGTTTGCAGACTCCATTCGGAGGGGGCATGGCGGGCCACATCAATGACGTGTTGCAGGCAATCGTCGGCAATATCCTGCTCACTGAAGCGGGGAAACAATGGCCCTACGCCTAATGGCGATTTCTTGTGAGCACGGGCATTATCCGTGCTGGTGTTTTCGCTCATAAATAGAGATGTATCGCTGGCCATTTTAGTGGTGATAGCAGGCGATGAAAAACAATCCAAAGACGACTGCATAAAGCAACTCTCTGACACCCAACCGGCGCACCTGAAGTGGCCGGGGTGATTCGAAAAACCATGCAAACCCGCGGATGAATAAGGGTCCAAACGCCAACAGGATGAGACCGGGGAACCATCCGGCCCGCCACATCAATCCCAGGAGCAGCAGGGAAAACATCTGGTGCGCGAGGAAGCCTCTTCCCTGATGAAATTTCTCCCCCGGTGTCACGGCTCGCGCGGAATGGATTCGGAGTTGAACAAAATGAATCTGGTTGGCGGCGAACAGCCAGTTGGCCAGCCATAGGATTGCGGCCGTCGGGCCGAAATGACCTGTGGCCAGGTAATAGGCCCCCACGGAAGTGGAGCTGAGCGCGATGGCGCCCGTCAACTGGGCGTTCATGCGAGTTTCCCGGCCAAGTTGTTTTAGCACCGCCTGAAGAAGAAAGGCTATCGCCGCGATCGCGCCCAGCAGCAGAAGTCCATAGGCGTGCCCCCACTTTAGGAGAACTGCAAAGGCCAGGACGGTGGTGGAGGAATAAAGATAAATTGAATAATGAACAATCCTCCGCTCGGCATCGTTTTGTGGACGCAGGGCGGAAAGTTCCAACTGGGCTTCCACGGGTGTTCGCAAACAGAAAAGGCCCAGCGCGACCACGGCAAATAAAAAAATCCAGATGATTCGCTCCCCGCGGGGATTGCCGGCCGCGGCGCCCGTAATCAGGGGAACCAAAAGCATTCCCCAGGCACCGTGTTCACGCGGCAGGAAGAATGATTGTCCTCGGGAGCTGTTTAGGATGGGCAGGATACGGGGTGCGCTGGCCATGGCAGTCAAACCTCAGGACGCCCGGGCCGTCACTCCCCGGCTTTTGTAGATTGCTTTATTTATTTCAACGAGCAGATCTTCCAAAGGGACGCCCACTTTGCGGGCCGACATTTCCAGGGAACAGTCGTCACAGGAAGGCCGCAGCTTGAACTGCTCAAAGACCGGAGTGGTTTCGGGATATTTCTGCTTGATGTCGCGCACTGTTTCCCCGCCGCGTACCAGATCAGTGAATTGAAGCATGGGCTTCCTCCTCGGCCTTCCGCTCCGGATGCCGAACGCTGTCCGGCCCTGCATCCGCAGCCGTCGTGTGCGGCTGATACACGCAGAAAGGTTCTTCGGCAAGAAAGTCTCCGGTAGCAGCGAACGCCCGTGCGCGGCAGCCCATGCAAACATTGCGAAATTCGCAGTAGCCGCACTTGCCTTTCAAGTTGCCGGTGTCGCGGAGTTGCTGAAATACCGGGGCGTTTTCCCAAATTTCCTGCAAGCTCTGCTGATGGAGATTGCCGGCCAGGGCAGGCAAATAACCGCAGGGATAAACTTCACCCTGATAGGAAATGAACGCGACGCCCGTTCCGGCCAAACAACCTTTGGTCATCGCCTGCATGCTATCAGGGTGGGGCGCCGCGGAAGGCCGGGCTTGGGGGTTAAGGGAGATCCCCGTCGAGCCGGGCATGGTCATATCCGTGGGGCCAATTCCGGGTCCAGCGCTGTATGCAGGCTCCGGCAGCGACGCGGCACGCCGCTCCGCCGCGCGGCGTTGGCGCATGACGCGGAAGTAATGAGGTGCGCACGTGGCTTTTAACTCGATGCCGCCTTCCTGCGCACGATCGTAAAACCAATTCAAAATCTTTTCGTACTCGTCGGCAGGCACCATCTGCTCTTCCGCGATGCCCACACCGCAGCCCACCGGAACCAGCAGGAAAGTGTGGAGAGCGTCGGCGCCCAACTGGCGCGCCATTTCCAGTACGGCGGGAAGTTGGTGGGCGTTATGCCGCGCAATGGTCATGTTGATTTGCACGGACATGCCGAGGTCTTTCAAATTACGCAAGCCGCGCAGGGCCTGTTCAAATGCTCCCGGGATGCCTCGAAAGGCATCGTGGGTAGCGGCGTCCGCTCCGTCCAAACTTATGGAGACGCGGCGCACGCCGGCATCCACGATCTTGTGGGCTACTTCCTTGGTCACCAGCGTACCGTTGGTCGCCAGGGCTACGCGCAACCCGCATTCGCGCGCATAGCTGGCCAATTCAAAAATGTCACTTCGAAAAAGAGGTTCGCCACCGCTTAGAACTATTATAGGTAGGGATAGCTGTGAGATTTGTTTTATAATGTTCAGGGCTTTAATATTAGGTAGGTCATTTATGGATGAGAGTTCAGTAGCGGTGGCGCGACAATGAATGCAACGCAGGTTACACCCCTTTGTCACCTCCCAAAAAATGAGCCGCGGTTTGTATGTGAATGTTTTCATCAGATAATCACGACTCAGTACTAAAAACTGGCTGTTTTACGCAGCCTGCTCTGATAAGAGCACGTCGTCTTCCATTGCTGCGTATCGTTCAATAACTTCTTTGCTGATTTCCTTGTTCGTTAGATAACACGCCGGGTCTGACATCCACGGATTGCCAAAAACTTCATCCGAGCGAACCCGCAAATTTCCCCCACATGTTTGTTTCCATTGGCAGTTTCCGCATCGGCCCTTCAACAAAGGAAGGCGGTTGCGCAATCCCTTTAGCAGCGGATCAGACGATTTTCCCCAGATTTCACTAAAGGGTGACTGCCTGACATTGCCGAGAACGTAGCTGGTCCAGTAAGGATCAGGATGAACATTGCCCATGGAATCAATTCCGGCAGTGCCCACACCCGCGCCCTGCACAAGAGCTCCATAGGCCGGCAACAACCGGAAGGCCGCTGCCGCGCGCCGGGGATTTTCGCGGGTTAAGCGCAGGTAAAAGTAAATTGCGTCGGTGTGGTTTTCATCCGTGGCAATACTGATGTCCACTCCGCGGCGGTGAAAGTCTTCCGCACGTTCAAGGATCAGGTCGAGGGCGTTGCGCTTCTCGTCGTGAGTCATCTCGTCGTGCGGGTTATGGCCCCGGCCGGTGTTGACAAGGTGGGCGAAAACGGCCTTTCGAATTTTCCTGCGCTCAATCAAATCCAGGATGCCGGGGATTCCGGGATAATTCCCACGGCTGAGCGGGATTCGTATCTCCGCCGCAATCCCGGCGGCTTCACAATTCGCGTACCCTTGCAAACTCGCGTTGCCGGCCCCGCACGTTCCCCGGCGGAAATCCACCCCGCCGCCGATTCCCTCCAGCAGGATGGTGGCGGAGTGCAACCCTGAACCCTTCAGCGCGCCGGCCGTTTCCCGGGTGAGTAGCGTGCCGTTGGTAAGAATCGACGATTCGATTCCCTGCTCACGCGTGTAGGCCACCAATTCCAAAAGATCCTTGCGAACCAGGGGCTCGCCGCCCGCAAACTGCAAACGGGCCACGCCCATCCCCGCCAAGTCGCGGATCAACGCCTTGCCTTCCAGAGTGGTGAGCTCCGAACCGGAGTTATGCGGCTGCGAGTCGGGCGCACTATCCAAACAATTCACATTGCAGGAACTTGTCACCCGCCATGTCACCTTGGGCATGGCTTTCCCCAGGGCAAAGGGCAAGGCGGAATCGGCGGGCGTAATTATCAACTGCATCCCGAACCCGCTGGATCCCACTGCGACCGCCATCGACAATGAATTGTTCAGCTGTGTGATGTCGAACATCACTTGCCTCTTAACTTCCCAGATTGTCTGCTAAGGGTTTGCCTGAGTGCTGCGCCTACAATTTATTATGGGGGCTGAAGATCCCGGTTCGTCCGATTTCCGTTATCCCCAACCCCCAACCTGGTGTTATCCAGGTTCCTAGGACCCGAAGTCCCTCGCACCCTTACTCAGGGCAAACAGTATGCCAAACAGTCCTATTTGGCGACGCTTCCGATGCCTTTCAACAATATGTTGAAACTAAACCGCTTAATAAATTCAACAGCATCGACGCTTGGTGCAGGGCATACAATTTTAATCCGATGTCATTGCGCAAAATGACGGTCATCATGTCCGTCATGGTGTGAAAAAGCGCATGGGGTGGCATCCGCGGGGTATTCGTTGGGGAATCGGAGCCATGGGAAGGGGTTTTTCCCCGAATCATTACTTGTAATCCCGATTAATGGTTTGTAAAGCAAATAAATAGGGGCAGCCGAACTGCCGCAGGGCCTTGGGTGAAAACTAGTGCAGGTGATTCTCTTCGCACGCACACCGAATTCCGTGCGAGGGGAGCCGGCCGGAGGGGTCGTTCAAAAAGCGGAGCGACAGGCGTTCGTTCTTGGGAACATCATTATAAGACCCGCCGCGCAACACCCGGTCCTTGCCGGTGGCGGGGCCGGGAGGATCCTGCGCAGGGCTATGCAAATAATAGTTGTTCTCATGCCAATCATTTACCCACTCCGACACATTGCCGAGAACGTCGAAAAGGCCAAAGCCATTCGGCTGCTTTTGGCCTACGGAGTGGGTGACGGCCCCGCTATTATTCTGGTACCAGGCTGTGGCGTTCAGGTCACCGTAATACGCCTCCGTGCTTCCTCCCCGCGCGGCGTATTCCCATTCCGCTTCGGTAGGCAGGCGCCCACCCGCCCACGCGCAATACTGGCTGGCCTCATCCCAGGTTTCATTTAGGATAGGCTGGTCGTTGTCCGCCCAGGCACTGTTGAAATTCGGGGCGGGGGGCATTGCCACTCCGGTGGCAGCGGAAAACTTCTTGAAGCTGCCGGCCGTGACCTCCGTTTGCCCAAGCCAAAAACCGTGGGTGATGGTCACCTGGTGGCGTGGGTTCTCGTCGCTGTAGCAATCGGTATCCCCCGGCGAACACCCCATCATGAAGGTCCCGGCGGGAACCCAGACATACTTGAGCCCATCCTTGGAATTTACCCTGACGGTGCCCGCCACAACCTGAAGTTCCGTGGTGTGTGCCGGACTTGCCGCGCGAACCGCGGCGATCATGGAGTCGTCCGCGCCCGCCACGCGCAGGGTTTGGATATAGTCGTCATCGGCCACGAAGTTGATGCCGTGCTGTTTTACCAAGGCTGCGGCCCGCTGGCTCGGCACGCCACCCGCCACCAGGGATAGAACCTGCTTTTTGCTGAGAGGCTTGGGATTGGCTGCGCGCAATGCTTTGATGACCACCTCCTGCGCGCCTGCCTTGGTGAGGGCCTGAAGGTATTCGTCCGTAGGTGTAAAGTCGATGCCGAGTTCTTCCACCTTTTTGGCCAACTGGGTGTTGTCCATTCCGGCCTCAACCAGATTCATGATCTGTTCCTCGTTCAGAGGATGAGGCGTGGCAGACGGAGCTTGCGCTCCCACGAGAATTGCCGGCATGAAAAGCAACAACAGAAGGAATGCCTTCAAATCCCCTCCTCGATCAGCAGGAAATGCGGTGCCAAGTGCGAGGCCGATTATACCTCACGGCGTAAGTGCCGGCGCCCGCCCTTTCGGTCGGTCCGAAAAGATATTCCACCAAGGCGAGAAATTCAGCCTGGAGGCCGTCAAGGAGTTTTCGGCTCCCACACGCATCGAAAACCGAAGTAGTCCGAACGGGAGTCGGGCTTGATACTGTAACGGTCGGAAGCCCGGAGCAATTTGGGGTCGACAATCCAAGACCCCCCGCGCAAAACCCTTTCCTGGCCGGTGGCTGGACCCGAGGGATTCAGGGCTGCGGTGCTTTGATAGTAATTCGGATCGTACCAATCATTCACCCATTCCCACACATTCCCCAGCATGTCATAAAGGCCATAGCCATTGGCCAGCTTGGTTGCGACTGCGTGTGTTTGGTTTCCTGCGTTCTCCTTGGACCAGGCAATTTCACCGAGGGTGCCGTAGCGTGCCTGGGGGCTCGCGCCGCGTGCGGCGTATTCCCACTCGGCCTCCGTCGGCAACCGCCCTCCCGCCCACGCGCAGTATTGTCTCGCCTCGTCCCAGATCACGTTTACCATGGGAAGGGTACCATTAGCCCAACCCCGGTAAAGTTTGGGGGCAGCCGGCGGCATTTTCGCTTTCGCCGTATCAACAAAACGTTTGTACGCTTCCACAGTTACTTCTGTCTGTCCCATCCAATAGGCCTTCGGCAGAGTCACCCGATGAGCTGGTTTTTCCGGAGCCGAGCAGTCATTGTCTCCCGGCGAGCAGCCCATCATGAAATCCCCGGGCGCAATCCAAACATATTTAAGCGCGTCCTGGGGGTTCACGCGCACGGCGTCGGCCAGCGCCACTTCCATCCGCTTCTCCGTACCGGCAACCACCACGACACTTTGCGAATCATCCACGGCGCCCCGGGCCGTGACCCGGAGCGCATGCGCTCCGGCGGATATCCCGCTGAGCAGGAACTCACCGCTCGGGTCCACGGTTCCACGAATGGAATTGTCGAGCCAGACGGAGGCGCCGGCGGGGGCTTTCACTCGTATGCTTCCGGCAATATCCGCAAGGGGTGCCACGACGCGAGCGGGCTGCCCATCCACGATGGTCACGCTCTGCTCAAAATCATGTTTGCCCGCCAGCGAGACTTTCAGTGCGTGGGGGCCAATCTTTGAGCGGAAAACCAGAACGCCCTGAGCGTCCGTCAAACCCTGGGGAGTGCCATCCAGAAAAACCTGGGCGTTGGGCTCGGTTTCCACCGTGATGCCTTCCATCGGCACGCTCGTCTTGCGCAACACGCCGATGAGCAGGTCAGTCGCTCCTGCCCGCCGCAAGGTGCGCACATAATCGTCGTCAACTTCGAAATCGATGCCGCGGTCTCTAACCAATTCCGCGGCCCGCTGACTGGACACGCCGCCAGTGATCAATTCCAGGAGTTGTTTCTGGCTTAACGGTTGCGGCTTCGAAGCGCCTGCGGCTTGCAGGGGTGCAGTGGGCGGCACCAGGCGGAGGCCGCAATCTCGCGCCCTATTCACCGCACGGACACGGATTCCGCTCGCTGGCATCGGGCTCACGCGGACACTCTCTGGCAAAATCCCTCGGGCGGCGGAGATACCCGGTGTCATTCCAAGAAATAAAACCAAGATAATGAATCGTATAAGCGACGAGTGCACGGCCGCCTCCTCTCTAAGATAGAGCGTAAGACAGCATCGGTGGTTGATTATACGCCAGGACTGTGCGGAGAGACCTCGATTGATGGCTGGACATCTATACTGCATTCTCGCTTCGGGTTTGGAAGGGCGGGGCTTCCGCACCTTTGGGGCTGAAGGGCACAACCGGGCAGAGAAAGCCGTTGAGCCTGGTGGAAAGTCCGGGCGAGTGTCAATACCGTTCACTTGAGCAGTTCGGTCCCAACTCGACCTCCTCACCCCCGGCCCCTCTCCCTCAAGGGGGCGAGGGTGGAAGAATCGTTAGCCCGGACTTCTCACCAGCCCTAGAGGTTCCCTTTTTAGGCGGTCGATGATTCAAGCCCCAAAGGGTGACCTAATCTAGCCCAGGGCAACGCCCCATAGGCGTTAACCTAAGGCTTCCGCCGGAATTGATGTGCTCTCCTCACAGGCCCGGAGGGCCGGAAGACCGTAGCCCACGGCGTAAGCCGTGGGGCAAGCGCACACGATGACCGCCAGCCCCAGCGGGGCGAAAGAAATGGACCCTGGGCGTTGGCCGCGACAATCCTGGGGTTTCGCACTACGCGCCGCGATTTGCTTCTTTCGCCCCGCTGGGGCTCGTTGCGGGGGCGCTCCCTTGACCCACGGCTTACGCCGCTACGCGGCTGGTACCGTCGCGGTCTTAGGTTAACGCTTATGGGGCAACGCCCTGGGTTTATGGAACGGTTACCGACGCAAGCCCTGAAGGGGCGCGCTAACACCCGCCGTAATTTCTTCCCAGATTCCTGAATCACTCTCTCGAAGGGGCCGACAGGTGGATCCGGAAATTCCCATCCATCCATTGTAAGAAATAACATGGGGCGGCACACCAGCACCGCGAATTCATAACCTCATCGCCTGCCGGATGCCACGAAACCTCTCTCAGTTCTTGAATTGCCCGTCAGGACTTGATACCTTACCCAACTCAACATCTTTGAAAGGATGGACCATGAAGCGTTTAATCATCATTCTTGCTTGCGGCTTTGTTTCGGCCGCTCTTATATTTGCGCAGACGGATTCTACCCAGACTCCGGCGCCTGCCACCACCCAAAAGACTTCCGCCACAACCGCCAAAACCGGCGTAGCCAAAACCACGTCCGTGCATAAGACCACCACCTCCAAGACGGGGACCACGACCGCAGCCAGAAAGACCACAACTACCACGACTGCCAAAACCGCCGCTACTAAAACGGGAACCGCCACTACCGCGACCCATAAGACAACTTCCGCCGCGGGATCCAGGACAAGCGCTTCCAGGACTACCCCGACCGCGCAATGGATCACTACGGGCTCCGGCCTGAAATATCAGGACACGGTCGTGGGCAAAGGGGCCGTACCGAAACCCGGCGACGACATCCTGGTGAACTACACGGGCCGATTCACCAACGGCAAGGTATTTGACAGCTCCCTGGCACCGGGCAGAACTCCTTTTGAGCTCCACCTGGGAAGGGGCGATGTCATCAAAGGATGGGACGAGGGACTTGCCACCATGCATGTGGGTGGAAAGCGCAAGCTGATAATTCCTCCCAGCCTTGCTTACGGCGAGCGCGGATACCCGAATGTAATTCCGCCCAACTCTACCCTGACGTTTGACGTCGAGTTGCTGAAGATCAAGTAGCCTTCGGATATTAACGCCGGCCGTGTGATAGAATTGGCTTCTTCGGTTCAAGGGGTCATGACGGAAATCAAATTTGCGCGCAGTGAGTCTGTCGCAGACGTTATCATGCGTCTTATTCACGAGACGTCCAGCTCAATTGAGGGGGCCCTTTACCGCTTTAATCATCCTGGCCTCGCCCAGGCGCTGGAAGAGGCGGTGCATCGCGGCGTTCACGTTCGACTGCTTGTTGACGGGAATAAATACAAAGAGAGCCGCACGACGCAGGAACTTCTGACCGGGGCCATCATCCCTTTTCGGCTGGCTTTCGGCCGGCAGGGACGCGGTTCCAAGATGCACCACAAGTTCGTCATCCTGGATCAGCAGACGGTATTGACCGGAAGTTACAACTGGACGCACGAATCCGAAGAGGAAAACCACGAGAATCTTATTATCCTGCGCGACCCGCACCCGGTCGAGGCCTACACCCGGGAGTTTGACGCTTTATGGGCGGGAGCGGACCGGGATGGTTCGTAAAGGTCTCTGAAGTCTTTGCCCAACTCTGCCACGGATTAGGCAGGTACATTTGCGGCAATTTTTGCCGCACTTTATAAACGCGCCGCGAGAAGACGGGGGCACGTTCCGCCGCCGCTCCAAATGACGGACTCCAAATCCTGTTCAGGAAGCAACCTATGACCACCAAGGATGCGAATCAGGGACGCGGGGCACGGCCTGCGGACTTTGAGCTCTACATCATGCGGCACGGCCTTGCCGTGATGCGCGGCGTCACCACCATACTGGAAGATGCCAAGCGACCCCTCACCCCCGAGGGTAAGCAGAAAATGCGCGAAATTGCCTCCGGACTCGTACATGCCGGGTTGGAGGCGGATTGGATCGTTTCCAGTCCCCTCACGCGCGCTGTGGAGACAGCAGAGATTGTCGGCGAGGCGCTAAGTTCCAAGCCTCCCCTTGACCTGTGCGAGGCGCTGCGCCCGGGTGGCGGGCCGGAGGATTTGATCACCTTTCTCGCCAAGCGATCCAACCGCCGGCGCGTTTTGGTGGTGGGCCACGAGCCGGACCTGGGTCAGCTTTCGGCGCGGTTGATCGGGGCCGGGCGCAACGCCAATATGCCGTTCAAGAAGGGTGGCTGCTGCCTGATTACCTTCAGCGAATTCCCCCCGAAAACCCCTGGCCGCCTGGTATGGTGGCTGCCCCCCCGCGTCATGCGGAAACTGGCTTAACACCTCAGTAGCACCAATCTTACTCAATACCCCTTGGGTAAAGTCTTTTGGCGTCAAGTCCAGCCGCGTGGTAAAGTAGCTAGTGGCCTCACGTACCCTCGCAGATGAGGCAAGGATGGAAACCCAATTGGGGGCAGGACCGTGCACGCTCGCCGAAGAACCCCGGGCGAGCCAGAAACTGGCCGACCGCCCCTCGCGTAGACCTAAAATTCTACTGACAAGTATTTGCCGACCGCTTGGACCCAAGCACGGAGATGCGCCGAGCTGTGGTTACGAAGTGCTCCACGGACAAGTCACCCGCGCCCAGGGGGTCTTCAGCCCTCGTTCCGTGAATTTCACCTATGGGCTTGATTACATTGCCGCCAATCTGGACGCACCCGCTGTGGTGCTGCAATACCCGTCACGCCGCGAATTGGTGCGTGAACTGAAGAAGGGGCCTGACTATGTTGGCATTTCCTTCAACCTGGTTTTGTACCATCGCATGAAGGAGGTGTCAGCCTTGGTGCGCAAGTACGCGCCGAAGGCCAAAATCGTTCTAGGCGGTTATGGCACGGTTCTGGACGATGCCGCACTTCTCCCCTATGGCGACCACATTTGCCGCGGTGAGGGCGTGGCATACTTCCGCGCCCTGCTGAATGAGCCTCCCCGTGCCATGCCCTACGATCATCCCCTGGTGACGCTGAACCTGAAGGTTTTTTCCATCCCCATGGACAAGACGGGCGTGATCTTCGCCGGGCTCGGCTGCCCCAATGGCTGCGACTTCTGCTGCACGTCGCACTACTTCAAGCGCAAGCACATTCGCCTGCTCCCCACTGGCGACGATATCTTCCGCGTCGTGGAGCGCTACCTTGAAATCGACGAACGCATGAGCCTGGCGATTCTGGATGAAGATTTTCTGCTGGCCAAAGACCGCGCCACGCGCATGCGTGAACTGGTGCTGGCCCGCGGCACACCTCTTTCCATTTTCGCCTTTGCCTCCGTCAAAGCCCTGAGCCGGTACACTCCCCAGGAACTGCTGGAGACCGGCGTGGACGGGGT